>Ga0075120_10000265_pt1 | contig 43536 bp, 36 predicted proteins | sample AntAceMetag02UKL_FD_69792 | JGI IMG/M metagenome (GOLD analysis project Ga0075120, IMG submission 69792) | Saline lake microbial communities from Ace Lake, Antarctica - Antarctic Ace Lake Metagenome 02UKL | ecosystem: Environmental > Aquatic > Non-marine Saline and Alkaline > Saline | place...
GCTCACCGATTAGCGCAATGACGTTAATCTGAGCTTCAGTATTACGGGCAACCATTCCCATTAGTACGCTTTTTCCAACACCGGAGCCTGAGAAAACCCCAAACCGTTGTCCTTTGCCGCATGTAAGCAAACCGTCTATCGAACGGATGCCTAATTCCAATTGTTCATCTATTCGTTGCCGTTTAAGAGGATGCGGTGGTTTTGCTGCGATGGGAACGTAGGTCTCAACATCCAAAGCGCCTTTGCCATCCAGCGGAGCACCTAACCCGTCAATTACCCTGCCAAGAATCCCTGAACCAACACCTACAACAAATGGCTTGCGAAGGCTGCGAACTATGCTCCCAGGTCTGATACCATCGAGTGTACCCAATGGCATTAATAAAACCTTGTGTTCACGAAAACCTACTACCTCTGCCATTCCGCATCGATTTCCATTTCGATCCTGTAACTCACATAGTTCACCGATAGAAGTCTCAGGTCCGTTTGATTCAATAACAAGACCTATCACTCGGGTTACCTTTCCCCTGGGAACAATGGGTATCACTTGAGATAAGCGATCATAATGCCTTGAAAACGCCTTTTCGATATCGGGATGTGTTACTACTTCGTTCATTCCACATCCCCATTATCAATCTGTTCAAAACCTGGCTTAAGTGCCTTATGTACTTCGTCAATCATCGTTTCAATTGTAGCGTCAATCGACCCCCCTTTGGATTCAAGAATTACTCCACCGGGATGTACATTAACACTACTTTCAATTTCCAGGTCTTTCACACCTTCTGAAACTGATTTTAATTTTGACCGGGCAGCTACTACCGTTTCATAATCAACTGGATTGACTATAAGCAAAATTTTACTTTTGTCAATTGCCTCACTGATCACCTCACCGGCAAGTTTAACTGCTACTTCACGATAATTTTCAGCAGCATCATTGACAATTGACTTCGCTATCGTCATCGCAAACTCGGCAAGTTGATCTTCGACTTTCACAAAATAATCTTTCGTGGCTGAATGAGTTGCTTGTACTACTTCCAGTAGTGATTCAACCGTTTTAGCTACCTCTTCAGTTCCAGCCTGATATCCTTTATTGTAGCCTTCCTTTTCTCCCTTGAGATATGAATCTTTACTGGCTATTTCGAGAGCTTTGTGTGCCTCTTCAATTTCACTCTTATGCCTGGCTGAAATCTCATCAATAGTTTCTACTTTCGTAACTCCATATTTATCTGAGTTATACTTGACAGAGACACTCCCTTTTTCGCCTTTAGTAGTTATTGCGATACGACCGGCATGAACACTGGGAACATCCTCAAGTTGGATACCTATTTTCTCTTTTGTATCTACGTAATTGTAGGGACCGCTAATGATGCGTGCCCGGCTTCTTCGAACTTTTTTTAATAATTCAACTTCAAACATTCTTATCTCAATTAGTCTTTTGGCAGCTTATACCATTTGTTCTTCAACTGTTCCGACCGCAACTACAATCTGACCTTCCTCTTCGAGGCGCCTGATAATATCAATGATACGTTGCTGAACTTCTTCTACTTCTTTCAACCTGACCGGCCCCATATATTGAAGTTCTTCCTCGATCATTTCAGATGCACGTGCAGACATGTTGGCTAAGATTTTTGCCTTCAACTCTTCGCTCGCGGTCTTCAATGCCATTGCAAGTTCCTTGTTGTCAACTTCTCTCAGTACCTTCTGTATTGATCTATCATCCAAATTAATAACATCTTCAAATACAAACATCAGGTTCTTAATCTCACTGGCAAGATCGGGATTTTCTTTGGCAATGCCTGAAAGAATATTCTTTTCAAATCTTTGACCTACCATATTGAGGATATCAGCAGTCTGCTGAACACCACCAAGTACCGAAGCGCTCGCGTCAAAATCAATACGGCTTTCTAGGACTCTTTCAACTGCTTCGAGAGTCTCAGGATTCACCCGCTCCATCTGAGCCAGGCGGAACATTACGTCAACCTGGCTGATAGGCGGCAATTCGGTTAAAATATTCGCTGATTGCATCGGGTTCAATTGACTGAGCACGAGGGAGATTGTCTGCGGATGTTCTTTCTGTAAAAAAGCCAGGAGCTGATTGGAGTCAACTTTCTGCAAAACATTGAATCCTTTAACAACCATCGACATCTGCACCTTTTTGAGTACTTCCATGGCTCTTGTTTCTCCCAGCGCCTCAAGAAGTACTTCTTGCGCATACCCTATCCCACCAGCTGCAATATATTTCTGAGCAAGCATCATTTGATAGTATTCTTCATTGACTAAAGTCAGCATTGAACTTGGAACGCTCTCAAGCCTGGCAATCTCGTTTGACAGTCTTTCCACCTGATCATCTGAAAGGAACTTATATATTTCTGCTGATGCAGAAGCGCCAAGTGAAACAAGAAAAATGGCTGCTTTCTTCGCACCGCTTAATTCCGATATTTCTGTGTTTGAATTTAATACTTCAGACATTTCTTCTCTCCAATTATCCCGCAACTAACCAGGATTTTAGCAAGCTTGCAGCAGTTTCAGGTTTTTCTTTTACAAAATCGATTAATCTTTGCTGCAACTGGCTTGCTTCTAGCGCTGATTCCGATACTTCACTGTCAATATCCGGTAATGCAAGCTGTCCTTCGACACCCGCTGTGGCTCCCGGTAATGCACCCATTATTCCGCTGGCAGACGGCATACTCGCAAGTCTTCGTTCATGAAAAACTTGAGCTGCTTTTGATGATTTAGATAGTATTCTCTGTATATAAACCAGGACACCAATAATTGCAGCGCCCAATATGATCTGCTTAAGCATTGCATACCAATGAACCATTAACCAGTCCAGGATCGTTGCGTCCTGCTCAATAGCGGGCTTGGGCGCCTTGAAAGCTATGTTCTGGACTGATAGTTGATCACCCCGGGTTTCATCAATCCCAAGTGCATTTCTTACTGCAACTGTTATCCGGTTCATCTCATTCTGAGTTATTGGCACATATTGTTCAGTAACCGTACCGTCCTCTGCTGTGATAGTTTCATAGGCACCATCAACAAGAACCGATGATGTTAACTTCTTTACTCCGCCTGAATGGGAAACGGTATGGCTGATAGTTTTTGATATTTCATAATTTGTAATAGCATTCGTTTCGGAAATATTTGAAGACTTTCCAAGTGGTTGCAAGTTGGGATCTACCGGGTTCACTGAATTCTGATCTGTGTCCGTGCTCTGCGTCTCAATCGATTCTTCACTTCGTACAGCGACAAGTTCAGGATCATAAAGTTCGCTTGTTACCTCGCTTTTACTGAAATCAAGCTCTGTTGAAACACGAACAATAGCTTTGTCAGGACCTAAAAGACTTTCAAGCATGGTAGAAACTTTGTTGGTCAAACTTCTTTCTACAGCTTCTTTCATTTGAAGTTGTGTGGCTGATAACGCCATCAGGGGATCACGACTCTGCATATCTGAAAGTACATTTCCATGAGAATCAATGATTGTAATTTCATCTACTTCCAATCCTTCTACAGCCGCTGCAACCAAATGACTAATCCCTGCAATACGCTGACCTTTGAGTGTAACTCTTAATTTCAAAGCAATTGAAGCAGTTGTCGGATTCTCCTTATCCCGAAATAGAGCAGGCTCAGGAATCACTATATGTACTCTTGCGCTTTCGACTTCATCAAGCTGTTCAATAGTACGAGACAGCTCGCCCTCAAGAGCGCGCTTATAGTTTAATTTCTGCACAAATTCACTCATACCGAGATTTGTTTGATCAAAAATCTCGTAACCGGTTTCCGTTGCTCTCGGCATTCCTTCCTGCGCAAGACGGATCCGTGAATCATAAAGGTTTTCTTGAGGAACCAGGATTCGACTTCCACCCTGTTCCAGCTTGTATTCAATTTTGTTTTCTGTCAGCCAATCCGCGATTCTCCCGGCTTCTTCAGCGGGGAGATTTGAATATAACTGAACATAGTCCGGTGTTCCCGCCCATTTAACAACACCTACAATTCCTGCAACAGCGATCAGCATCACTCCTACCATCGCGATCTGTTGGCCGACTGTAAACCGTCGAAAAACAGAACCGAACTGCTCGCTTAACTGTCCTAATAATCCTGGCATAGGTTATACCTGCATTTTCATAACTTCTTTGTACGCTTCGAGTATCTTTCCACGAATCTCCATCATCAACTGGAATGAGGTCTGAGCCTCTTCCATAGCAATCATCACCTGGTGAACATCTTCGACCTGTCCTGTCAACAATCTCTTAGATGATTCTTCAGCCGTTTTTTGCATTTTGTCAACATCACTTACCAGCCCTTTCAGGGTATCCTGAAACTCAGCCGCGCCATCCGGCTTTTTAGTTCCTTTGTCCAGCTTTGGTAATTCAGCTGGAAACTGCCCTCTTAATGGACCAATGTTTGGAATTTCTGCCATATTAATCCTCTAATATCCTAAAACTTACAATTTGCAATTATATTATGCGTAAATATCCAGGGATTGTCCAAGATGACCATCCCCCCTCGACATTCTGAACTCAGACTCCCCCATATTAAGTTTACTATCATTAATGGGAGGCGACAACCCTTCTCTTCTATTTATTGTCTTTTTAACCTGGAATATTTCTGAATTTTCATTAATTTTTGTGCCCTGATTATAACTGCTTGATACACGATTTGAATTACGAGATACAGTCAATCCTTGATCAGGTTTATTTAATGGTACAATAGGAAAACGCTGGTTTACATTATTCTGTCGAACTTCATTTCGCATCATCCTGGATCGTTTATTCTCAATCAGATTTTGTAAATTCTCCAACCTGGGATCTATTTCCATTATTACCTCATCGCCGTAATTGTATCTGTGGAGAATTGAAATCGTTGTCTATTATTAAATATTGAAAGTTTGTGATTCATTATCAGATTTCCATCGCTTTTTTAGCCATGGCTTTGGCTGCATTTAATGCTGTAACGTTAGCTTCATAATTTCTTGATGCAGAAATCATCTCAACCATTTCAGTAATAATATTTACCCTTGGTTTTGCTACATAACCTTCATCGTTTGCGTCCGGATGATTAGGATCAAACACAAACTCCGGCATGCTGTCGTCTCGTCTTTCATTGTAATTCACTCCTGAAAATCTTTTCTCAAGAAAGTGCTTCTCAAAAGGAGTTAAATGTTTACGATCAGTATATTTAAGATTGATCTTACGACGAGCATCAGATTTCAGCCGGACTGTATCAACTTTCTGGCTGTTTTCCTCAAAAAATGATATCCTCCTCCGATACGGTCCGCCTTCGGGTGTTCGGGTAGTGTTGACGTTTGCAATATTCTCTGCTATCGCATTCATCCTTTTACGTTGGGCGGAAAGCCCGGTAGAACTGATATCTATCGCTGAAAAAATTCCTCGAATTCTCATTAGATACCTCCCTAAGATCTTGCTAATTTCTTGATTTTATTAAAATAACCCTTAAGTTTTCTTGCAGTCAGATCATATTGAATCTGGTTGGTTGCCAGGTCTGACATTTCCCGCTCAATATCGACGTCGTTTACGCCGGATGATTCTGAATCATCATTAGATATCTTAATCATATGTCTGACTTCTTTTGGGTCCATTTGGATTGGGATATGGTTCTGGCGAGAGGCGGATAAGCCTGCGGCTTTATCTCCAAACGCCTGTTTAAGCAACTCTTCAAACACGACAGTTTTGCGTTCATATCCCTTAACTTCAATATTTGCAATATTTGATGCTATCGCCCTTTGTCTATCAGCGAAAGCATCAATTCCTCGTTTAAGAATTGGTACAGATGTATTATTGTAAAGTACTTCTCGCAGCATTATGGTTTCTCGAATATATTGTCATCTGCCAAAGTGCAACCAATATGCCAGTCACAATTACTATATAACACTTTAATTAACAAGAAATAAATGGGGTATTAAATAAGGAAAGATTTGCCTTGCGGAAGGTTATGCCTGATATTTCAGAATGATACAATAATCTATATTGAGCCTAAAAGTTCCTTAATTGCAATCATTACTTCATCAGAAGAAATTAAATCCATACTCCCACCAACCGATTGTTTAAGAATGAAGTTCAGAATAGATATTAAGGTATTTCTTTGCTATCTCAACTGAATTGAACCGTTCTACATTTTTATATCCTTTTTTGACTAATTGCTCTCGATAAAAATTGTCGTTTATAATGCGAATAACTCCATTTCGGATACTGATCGGATCGAAAGGATCTACAAGACATGCAGCATCTCCGCCGACTTCAGGCATCGAGTGGATATTACTTGTGATTACCGGTCGTCCTATTGCCTGTGCTTCAACGATGGGTAGTCCGAAACCTTCATAGAGCGATGCAAAAAGTAATATATCACACCGCTTATATTCCTTTACAATTCGTTTGTCCGAAATATTCACAACATTTGTGTAGTCTATATTAAAATTCTTCAGAGTTGCAGATTGTGAATCATTCAAATGTCCAATGATCCTCAAATGGCAGGAAATATTTTCTAGGGCTTCTGCGACACGTTCCACATTCTTCATCCACTTCGTCCCAACTTGGAGCACAACGGGCTTTTCTTGATTAAACGGCTTAGGAGTTGGAGTAAACTCATCTGAAACACAATCGTGAACGACGTTGATTTTATCAGAATTAATATTAAACTGCTTTATCAATTCATCCTTTACCGATTGTGAGATGACCGCAACTGACTTAACCCGATTTATAGAAAACCTGTACCAAATGTTCCGTACAATGAGACGTTGTAAACCTTTTAATGTATGTAAAGGAACGAGGTCATGTATCGTTAGTAGCGTTTTTCGCCTATGCAGGAGAAGCGAAACGATGTGAATATCACCGGTTATGTGGTTTACATCACCTTGACGAAAACTTGCTTCAACGATGTCATAGAGAAATCCCCAAGGAGTTTTTGGAGAAAATCGCGAATAAACGACTTTAGTTAAAATACTTTGAGGCAGAGCTTTTGTTATATCCCCGAAAAGCCGCTCTATACTACCGAAATTCCCAGTTTTTGGCCTCATATAGTAAGTAACACGCATTAAGATATTCTCCATTAAAAATCAGCCAGTGAAGATATGTAATGGATGGTATTCAACCAAACCAGTGGACGTTTCCTTTAATCACTGATAATAACGTACTTGAAGTAGTTTTACTTTATATATCTCTATAATTTCAAAGTGAATTATCATTTTGTTCATAGAAAGCTATGACAGTGCAAATAGTTCTGTATAGTCATAGTGGAGCGTTGCACATGATTTGAATAGTTGACCAGTAGCTCCCTTTCGCCGAAAGGGAGTCCCACTCTTCCAACCAACTGCTATATTGAATCGTTATACAAACCACTCCCTTTCGGCGAAAGGGGCTACTTTTAATACTCAATTCAAGAGCAATGAACTAATAATTTGATCAAACTATAATCCAATGTGGAATATATATAATTTTAATGTTTTATTCGAGTTAATCCAGAAAATATTTGCAATAATCTGAGAACTTGAAGATTCTGCAGGATTTAGAACAGGCAGTGAACCGTCATCCTTGACAGAAATATCAAAATATGGAGCGTGATCATTCGTGTTTTTGCCGATCCTCGCATTTGCACTGCAAGTAACCTTGGAGGACGATTTTCAGGACGTCCAGCATCAGGATTTGGTATATGAAGTAAACGTGAAAGTATAAAATTCAAAATGCACTCTTTCAGCACTTATTCTTAAATAATTACTTTGAGTCAAATCTCAATATCTTCTCCATCATGATCCCCCCCGGAGATATCTGAATTTCATCTTCAACCTTCCCATGCCGTGAATGAGTGGCAGACAGTTTATAGAGACCCGGCTTGAGATTACGGAATATCACACGTCCTACCTTATCCGTCAACTGAGACCTGGTTAACGGCCCTTTCATAATGACATTTGCGCCCGCAACAGGTTTTGCTTCCCCCCCACCAATGACTATTACTGTAAGAGCGGGTTTTGAAGAGTTTTTCAATTTTGAACTACTTTTGGGAATCAGAAAGAGCTCAACATGAATTGTGTCTTTCTCAGAAACGCTGTACCTGCTGCCTGCCGGATAATAACCATACGGTTTGGAACCAACGGTATAAATACCTCTTGTGATATTTGTGAATTCGAATTGCCCGGATCCGTCTGCATTTCCCTCCTTGCCGGGTCTGCCATTCATGAATACACTCACATGAGGAGCCAGTTCTCCTGATTTTTTTAACATGACTTTACCTTGGATCACTGCTGAATACGCAAAATCAGGAATGAAAAACAGAACTAATATTATTAAAATCAATCCAAATGAAATGCCCGTAAGCTTATTTTTTAACATTTCTTAACTCCAATTTTCACCTCTGTCAGAACCTCTACAAATCGCCCATTACCTGAGAGTAAGAAACTAAATTCAACAATGGTGAATATAATGCAAATTTTGCCAAAGATTTACACCTTGATATTTTTATTTAATGATCACAAAAAAAATCAATCAGTATCTGTTAGCTGAAAATATATGCATATCAGAGAGATCAATACATACTGAAAGATTGGAAAATCGGAATGAGGATATGAATGATATGGAGTTATTCTGAGTGAGTAATCTACAGAAATGCCTTTTAAATGAACAAAAATATAAACCCGTTCGTTTTGTGGACGAACGGGTTGCTTTTGCTCAGGAGGAAAATCTCCTGATATTATTTATTTTTTAAATTATTTCTTATTGATCTCGATTTTACGTGCCAACGTTTCTTTTGACTTGGGCAGCTCTATGGTCAAAACTCCATTGTCAAAACTTGCATCGATTTTACTGTTATCGAAAGAATTCTTCAAATTGAACTTACGTGCAAATTTGCCGTAATTCCTTTCATTGCGGTGCATAGTATCTTTCTCGTCAAACTTGCTGACGCGTTCACCTTCGATGGTAAGGACGTTATCTTCTATTGTGATATCAACATCCTCGCGATTCATGCCGGGAAGGTCCATAGATATTTTGTATGCATTTTCGCTCTCAGCGATATCAGCTCGTGGTCCCCACACCGATTCAAAAAGGTCATGACTGAAACTCCTGCCATGTGGCATATCCCGCATTTCTCCGGAAAAGCATCTATCAATTGCATTTGAATGGTGTCGTGGATTGTATCTAACGAGTGTCATGATAATTTCTCCTGTGTTTAACTTTAAATGTTTAATCGTTTGAAATAAAAATCGTTTTCAAATCTATTATTAGCAACCCACGTGCCAGTTATTCAGACAGTTCCCTTAAGTATTTGAATATATACAATATATAATCGGATCATCAATCAATGAAATATCAATTCAGGTTCGTGATTACACACATTGACACACAGCCTGCCATATTGGCAGCATATGTCCCTGTCGTTATGGCAGTGATGTTGGAAGCAATAAAATTGTAAGGCATGCATTGGGTTTTTTAGCCGAAATATTACATCATCAGGCGAATTGGAGGAAATATTTAATCAAAAAGAATGGAAAGAAGGTATTCGTTTTATGGCAATTCTCTTAAATTTATGACTGATCATATCATTAATTATGGGCGTCATTATTTTACGTATTCTAAAAATCAAATCCCTTTCAACGAAAGGGATCAAATATTCATACATCGAAAATTCAGTGACTAAAAAAGCAATTATATTCTTTAACGATTGTCATCCCGACGATCTATTACACCGGTAAACTGCTGTGCATCTGAGGGCCATTGGTAGGTCCACTCCACATTTACAGTTCCGGATTCGGTGCTTCTAACCTGGGCGAAACGGTAACCTTGCGGGAAAGGTACATCAACCCCGCCATTACCATCCACAGTTTCCCAGGGTTCCCATGCGATAAAGGCGATATCATCAAACCAAGCTTCAGCAGTGCCATTCCCGGGGGAAGTGCATCTAAGGCGAACATCCAGGAAACTTCTATATGCCTGATCAAAATCAGCATATACCGGCGTCCAACCGTTGTCGCCGTCAAGGCTGACTGGAATTGTGTAATCAGCATTCCCTCCTGACCGGTCAGAGTGACGCCCTATCTGCATCTCAGCATTATTGGCATTTTCAGTGTAAATCCAGCCGAGGAAACTGCATTGGTAAGTATCGCCATAATAATCATAATAATATCTGACACGTCTCTGGAATTCAACGCTTGCAGTTCCAACGCCGGCAGGAACATTAAGTTTGATGCTTCTATTTCCATCGTGAGAATGTTCTGTATCATAAAATTCGTAATCGGTATTAAGCGTCCAGGGTTGTGCGCCTTCATTCTCCATATTCGCCCAAAGCACAATATCCCTACCATAACGAATTTGGTCTGCACCGTCGGATTCTATTTGAGAAATGTCCCCTCCATTACCTTCAAGGTAAATTGGACGAGTGCGATATTGACCATCAGCGAAATATTCCAGATTAAAATCACCATCGTTCGTGGCAGATTCACGGTTATAAGTAGTGTCAAACATTACCACACCGACATCGCTATCGGGATATCTCATCAAGTGTGTACCACCTAACCGGTATGAGTAATAGCTCAGATAATCAAGCAGGGTTTGACCGAAGTCTCCTGTCGCATCAGTCGGAATATAATCTTCAATCCAGCCCGGTCGCACTATTACGCCGTCAACACCGTCATTCCCTACATGAATTTCGATAAACATTGTCATCTGAGTTTCGTTGGAGCCAAGATCGAAAATGAAATTGCCCATGGAATGAGCGATAAATTTACCCTCATAGACTTCAACGCCCTGGATAACATGCGGATGGTGGGTAATAACCAGGTCGGCTCCATTATCAACAGCATAATGCCTGAGTTTTACCTGGGTTGTGTCAGGATGCAGCTCATAAGTTATATAATCATCGTCCTGTGGAACTTCGCTGACATACTGGATGCCAAATTTATCGCCATCCATTGGTCTTAATTTATATTCACTGCCACAATGAACCTGGCACATTACGATATCGGCGTTTTCAGCAGCGAGAGGAACCTGTGTTTCTATAGCAGTGCGGTTCCAGTATGCGAATCCGGGACGGTTTCTTTGAGCATCGAGGTATGGTTGATAGCCATTGTAATGTCCGGTACGGTCACACATACAAATTATGGCAAGGCTTTTTCCATCTCTTGACATATAAGTGGGCATACGCGCCTGGATATCATTGTCTCCCGCTCCACCCCAGAGCACTCCAATCCTGTCAAGTGCATCTTGTGTATCATGCATTCCCTGTACCATATAATCGAAAACATGATTATTAGCAAGAGTTGCAAAATCAAATCCTGCATATGATATACCCTCGACATCACGGGGGCGGCTGGAAAAAACGATACCCTTGGTTGGATGACCATTTGTACTCAAGGTATGGGGATTCTCAAGGTTGCATATAGCGATATCCGCTGCAGATGTGATATCAGCTATATTTCTAAAAACATAATCGACTCCATAGTTATCGATTATACCTCTATAACCTCTACCAAGAATAATATCTCCAACACAGGTAATAGTAAAATCAGTTGTTTGTGTCAGGGGACTATCGACAACAGTCTCAGTGTAAACCTGCCAGTTATGATTTTCATCTGTTACTCTTAATGTGACAGGCCAACTTCCACCCCTTGGATAAGTATGCCTTGGATGTTCTTCTAATGAAACGCTTCCATCGCCAAGATTCCAGTGATAGCTTAATTCATCGCTATCGTAATCGAGGGTCCAGTTATTAAAAATAACTTCGATGGAATCCTGATCTGCAGTATCTCCCCACCGCCATGCAAATTCAACTCCCGGTCTTGATTCTACTGCATTTGTCACATCCCTCAGGTTATCAAAATATAATCTTCCATTGTTGTTATTATCACAGTCATTGATATAATAGATCTCGGTAATTTCAGTAAAATCACCAAATCTACCATGCCAGTCTTCACCGACAGGCATAAAAACAGTTACCCATTCGTTCCGGGGAAACCATCCCTGGTAAGTAGGTATCCAGGGATCGCTGTTTAAAAAACTTCGTCCCCAGATCACATAACTCATAACATCTTCGCCATCACCAAACCCGATCATTTGCAGGTTGCCAAGCGTGGCATTATAAAGATCTACTGACCAGACAGTTGAGGAATCAAGTTCCAATGCTGGTTCGAGTGTTTGTACTTTCCACGTATTTCCAGACAATAAAAGTCTGTACTGAGAATCTCCCGGTCCGCCGTTGACAACATCTGCTGCATCAGGATTTCTGTCCTCACCCGGGTAGCTTGTCAGATCGACTTCTCCTGATTCAAAATCTTCGATAACATCAAAATTGTCTGCATTGGAACCCGGTACCCAGGGGACAACACGGTAAAACCAGTGCATTCCTGTTTGCTGCTTCCCATCTGGATCGAACCAGCTTGTGGTAGAGGTGATTGCGAGGGTATCTGCATATTGAAACAAGGGATCTTTTGAGCGTAGAACTGCCCATCGTACCTGCCCCTGTGGTATATTCCAATTCAATAGAATACCTTCATTTTCCTCACTGATGGTTAGCTCAGGTGAAGCTAATGCAGACCCTGCAAATAAAGTTACAATTATTGTGGCCAAAGCTGCTTGAAAAATAAAGGCTAAGCAGAATAAACGAGCAATGACTTGAACCTTTAGAAAACCATGTGAAGTACAAATTTGGGGAATCATTCGCCGATACATACCGGATCCTCTCAAGAATCAGTTCCAGATTTTTACCAAAATAAAGAGTCATAACAATTATTAAATATATGAAAATGTATCACCGGGAACAAACTTTAATAAGCGAAAGTTTCAGAACGGATATTCATTTACCTGAGGCTTTATTGGGTCCTTCAAGTTGAACATGCTGGATAATTTGATTACAAATTACTCTCGGCTATTAGACTGAATTCTGCATTGCTTCTCTTAATTTTTCAGTATATTATTATAAATAGTCATAAGGAGATAAAATGCGAAAGATAGTATCTACTGACAAAGCGCCCGGTCAGCTTGGTCCGTACAGCCAGGGAATCATAGCGCAGGGTTCATTTGTTTTCACAGCCGGGCAGATCCCAATGGATCCGCAAACCAGTGAAATTGTAGGCTCAAACATTACAGAACAAACCAGGGAGGCTCTTAAAAACCTCACAGCAGTGCTTGAGGAAGCAGGCAGCGAATTAAAAAATGCTATAAAAACTACCGTATTTTTAAAGGATATGAACGATTTCGCAGCGATGAATGAGGAGTATATCAAATTTTTTCCTGAAGCGCCGCCAGCACGCAGCGCTGTTGAGGTTTCCCGGCTGCCTAAAGACGTTCTTGTAGAGATAGAATGCGTAGCATTAGTAAAATAAAAATATATATTTCAGCCCTGTTTCTGGTTTCTAATATTGCTTTCCCTGGGAGCATCAAGACCTTACAAGCAGAACCTGACCAGGAAATTCAGCCAACTGTGACAGATACTGCAAATACCGTCCTGGATTCAGCAGATGTTCAATCAAATGAACTTCAACCGGTTGATGTTCTCGAAGAAGAGATCCCCGACAGCACTGAAAAAGACGGACGAATGGTGCAAGGTATCCTTATGCACAAAAATCCAACCATCGCCGCGCTGATGAGTCTTACGATTCCCGGACTTGGACAGGCTTATACTGAACATTGGATAAAAGCAGGAATTTACTTCAGCGCTGACTTTAGCATTTTATATGGAGTTTATATTCAAAACAGAAGGTATAATGATAGCCTTAAATTGTCAAAACAACAGAAGACAGATCGGTTACGAGTAGAATACGAACGGATTGCGGATTTTTACCGGGATGACCGTAACAGGATGATCTGGTGGTCTGCCGGGTTAACATTACTGGCAACGTTTGATGCCTTTGTCGAAGGACACCTTTACGATTTCATTATTGATCCATCCCTTGGAATAACTCCTACAGGGGACGGTCTTGAAGCAGGCATCACAATTAAGATGCCTTAATTTGCTCATAATTTTTTGAAGAATAGACAATAATTTATCATCAGGTTCCTTAATTAATCGCAACCTGAGAAAACATATCGGAGATTGTACTTTGTTGATGCCACGTGAAGAAGCTCTCAAACTTGTAAAGGAACATCTTCCAAACAAAAATTTACGGAAGCATGTTTATGCTGTTGAAGCAGTCATGAGGACACTCGCACGCAAGTTCAGCGAGGACGAAGAAACATGGGGATTGGCGGGTTTGCTGCATGATCTCGACTATGAGGATACCAAGGACACTCCTGATCAACATACGTTCCTGACCCGTGATTTGCTTGAAAAACATGATGGAATCAACGAAGAAATAATTCATGCAATACAGGCGCATGCTGATTTTGTGGAGCGTAAAAGCTTGATGGATAAAGCAATTTATTGTACAGATCCCACCACTGGATTCCTGGTAGCGTGTGCATTAATGCATCCTTCAAAACAATTATCCGCAATTGATATTGAATTTATTAAGCGGCGCTTCAAAGAGAAACGTTTTGCAGCAGGTGCTAATCGTGATCAGATGGCTGCCTGTTCAGAAATTGGACTGGAGCTGGATGATTTCCTGATGATCTCCAGGGATGCAATGGTTGAAATTTCAAAAGAACTTGGACTTTGAGTATTAAATCAAAAAAATACGGGGGTACAGGCGATCCGGTATTCGAATCTGTCGGCGCTCTCCATATACATACAACATATTCCGATGGCACCGGAACAGTACCGGATGTTGCCGGGTATGCTGCGAGACACAAATTAGAATGGATAATTATTACCGACCATGAACACCTCAGAGCGAAAGATTTAGGTGAAGAAGGCTTTTACAGTTCTGTCTGTGTCCTCGTTGGAAGCGAATTGGGTGACGAAAAACATCACAACCATTATCTTGCTTTTGGAATAGATAAAGTACCGAATTCTTCTGATCCGGATGTCATAGTTCGATCAGTCCGCGATCAAGGTGGATTTGGCGCTATTGCACATCCTCATGAAAAACGTGACGTATTCAAAGATATGCCGCCTTACCCCTGGACCGCCTGGGATGTTAGAATCGACGGCATTGAAATATGGAACCAATTATCTCAATGGGTAGAGGGACTTACTCGAATTAATCGGATACATCATTTCTTACACCCGTTAAAAAGTCTGACCAGACCTGACCCTGAAACACTCGCAGTCTGGGATAGATTGAACCTGGATCATCAGGTAATCGGTTTTGTTGGAGTTGATGCTCACGCTATGAGATATCCATTATTCGGCGGACTTATCCATGTAAAAGTTTTCCATTATAAAGTGCAGTTTCGCAGCCTCCGGACTCATCTGTTGCTCTCCTCGCCATTAGACAAGGAAAATCTGACCATCGCTGAGAACCAGGTACTGACAGCATTAAGAACGGGGCGTCATTTTGGTGCAAATCATCGGCTGGGTAAAGCAGACGGGTTTATTTTTTACTCAGTCGTCAACGGTGAAAGAGTACTTCCTGCCGACTGCATCGAACCCGGAAATCCGGTTAGATTTGTAGTACATACACCATTAGATGCCGAAATTATTCTTCTCCGTAACGGGCGTGAAGTTGTAAAAACACAAGGTCGCAGCCTGGAACATACATCTGATCAAGAGGGAGTGTGGAGGGTTGAAGCTCATAGAAAAGGACGCGGCTGGATCTATTCAAATCCTATCCGTGTATTGAAAGAAACACATTGAGGAATTGATCCAGATAACCTGTTTCTCAATATTGAAATCCAAAAGAATCTTCAGTATTCTTTTTACTTACTTTACCACATGAAAAATCATTTGATATTCCTTGAACACTCTTTTAAAGTGTATCCGTTTACAAAATATCCTATATATCCAAAATATCCTTGTATCCTGTAATCTTCTTGTTTTGAGTTGCCGACGTTTGGAAGGTGCTCTAAGATGTTGTATTCTTTATGAATTCTCGTGTTTCTTTCAAAGCCTCTTCCACTTTCTCAGCAAGCTCTTTCACTTTTGTATCATCAAGAGACGTTTTATCCACCATTAAAGAAATAAACTGGTTATCATTCAAGAAATATTTCCTGATATCTATCTCATTTTCGTTTGAATAGATTTCACCACTCAGTCTATTTGCCAGGTTCACTATTGAAGCATCATGAGAAAATTCCTCATCAGGATTATCTTGGTGATGAAAGCGGATACAACTGATTATAAACTCCGGCATGTCCCATTTTTTTGCCAGGTAGCCGCCAATTCGTGCATGATCTGTACCATTGAGCATCATCTCAGCTTTCCAAAGAGAAATGTCTTTGTCCTTTGCAAAATTTATACTTTTAGCAAATCTTTCGCCAAAATATGTTGCAAGGAAGATCTTTCCAATATCATGAAGCAACCCGGCAGATTGAAACTCTTCAGGATGAGGCATACCAAAGAATGAAGCGAGAGTTTTTGCAATTGCACCAACCTCAATGCTGTGCATCCAAAACCTGTCAAAATCAAAGCTCTCACCAAGCTGTTCTTTTGGAAAGGTTTTCAATACAGAGAGTGACTGAACATGATGGCAGGCTTCAAAGAATCCAATTACCACTAATGCAGTTCGAAGATTTTTCACTCCACGGCTCAAACCGTAATAAGCGGAATTTGCTAACCTCAATATTTCAGTACTGATGCTGGGATCTGAGGATATTGCCTTGTATAATTCATCTACATCACTGCTTGGATCATTTGCAATATTAATCACTTTCAGGAATATTGTCGGTAAAACAGGGAGCTTGCTTGTATTTTTCAAACGGTTCTCAAGTTCTAGCCAGCGCTTGGGCTCACTCGGAACAGGGATAGTTGGTTCTGGTGGTGGTGTTTTGCCAATTTTTGCTTTCTTTTCAGTCTTAGTCTTTTTTTCAGTTCTAATTTTTTTGTCTGATTCTTCCGGTTTATCTGTTTCAGGTTCTTTTAGAGCTATTTTCTTCTCATCAGCACCTGATTCCTTCTTCTTTATATTCGTTTCAGTTTCATCTGTGTCCTTATCCTTGAGTTTAATTTCTCCTTCATCTTTCTCTATCTCGACTGATTTCGATTCTGCATGTTCCTCTTTGTTACTATCAGTTTTCTCTGACTCAATTAATTTCTCAATATCCTTCTCAAATTCAGATAAGAAGGCGAGCTTTGCCTCATCTACAGATTTATTCCATGCAGTTCTCATTGCGTGGATCATTGATTGCAGTCTTGAATCTTTAATCATTTCCCCTCATTGCTCAAAAATAATTGAGTAACCTTCCACTAATTGCCTGAAAATATTTCTGAATAATCCATGAATTGAAATATATGTCGAGTATTTTACTTTGCGACTATATTCACGATAATTTTCGAAATAAATGGAGATCAGAATATTTGAAGATATTTCATATAGTTCAAAAATAATTATGATTATAACTCATTATACACCCAAGACATATACATATCATTTAAGTTCTCACTCAAGTCTTGCTATTCAGTCAGTTTTCATACTCTTTCGAATTTATGATAATTCATATACAAAAGATTTTGTGCTATATTATGATTTTCAAAATATCCTGAACGGAGTATTGCAGGAGTGAGATCTAATCAGAGTTTACTGACCCCTACTTTTATCCTGGCTTTTGCAGCCAACTTTTTTGCTGCGCTCAATTTTACCAGTAATGCAATCTACCCGCTTTATGTAACTCATGAGGGTGGAGGAGCCGAAAGTATCGGGCTTTTTATGGGGCTCTTTTCCCTTGCCGCGATCCTCGGCAGACCTATTGTGGGAATCCTGATAGACCGTTGGGGTATTCGCCCAGTATGGTTATTTGGGATGTTGTGTCTTGGTCTTCCTTCCATTGGATATTATTTTATACTTGGTGATGGATTAACCCCTGTTACCTGGATTCTCAGGGCAATACAAGGCTTTGGATTCGGGGCACATTTTACTGCATTTTTTACACTTGGAGGCGTTACTGCTCCATTAGGAAGACAGAGCGAAAACATTTCAAAATATGGGCTTTCCGGAATTGTCGCTAGTTTTTTCGGTCCTTTTATGTGCGAACAGATTTTCCGAAATGCAGGACCGGAAGAGTTCTTTCTTACCATTACCGGATTCGGAATAATAGCATTCATTCTCATCTTGTTCATCAAGGAAGACCGTACTCCACCAAGCAGCAAAGTTCCCGATCCGTCGGGACTCATCAAAACATTTCGTGTTCCGGGCATGAGGTTGACTTTCGTGCTCGCGATATGCATGGCTGTTTGTTTTGCCACCCCGAGTTATTTTATCGCACCAGTAGCTACCGAGCGTGGAATCCAGGGGTTCGGCTTGTATTTTACTGCATTTGCCATCACAGGGACCCTGGTAAGAGTTTTTTTCAGCCATTGGGGAGATAAATACGGTCCACGCCGCATTTTAATACCAGGATTCTTTATATATGCGATTGCACTACTGACCTTAGCTTTCAGCTCTTCATTGATCTGGATATTCCTTGCAGGGTTATTTGCAGGTTTGGGTCATGGAGTCTCGTTTCCCGCTGTAACAGCCCTGGGATTTAAACTTGCGCCAAAAGAATACAGGGGCAGCGCTATGGCAGTTGTGACCGGTATGATGGATACAGGAAGCGCCCTCGCTGCATTCTCTTTGGGAAAAGTCGCAGGCGTATGGGGATATGACGCAGTTTTTCCGGTAGGATTATTAGGTCCGGTTATCGCCATACTATTCCTGCTTGGAAGTATTAGAAGAAACCCTATCGTGATAAAAGATTCAGAGCCGTCATAGCGAGGCACGAAGCAATCCCCAGATTCGACTTAATTTTAGCGTTCCGTCAGTTCCTTAGCGAAGCGGTGAACTGACGGGAGGCTCTGTCAAGTCTCCACTACGTTCAAGACCTGACAGAACATCAAATCAATAGTGTATAAAAATTATCATTCAATTCACTTTCATCGAAATTAAATACTTTTAAACTCATGTCGGCGTCTTCTTTGAGAGACTCGAGAGATATACATTATGGATTTCGCAATAATTCAAGAAATAGTTTACAACAAGAATTGATAGATTGTATCTTATGTTAAATTATTTGCAGAATATCTGAATAAACTGTGAAGGAAACCTATTAGAACGTTGGAAGACATAGAATACACTCTGTTTGCAAGCCAGCAGGGTCACCCGCCCGAGATATAACGCGAGTCATCCCTGATTTCGCTGAGGAAACGTGAGAGAGGTATAGTGCTATATGTTTTTTTATGATAGTTATGAGAAATCGGATTGCTTATCTTTTCCAACTTTGCTAATGTAATTGTATCTCGTATTATTTGACACAGAATATTGATAAACAGAACTAACTTGTAAATTGCAGTCTCGTCTTTTTACAGATTTGGCATAATTCTGAGTTTTTAGTCAAGTAGATTGAAAAGAAGGAAGGAAAAATGTTTACTGATCTAAGATTAGAAAACTCTGCTCTATTTAAAGATTTTGAATGGAAGAACCACGATAAGTTAAATGTTATCATTGGTGAAAACGATACAGGCAAAACACATCTTCTGAAGATTATGTATTCTATCGCCAAAAGTATAGAGGAATTCAAGATACGACAAAAGACAGATAAACCTTTGTGGAAACAAGCTTTAGCATCAAAACTACTCTGGGTGTTTCAACCTGGTTCTACTGGTGATTGGCATCTTGGCGAACTTGTTAGAAAAGGCGAGAAACGGTTAGAAGTAGAAGCTCACTTCTGCAATAATAATCTCCATTTCTCTTTTGGTAAAGATACGAAAAAAACGATTAAAAATTGCACCGAAGTCATTCAGATTCAGGAAAAAACCAATTCACTATTTCTTCCACCAAAAGAGGTTCTTACCTCGATTGATGCAATATACAAAGTGCATGACATACCAGGCTTTGACCATACCTATCAAGATCTAATAACAGCTATTCGAAAAGTACCTAGTAAGTCCAGAGGAGCGCTTGATAATAATGCACCCTTTGGTGTACAACCTTTCGGAGTTGCTCCTTGGGGAGTGGTTTCAAAAAAAACCAGAAGTACCCTACATCTCAATAAAGTCATCGAAGAAATACTTAGTCTTTTCAGGGGAGAAATCAAGCTGGAAAAAGACCATTTTGTTTTCAGCAGAAAGCAAGAAAAATATCAGATGTCGCAAATCGCTGAGGGTATAAAGAAACTAAGTATGCTAACTCTATTGATTAAAAATCAATCGTTAAGAAAGGGATCTATATTATTTATTGATGAACCAGAGACTAACTTGCATCCTGGAGCTATCAAAAAATTTATGACTATGTTATATCATTTCAGTATGGCTGGAATACAAATCTATCTTGCAACTCATAGCTATTTCGTTATTAAACAACTGGAACTTATTGCAAGGAAGAACCAATTTGATATACCGATCTGTTCTCTAAACAATGAAGAGGGAAACGTCACTCATTCTATTAATAATCTACGTGATGGAGTGCCTGACAACCCTATTATTGATGTTTCCATCGAACAATTTGAAGAAGATTTGAGAATGGGAGAGGATTAAGAATCATGACTGACTTTGAAGAATCAGGAATGAAAATCACACTGCCTGACAATGATTGCTTCAGATTTGAAGATATAACTGCGCTTAGTAATATAAGAAATAAGGGTTTGAAAGATATGGATTTCGGTTGGTGGGACAATTCTAAAAATGTGCTCTTTCTATTAGAGGTTAAAGAGACTTCTGATCCCTCCAGCTATGAAACTGCTATTGTTGAAAAGGTGGTAGATACTTTACTGACACTTTCTGCTTCCTGGATACCCACTTTAAGAGGAAAATCAATTGCGCGGGAATTACCTTCTTCATGCCAATCTTTCCTTAATCCTCCCCATAAATTGCAGATCGTTATTATTTTCAAGATACAACGTACAAATATCCAAGGGCTTCATACCCTTCAAGATTCAGTGAGGAATAAATTGGAAGGAAAAGTTAAGCTTTTTGATATGGTAAGAAATAGCGTTAAACTAATGGATATTTCAACGGCTATTAACTTTCAATTTCCAGTTATTCAACATCCTTAATATTTGCTGAATATATCATGAAAATGTCATATAATGCACGTACCCTTCTTAATGAACTATATGCAACATGTTTTAATACTAAGACTTACAAAGATTTTGACCTCTCACTTCAAAGAATAGACCCTATTAGAAAGCTATCAGAGCCACCCTCCGATTGGAAATTTTAACTCAATAACCAGGAATACAATCAAAAAGTGTTAAGACCTGAAGGCTATTTCTAATCTTGACCTGGCGACAATTCTCAAAGTTAATCTTTAAATATCAATATGCTCCAGTGAAATGATCAATTTTATTCCTTCGGAAGTTATCATTACTTTCTTTATCGAAATTTGATCACTGATCATATCCGGTAATCGAGAACTGATTCGATTGTTTTCGTAAATTATCGAATATTTAGAAATATAATCCTTCAATTGTTTTAACAAGAATGATAGTTTTTTTGATTTGACTCCTGCTGAAATAACATTATTCTCACATGAAAATCCGGTTAATTCAATCTTATAGACAATTCCCCAACGGAAAGCGATAACCATTCTATCATCACCCATCTCTTCAACTGAAATTTCAACTTTGCTCATGTTGTGTTTGTTCAGGAGGGCATTGATTTCCTGACGGTCAATCGTTAGTATCATGAAAACTCCGGTTCAAGATTATCGTAACTGAGTAGTCTGTCTGTCATTCTGAACTAAACATTTACAGATTTTCTTCAAATATAAGGTATGATTATGGAAATGCATAAAGCCAGGATTGAAGCCGGCTGGATTACGGAAACTCCTGTCGGATGTGTACTGGTGGTATTCGAGGATGATAAACTTAGACATATCAGGCTTAATGTTGATGATCCCGGTTCGTGGATTATCGCGAGATATCCTGAACCGGAAATGAATACAAAAACAATTGACAGTTTTTTTGCAGACCTAAAAGAATTCTTCGACACTGCCAATGCATCAATTTTTGAAAAATGGACAATTTCACCAGCCTGTTATCCCACACCATTTCTTAAATCTGTCTATGATGCACTAATTGAAATAAAACCAGGTTATACTATAACCTACGGTGAATTAGCAGAGAAATCCGGACATCCGGGTGCAGCACGAGCTGTTGGCACGGCTATGGCTCGCAATCCTGTACCAATAGTCGTGCCGTGTCATAGAGTTATCACTTCGAATGGATGCCTTGGAGGATTTACTGGGGGACCTGACCTCAAAAGGACACTGTTGAGGTTAGAGGGTGTGGAACCACCGGCTGAATTCAATTAGGAATTATGAATTAGGAATTATGAATTGTAAAAAACGCTCTAAAATCTTTGCGCCATTGCGTGTGAGAATTGGTGGAATATTTTGATATCCAAAATCTACACAAGACATAAATAAACAAAAGATTACAGGATATAAGGATATATTAGGATATACAGGAATTTTTTGCGCTTTTGCTCCTTTTGCGTCTTTGCGTGAGAGAATTGATTGGATATTTAAGGATACACAGGATTTTCTATTTCACCCCGGTAAAACTTTTCAAATTCTTCATTAGTTCATCAAAATCTGTATATTCAGTTACCTGAATAGGCAGGGAATCAAGTATTATTTTCCCCCAACGGCTTTTGACCAATCGAGGATCGCAAATTACCGCTACTCCTGTGTCATTTACAGTTCTGATCAGGCGACCTATCCCCTGTCGCAGTTTCAGCGCTACCTCTGGAAGTGAATAATCAATAAAGGCATTCCCACCTTCTTTCTCGATTTTTTCGCTCCTCGCCTGTACCAGTGGGTCAGTTGGTACATCAAACGGCAGCTTGGCAATGATCAGCAGTTCCAACGCTTCACCCGGCACATCCACACCCTCCCAGAAACTATCCAGCCCAAAAAGCGCTGAACCTCGATTACGCTTGAATTGTTCAAGGATATTCAGACGGCTGCCATCAATCTTTTGACCGAGAAGTAACCTGTCCACACGCTCAAAATCTTGTTTAATAAAATTGTAGGCGTCACGCTGCATGCGTTGAGATGTAAACAATGTTAGAGATCCCAGGTCTAATTCAGATGCAAGCCTGAAACTCAGGCGGGCAACCATCTTAGTGTATCTTTCAGGGTCATACTTCGGATTTCCAAGAAATGTAGCGGCGGCAAGGTAGAGCTGTGCTTGAGTGTTAAAAGGTGAATCATATATTGTGCTTGAATATTCTTTCAGTCCAAGCCGTCCCGCGATATACTCAAAATTTTCACCAACAGTCAGGGTCGCAGATGTGAATACAGCGCTGGTCAATCGCGAATACAGGGATTTATTGAGTTTCTCACCGATATTCAGGGGTGATCCGTATAAACGGACGGAGAATTTTGGGTTTGAAGGAATTTCATACCAGAATACAATATCTTCATTCTCTTTTCCGGTAAGAACGACAAATTTAAATAACTCATCTTTGATGTCAATCCAAATCCGTTTCAATTCACCCTGGAGATCATCACCCGCACCCAGCGACAATTCAACTTCTTCCATTTCCTTGATCAGCTTTTCCAGCTTCTTATCAAGCTTTTGCAGCGAATGTTCCAGGTCGGCTTTTGATACAGAAATAACTGAGAATTCTTCTAAGCCGTTCCTGTAGCGGACTCTCTGTGAATATTCTCTCTGTTTTTCAGAAAAACCCGGTTTCAGAAGATCATCAAGCTCATTTCCGAATTGATCATTACCGGATATTGTTTCAAGGACTGCATCAATCGCCTCATCGACCGGTTCTTCCGCTGAACTCCCCCGCTCTATCGGCGACAGGAGAACACTTGATGCTATCTTTCTCAGTCGGGATAATAATCCACGTTCTGATTTGGGATCGTACAATCGATTCAGGATAATTCGGAGAGAGGCAGAATTGAATTCTATTCCGAGATGGGAAGCAGCTACTTTTTCAATATGATGTGCTTCATCGAACACTACCTTGGAATAATCTCCCAGCACACCGCCTCCTGCCGACAAATCGCTGAATAATAGTGCGTGATTTACCAATACAATATGCGCCGACTGGGTGCTGCTGCGTATCCGGTTCAGGAAGCAGAATTCAGAGGACTGGCAGACTCGCCTGGTACAAAAACCCGATTCAGCGGTGATATTAGCCCAGAGTCCTTTGACATCATTCCTGCGAAATCCGGTTGCTTCACTGATATCGCCCGTTTTCGTTGTATTCAGCCAACGTACCAGCGGTAAAAGCGCAATTTTCTCTTCATGAGACAATAAATCAGGATCGGAAGTCAGATTATCGAACCGGCGTTTGCAGATATAATTTCCCCTACCTTTGAGGAGGACAGCCCTGAATCCGCCTCCCAGAGCTTTACTCAATGCCGGAAGATCCTTTTGAAAGAGCTGTTCCTGGAGATGACGGGTATGAGTAGAGATAACAACTTGACTTCCCCCGCCCCGAGAATGCAATAATGCCGGCAGTAGATATGCGAAACTCTTACCCGTTCCGGTGCCAGCCTCTGCTAATAAGGACCCGCCATCATTAAAGATATTGAACACCTCATTCGCCATTGCCACTTGCCCGTCTCGTCGTTGAAATTCTTTGATGGCTTTGTTCAGGGGACCTTTATCAGCAAAAAAAGCATCTATATTATTTTGATCTATCGCCTCTGCGATTTCGTTTTCAGCCTGTCCGTCCCATCTGCCTATTCTATTTTCAGGTAGAGCATCAAGCTTGCAGATATTTTTCTTACCGGGCCCAATGGAAATCAAACCTTCGAACAGTTCACCCAGAGGTGTTATTGCGCCTCCCAGCAGCCGATACATTTCCTGGAGTTCTCCCGCAGGTGTTCGTCTTGCTGAAGCCAGGAGTTTCAGGAACAATTCACCGGTAGCCCTTGCGTCATGAACAGCTCGATGATGATCTGTCAGTTTTATCCCGCAGGTACGGCATAAGGAAGCAAGACCAAAGCTTGAGAGGGTCGGGAAAAAGGAACGTGAGATAGTTTGTGTATCGAATATCGGGATGGTTGGAAAAGCTGGTTTATTTATTCCTTTGATTCTTTTAATTTCCAACCTGATGAAACCAAGGTCGAATGGTATATTTTGACCTAATACCGGGGATTGACCGATGAATTCCAGGAATGATTCCAGTAATTCTCTGACATTTTTAGCTCCCTCAAGATCAGCATCGGTTATTCCGGTCAACCGGGTGATTTCTTTGGGCACCAAACCCTCGATGGCAACCAGCTCACTGAAAGAACCTGCCTCTTCCCCACCCTCGAAACGAACCGCCCCGAATTCGAGAATCCGGTCATTTGAACGGTCTAATCCAGTAGTTTCCAGATCAAGAGCGACAAAACGGCTGATACCAAGACGAGCCAGTTCTTCAGGTGATAGTGGGTCAGCTTCAAGGAAATTCAGGTTTAAGTCCTCTCTCGGAGAGTTGTCATTCCGGACGAAAAAAAATCTATGTTATTGTATCCAATTAGATCAGAATATGATGAATATTTTACTTGATTATTGAATTTACTTCTCATTTAGAGTCTTTAGATCTTCTACTTTGCGGGCTTAGCGGCTTTGCGCGAGAAAACTTTTCAGTGAATAAAACAATTTTCGCGCAAAGACGCTAAGTCGCAAAGAAAAAATCCTGTCCATGCAAATAGAACATATTAGACATTTTCCTCGCTTTTATAACGCACATTTGGTTTTCGTGCCGCAAGTGCTTCATCTAATCTTCGTACAGGCGTATTGACCGGCGCATTATGGAGGAGATCCGGATTTTCTTCTGCTTCTTTCGCAATCTGCTTCATAACAGCAATGAAGTTATCCAGCGATTCCTTTGATTCTGTTTCAGTTGGTTCGATCATCAGCGCTTCATGTACAATCAGTGGAAAATAAACTGTGGGAGCATGAAGTCCGAAATCGAGCAGACGTTTGGCTATATCAAGTCCTCTCACACCATGTTTACACTGGTTGTCTGCGCTGAATACTGCTTCATGCATACATTCGTCAGGAAACGGGATAAAATATTCTGGCTGTAATTTTACTCGGAGGTAATTTGCGTTTACGATTGCGGCTTTACTCACCATTTCCAAGCCATCTTTGCCATTAGCAAGAATATACGTCAATGCTCGCAGCATTATCAGGAAGTTGCCATAAAATCCATGAACTTTACCGATACTCCCCGGACGATCCCAGTCATGGTAATACTCATCGCCTTTTCGCAGCACAACCGGTACCGGCAGGAACGGTTTAAGTGAGTCAATGCAGCATACAGGTCCTGATCCGGGACCACCTCCCCCGTGCGGTGTTGAAAATGTCTTATGGAGGTTGATATGCATGATGTCAAATCCGAGTGCGGCAGGATGGGTTATACCAAGGAGAGCGTTCAGATTCGCGCCGTCCATATACATTAAACCACCGGCTCCATGCACGATATCTGAGACTTCTTTTATATTTCGTTCAAAAATACCGAGAGTGTTGGGATTTGTAACCATCAAACCAGCTAATGTATCGTCTGCTTCAGCATGGATAGTCTCAGGATCAAGAGTGCCATCAGAAGCTGATTTCACCTCAACAGCAACATACCCCGCAAAAGCGATTGTGGCGGGATTTGTTCCATGCGCTGAATCGGGGATAATAATCTTTCGTCTTTTAGTGTCACCCCTGTCAGAATGATAGGCTTTCATCAGCATCAACCCCGTCATCTCTCCACTCGCACCCGCCGGTGGTTGAAGAGTTACAGCATCAAATCCGGTTATCGCTTTTAGTGCTTCGCCAAGATCATACATCACCTGCAATGCACCTTGAACTGCATGTGTAGGTAGAAATGGGTGCAATCCGGCGAATTCAGGCATTGACGCAACCAGTTCGTTTACTTTCGGATTGTATTTCATCGTACAGGAACCAAGAGGATAAAAATCCTTGTCCACATGATGATTCTTTGTGCTGAGCCCTACAAAATGACGTACAACATCAAATTCACTCACCTCGGGAAGGGGCGCAGGTTTCTTACGTAACAGATTCTGTGATGGCAATTCAGACCTTGGCACATCAATTTCCGGAAACCTTATCCCCTGTCGATCAGGTACAGACAGCTCATATAGGAGTTTTTCGTGCATTTTCTTATCCGTATGTTATAGCTATAAATATTAATGGCTTGAAGATAATGATATCTTTTTTGGGCAATTGTCAATCCTATTCGGATTTTCAAGTTGCACAATATATGAATACAGGTGTTATTCTGCCTCAATAAAAATTCAGTCTCCTCCAAACATTTATATATTTTTCACGCCAATAATAAGAAATCCTGTTGGTCATCAAATCAACCCGATAGCAACTGATACAATACGAAACTCAGTAATGTAGCATTAGCCAATGACATGAAATTATTGCGATTATCAAGAACCGAAATCTGGAGAAGTATAATTCTTGGTAAACATCTCTTTTTTAATCAAGTCTTTAAACATCAATTATCTGCAAGCTAGCTCTAAAATATTCTTTTCAAAATCTAATTAAATCACACTTAACAGTTTGTGTCGCGAGAAATTTATATTTATATTTGCAGATGTAAACTGTATCTGTGTTTCGGAGCTCATAGATAACAAAGATCAGGTCGACAATTAAGGAGGATGTCATGTTTAAAAGGTTATTTGTTGGTATCGCTGTCGTTACATTTCTGGCGAGTTCGCTGAATGCGTATCAACGGCGAGTGTTATTTGAAGAATTTACGGGACAGAGCTGAGGCTTCTGTGCACCAGCGTCGCTGGTGTTCGATGATTTTGTTCAAGACGAATATGAATCAGTTTCCGTAATTGTCTATCATGCTTATGCCGATCCCTGGTATAATATCAATGGAGCTGAACACAGTGCTCGTTTCACTTACTACGGAGTCACTGGGATTCCACATTGCAAGGTGGACGGTATCATAGGCATCCATCCCGGAACGAGAGCAAACCTTAATAATGCTTTTAATCAAAGGATTGACGAAGAAAGCCCTGTCAGTATTAATTTATTGACCTATATAGATGATGACGGTGCCCAGGTGTCCGCAACTATTACAAGTGGTGACGATGCGGTGGAAGGTAATTATTCAATCAGGTTTGCGCTGGTTTCCCTTTATTGGGATGAATTTACGGGCAGCAACGGTCAGGATGAATGGCATTATGACCTGATCGATATGGCGCCTGATGCATCGGGACTTGATTTTGAAATTGAGGCGAACGACACCGAAGTCTTTGATGCCGCTTTTAACTGGCCCATTGAATTGGACAACGAAGATGTTGAAGAAGACAATGCTATGATCGTTGTCTTTATCCAGAACGATAACACCCGTGAAGTCATCCAGTCTGAGATGATTGATCTTGAAGCCGGTTATATGTTTGAATTAACAACCGGACAAAAATCAGCCATGGTCGAACCTGAAGATTCTCACGAATTCGAGTTTACTGTTAGTAATATCGGGATTTTCGAAGACACCTATGATATTGAAGTTGAAACCGATCTGCCTGATGGATGGGATTTCACTTATACGACACCTGATGGAGATCAAACTGAAAATTCTACGCTGACAATTGCGGAAGCAGAGCAATATACCAGCACAGTCACATTAACTTCGAGTGATGTAACAGGTGAAGGTGGCGGTGTTCATTTTACTGTTTCGTCACAAGCACTTGAGGGATTGAATTACACCTTCGATTTCTACATCCAGAATGCAACCCCAATGCTTGTAGTTTATGCAGGACCCAACCCTGACTACAGTGAATTCCTTACTTCGGCAATTGAAACTGCAACCGAATTGAATCCTGTTGAGTACGGATTATGGAATACTGCGAATTTTGAGCTTGACGGTACAGGACTTGAAGGCTTCGAGTTTGATGCCATAATCTGGGCTTGCGGAGATATTGGAACTGTTCATGAAGATCAGATTTCATTCCTGGATGATTATGTAGATAATGGCGGAAGCCTCTTCATGTCCGGCAGCGATTATGTCCAGGCGCTTGAGGCTACTAACCTGATCAGACTTATGGGTACTAACTACCAGGAAACCTTTAACGGAACTTCGGTTACTGGTTTTGATGAAGATATAACAAGTCATGAACTTGATTTCAGCATCAATGGAGGCGACGGTGCGAATAATCGTGGTGTTCCCACGAGGCTGCGTTATACAAATATAATGGGCGAAGTCTGCTTCGAGTACACTGAAGATCGGCACGCAGGGGTCCGAGGTGCAGGACAACAGGATGAATACAGGACACTGATATTCGGATTCCCATTCGAGGCTATCGCCGATGAAGAGTCGCGTAATACAGTAATGACCAGGGTTCTCGCATGGTTATACTATAATGATCCTGCAGAATTCGACTTTGAAGAGACTGTTCTTGAGTTCGGTGAGGTTACCGGAGGAGATAGTGACACTCTTAGCCTTGTTATCGAGAATATCAGCGGTAATACAGGGTATATAACTGAAATCGAACTCGGTCTTGCTATCCGTGATGTAATCAGTTTCGATGTGGAATTCCCTGTTGAAATCGGTCCCGATGCTGACGTAACTATCGGCGTCATCTGGAAACCGATAGTACAGGGTCCGATGAATGGAAGAATGTCCGTGTATCACAACGACTACATTCATGAAAATCCTGTGGAGGTTTATGTTAGTGGAACAGCGCTTTCTGACGTCACTGAACTTTCGGATGGGGCAATACCGGATGATTTCTATATGTCACAAAATTTCCCGAACCCTTTCAATCCCACTACAACCATAAAATTCGGACTGAAAGAAAACGTTCGGACAAACCTTTCAATTTATAATCTTGAAGGTCGGTTAGTGGAAACATTGGTCAGCAGTCAAAATAAAGCTGGACATTACGCTGTTGAATGGAATGCTGAAGACCTGGCAAGCGGGGTTTATATCATCAGTTTCAATGCTGGATCTTTTGCTGAGACTAAGAAATTAATGCTGTTGAAGTAGTCTATTTTAATAGCTTATTTCAGATAAATGCCCGGGCTATTCCCGGGCATTTTTACCTCAATTAAAGTATTGTCGGTTTGCCCACAAGCCAATAATTCCCAAAAGTGAAGGTATTGCCCATAAAACATTGGCGCCTATCACTGTTTCAATATCTGTGTTCCATAATTGAAAAGTATAGAATAGTGGAAAATAAATGCATATAGCAAACTCCATCATTGCAGCAACAAAACCAATAAATTCATTCCGCAGTAATCCAATTAAGGCAACGATTGCAATTGGCAACGGCCACAACATATCAGCGATTGCTTCACCCCTCTCTTTGTTTGCTACTGCTCGCTCAACCGCATCACCTTCAAAACTTCCATTCTGAAGACCAAGCTTTACTGCTCCCTCCCAATCTAACAGTGAATATGCCTGCATTAACCAACCCAGGAACGCCAGTAGAAGAGCAATTAATGCAATCCAAATCCCCATTGGATAAGGTCCAAATTTCTTCGTCATCAAATTCATGATCGTTTCCTTCATAGACGAACACATTCGTAATCAAAAATTAATACCATTCAAACGTAATATTGAATAAAACAAGGCAGCAAATCCCCAATAACTGAAATTGCCCCAGAAATATGTGTAGTAAGCCCAGGGACCTACTGCTGGATAGACATACTCTTTCTCAAAAAACCATAGAAATATATTGATATAGAGAATAATAGCTCCTGCTGCCGCAAACAAAATATAACCCCAGCCTTGAGCTAATATAACACCGGTAATCCCAGCAATGAAGACAGGCAAATAAAGTATCCAATCGGCGATAGCTAAAGCATAGGCGGATTTGAAGTGTGATTTATCCCGCCATTCTTCGCCCTTTCCAATCAATAATTTCCTGGCTTCTTCGCTGTGAGGTTTGAAGACCATGATAAGCTGTGCGTACAGGAGCGGACCACATGTTAAGAGACCGAAAACAATTAATATCCAGGTGAAGATTGTTGGTTCAAGCATGACCATATATTCCTTTGCAATTGAATTAAAGCATCCTGAATTTCTTACACAACCAGACAGACTTCAAATCGTATTGTTGTTCATAAATTGACGCGTTTTGTGTCTCGAGGGTTGGAGAAAATAGGTTTCTCACCTTTCAGAACTCACTAAATTTACACTACTTTTGTCAATCTTTTTGTCCTGATGGATTAACGATTTTAAAGATTCCAGGTAAAGCCGGATTGCCAGCATACAAACCTTTATAATCCGCTTTGTTTCATTGGCTCAAAAATCTGTCGTTGGAAATGAAACTGTTCATCTATCAGTTGCAAAGTTAATTGCAAGAGATATCAATGTTCAACCTGCTGATTCGAAATATGAACTTATAAAGAAATCAAAATGTAAAGGGAACAAATTCGAGAAGTCTTCGTTTAATCATCAAATGCAACATTCACGGCACATAAATAATGTTGTTGGGATCATCTTGGTCATTGTCTTTGTAGTGATCCTGATTCATGACATACATCTTCCGGCTGGTGATACACATGGAAATGAAAATTCTGTCCCTGTATCAACCGATTCTCAGACTTCAGATCATTCTGATGGATGTGACGAATCCTGCCTGTGTGTAATCCATGTGTTGGAAAAATCCCTTGGTTTTTTACGGTATCAAAGCGAAAACATTATTGCAGTTTCCACCATCAGGCTGGCTGAAGACTTGATGCCTGAAAGTGTAATCCTGAAACCGATTGACCATCCTCCTGAAGTTTAACCTCTTCTTCCTTTTGTAAGATTTATCTGATAAAATCAGACTAAATCGCCGATTTAAATCTAATACAATATCAAAAAAATTAAGAATATTGTATTCTGACTCCAAAATAAGTTGTTAATTACCAAAGGTGATCTCATGAAAAGATGGATCGCCGGCATATTGCTGGTTTTTACGTTCATCATCTCCCAGCCCGGCAAAGCTGAAATGATAACAGTTGTACAGGCGGTGAATAGCGCGTTCTCTCTCCATCCCGCTGTGAAAGTTGCCCGTGCCAACTATAAACAGGCTCTGGGACAGAGGCTAATAGACCTGTCACCTGAACCGGCTTCACTGGCTCTTGAATATGAGGGTGTACCGGGCGGCGAGGCTATTGATGCTCACGAAGAACGAAGATTGAGTCTATCACAGGAGATTGCGTTTCCATTAAAATATTCGTGGCGCGCAAGGGTTGCAGGCATTGCAGTTGACGAAGCTCGAATTGACGCACTCATTCAGTTACTGGAATTAGAACTTGAGGTTCGAAACTCATATACCCAAGCCTGGATGATTGACCGGGAACTGAAAATACTCGAAGAAAACGCAGATGCGGCAGAAAATTACGCGCATCAGCTTAAACGGTTAGTTGAACTTGGTGAAACTGCTCCTCTTGAAGAGAGACGTGCCCGTGTTGAAGCTTTGCAAGCGACAACAAACCGGGATGCTGTAAGAGAGGAACGATTTGCAGTATTGGGAAAGTTCCGGAGTTTAACCGGGATTGATACAACAGGAATTGTCCTGAGTCCACCAATAGTATTTAGTCAATCAGATTTGTTTCGTTCAGAAAGTAAGTTCAACGTGGACAAATCGTATGAGCTGAAATCAGCCCAATTACAATCTACCCAAGCAGATATTGAAACGAGAGCCGCAGTTTTCAACTGGTTGCCGGATCTGGAACTATCCTACTTCCAACAAAATGTCCCTTCTGAAACCGACCCGGACTTTTGGGGAGTTGAACTCGGAATCTCACTTCCTGCATGGTTTTGGTTGAGCGGAAGAGGTGAGATACTGGCTGCAAAGGCTAATCAACGAGCAGCACAAGGAAACCTGGAAAACCTGAACCTCCAGCAACAAACCGCAACAGTAGAATTAATCCAATCTCAACGAGCGTTATGGGACAAGCTTAAACTATATGAGGAGCAGATACTTCCTCTCGCTAAAGAATCGTACGAGTTGGCGATGAAAAGCTATAAGACGGGTGAAGCTTCCTACCTGGAGGTGATCGACTCACAACGTACTTTGTTAGACATTCAGCTTGAACATTTGGAAATTAAGGCTGCTCTTGCCGATGTGACATCTGAAATTGATCGCCTTGCAGGTCGTTCAGTCATCGGTCACGACGAACTCCAGAATATGCTAAATAGGGGACACTGAAATGAAATTTTACGTCAGGTACATATTGCTTTTTGCTTATATAGTTACAGCCGGTTTATTGCTGACCGTTACGGGATGCAATGAAGAATCGGAACATTTACATGAAGCTGAAAGCAGTCAAATTGTTGATGAGCATGGTCACGAAGAAGAGGAAGGCGGACACGAAGGCGAAGATGAAATCCATCTTTCACCCCAGGCTGTTAAAGAGGCTGGCATAGTGGTGGAAACGTTGGAACTACGTACGCTCTCTTCCACTTTGGAGTTGCCGGGGACGGTCATGCCTCACCCCAAAGGCGAAGGCTTTGTTGGTAGTCTTGTAGAAGGACGCGTCAAGGAGATTTTTGTCGATATTGGCGACCGTGTATTTGAAGGGGAGGCACTTTGCGTCATTGAGTCCCCCACTGTTGGTGAAGCGGAAGCAGCATACATAACCTCCTTAGCAGAATCGAAATTTGTGAAAGGTGACCTTGAGCGTCATAAAATCCTTGTTTCTGAAGGGATTGGATCGCAGCAGGAACTACTTGAGCTGCAAGCCCAACTTTCTTCCAGTTCCAGTGCGGTGTTTGCAACCGAAAGAACTTTACGTGCTTACGGTTTCAACAACGAAGATTTCAAGATGCTGGAGTCTGACCAGCATACTGGTGGAAGGGTAACTCTTCGCAGCCCGACCGCAGGCAATGTCATAAGTCGCGATGCTCGAATTGGTATGCAAGTCACACCTGAATCGGATCTGTTCCATATTGTTAATATGAAAAAGCTTCGTGTCCACGTTGATATTCCTGAACAACGTTGCTGTGATCTCTCAAAAGGAATTGAAGTTACAATCATTCCCCAGAACGGTCATCATGACGAATTAAAAGGAAAAATAGAGCGTTTGGGAAATAGTATTGAACATGCGACTCGAACTCTCGCGGCTTTTGTTACAGTCTATAATCCATCGGGCAAACTGCGCCCCGGAGCCTTTGTCACTGTCCGATTTTCGGCTGCTAACGGGGAAGTTCAGGCACTGGCAGTCCCATCTGAGGCTGTATGCAAAGATAAACATGGGGATAATGTAGTGTTTGTTGAAGAGGAACCTGGAGAATTCATACTCAAGGAGGTCGATACAGGTGTGAGTGCAGATGGATGGACACAGATAGTTTCAGGCGTATCTGCTGGTGAACGAGTAGTCACCAAGGGAGCGTTTGCTATTAAATCCGAAGCTGACAAGAGTATGTTCGGCGACGGTCACGGACACTAAAGGAATCAGTTATGCTGAAGAAAATTATTGAATTCTCTATCAATAAGCGGTTATTGCTTGGCCTGTTCCTTCTTGTTTTGATCGGAGTAGGTGTCATATCCTATCGCCAACTCCCTGTTGATGCATTTCCGGATATTTCACCTGTTATGGTACCTGTTTTTGCTGAAGCTCACGGAATGGCGCCGGAGGAAGTGGAACGACTCATCACATTTCCAATTGAAACGGCTATGAATGGTCTGCCGGGAGTATCAGCAGTCAGATCCACATCCGCATTCGGAATGGCGGTGATCTACATATATTTTACTGATAATACTGATATTTATTTCGCCCGCCAGTTGGTCTCTGAACGCTTGAATGCAGCGATAGCTGATTTGCCTGAGATGCATGAACCTCCAGGGCTCGGTCCAATTTCGACTGGTTTAGGTCAAATATTCATGTATTACCTGGCAGCCGATTCGACAGCGGACAGTGATGGGCTGCCGATGGATATCTATTTGCGAACCCTCAACGATTGGGTTGTGAAGTTTCAACTGGGGACTGTGCCCGGCGTGACTGATGTTCTCTCAATGGGCGGCAATGTTCTCCAGTTCCAGGTGAAAGCTGACCCGTTCAAACTTATGGCATACGATCTGACTCTTAACGAAATCGTGGAAGCCATTAAGCAGAATAACCGTAATGTGGGCGGTCAGTTCATTGTGCGGGGCAGGGAAGAATACCTTGTACGAGGGCTCGGATTAATTGAAAACACTGCCCAATTAGCCAATGTGAAAGTAAAAGAAGTTGATGGAGTGGTTGTTCGGCTGCATGATATCGCAGCAGTCGAGATCGGCCCGGAAATAAGACGTGGTGTAGTTCTAAAAGATGGCGTCGGTGAAGTTGTTACAGGCATCGTCCTGAAACTATACGGAGAGAACACCAGCAAGGTAATTGATGATCTCTACGAGAAAGTAGAATCCATTCAACAGTCATTGCCTCGTGGCGTCAACCTGATTCCCTATTATGAGCAAGCTCATCTCGTGTCAGAAGCAACGGGTACAGTGAAAAATGCATTAGTGGTTGGGGCAATCCTGATCATCCTGGTATTGCTCCTCTTCCTTGGTAATATTCGCAGCGCCCTGGTAGTGACGGTATCACTGCCTATGTCCATGTTGGTTGCTTTCTTAATGATGAAACTGACAGGCTTGTCTGCGAACCTGATGTCACTCGGAGGCTTGGCGATTGCGATTGGAATGATGGTGGACGGCGCAGTAGTTATGGTGGAGAATATCTGGCGGCACCTGTCAAACAACACTGAGAAAAAAAGCCTGAAAGAAGTCATATTGTTCGCGGCAGAAGAAGTCGCCCGTCCAATTGCCTTTGCTATAATTATCATCATTATAGTTTTTCTCCCACTGTTTACGCTTGAAGGTGTTGAAGGCAAGATGTTCAGTCCCATGGCTTTTACCATCACTTTCGGTTTAATAGGATCGTTGCTTTTCACTTTCACTCTGATCCCGTTCCTTGCCTCAATCCTATTCCATGGTAAGGTGTCTGAGAAGGAAAGTCGGCTGGTTCGAGGTTTGAAAGCCAGTTATCAACTCTCTCTATCGTGGGTATTAAAACATCGTGGATTGGTTCTAACAGCAGCGATAATATCATTGATCGGAAGTCTTGTCCTGGTACCGTTTTTGGGAACAGAATTCATCCCTACCCTGGAAGAAGGCGCGATCTCGGTTCAAATAGTGGCTGCACCTTCAACCTCCTTAGAAGAGATGACTCGTATTCTGGATATTCAGCAGGAGAAACTTGCAAAGTTTGAAGAAATCACCTCTGTGGTTACACTGATTGGAAGACCTGAAGCAGGATCTCATCCTCACCCTGTTAACTCAGCACACATCCAGATCGGAATAAAACCTTTTGAGGAGTGGGATTCTGAACGTACAAAGCAGATACTTATTGATGAAATCAGGAGCACATTAGAAGCTTACCCAGGGATTCAGATCGCCGTTTCTCAGCCAATCCAGAATATGTTTGATGAGCTATTATCCGGCGTTAAAGCAGAGCTTGCTATAAAACTTTTCGGTGAAGACCTGGAAGTGCTGCGATCTAAAGGTGAGGAGATAAAGGGTGTGATCGCGGCTGTTCCGGGAGTCGCTGATCTTGCGCTGGAACAATCGTTCGGGCAGCCTCAAATCCAAATCGACATTGACAATATGAAAGCATCTCGTTATGGACTTTCAAAAGACGACATATTAGAAACTATCGAAATAGGAATCGGTGGAGAGGTCATCGGACAGGTATTCCAGCAAACCCGACGCTTCGGTATCCAGGTGCGCTTTGATGAACGCTTTCGCAATGATATTGATGCAATTGGAAACCTTCGAGTGCGTTCACCTGAAGGAGCATTAATTCCCATATCTGATATTGCTGATATCCGTGAAGTGATTGGTCCTATTCAAATCAATCGTGAAAAGAACCAACGGCGCATTGTGATCCAGGCAAATGTCGAAGGCAGAGATCTTGGCAGTGTGGTTGAAGATATTCAACAATCCATTGAAGAGGAGATTGAACTTGATCCCGGCTACTTCATCGAATATGGTGGTCAGTTCGAGAATCAACGCAGGGCAATGGCAAGATTAGCAATCATCGTCCCGATAACTATGTTCATTATTTTCATATTACTTTTCTCAGCGTTTAACACCTTCAGGCACGCATTACTGATCTACTTAAACATTCCGTTCGCTCTGATTGGCGGGATCGTTGCGCTATTTATCACAGGACAGTATCTCTCGGTTCCTGCATCAATAGGTTTTATTGCTTTATTTGGCAATGCCGTCCAGAATGGCATTGTTATGGTTAGTTATTTCAACGAGTTAAAACGACAAGGTTTACCTCTTAATGAAGTGATTATTAAAGGCGCTATTCTTCGCGTCAGACCAGTATTAATGACAGCACTCACAACTATTCTTGGGTTGGTACCATTATTACTAGCAATGGGTATCGGAGCTGAGGTCCAAAGACCTTTAGCTACAGTTGTGGTTGGCGGACTTTTTACATCAACAATTCTGACTTTGTATCTGCTGCCATCACTTTACGGCATCATCGAACGAAAATGGGGCAAATAAAGTTATAAACATTATCAAACACTAATTTAGAGGATTTATCATGAAACAATTACTAATTATAATGGCTGCATTGACTATCTTGTCCGTTTCGAGCTTTGCACAGGAATGTGGACCGGGATGCCCGGCTTGTTCCGGATCTGGTGTTAATTCATCTGCATTATTGGCGCCGGGCACTATCTCGCTGAGCTACCTGTCCATTCCTGGAGGTGAAGAAGAAATGGGTATTCTAAACCTCCGCTCAGGACTGACAACCTGGATGAATGGTGGCATTGGATATGCATTCCAGGCAGAAAAAATTGTCTGGAATTTACGTTTGCAGGCTATCGCCGAAGAAGAATCAGGTTTGCGACCAGCAGTAATAATTGGTACTGGGAGTGTGCAAACAGGCGAAAGCGATCAATCGCTATATTTGCAAGCTGCTAAAAATATAGAAATTAATGAAATTTTAACACTAAGTCTATCTGCAGGAATATCCAGCCTGATCCCGGATTTTGATGAAGTATATGGACTTGCTGGAGCAACGATGACATTGTACGAGAGCTGGAGTCCATTTATCAATTTTGATGGAAAGTCGATACATCCGGGAATTTCATGGAATCATATCGAATGGTTGACTATTACCGGTATGATGATCGAAGGTGAAACTCCCGCCGTTCTTGCAGGCATTCAATACAGGATATAAGAATAATAAATATAACCTGGGCCAAGGCAAAAATTGTCATCAAGACATTATTGTTATCCTGTAAATCTTTAACGCAGAAAATTCGAATATCCTGTCTTGTAATTGGTGATATAGCTGTTATCGGTCAGGATTAGGCTATATTAACCAAGTCAGTGCAATGATCACTCTTTCATTGATAGTGAATATAAAAAGTAGTTATAAAAAGTTTAATAATTCGGATCTGCCCTGACGCTATTAATGGCACAAAACAAAGGGAACTTAACTCCCTACCATGCATAACATTCCGGTGCGGGACCGCCTGGCCCTGGCCAGATATCGTTCAACCTTTCGAGGGTATCTTTTGAAAGCTCCATATCCACGGCTTCCACATTTTCTTTGAACTGTTCAAGCGTTCTCGGTCCAACAATCGGGGCAGTAACAGCCGGATTTGACAGCAACCATGCAAGCGCCACATCGGCAGGTCGTTCATCCAGTTCATCGCAAAGAGCTTCATATTGTTCAAGTTTTGAGCGGTCCTTTTCAACTCGTTTCAGGATTTCTTTAGTTGCGCGTCTCCCCTCTTTCAGTTTTTTCAGCACTCCGCCCAACAGCCCTCCACCAAGCGGACTCCAGGGAATTATGCCTACTTCATACTCTTCACAGGCAGGGATAAGTTCAGCTTCGATCGCACGATTCTCGAGATGATACAAGCTCTGTTCCGATACAATACCCAGAGTGTTTCGTTTTCCGGCGATTTCATTTCCCTGCACTATGTGCCACCCGGCAAAATTACTGGTACCCACGTACAAGACCTTACCCTCACGAATGAGTTGTTCCATTGCCTGCCAGATCTCCTCCCATGGAGTATTCCGATCTACATGATGCATTTGGTAGAGATCAATGTGGTCTGTCTGGAGACGCTGAAGGCTGTCCTCACAGGCCTGCCGGATATGATAAGCGGAGAGATAACGGTCGTTAATCCCTTCGTCGGACATTGGACCATATACCTTGGTTGCGAGTACCAGCTCTTTCCTTTTGCCGGGATGCTGTTTAATCCAGCGACCGATATACTCCTCCGTAGTTCCCCTCCCCTTGCTTCCTCCGTACACATTTGCGGTATCGAAAAAGTTTATTCCTTTCTCAATAGCAGTGTTCATAATGACCTGACTGTCATCTTCCGAAGTCCAGTGTCCCATATTCATGGTGCCCAGGCATATTCTGCTGACTCGAAGCCCTGAACGACCTAAATAGGTATATTTCATGAAAACCTCCAAGGTGTGGTAGTCGTTAAAACTACCTGTAGATTAGGCAGGATTCAATTAAAGATGAGTCTTAGATACAATAAGAAGAGACACTCAACCGGAATGCAAATATCTCGAACATCAAGGCGCTATTGGTCGCAGATGTTTTCCCGGGGCACTTAAGATTAAAACGAACTTACAATTAAGAGATATTATATTACAAAAGCATTGATCGTAGTGTATCGTCGGTGTGCTGTAATCGTTCGGATAGGGAAGTTGCCATCAGCTTGTGAAAAGCAACGCCTATATCTGGATGATCTTTTTCGATACGAGTGAGTATATCTTCAGTGAAGATAAGAAGTTTACTATCTTGATCCGCGATAATATTTGCAGAACGTCCCTGTTTAAGATAATAAGACATTTCCCCAAAAAATCCGCCTGGGTTTAAAGTGCTAACCCGAAAAGATTGTCCATTATCTGCCTGCAATTCAACTGTTAACCGCCCTGATTCCACATAATACATATCACTCGATTTTTCACCTTGTCTAATCAGGATATCCTTCTCTTTTACCTCACATGTATTCGTATATGAAAGGAGGATCTTTGCATCCTCTCGTGAAATTCCAAATTTTCCTAATTCTGCTTCAAAAGTAATAGTTTTATCACTTTGACCAAATCCCATTTCATCGAGCACGCTTTCTTCATACCATTCCAGCGAGTGGTCTAGATCATCAAATTGAAGAAGGCAATCGAAATCGGCAAAATAGAATCCTGAGTTCTCAAAAGCCTTGATGGTTGCGTCATTCATGCAGCAAAATACAATTGTTCGTTTTTTCTCTGTGGCAACCTGCATAAGTTTTATGAAGCTCAAGGCAGCAGATGAATCAAATCCTGTCACACGGTGAAAATCAAGAATTATATAGTTTACATTCGATTCAAAAAGGTGTCTTGCATGTTCAAGTAGATTATTTGCGGTACCGAAAAACAGGAAGCCTTGTAGTTTTAGAGTAGCAGCTTTGATTTCTGATTTGGCTAATTCTATCCATTGATCCTGGGGACGTTGTACGGTGCTGCGCATTTGATGGCCAAGGATTTCTTGACGAATGATAGATATCTTACTATATCGAACAACAAAATAAACAACAGACAACAAGACTCCGATTGCCACACCTTCTAAAAAACCCACGGTTGCAATGAATCCAACAATAACGATTATGATCATGTATTCTGCAAGCGAGAATTTGCGGAATGAATCCCAAAGCCATTCAACAAGAAAGGTTAGTCCGATAAAGAACAGTAATCCACCAAGCACAAATATTGGTATTACAGTGATTATCACTGCTCCGAAAAGCATAACAGCAGCAGTAATAAGAGCAACAAGAATTCCTGTCAATCGCGTATTTGCCCGAACTTTGTGAGTCAAAATTGTACCACTGAGCATATGACACCCGGCAACACCTCCCGCTAAACCTGCTAATAGATTTGAGAAGCCAGCCAATCTAAGTTCATAATTAAGATCAAGGTCACGCTGTAAGGATATTTCAAGACTCGTAATATTCAGAAGAATCAGGATAGTTCCAATAACAACAACACCGAATATACCTGGAAGATTATGAAGAATAGCTCCAAAATCTGCCCGGGTAAGTTCTGTGAGGAAAACTGGTTGAAATAAACTTTTTGATCCAATTGATTTATAAAGTAATCCACGTTGTACTGAAGCTTCAAGATTGTCTGCACCAAAACCCGTAACCAGGTAAAAGCCGATTATTGCAGCAAGGATCAATCCGGGTATAATTAAATAATGATCATATTTACGAGTAACGCCATATACGAGGATGCCAAAAAGAACACCAGGAATCCATTGAATCAATTTATCATTACTAAAAATAACCGGCAAAGAATCAATTGTTACCGGTATGTCTGTAAGCATACTGATGGAACCTGTTGCCAACAGCCATCCGGCGCCGGCAAGAAAACCACCAATTACAGGATAGGGAATATAACGTACGAAGCGCCCTAACTTCAGAGTTCCAATTATCAAAAAAAATAATCCGGAAAAGATTGAGGCCAAGACAATCATTGCGATGATTGTTATGAGCAATTGATCTGGGGATAATATCGTAGCGCCGGCAGTAATAGACGCAGTTAATGTGGCAAGAATTGCAATAGCTGTATCCTGGAGACTACTTATCATACCCTTAAGTTTACTAAAAAGGGCAAAAAGAATTCCGTAAATGGTTGTACTCAGAAGCATTAAGCTGATACCAACAGACAGGTTTTCTTTGAGGGGACCTGTGAAAATCAGGGCACCATAAGATATTGCGAGAACAATCTCTATTGCAGCAACCACAATGGCTGCCGCGATACTTGGAAACAAGTATCGCGGTTTAAACTCATTTATTAGCTCATTAATAAGTCTATTTGAAGGCATTTTTATCTCTATCAGATCCAAACATTATCCGCCTCGTTGCATTGGACTTCAACGATTTCTTCAGTGGCTCCAAAATATGATAAAATCAATAAAAATCCAATTGAAAAATTGCAACAATTTACTTTGCTCCTGCTAACAATTGGTCTAAGAAACCCTGCTTCTCTCACTTCAATTAATTATCATTAAACGTAAAACTTTAAGATCACTTACGAAAAACATCTGATTGCGAACTATTTTTATCCTATCCCGATTCATTCAAATTGGTGTGAATCTCAGATAATTGTATGGTCAGATACTGAAATTTACAAAAAGATTGAAAATATCCTGGAGACAAAAAAAGCCCTGACAAATTGCTAGGGCTCAAACTCGATTTGTTGCATGGAATTTCCTAAACAACTTCACTTTCTTTAAGGGGCAGGCATTCCATGTTACAAGAGTATCTCTACAGGAAATCCGATATAGATTTATTGTTCGCGAATAAACTTCAACTTTGTTACAGCCCATTTTTCCTTTCCCTTGTCGCCAAAGTCCTTGTCATTATGCTCTTTGTCATTATCTTTCTTATCGTCGCTCTTCTCATAGCAGCGCTTTTCGACAAGATAGAGATTTGCTTCATGAATTGAAGCAGCATTTTCCCAGGATTTTTCCTCGAGAGTAAATTCTAGAATGCCCTCCTCTAACGACCATTCAAAGTCTCCCTCTTGGTCTCCCTTAACGTAATGACCTGAGCCATCATCGTCAAAAACGTAAGTGAGGTTAAATACTTCTTCTTCACCTTTATTAGGGTAAACTTCGGCAAGCAACCAGGTCCCGACCAGGTTTTCAAGAGTCAAATCAAGTTGTCTGCCATTCTCCCAGTCATTCAGCTCTAAAGTTTCTTCCTGCTCCTTATCAACCGGATTTTTTGAACTTTCATCATTGCTGCATCCAGGGAGACCCAACCCGAATACCAGCAACGCCAGAAGTGCAAGTGATGTAAATAACTTCATTATTACGCTCCTAATTTTTCGGAATATATATTCAAAATAATTTTCTGTCGATATTTATCTATCTTCTTTATTTTAAATAGATCATAAGGGAAACTGAGTCCTTTAAATCTAAAATAACATTCAATCAATTGGATAGTCTAACCCGTTACAAGGTTTTCCAAACAATCTGCACATGGCGAGAATCTGTCCTTGATGGTGAAATATATGCGTCTGGGTGCGTAATAAAACCTGGGTAGGATTCAATATTTTCTCTTTGTTTCCCCAAGTCATCATTGGGCGTGATGTTTCAAGCTCATCTTCTGATGATGATTTCAGGTACTCTTCTGTTGCCTTGAATACATCGTCACGGTATGATTCCAAAGACTCGATTGTGGTATATAGATGGTCATCTTCATCTACGTCAATACGTCCCTGGAGCACACCAATCCAGTATTTTTCTGCACCAATCATATGATGAAGCTGCAAGCGAATGGTTGGGTAACCAAAACCATCCAACTCTTGATTTAGTTCATCAATAGTCAGGTTATGGCAATGTGTTAGAAGCAACTTGAAACTTCGGTGAACACGTTGATGAAAATCGATTAAAAATTCCTTGGTAATCATATCATTTCCCTTGTATTAATATTTAAATACCTAATTAAATTTCTTTCGTTGATCAAGATTATTAATTATTAAATATCAGTAGTGTCCCGTTAGAAATCGAACAATAACAATTGTTTGGAATCGCCTTGCTCTTTGAAATTGAAATCGCTATTCGTAAGAACTTGATTTATAGGGACTTTCTCAAATATTACGAT
>Ga0075120_10000271_pt1 | contig 43335 bp, 38 predicted proteins | sample AntAceMetag02UKL_FD_69792 | JGI IMG/M metagenome (GOLD analysis project Ga0075120, IMG submission 69792) | Saline lake microbial communities from Ace Lake, Antarctica - Antarctic Ace Lake Metagenome 02UKL | ecosystem: Environmental > Aquatic > Non-marine Saline and Alkaline > Saline | place...
CGAGATCGTCGATCATTGCTGTTATGCTTGGAACAAGCTGATCGGCCAGCCCGGGCGCATCATGTCCATCGGACACCGCGGATGGGCTCATGAGTTCTAATCAGTGCAGGTTGGTATAAGATATCGTTTTATGCATACACACATTCCGGATTTACCCGGTAACCAAGGAGTGAAAATGCGACACAACGAGCCCGTTTCCCATATCATGTCCGCTGAGACAGTGACCGCCCATATCGCTCAGAAGCCCAGCGAGGTTTACCGGCTGCTGACGGAAAACCCGATTCACCACGTTCCGGTCGTCAATGGCAAAAAACTGGTCGGGATGATCAGTTCTTCAGACATGATGAAGCTCAGCCTTGATGCCTATGGCACGCCGGATGCGGCCAATGCGGAATATCTGGATTCGCAGTTTTCCATCGACAAGATCATGTCGACCGATCTGAATACCATCAAGGCTGACGACGCGATCCGATCGGCTGCTGAAAAGCTGAGCGAAGGAGGGCACCACTCTCTGGCTGTCGTGGACAATGATGGCGATCTGGTCGGCATCGTGACGACAACGGACCTCGTCAAATACCTGCTTGCGCAATACTGATCAAAACGGACGCCTTTTCGACCGTTTGACAAAATCCACTTGAAACAAACATGTTGTCGGTTGCGATAATCGACAACATGTTCCGTTTTCCTTTGATTTCCACTATCGGCAAGGGACTGCCTGGCCCAAATTCAGCTGCTTCGTTGCGATGCGGCCCCTGTCAACAAAACAGGCAAATTGGCCGGGCTATGCGGCGTCTAGAGGATTTCCAGTTTCACGTCATGCCCTGTGGCACGCAACGTATAAAGTTCATCTCCGTTACAATTTTGGCAATGGACCAGTTCGGCATTTGACAAGCCAGCTGGATTGAGATGCAGACCATTGTTCAGACGGATCTGAAAACAGGTCAGATTCTTCATCGACAGCGAGAGGCTGTTTCGAGCGAAGCGTACGCCAACTTCATTGTCCAGATGCGATTTGACGATTGGCAAAGCCGCTCTGGTCTCAACAAAATTCAACCAGGGAAATTCCGATCGCGTGAATTGCAACCAGGCTTGGAACGCGTAGTAGATCCCGTTGGCCTGGCCAGGTGCGTCCCCTCGCCAGGGCTTGGATGCAGCATTGCGATGATAGGACATAGTGGCATTGTTACCCGGCGTATCATAGACATCATCAGCATGGATGAAATGTGTCCAGACGCCCATGTTTGCAATTTGCGAGACCATGGCAAAACGCTGAATGGCTGTGCGTTCGTATCCGCTTGTTGCACGTGGCATGGAGAAAAGCCGGCTGTTCCATGGTTCGGGCCCAAATTCCCTATTTCCGCCTGATTCAAAATCGCCCGACAGATAAACCCCACAAATAACCTCCATTCCTGGAAGCGCCTCACTGATCGCATTTGCACCAGTTTCATCATATTCGTTGTTTGGTGGGACATAGGTCCTGGGCAACGGACCGAGATCATTCTTCTTCCAGTGTCCAATGACCGCACTCAAAGCACGCACCATTGCGCTTTTATCCGGCCATTGCTTGAGTGTCAGTGCGACGTGGTTGTATCCGTGCAGTCCCAGTTCACCCGTTCTGGCGACCGTCCACGCCGCATTTGTTTTATATGAAACACTCTTGCCATCTATCTGGATCTTCGTTGCATACCAATCATCAAAGTCAAATGGTGGTTCGCCGAGACCCGCATAGTCAAAAATTGGCAGGCAAGTGTAAGCAAGCCCGAAACTATCCGCCAATGCCATCATATCAGGCAACCAGATGCGCTCGTAAAAAGTGACAGGATCCAATTCAACATAATCGGAGACGATCAGTTCACCACAGTCTGGCTCGAACTCCGGTGGAAAATCATCGATCTGGATCGTTGCGACATTGGCAATTGGCAAAACAGACACCTGCTGGATGCTCATAAGCGACTGGACAATCAGACCACGCGCTATTTTTTCCGCCAAAACCGCAGAATTCCAATAGATGACCCGTCCTTTTTCGAAGAAGACAAGCCACGCCAATGGTTTACCACAACTAGAGGTTGCCAGAACCTTTGCCGCCGCAACAGGCTCGAAATCATAGGGTGTATGGCCTGATAGTTCATCCGGGGCAAGATGGGTGCCCTGAAATCCAGAGAAGATGTCCGTTGGTAACTGCAGACCTCCGACTTCTTCGGAAGCAAAACCTGGCCAATCCTTCACTGATGAAACACCGAACAGATCGGCCAGTCCGACGTTCCAGCCGCGGTAGATAACGGCAAGTCCGCCGCCTCGGGCAACAAAACCGCGAATTCTCGTTACCTCAGCGGAATCAAGCTTGTGCAAAAATTCCGAACAGAGCAGCAATGAGCTGAAACCCGTCAGGTCAGGCCACGCCGGTTCACGGGAGAAATCGAGGCTGACAAATTCCAGTCGTGCATAATCCAGCGCCTTTACTGCGTTTTCATAGGCACTGACAGCGTAAATGTCCGTCGAATCGTAAAGCAACAAAATGCGTTGTTCACAAAGAACATCCGCCCGGGAATTTGCGGATGATATTGTCTTGCCCCAGAATTTGGAAAACATGAGTATTACTCACCGAGTGCACTGGATGGATCAGAATTGAATATCAGACATATGCATGACGACCCTTTGCACTGTCCGTATTGCTCCTGTACCATTTCGGCAATGCCTCTGATTCAAGAACACTATATCATTATCTTGTCCTCAAATAGATCCAACCGAAAACCTGCCTGATGCTCGTGAGCGGTTCAATTGTGCGTTGAAGAAAATGAACGTTAAAATGCAGTCAGACGATCCTGCCATTCCAGGGGGTGTTCACCTCAGACGCCCCTTGCGCATTCTACTGTGCCCGGATCAACCCAATTGGGCATTCGACAATATTGCGAACAATATCATACGTTTTGCACCGGAATATTTTGTAATCAGCAAATTGTATATCGGGTCCGGCAAAGATCGCGATTTGAGCAAGGTTTATGAGTACATTGCAACGGAACAGATCGACCTGGTTCATCTGTTCTGGAGAGAAGATCTGTTCGAGCTGCTGAGGCCTGCAACATTGCTGGCGGCAGCCGACCAGATGGGTATCGAATTCATCGACATCGTGGAGATCATCGGCAATCGTGCATTGACGACCTCGGTCTACGACCACCTGCACCTGTCAGAGGAAGCACTGTTCGAGCGGACAACCTCTTTCCACTTGATTGACGCCTATTCGGTTTCGTCTCAAAAGCTGCACGATATCTATGCAGCCAGACCCCATCTGCCAGCCCCGGATTGCGTGATAACAGATGGCGTGGATCTTGATCGATTTCATCCTGAAAAAAAGCGCCATCCTGGACTTGAGAAACCGGTTATCGGCTGGGTGGGCAATAGCGGCTGGGGCAGACAGCAAGGTGGGGACCCCAAGGGATATCACCGACTATTCAAGCCTGCATTGGATTGCCTTCAACAATCTGGGATCCCTGCAGTCTCAAATATCGCGGATCCTCAGGTCAAACGGATTCCGTTCGAGAAAATGCCCGAATACTATCGGAAAATTGATATTCTGGCCTGTACGTCTTCGATGGAGGGAACCCCCAACCCCGTGCTCGAAGCCATGGCCTCCGGTATTCCTGTCGTGTCGACCGATGTCGGTATCGTGCCGGAAGCATTCGGGCCGCTTCAATCCCGCTACATTGTAAAAAACCCGACCCCGGAAAACTTTGCCCGGGCTTTGCAGAATGCTCTGGCCAACCGGCGGGATTATCAGGCTCTTTGCCTGGAAAATCGCGAAATGGTCAGGACATGGTCGTGGGAACACCGGGTTCAGCCATGGTGGTCCTTCTGGCTATCAGCAAGTAAACAGGCAAAGGAACCAAGAATGGCGCGGCGGCGAGCCTTCGCCTTGGCGCAGAGCTGTATCGCATACATGCAATATGCTCCTCCGAATGCCAAGCAAGCTTTTGCAAGTGATTTTTTTCGCCGGATTTTGGATCATTCAAAAAATCGGGCAAAAGATTAACATAAAATGAATTCAACCCTAGGAACGACACAAATGCTGTTGTAGCATAAAGCTCGTTGTAGTCAGTCGGGTAGAGTGGCCAGGGGAATCCGAACAGGTCCACGATATTTGATTTAGTCGAGGGGAACCGGTTTGCCGCTATCTGTCCACCAATGATCATCCAGCATGTACTCAGGAATTTTCCCAGATATTGAAAGGCGGCGATTTTGGCCGGGCCTTTCTTGTTGGCATAGACAAGTTTGCGACCGGCCGAGGGCCGGTCCTGAAAGTTCATGCGCCACGTGTTTCCATGTCAAGGCAGCAGTCCAAGAGACTGTCCTCGTATTTGAAGGCAAAGGGCAAATATTCACACTGTACGGTTAGACGTTACAGCACGCGCACACTCGAGAAGGCCCAAAGCCTTGAGGCCTTTGTAGCGCCATTTTTACATGACGAAATTCTGTATGATCCGACCGGAGTTTTTGACAGAGCCAACAAATTGGTGCGGTTTGCCCATGAGATGAGGCGTTGTTTTGGCAAAGATGTCAGGAAGCTGCTATGGGATAGCCGGACAGGAACCCTTTTCGCCGTTCTTGATCGCGACTGCTTCCCGAAGGAAGCTTCGGCCAGGCACCCGCATTTGCTTGCTTCTGAAGCGCTGATCCGAACCATTCTGCAGAGAACCTGTGATACCAACGCGACCGATTTCATTTGCGCAATCAATGCCTGCTTTTCCGATCCCGGCTTCGGCACCACACCCATCGATAATCTAACTTTGCAGGCTGAAACAGGTATTTTTCGGCGAATCAGTAAAAAGGCCAATGTGTCCGCTGTTGCCGCTTTTCTTGGCATCGGCTCGGTTGCGACAGCCCACGCTGGTGATGCTGCCAATAACAACCATGCTGTATCGGCTCCCAATGCCGAACTGGCAATCATGGGCGGCGCCCTGGATGATAAAGGCACATTTGTTACGGAAGGTGCATTCACAATGCCGCTTGCCGAACAATTTGGCGCCCGCATCGATGGGACATTGGGTGCCCATGACGGCGACTTTTTTGGCGGCGGCGCGCTGCATCTGTTCTGGCGCAACCCCGACATGGGCCTGCTCGGCTTTGCAGCCGGTTTCGTGCAAACCGAATCAGGCAATCTGTTCGGGGATTCGCGCGGAACGGGATTGATTGCAGCTGAAGGCGAATACTATCTGGAACAGGTGACATTCTCAGGTCTGACCGGATACCAGTTTTCCGAGGGCCAGGGAAATGATGGCTTCATGGGACGACTGGATTTCGAATGGTACCTGAACGATGACCTCTTGCTGACGAGTGGCGCCGAAACGAATCCGGATCATGATTTCATCGGTCGGGTCGGCGTGGAATACAGGCCGGGCTTTGCGGCTCTGCCGGGACTGTCCCTGTTTGCAGAAGGGGCATTTGGTGATCGGGATTTTTATCGCGCCTATGGTGGCATCCGGTTCTATTTCGGCGGTTCGGAAACACTCAAAGACCGGCATCGTCACGACACATTCCGGTCGCACCTGCTGCCGACGCGTATGGCGGATAGTGCTCTGAGTTATGGTGACTAAACCACATTGTCAAAATGCAATGTGGACTATCCATAAGCGTTCTACGCTATCAATTCAGGCGCATATTTCTCGATCCGCGCCTGACACAGCGCCCCGGCATGGCGCATCAGTACATCCATTTCGATGGATGAAAGACGGGTCAGGTTGGTGCCGATCAGCGAGGCGAAATGTGCGTCGCCCGGATGCAGTTCTCCCTCGGCGCTGTCAATCGAGAACCACAGGGGCTTGGGCCCCTGCCCGGCCTTGTGCCCCAGGCTGAGACGCTCGAATTGCAATCCGCGCACCTGCTCCATCAGGATGTTGATGGCTTCCTTCAGGACTATGGAGCCGGATTCCGTTGGGTCCGGATTATTGGCAAATGGCTTGCCGCCGTCGCTCACCAATGCGTAGTGCAGATTGTTGCGCTTGACCCGCATCAGCGGATTGACGCCGAGATTGTCGTAGACGCCGCCATCGGTCAGCGTGACATAGTCCACCTGATCGCTGGGAAAGTCGCCCTCCTCCAGTCGCAACGGCGGGAAGACAGGCGGGAATGCCGATGATGCAGCCACTGCGGCACTGATCCTGATCTTCGAGCCATCCGTCTGTCCCAGTTCATGTTCTCCCAGTTCCGTGGCGCCATTGCCACCGGCCACGAAAAAAAACATATTGCCGGTCGCCAGATTGGTGGCGTTCAGATAGATGCGCGGCCCCTTTTTCAAAGTGGACAGTTTCTTTTTGCCGAAAAGGTCGCGGTCATAGGTCTTGGCCAGTTCATCCAGCCGTGAAGAAAAGGGGCTCAGCAAACCGCCGAGCACGGATGACACGGCAATCGATTTGGTGCGAAGATAGGTTTCCAGCCGGTCGAGGGTGTCGTCCTTGCCCCAGTTGGCGCACAGAAAGGCGCCCGCAATGCTGCCACCGCTGACACAGGAAAGCAGGTCAATCTTGCCCAGGAGTTTCAGCTCATCAAGTTTCTTGAAAACGCCCAGATGATAGGCGGCGGCACGAAAACCGCCGCCGGAAAGCGCCAGTCCGATGCGTTTATCCTCACCGTTGATTTTGACAGACATCGCGTTTCTCCTTTGCAGGCAGGGACCTAATCGTCCAGCACAGTCAATTCAAAGTAGAGATCGGTGCATTTGACCCGCTCATCGTTCATGAAGCCGTCCCAGTCGGACTGGGACACGTTGTCAGGTTTTTCAGGCGCGTCTTCATCCGTCTGGAATACGCGGCCCCGAGCCTTTTTGAGCAGTTCCTTCTTGATGGAAGGAAGCGGATGATTCCAGCGTGCCTTGTCAAGCGCCCAACGATTGTGCGCGGTGATAAAGGCGGTGAATTCCGCTTCATAGGACCCTCGCCCCATCCAGCCAAGGTTTGGATAGGCGTCGTCCGCGCGGCCTTTGAGCGTTGCATTGTGACTGCCGTGGTGGCCAACCTTGTAGACGACGGTGCGGCCCAGAATATCCCTGGCAGTCTGCGTCTTGCCGTCGACGACAAAAACATCATCATCCCATGACTTCCAATTGCCGAGCTGGGCATCACCGGCGAACAGGAGCACCTTGCCGGTTTTCGTCAATTCAATGGCCAGAACGAGGCTGGTGTTGTTGATGCCGCGATTCAATTTGAGCGCAAAAGTCTCCGCCGAATAGAGCCATTCTTCATCGATGCGCCTCCAGAAAGCAGCGGCAGGCGCTTCGAAATCATCATCCGGATTGCCCGTCTCGCCTTCACCATAGTTGCGGCAGAAAAATCCGTCATGCTTCAAGGGCTCCAGAGCCGTATCCTTCGGCAGGCTGAAGGTTGGGTCGAAGGGCATTTCGGCCTCCGGCTGTTCCTTACCGGCAATGACGCTTGCCGCCCTGCCCGCAGCGCCATTTGCGCGGTTTGCACCGGCGGCAAAAAAGGAAAGCGATGTCGCCATGCCGTGACCGGGAAACCCCTCGCTGCCCTTGGGGTCTTCATCGGACAAAAGGTCCACATTTCTGGGCGGACCCAGCGGAAAGACACGGATACCTGCCGCCTCTCCCAACGACAGGACCTTTTCGTGTGGATTGATGAAACGCAGCCGATTTCCCGCACGTTTCTTGATCAGGGACATGGCCTTTTTGTTTTTTGACTTGAGTGGATCGGAGGCCGCTCCGAAGACTGCCGGAATATTCAGGCTGGACAGAATGGCATTGTCCGCATCGTCTGCATCATCGTCGTCATTGCCCAGTTCCAATGCCAGCAATTCGTCGATCCGCTCGAGGGCATCCGATGCGCCAGCGTTTCCATCTGCGGCCAGCTTCAGGGCACGGCGCGCACCCAGCAGGCCGAGAAGTTGATCCTTGTGCCGTTTGCGCAATTCCTGCGCATATTCATCATGCGGATCCTCGGTCCAGGCAAACCAGGCCTCTGCGAATTCGAAATCCTTGAACTTGCCCAGAGCGTTGACATGATCCTGATGCTCATGGGTAATCACCACGATATCGATCTTCTTGCCGGTCGCAGCGGCAATGTCCTTGACGATGCGATTGGCATCAACCTTCTTGCCTTTTCTGGTAATTTGCGATCCCGGCTTGTAACCGCAGTCGATCAGCATATAGACCGGCTTTCCACCGCCTTCACGCGGAAAAGCCAATAGAAAACAATCACCATGTCCCTGACGGTACATTCTGATCCTGGCGCCTGATTTTGGGGCTGTCATCAAGGGCATTGGTCTTACTCCTCATGCTGGTCGTGCAGGAGGGCAAAAGGTTCATCGCGCATGGTGGTGGATGCCAGCCCCATGGTCGCCGGACTGGTGATCGCAAACTCATTGAGATTGGGCAGATTGTCGCCTGTCAGATAGCGTCGCATGCGCTCCAGTTCACTGTCGGCGACAATGGTGCCGGCCGTCCTCATGACCCAGCGGATTTCCTTGTTTTCCGGGTTGATCAGAAAGGTACAGCCGGCCCGATAGGTAAAATCGCCATGCTCATCGCGTGACAGAGGCTTTCTCGTGCGATCCATCTTCTTTTGCTTTTCAGGATCCAGATAGCCTCTTCTGCGCTGAAGAACCTCGACAACAAGGAAATTCTGCTCGCCGAATTCATCCGTCTTGAGAACGATCGGGCGCACCGAATGCACTTCGATCGTCGGTTCGTTTTTCTTGTTGCGATAGACCGTGGCGGGCGCCTTGTTGTCGTCAATGACCAGACCGAGCGTGCCGACGACCTCGCGTTCATTGTCCTGCATCAGCCAGCGCCAGATGAAGTATCCATTGGCTTTCATCTGCTTCCACAGATCAAAGCGGTCCTGCCGCAGATCCAGCGCCTCGAAAGACTTGCGTTTGGTTCGGCTGACATCGCGCAGCAGCATTTCATCGGTCCCGCTGCCGTCGGGACCGGCGTCCAGAAAACCGTCAAGGCTTTGCTGCGCCATCATCCGGCCCTTGGTGCCCACCACCTGAATGGATTCGGCATGAACCGCCTCATTGTCGGCGAGCGCCTTTGCCCGCGCAAAGGCTTCGGCAAACCCAGGCCAGCGCAGACTTTCAATGGACATGCTCCTGGTGCCGTGCGGGTAGATACCCCAGGCACGAAAGCTTTCAACAAAGGCAACGCGATAGCCACATTCATCGACCGGATTGATGTCCAGATCGGCGGTGATGATGGCGCGCAGAAAATCGCCGAAGGTTATGTCGACAGGGGGACAATAATCGATTGCACGAATGCACATGCGCAGAATATGCGCCGCAGTTTCGCGCGCTTCTCGGGCCAGGCGGTTGACCAGATCGGGATGGATGTCGCCATCCGGCAGGACACCGGTGCCCTGCGTTGAAATGCGAAACAGGTCGTCCACCCGTTCGGCATAGACCAGGTTGAAAGCCTTGAAAACCGCAGCCACAAGATAGGATCCGCGTTTGTGCGGCTCGGTTTCCCGGTCGAGTGCAAAAGGATCGGGCTCGCGAATTTTCCATTGGCCGCTTTGCCGGTCGCATTGCCCCAGCGCATCACGCAGCGACGAACCATGCCCGGTGGCACGCCCAAATTGTCCGGCCAATTGTGCAAGCATGGTTTCGCTGGAAAGGTCACCCCGCGTATTGGCAATTTCTCGCTCGAGAATTCCCGCATAGGAAAAACGCTGAAACAGCGCCACCAGATCGGCGAAGGCTTCATGGAAGGCATGGACATCCGGGTTGCTTGGCTCATTGAAGCGCGGATGAATTCCGTCCAGCAGCGCGTGTGTCACCTCGTGGGCGATAATATCATGCGACAGGCAGGTAAACACCGTCGTGCCCGGCGTGTTCTCGCTGTCTTTGGCCGTCACCGGGAAATAGCCGAAGAGCAAGGATTTCTTGGCCGGACTGTAATAGGCATTGCGCGCTCTGAGGGCATGCGGATAGATCCGCAGCCGCCGCACAAATTGCGCCACATATTTGTCACCGATGACAATGTGATTGGACCAGAAGATCGGCCTGCCAAAAGCCTGAACAAAGCGGTGTATGGTGGCCATGGTCACCGCATAGACCATTTGCTGATGAAACTGCGGATCGGCCTCTGACGGCGCCAATCCGTCGCTTGCCAGCAAACGGGGATCATTGAGATCAACCGGAACGTAAAACACCGAACTGGCCGGATCATAGTCGATCACCTCGACATATTCGCCAACAGGGCCAGGCTTGAGCGAGCTTTTCCGCTCCTTGACATCCTCATGTGAAAGCGCCTCGATATCGGCGTGAGTGGAACTGGCTGAGACAGCTTTGCCGCCGAGATAGGATTCCCAGGGAATGTCGATGGTGATTTCATTGATTTCGCGTGTACTGATGCGCGAGGCAAGGCTGGGGTCGACCGAGTATACCCGAAGCCGGCGCGTCAAATTCAGATCAAAATGTGAACCAAACGTATTCGCAGTCATAAAGAAGCCCTCAATGATTGTCTCAACCACGACCGTCTTCACACGCATAGGATGCCGTATAAACACCCGGAAAACAACCTGAAATCATCAGCGAACCATGAGGCCGAAGCGGCTTGCCCGGCGGGTGACCCTTCTCACGACACCCGCGAGCAACCGGTTTTCTATCGACATGTCCGCTACAAACGCTGGAAACATCAACGCCCGCATTTTGGACTGCCCGGCGAAAACGTGATAGGAAGCGTGCATAAAACAACGGTTCCTATCGGGCTATCCATGCCAGACCACGGTTCGGACAACAGCAATAAGGCGATCGAAACTGTCGTGTTGGGTCTTTCCTGTGCCAGCGCTTCGGTGACCTTCAGCATATTGGATGTGCTTGCCTCGGTGGGGCGTGACTGGCAGATGCTGCATGGTCACCCAGCGCGCCCACCGGCCTTTCATCCCCGATTGCTTTCCGTCGATGGCGAAGCCTATCACGATCCGAACGGGCGCATGATCGTTCCCGATGGCGGGCTTGACGATTGCCCGCATCCCGACCTGATCATCATCACGGATTTCCATATCGATCCCACCGGCCCGCCACCCAATGATTTTGGCCTTTATGCACAATGGGTCCGCTCTGCCCACAGTCACGGCGCGACGGTGGCATCCGTCTGCTCGGGCGCAATTCTGCTGGCCGAGGCCGGTTTGCTGGACGATACAGACGCCACAACCCATTGGGGCTACTTCGATACGTTCAGACAGCGTTATCCCAAGGTCAAATTGCGACGCGAACGCATATTGGTGCCTTCAGGCGAGGGCCACCGGGTCATCACCGCAGGCGGCGCATCGGCCTGGGCCGATCTGCTGCTTTATCTGATCGGGCATTTTGTCGATCCGGAAGTAGCACGCCGTATCGCCCGGGTCTACCTGTTGCAAACCCACAATGACGGCCAATTGCATTACGGGTCCCTGATGGCCGGGCGACAGCACGAAGACCGTCTGGTGGCAGACGCGCAAATCTGGCTCGCCGACAATTACACGGCTGCCAATCCGGTCGCCACAATGGCTGAACGCAGCGGTCGCTCCGAACGCAGTTTCCTGCGTCGTTTTCGCCGCGCCACCGGGCAATCGCCGGTGGAATATGTTCAGACATTGCGCATCGAAGAAGCAAAGCAGATGCTGGAAGCCACCGATATGCCAATAGATGACATTGCCCTTGATGTCGGCTATGCGGAAGGCTCGAGTTTTCGCCGCCTGTTTCGCAAACAGGTCGGCATGACGGCATCGGCATATCGCCGGCAAAGGGTTCCGGCTCCCGGTGCCTACAGGAATTGAAGGATTGACGCATGCGGTGGCATTCAGGTTCTACTTTGATGCAATGTCAACGACCGCGCTGTGCACTGTGTAAAAAACAAATCCAAAGGACCCAAAATGCACATTCCCGAACCGACACTTGAACTTTTCTGCAATGTGATTGTCGAGCTTGGCCCGATTCGAGAAATGGGTGAAGGGCGCGGCGGCAAACGACGCATCATCCCGATTCTTGGCGGCAGGGTATCAGGCCCCCATCTGTCGGGAAATATCCTGAATGTCGGCGCCGACTGGCAGACCATCTTTGCATCCGGCCTTGCACAACTTGATGCCCGTTACGCCATTGAAACCGATGACGGCGCGTTGATCGAAGTCATCAATTTTGGTCACAGACACGGACCTGAAGAGGTGATCAAGCGGTTGGCAGCAGGAGAATTCTGTCCTCCGGAAGACTATTACATGCGCAGCATGGCCCGTATGGAAACGGGTGATCCGCGTTATGCCTGGATGAACAACATGATATTTTTGGGGACGGGTGCGCGGGAAAAGGCAAGCGTCATTCTGGATTTCTATCTGGTCCGCTGACGGTCTGAATATTTCCTGTTCAAAGGCTGAACCAGCAAAATCTTTTGGTTGCTGATCCGGTCATGCCTCCGCTTGTTTGACCTGAGTGCTTAAGGTCAATTACAGGCCTCATTGCGCCTCGCCATGGACAAAATCCAACGCGAGCGGCGGACAAGGCGACCACCCTTCACAGCGAACTGCCCGCAATTGCAAATAAGTGCGGGCGGCCTCCAGCGGATTGATTTTCCGCCATCAAAAACTCCCAATTTCCGCGAACCGCCTCGTCCGAAATACAGCGTGAAAAGCATCCCGAGAACTGGATTCACGCTGGGTTCACGGCGTTTCAATAATCTTGCCACCATCCAAGCCGGATGATTGGTTCGAGGCAGAGCCCAAAGTAGCGACGCATCCCGCTTGCATCCTGATTGCATTCAACGCGGGGATGAATCATTTTGGTGTCGCTGCTGATCCACGGTGAAGGTATAATGAGCGATATCAAACCAGCACTTGAAGCGGCATTGGGAAAATCGATCGACCAGGTCTGCCCGAACAATTTCCACGACCACAAACAGAACCATTGCGCCCACTTTGTCAGCCACATGACGGATCTGGAGTTCTCTTTCAACTGCGTGGACTTCAAAGGTGGCAACAAGCAACCCGGGAATGTCCGCGTGCATGAAATTTTCGCCCGGTGCCCGAAGGTGGGCCGGTTCGAAGACGCCGACAAATCGCTGACACAACTCGTTTTCGTGACGCGGCAAAACAATGTTGATCTGCCCTCGAACAAAATGGGCAATATTCCGCAAAAGCACATTGGCATTTACTGCGACGGCAGCATCTATCACTATTCCAACACACCGGACAAAGTGGTGAAATGGTCACCGCAAAAATTTCTGGATACGTTTCAAGCTGTCTATTCAGGCCACCAGACGCTTTTTTTCGGCACCATCCCCGGTTCTGATCTACTGCTGAATATACGGCCGACGGGCACGCCCGTTGCCCGCGGCATCGCGTTCCGCCTGGAGAAGCGCGATCGCGACTGGTTTTCCAGGGCGCTTTCCGGAAGCCACCAAAACGAATTTCTGGTGGGCCGCGAGGTGAACAATCCATCAAAAAAATACCACGGCATCTTTATTCCGGTGAACCAATACTACGGCCAGAAATATCAGGCCGGTGACCATGTCGATCAGATCGACCATTGGGCGCATATTATCGATGCAACGGCCCATTGCGAAAGTCAGAGCTTCATGAACCTGCCCAATACCTATGACCGGGCCAAATTCACCTTCGGCTTCTATCAGCTTGCCGCACACACGCCTCGCGACAACCTCATCCTGCTTTTCCGCGCCTTCCTCCAACTCCCCAACGCCCGGGATTATTTCCCCGAACTGACAATGCACAATAATCGGCTGCATCGGCTAGACAGCGATGGCGGCCTCACCGATCTGGAAGAGGTCTTTGACAATCAACTGCAACACTTCATGAATTTCCTCAACCCCCGGCGCAAGCTGATTGATGAACAGGAAATATTGCATGTGGCGCGGCTTATGCACTGGACCGCGCACGACCCGGACTGCAGAGCGGCGCAGGTGCGGGTATCGGCTGACATCCTGCAACACAAGATGACCCGGCGCTATCATCCCTGGTATGACCTGAATGGTCAGGAAGATACAATCTGCACGATTATTGCGGATATCCATCATCATGGGCGGGCCAGCAAGGATACGGTGAAAAAGGCCTTGCAGAAGACGGACAGAGAAAAGGCGCTGCTGATGGTCAACCACCAAAAATACAAGGAGCGCAATCAAAGGCTCGCTGCGAAGATCCATGCGATGAAGAGCAAGAACGTTCTGGGACACAAGGTCTATGATGCCGCCAACAACGAATTCATCGACAAGTGATGACGATCACCTGCGCAACAAGAGGTTGCGTTTCAAAGCCCCTGATCTACGATCGCTGACCTGTTGCCGATCAACTGAATTATCCACGGATGGTTTCGGTTCAGCTAAAAATAACACTGCGCATAAAAGTAATCTCCAGACGACGCATCATGACAGACATTTCAGTCTGGCGCACAGGAATTGGTGATACGACAATGTTTGCTGTTACAACACGCCCACAGTTGCTTTTGAAATTTGCTGCCGGTGCGAAACCGCGCAGCCAGAGGGGTCAACTCGCGATTGGGTCCACCAATCTCGGCCTGACGCTTGAACCGCTGAACAAGCAGGTTGCAGGCCCTGAGTTTTCCATGCGCCGTGCCGGTAGATGGTGGCTTGCGAGCGTGGATATGGGCTCCATGGGCATGGAAGCGCCACCTGTCAACGCCTGGGATCTGTGTCACCAGATTGTCGAAAATGGCGGCCAGGTGGGTAATGCAACGATTGAATTTGCCGAACCGGACCTGTCACAGCAATGGATGATGGATGACAGAAGCGCCGCAGGGCTGGGGTTTGGCGGCAGCGATGATCCGCACCGTCCCAATGATCCGCAGAACCCGGCCTATAATTCCCTGTCGGACGATGACTGGTTTCGCGACGCTCACCATTCCCAGCTGGATCTGGCCAGACAGGCGAGCGGCAACCCGACTGACCATGAGCGGGTGCGCATTGCCCATTTCGACACCGGCTATGACCCGGCCCATGCAACATTGCCGCGCCACATGGATTTCAATCTGCAACGCAATTTTGTCGACCGTGATCATCCCAATGATGCCCGCGACCGCACCGATGGTTTTTTTACCAATGTGGGGCACGGCACGGGCACTTTGGGTATTCTTGCCGGCAAGGCCTGGGGCGCCAATGGAATTTCAAAACATGACCTGGGCGGCGCGCCCTTTGCCCGTGTGGTGCCGGTACGGGTGGCCAATTCCGTTGTGCTGTTTCGCACCAGCGCCATCGCCCAGGCTTTCGAATATGTAAACAGCCTTGCAAACAAGCCTTCCAGCCGCATCGATATCGTCACCATGAGCATGGGTGGTCTGGCCAGCCAGGCCTGGGCCGAAGCGATCAACCGTGCCTATGATCGGGGCATTTTCATTGTCACGGCAGCGGGCAACAATTACGCCAATTTGCCGACCCGGTTTCTGGTCTACCCGGCCAGGTTCAACCGCGTTGTCGGCGCCTGCGGTGTACAGGCCCGCACCCATGGCGACAGGCTTGATCCCTATGCCGACCTGAGTGCGGATCTGATGGCCGGCAACTATGGGCCTGACAGCCGGGTGAATGAGGCGATGGCAGCCTTTACGCCGAATGTCCCCTGGGCGCGCATTCACAGCGGTGACAAGGTGGACTTCGATGGTGGAGGCACCTCTGCGGCAACACCGCAAATCGCAGCGGCGGCGGCGAACTGGATTCAGAAAAACCGCAAGACGCTGGAAAAATATCCGCGCAAATGGATGCGCGTCGAAGCCGTCCGCCACGCTCTGTTTGGCAGTGCCGGTTCCTGGAGCGGACATGAAGCGGAGGTCCGCAAATATTGCGGGCGGGGCATTCTGCAGTCCAATGATGCCCTGGGTATTGCCCCGCCGCAAAGCAGCGCCCTGAAGAAAGCCAAGAAGGACAGTGCCTGGTTTACACTGATACGCGGCATAGGTGGATTGGGCATTGCCGGTGAGCAGGCAACGCTTTTCGACAACATGCTCGCGCTGGAAATCCAGCAGGCATCGCAGTCATCGGCTGCTCTCGGCGATGCGATTGAAGACATCGAGCAGATCAAGGAACCCGCAAAACGCCTGAAAGTTCTGAAGGAAGCACTGTGTGAGCAGAAGGGACTGTCAAAAGGTGTTCGCAAATGGCTGGACCTGAATGCAACGCCTGCCGCCATCCCGGCGGCCGCACCCGATCCGGATTCCGACTATTACGCACGCCGCCGCATCGAAAGTGCCAAAAATCCGCCCGTTGACCAGCCGACCATCCGACGCCTGCGGGTATATACCACTGATCCGGCAGCCAATGCATCGACGCGGACCAAACCCCTGGCCCATACCGTCATCAACCTGCCCTGGCGCGACGTCGCGGTCGGACCGGTCAATGAATATTTCGAAATCGTCGACTACGATCCCGCCAGCAAAGCGTTTTATGCGCCTGTCGACCTTAACAATTCAAGCCTGCTGGCATCCGATGGTCTGACCCCTTCGGAATCGGATCCACGCTTCCATCAGCAGATGGTGTTTGCTGTGGCCAGCAAAACCGTCTGCCATTTTGAAGAGGCACTTGGGCGACCGGCCCTTTGGTCATCACGGCTGATAAAGATCGGCAACGATTACCATGAACAGTTCGTACAGCGGCTGCGTATTTATCCCCATGCCATGCGCGAAGCCAATGCCTATTACAGCCCGATGAAAAAGGCGCTGCTGTTCGGTTATTTTGCCGAGGCGGAAAACGCACCTGCAGGCATCGCGCCGGGATCGACGGTTTTCTCCTGCCTGTCCTACGACATCATTGCCCATGAGACATCGCACGCACTGCTGGACGGATTGCATCGGCGCTATGCCGAAACCTCAAATCCGGATTCACGCGCCTTCCATGAGGCCTTCTCCGACCTCGTGGCGCTGTTCCAGCATTTCACCCACGACACGGCCCTGCGAAGCAGTATAGGCAGAACACGGCCGGGCCGCGAATCCTTCGATGCAAACCTCACCGGTCTTGCTCGACAGTTCGGTCTGGCAACAGGCATGCATGGCGCCCTGCGCTCTGCCCTTGGCACCAACGGGAATGGCGATCTCATGACCATTCAAAACACATCCAGTGAGGCCCATGATCGCGGCGCTGTTCTCGTTGCAGCCATGTTTGATGCCTTTCTGGACATCTATCATCGCCGCAGCGCCGATCTCCTGCGCATTGCCACGCAGGGAAGTGGCATTCTGCCCGATGGCGACATGCATCCGGACCTGGTCAATCGGCTGGCCCGCGAAGCGGCAAAAACCGCCGGGCATCTTTTGCGCATGACGATCAGGGCACTGGATTATTGTCCGCCGGTCAGCATTACCTTGGGCGAATATCTGCGGGCCCTGATCACCTCGGACTTCGATCTTGTACCAGATGACCCCTATGAATATCGCACGGCCATCGTTTTCGCCTTTCGCAAACGGGGCATCCACCCCATCGGCGTCAAGAGCATTTCAGCCGACAGCCTGCGGTGGTATCCGCCGGAAATCGATGAAGCGCTGCAGGATGAATTGCGCCGCATATTTCGCGACATGGATAATGTGGTCGGCTTTCGCGACTGGAAACTCGAAACCGAGCGCAGCAAGGCCTTCGAAATCTCCAACAAAGCCGCCCGGCATCTGGCGATCGAGCTGCGCGCGGTTCTGGAATCGCGCGCCTTCGGTGAGGAAGAAGCAGGGCGCCTGGGCTTTACACTGGAGACCCGCACCTCAGAGGAAATTCTGGGAAAGACGCGCGAGATCACCCGCTTTGAGGTGCATTCTGTCCGGCCTGCAAGACGCGCCACGACGGCAGGTCAGGAACGTCTGGATCTGGTGGTTGAAATTACCCAGAAGTGTAAAGTGCCAGGCGAAGGCGGCTCCTATCGCGGCGGCGCCACCTGGATTGTCGACGCCGAAACCGGGACCATCCGCTATATCATCTACAAACGGGTCTCCAATGGCCGGCGTATCCAACAGGAACATGATTTCCGTCAGTCGCTGAGGCGTGGCCCCGGCTTCAACTATTATGGTGGCCGTGCAAGCCCATCGGAACCTTTTGCGCTTGTCCACCGGGGACATGGGGAGGATGCATTATGAGCCAGTCCTACAGAGCGCGCATTCGCATGTATCGACAGGGCATCGGCGATTGCCTGCTGGTTCAATTGCCGCGCAATGACAGTGACCAGCCCTTCAGGATTGTCATCGATTGCGGTGTCGTTGTCGGGACACCGGATGCAACCGACATCATGCATCGCGTCGTTGACAGCCTGCAACGGGCGACGGGCGGCGACCCGGATACCGAAACGCCCGGAATCATAGATCTTCTGGTGATTACCCATGAGCATTGGGATCACGTTTCGGCATTCAACCAGGTGCCGGACTGGAAAGAGCGGTTTGAGGTCAGGGGAGCCTGGGCAGGCTGGACGGAGAACCCCCGGGATGAGCAGGCCAGGAGCCTCGACAAAGCCAAGAGCATGGCGCTGCGTGCTCTGACAAATGCATCCGCCAGCTTTGGCGCCGCCGATACCAAAGAGGCGGCGACTGTCAACGAAATGCTTGCTTTCTTTGGTGTCGGGCCGTTGGCGGACCAGGAAGCATTTGGTGTCCGCGCCACCACAAGGGACGGTCGCGACAAGGCATTGGCCCTGGCCGGCGACAGGCATGAATATCTCGATCCCGGTGGTGAACCCCGACGCCTGGAAGGCGTCGACAAGGCGCGGGTGTTCATTCTGGGCCCGCCGCGAAACCGAAAACTTCTGAAAAAGGCGGCACCGACCGGCAGCGCACCCGAGACCTATGGATTTGGTGCGGCCGAAGGCGGCATGATCGGCGTCCTTACGCTGAATGCAGCCTTGCTGGATGGAACCGGCGGCCCGTTTTCACCGGCGTTTGAGATCCCGGCGCCTGAAGCGGAGAATATCGCTTTCTTCCAGGAGCATTATCTGAATGCAAAAGAAGCGCCCCCCACGGTCAAGGCAGATGACGGGAATGAAAAGGATGAGCAGGCAGAGGCTGTCAGCAAGATCCTCGGTGACGCAAGCTGGCGAAAAATAGATCATGAATGGGCCGGCGTGGCATCCGATCTTGCCATGAAACTGGATTCGGCAACCAACAATACATCCCTTGCCTTTGCCATCGAACTGGAACCGGACGGAGATGTCCTGTTGTTTCCTGCCGACGCGCAAGTGGGAAACTGGCTCTCCTGGCACGATGTCGAATGGTCCGGGCTGGGGGAAAACAAGACCGCGAAAGACCTGCTCGCGCGCACCTGTTTCTACAAGGTGGGCCATCACGGCAGCCACAATGCCACCCTGAAGGAAAAGGGCCTGGAGATGATGGAGCATCCCGGCCTGATCGCCATGGTGCCGGTCAACCGCGCGGTTGCGGTGAAGAAAAAATGGACCGAAATGCCGTTGAAGGAATTGATGGAGGCACTGTCGAAAAAGACCAGAGGCCGCCTGCTTTGCGCCGATGACGACAGCTTTCCGAAAAAGCCAAAAGGCGTGAAAAAGGCCGTCTGGGATGCCTTCACCCAAAAGGTTTCGACAACGGCGCCGGGTGAACCAGAAGACAATTTGTATTTCGAGGTGGAAATCTGACCCATACCGTGAATGGATATGAATGATAATGCGATCCAAGACCGAAGAGAAACGCCGCGCGTTGCTGTCGGGTATACGGTTTGTTTTGGGACGGATTGCAATTGTCGCAATTGTCGTGCTGGCTTTCCTCTGGCTGACCAAGGGACCAGAAGTTGCAACTAAAGGAACCGCAGGCGCTGGACAACCACACCTGGCAATCGAAGAAGGCCCAAAGGATGAAATCAACACTATCGATAACTGATAATCTATTTTTGCAGATCATCTGATCGGAACCGTTCCATGTTGACGCCATGACCGAGCATCGAATCCTGAAGGGACAATGCATGTGCGGCGCCGTTCGCTATGAAGTGGCGGACGCATTTTCCTATGCGATGAATTGCCATTGCTCCAAATGCCGGCAAACAACCGGCTCGGCCTTCAAGCCGATGGGCGGGATCAAGACCGATCAATTGCGGATCGTCGCAGGAGACAAGAATATTCTCATCTTCGGCAAAGGGCTTGCAAAGGACATTCATTGCAGGACCTGCGGATCGCTGCTCTATTCACTCGTGCGCGATGGTGAATATGTGCACGTTCCGCTGGGAACCCTCATTGATGATCCGACCATCCGCCCGACGCACCACATCTTTGTCGGCTCGAAGGCTCCGTGGTTTGAAATCACAGATAACCTGCCACAATTTGACGGGTTCGATTGAGGCCACACCGCAGACGTGATGCAGACTGCTAGGCGAACCTGCAGAAAGATCGACAGCGAGATGACCTATTTGGACCGATTCTGTCCGGTCCGCATCTGACGCGGCGCGGGCGATCCATGGCAAAAATCCTCCACGCGAGCCCCCTCCCGGAATTTCCGCTCGCAAAAGGAGACACCATGTTTGATACATCACGACGAAAATTGTTTGGCGCCGGTCTGCTGGGCGCTGGTGCGGTGCTGAGCGGCGTTGGCCTTCGCGCTTCTGCTTTGGATCTCAACATCAGGGGCCGGCTATTGCTGAACGGCATGCAGGACCTTCCCAAAGGGCTGATCGAGGCCACGCGGTTTCCTCTGATCGATGCCATTCACGGCCGGCGTTCGCGACGGTTTGCCCGCGGTGCCTCGATCCCGGACGGGCCATTGGCCTATACGTCGAAACACAAGCCTGCGCCCTTGTCTGAAATGGAACAGATGCTGCTGCTGACGACGGTCGGCGGCAATACCGGCTGGTCAAATCTCATTCCCTATAATCGTTCCTATGTTCCCAAAATGCCCAACTATGCGGGTGCCGCAGGCGGACGGAGCTTTCCATCGGCTGCGGGTTTTCACACGAGCGAGATCTTCTTTACCGACGATCATGGAAGCTATTTTTTCCCGACGCGCGACATGGCGGGCCATGCGACGAAAACCGCAGAGGGGCAAACTGACCTGCAAGCCTATCTGGAGACGCACAAGGCCCGCATCATCAAACTGGCCGACGGACGGCTGAATACGCCTGCATCACCGCAGCACATGGAAATGCACAATGAATGGTGTGCCAATGTGCCCGGCAGCACGCTGGTCATTCCGGTGGCCGATCTCGCACAGCACATGCTGCTGGTGATGTGCTACCTGGTGCAGAATGGCGCCTGCCTCTATGATGACGTGAACGGGCAGCCGATCCCCGGCATGGAGAAATACAAATCCATCGTCGATGTGGAAAACCCCTATCCGCTGTCCTATGTCGAACAATTAGGCCTTACGGAAGTCACGGTGGAACTGTCGACCGCCTGCTATGCCGGCGCCCTGATGCTGCAGGCCATGGGCCTTGGCGGATGGATGTATGAGGGCATCAACCCGTTCAGCGTTCTGGGCGCCAGCGGCGACCCGGACGTGCCCGGCCTCGGCTTTCGCTTCGACATGATACCCGGTCAGCCCCTGCCTCATGTCACCGGCCTTGAGGGCGTTTTCGAAGGCCATTGCCCGCCGCATTTCAAGGATATGCGCGCTGCGGTCGAATCCGTCGCACTGCGCAAGTTCGGCGCCAATGGGCCCTTCAATGCCGCGACCGATGGCCCCTACAAGGACAATGCCACCATTCGGGGCAGCGCCGTGACGATCAGCGAGGCGATGATCGACTGCGTGACGGATATGGCGCAGTATATTCATGACAGGTTCGGCCGCTTCCCGGCGACCGTGCCGGCGATCCACACGCTGATGTACCTGCAGGCCCACCACCTGGACACGGATTTCTACGACCACCACTTCACATCAGGGGCCTATCTCGACACCCATGCGGCGCATGACAGAAACTGGACATAGAGAGGTTTGCGGCAGTGGCCGGGTGGATCTGTGACCCGGCTACTGCAATCAAACAGGTCTGTTTTCAGCCAGATGGCCATAGGTTACGGTCAAAATTCCGATGCCTACAAAATAACTAACCCAGTAGGCCAACAGGCCGATTGCCGTTGCAATCCAGGCCAGAACCCCGAGTGAACCGCCGAACACTCCCAGATATTGCACCAGAAAGGAGGGAACCATTTGAAACAAACCGACGCAAATGGCGGTGATGAACAATTGCCCTGCGATGGGGCGGGTAAGCCGAATGGACCCCAGCAATGTTATTTTCTCACCCACCGCGAGGGCGGGCAAAAGCATGCCCAATCGCAATAATCCCCAAAGAAGCAATGTCAATAAGACAAACATAGCTGCTATTCCAGCCAGGAAAGCCGCAAAGACCGAAACCTCTTCCGCGCTTGTAACACCATTGAATACGGCACCCAACAAGTGAGCAACCCCAAACATCAATGGCACGGAACAGAGCAGCAATAGGATTCCGATTTTCAAAACACTCCCAAGATATCTGAAAACCGGCCAGTCTCTGCGCACGACATAGAACCTGTCGGGCTCTTCGTCGCGCAATACAAATCTGTGCCAACCAATGGCTATCGTGGAAGCCGCGTACAGCGAGACCAGCCAAATCGAGAATACCGACACCACAACTTGCCAGGCAGCCCCGCTTTCAATCTTTTGCCCGTCAGAAACGGCCGTTGGCGAAGCCAGAAAAATCAGGAATAAAAGACCAAATTGCAAAGAAAGCCAGAACCAGCTCAGTCGAGCCGCTGTTCGCCAATTGATGAAGACCTGACGAAGACATAAAACAAAAATCCTGTATCCCATAAAGTTCTCCGGCTGCATGTGTATGTATAGGTTATTCCACACCAATCCTGCCTTTGCCAGCGCTGAGGGCGGATCGGCCGCCACTTTACACACCGGTCACCGCATATATTCGTTAGATCGCGTGATGTTGGAAAAGAGGCCAGAACGGTCATTCAGGGTTGGATTGGGTGTGCGCAAAATACCAGGCCAGCGCTTGTCTTTCCGTCTCTTTGATGAAAGGATCCTTGCCATCGAGATAGTCTTCCCGCGATATGTCACCGTCCCGCGTGAGATCTGCTTTCATCTGTGAATATTCCTGTGCCTTTTGCGGGTGGGCTATGAGGAAATCGCGAAAAGCCAGATGCCTTGCCACATGCGCTGATCCCTTCTGGAAGATATGAACGTGATGGGTTCGGGTGCCCGCCCCATCAAATTTTCGAAAAAACCGTCTCCCTGGAATACCGAAGGGGCCCATGACCTCGTAGCCAAGCGCATGCATGCGTTATGCGCGTGCGTCGACCTGCTGGAGCAAGGAAACTTCAATCAGGATATCGATGATGGGTTTTGCAAGAATGTTGGGAATCGCAGTACTGCCGATGTGATGCAGTTTGGCGGCATTGACACCAAGAGCGGCCTGCAGCGCCGCGGCCTCGACGCCAAAGGCCTGTTTCCAGAGCGGATTATGCGGCACAACGGCATAGGTCATGGATCAATGTTCCCAAGAAGCATGATATGCGCAAAGCACTAGCAAATGACATCAGCACCGTCCACGCCGTCGCCGATCGCGTCATTGGGGATTGCCACCAAAACCAAGGCAGCAAATGGATCATGCGTCCGGCATGGCAAGGGATCTGTGCGCGCTGAATCCGGCAATGACACCTGCCGCGGAGGCGAGTGTGGCATTGATCATTGGAGCCGCCGCATCGCCGGCAGCAAATATCCCGGCGATATTTGTCTGGTGCAGCGCATCGACACGAATTAAGGGACCCAGCGGACCGTCATCCACAGCGCAGCCAAGCTGTTGCGCGAGAGACCCGGTCAAATGGGTCCGGGGCGCGACATACAGCGCATCCATCTTGATGGTCTCTCCGTTTTCGAGGCGAACGGCTTCAAGCTCCGGCTCCGGGCCAAGCAGTTCGATGATCGGGCTGCGGACGATCCGGACCTGCCGTTCAGCCAGATCAGCAGCCCCTCGCGGATCGGGCTCAAACGCGCCCTGCGTGAAATAGGTTGTCGGCCCCCACTGCGGGATCAGTGTCGCCTGATGCACGGACAAGGGATGGCTGGCCAGCACTCCGAGTTGACGATCCGCGAATTCGAAACCGTGGCAATAGGGGCAATGCAAAACGGTTTTGCCCCAGCGCTGCTGCAGGCCGGGTATGGGGAGTAGTTCATCGCTTATTCCCGTTGCCAGAACGATGCGCGCGGCGCGTTCCTGCTGCCCATCAGCCAGCGTCAGCGTAAAGCCGTCCTCATTTTTTTCGGCCTGAACGGCTTCCGCCCGGATCTGTCTGATGGTCGGATAGGCGGCAAGCTGCTGCGATGCCTGACTGATGATATCGGACGGCTTCCTGCCATCGTGGCCAAGAAACCCATGGGTGGCATCGGCAAAACGGTTGCGCGGCCTGCCCGCGTCGATCACCAGAACCGTGCGGCGTGCCCGGGCCAATTGCATGGCTGCGGACTGCCCCGCGAAACTGCCGCCAACGACGATAACATCATGTGTCATGTTCAATTCCTTCCTCTTTCGTACTTTCATATGTTACATTTCATAATCCTGTCAATACACGTAACCCGTCTTGTTACAGAAAGAACGGCAGTCTATACCGGTGGGACCAAACAAGTGAGGACTGATGAGACGCGATAGTCGACTGTCACGCATGCTGCATGTTCTGATCCATATGGATCGACACTACAAACGCGCCACCTCGGACACGATTGCCCAGATGCTCGGAACCAATGCGGTCGTCGTTCGACGCACCATGGCGGGTCTTCGCAAGCAGGGCTATGTCCACTCCGAACAGGGCCATGGGGGCGGATGGGAGCTTGCCCGCGAGCTCACTGACATCAGTCTTTTCGATGTCTATCAGGCCATCGGCGCGCCACCACTTTTCGCCATCGGCCCCTCAGTGGAACAACCTGAGTGCCTCGTCGAACAGGCTGTTGACGCCCGATTAAACGACGCCCTGCAAGAAGCCGAAACACTTCTGCTGGAACGCTTCCGCTCAGTCACAGTTGCCGATATCGCGCAGGACTTTGATGCCTGCTTTGCAGAACATACACATCACGCGTAAGGACAAACTGATCCTGATTGCCGACCAGGCGTGTTAAAAACATGTTCCGCGGACACCGCGACGCCGCCACTGGAAAACCGGCTGCGTCGCGGGTTCATTCCTATTCCGTCAGATCGGGCTTTGTTCCGGATCAAGCTTGATCGACCACAGTTCCGTGTCCGCACGATCCATCAAACGCACCGTCATCTGCTGGGTGGCGCCGTCAATATCGACGAGACCGAAGAACTGCAGACCGGCAGACGGCGGCAGGTTGGCACCCTGCTCCGGTGTCGGCGCCTTTACGAATTTGACCTCTGGACCGAACGTCGCGTCCAGCCCATTGGGCCCGAATGTGCCGGCATGTAGCGGGCCGGAGACAAATTCCCAGAAGGGATTGAAGTCCTGGAACTGTGCCTTTGACGGATCGTAATAATGCGCCGCCGTGTAATGGACATCCGCAGTGAACCAGACGGTGTTTCTGATATTGGCGCCCTTGATGAAGCGTAGCAGGTCGGCGACTTCCAGTTCGCGTCCGCTGGCGGCGCCATTGTCGCCATTGGCGATGGCCTCGGCACCGGCCTGTTCTTTCCAATTATCCCAGACAATCAGGCCGATGGGCATGTCGGAGGCAATGACTTTCCATGTGGCTTTCGAATTGTGCAATTCGCGTTTCAGCCATGCCAGCTGTTCCGCGCCGAAAATGCGCGAAGCATCGGACATTTCGGTTTCCATGGAAGCGCCGTTGGGGCCGCGATAGGAGCGCAGGTCCAGGAAAAAGACGTCGAGCATCGGTCCGTAGGAAATCTTGCGATAGACGCGGCCAGGTTCAGCCGGCGTATAGCGAATGGGCATCATCTCATGGAAGGCCCGCCCGGCATTCGCGGCAAGCACATGTATTGATTTTTCGCTGTAGCGATCATCCGACATCAGGTCTTTTGACGCCGACCAATTGTTGACAACTTCGTGGTCATCCCACTGGTAGAACGTCGGCACGGTGGCGTTCAGCGCGCGCACATGCTCATCCATGAGATTGTATTTGAAATTGCCCCGGTATTCGTCCAGCGTTTCGGCGACCTTGCGTTTTTCATCGATCAGCACGGTGTTTTTCCACAGCGAACCGTCCTTCAGTTCGACCTCGTCCTTCATCGCGCCATCGGCATAGATCGTGTCGCCGGAATGAATAAAGAAATCCGGATTGTGTCTTGCCATGGTGGCGTAGGTCTTCATGCCATCGCCATCAATGCCCCAGCCCTGTCCGGCCGTGTCACCGGACCAGGCAAACCGCACGGAACGGCGGGCCGAAGGCGCGGTGCGGAAATGGCCGATGATCGGCTCGGAAACCGTGTTGATATGGGATAGGTCGGCAGCAGTGAATCGATAAAATATGTCCTGATCGGAAGGCAGGCCGGACACAAGGCGCTTGACCGCCAAATCGCTGGTCGGCATTGCATTGAGCGGCGTAAGCCTGCGCGCATCGGCAAAATCTTCCGTCGTCGATATCTCCATCATCACACGGGAAGGTCGGTCCGCGCGTGTCCAGATCATGCCGGAACTCATGTCCACGTCACCGGACTGGACACCGTGGGTAAAAACGGGGCGGCTTGCGGCATAGGAAATGGCAGGCATGGCCAGCGTGGCGCTGAATGCTGCACTGGTTGCCAGAAAACTGCGGCGAGTGGGATTTTTCAGAAATTTCATGCTTATCTTCCGTTCATGATGGTTTGCGTACTAAGGCACGCCCCATCATCTCCGCGAATGATCAAGCTGGTATGTCGGCTTCTTGATTGTTTTATGAAAAATGACCAAAAGCATATAGGACGAATTGTGTGATCGTTCTTGAATCGGGTTGCCAATCCCGTGACACAACCTCACACTTTTATCTTGGAAAACGGCATGGAATTCTGAGCACAACGATTTTTTCAGGAGATTCGTTCAACCAGGAACTGCACGAATCTGTGGGTCAGGCTGTCCTTCGAAATGTTGTTGGGCCAGACGGCATAGGTGCCTGGCGACATCAGCTCCCAATTTGGTGACAGTGCGATGAGAGAACCGTTGTGAAGCTCGTCCCGGACCATGTGCCGTGGAACGGTGGCAATTCCAATGCCGCCTTTCACGAAGTTGCAGATGGCTGCGACGCTATCGACTTCGACAGCGATGTTCGGATTGATGTTCGGTGTTTCACCGCTTGGACTGGTCAGATGCTTCATCAGTGGAAGCTGGGTCAGCTTCACCCAATCCCAATGGGCCAGATCCTCCACGCGCTTAGGCAATGTCCTGCCCGCGAGATAGCTGGGGGCGGCGATGAACACCCGCTCGATCTCGAATATCTTGCAGGCCTTGTATTGCGAGTTCTCAAGCCATCCCGTCCGCAGGGCGACATCAAACTCGGATCCGATCAGATCAACTTTCTGATCAGAGAAGCTGACAGACAATTCCACCTTTGGAAATTGTCGCGCAAAGGCGACGAGATGATCAATGTAGGGTGCCTTCTCCCAGATATTGCCTGCGGCGGCAATTCTGAGACGACCGGACAAACGCTCCGTTCTGCGTTGAACGGCTTCCAATCCTTCATTTGCAGCCTGAACCATTTTGCGGCTGGCCGCCAGCAGGTCAGCTCCGGCTACGGTCAATGAAATTTTTCTGGTGGACCTGTACAGCAGCGCGGTGCCCAGACGATCCTCCAATTGGCTGACATGTTGGCTGACAACCGATGGTGACAGCCCAAGCACTTTGGCGGCGGCGCGAAACGAGCCGGCGTCCACCACACTGCGAAAAATGGCCATGGCCCTGAGCTGATCAATTACTAAGCAAAAATATAGAACAAAGAAGTTCGATTGTCCCGTCTTATCCATTAATCAAAGCCATGCGATCCTGAAGGCGTCGCAAAAGTCAAACCAGGAAACCAGCGCGGCCAAATCGGGAAAGGACTACATCATGACAAAAACAATCTTCACCCATAAAGTGGAAGATGTCTCCAAATGGAAAAGCCTCCATGACGAACGCGCCAGGAACATGGGCGCCTTTGGAGACGACATCCAAAGCTACGTCGATAAAGAGGGCGGCAATCAGGTGGCTGTGTCGATGAACCTTACCGACCCGGAAGGGTTCAGGAAATTCATGCAATCGGAGACAGCCGGGGCGATTTTCCAAAAACATGGCGTGATCGCGCCCATCAACATGCTGGTCAGCGGCGCCTAGAGTGCCGTATCCTCACAGGAAAGCGCTGGATCGAACGAGAGGCGTTTACCTCTGAACCAATGCGCCGGGTGCAATCGTCGCGGGCGCATTGTTGAGTTTCTCGATCGCAAACCCGGCCGCGGCCTTGTAGCCGGCCATGAAGGCGGTCCGTTCCTCCGGCGCGATGACGTCATTGATGTTTTCGAACGTGCCGCCGCAGCGTTCATCGACCATGTTGAGCAGTCCGAAGGGACCGGCACCCCGATTGCGCAATATCAGTTCCGATATGGGGCCGCAAAGTGCATCGTCGTAGGCTGCCAGCGCATCTGCGTTCACGCCTCGATTGACAAATTGTGCACCGAGCACCCGGGCGTCCATGATCGCCTGGCTGGCGCCGTTCGACCCGGTCGGATACATGGCATGGGCAGCATCACCCAGCAGAGCGACAGGACCATCGCGCCAGGTGGAAACCGGATCGCGGTCGATCATCGGATTTTCATAGGCGATGTCCGCGCCACGCAAGAGAGCCGGCACATCCAGCCAATCGTATTTCCAATCCTCGAAATGATGGATGAAGGCGTCGATTTCCACCGGCTTGAACCAGCCGGAATCGCGCGCGCCCGGATCATCAACCGTCACTTCGGCGATCCAGTTGATCAAGGCAAGACCATCGGGATCGGGGTGAGAAATCGGATAGATCACCATACGCTGCCTGTGGGTGCCCAGCCCAATAAAGGATGATCCGGTGCGAATGGGTCTGGCGCGGGTCGTGCCGCGCCACATCACTGCACCGCCCCAATGGATAGGCGGTTGATCCGCATGCATTTGCGCCCGAACGGCGGAGTGGATGCCGTCGGCGCCAACCAGCAATGTGCCGTTCTCGCGCTGTGTCAGGCCGTCTGCCGTCTCGGTGGTGGTTGTTACTGTACCGTCATTATTGTGTTCATAACCAGTCACCCGTGCGCCCAGACGGATCGAATCCGCACCGGCGCGCTCTATCAGTTTGCGGTAGAGCAGCATGTGGAACTGGCCGCGGTGCATGGCGTATTGCGGCCATTTGTAACCGGCCTCAAGGCCACGTGTTTCGGAATAGATATCCTGGCCATTCATGCCCACCAATGCCCATTCGAGCGCCGGCAGGCCCACCTGATCCAGCTCATCCCTGCCGATGCCCAGGTCGAGCAATTCCCTTACCGCGTTCGGCTGGATATTGATGCCGACACCAAGCGGACGCATTTGCCTGACCGATTCAAAAACGATCGGGCGAACGCCGATCTGGTGTAGCGTCAGAGCCAAAGCAAGGCCACCAATCCCGCCACCGGCGATCAGCACTGTCGGTTCATTCATGGCAATTGTCTCTTCAAAGTGGCTGGGTCAATGATGGGCGTCCCGGATAAAACCCGAATCCGCGATTGAGGTCAATGCGCGCCGCGCGCGCCTTACATGGGATAATAACCAGTCCCAGGATCCCAAAAGCAATCAATCATCTTGGGCAACCCCCCGTAAAGCCCAAACACATGCCGATTTCATTTGGACAATTTCTTTATTTGCTCAGACAGACCTGACGATTTGAGGCTTTGCTCATTGCAAGCGATCTGCTTGTCCGTCATTCCGGCTTTTTGAAATTCCATTGATGCCTTTGTCTTGCTGGGAATAATGTCGCCAACACCCTCTTTCATGGATGTATTGAAGGCTTGAATCGTGCCTTGAGAAAGAGATTCAAAGGCTTCTTTGACCGTACAGGCACAGCTTTCACTTATCGATTTCAACTGGAATGGGTCCAACTGCTCCAACTGGCTCGGCGTGTATAAATTCGGCATCCATTTTTTCTGCTTCTGGTTCTGACTTGCTATGCAGGTGGCAAACAGATCCACGCGGCTGACGTGGGCAGCGTCGGCATAGGCTGCGGAGGTCGACAGGAGAGCAAGCAATAGGGCTGGTATGGTATACTTCATTGTGAGATGGTTCCTGTCGTATGGATTAAATAAGGCCCGGCTTCGGGGTTGGCGTCTGGCCAATCGAATCTTCCCGACATTGAAAACAGTCGGGACATGATTTTGTAACGTAACGCCACGGCATCGGTTCATCAAGACGCGAGAACCGGACTTGGGCGTGAAGCATGAAATGCCCCAAATCTCCAATTGAACCAAAGATTTGATCACGTTTTACGTTGATGGTGTAGACGCCAACGCTGGCCAATACCGATGGGCGGCGCAAACCTGTGAGACGTCACAATCCTGATGGAATCGTAATGCGTTGGCAGGTTTGGGCAGAAGATCAGGGACAGCAATGCGGAATCGACTTAAGAACCAGCTTGGCAGTTTTCTCTAGCGCCTTTTCCTGGCTCGGGGACGGGATGACCTGTTTGCGACCCGCATTCCACTGGGTTTGTCGGAAAATCGCTGGCAGGATGGGCCATCAACTCTGGAATCGCTGACGGCTACCCCGCCTCCCCTGTCGCATGAAATGCGCCAAGCCCTTGGCCTGACCAACGGTTTGGCCGCGCCCCGTGCGTCCAGGCGCCTCGGAGCAGAAAAATTCCCGAAGGTATAGCGCAGGCCCCGCATTTTGAATGATACACCCCTGCACTGCGTCTGGGACTGTTGCTTCACATGTAAAAGCTCCGGCGAGGAACCCAAAACCTTTGACCGGTCAAAACCGCGATCTCCAGTTGGCACCTGCCCCCTTCCCCAGGAATGTTCGCGCCGGGCAATAGGCCCAGGGGGACAAAAATGAACTATTGCGTTATCGTATTGTCTGTACGTCTCGTAGCCACAGGGTGTGCCAAACGCCCCGACCCGATCGTGCCCACATCCCTCCCGAGCAACAGAACCTCACAACGCTTTCGAGCGCCCAGAATGACGCCGCGACAGGTGATGCATTCAGCGTATTCCTGATCGGTGTTCCGCTCGCCAATGTGGCCGACGGCGACAAGGAGGGGCTGATCGCCGTTTCGAAGGGAAAAGTTCAGGCGCTTGAAAGGGCGAAGCTGAGCAAGAAGTGCTGATCTGCTTGAAGTGGTTGTATTCCTGAGCAATTCAAAGTCGTTTTGGAGAAATGCATGCCATCTCCTGCGGCAATTGTTTTGAAAACCTGCTCGCTTCATGGCATGTCGTGCGTGCTTGCATTGCTGTGTCGGGTCATTTTTAACTTGGTGGCAAGCACCTTCAAAATGCAGCCCCATGGGGTTGTGTCAACGCACACAGGAAACAACATCAGCGATCGCCTCGTTGTTACCAATTAATAGAAGACAGCAGCCTGAGCGCTATATTTTCAAGGCGCCCAAAATTCTCTTATCTCTTTGATTTACTGTGATGATTATAAAGGATTGCGCCTTTGTGTGTATTTTCCGCCAATCAAAATTTTATTCTTGCGTATTTACATTGACCATACAAATTCATAAATATCGACCAGAAAGAGATTGAAAGGCCGCACCAAAACCTGGTCTGCATCGTGGAAATTTGGAGCATACCAAAATGTCTGTCATCAAAAAAACCAAGACGATTACAATGCGCATTGACCCTGAAGTCATGGGGCTTATTTCCCGTGCTGCTGAAATCGGTGGCAAGAGCGTTACCGCATTCATGACGGAGGCGTCCCTGTACTCTGCACAGCAGGAATTGCTTGATCAACGGTTCATTGGCGTCACGTCAGACGTCTTTGAAGCAGTCGAAAGTGATTTATCCGGGCCTGGCGTTGCCCGTAACCAGCTTGTTGCGTTGTTCAAGAACAATTTTGAGTGGATGGACTGATACTTGCCGCTCAGAAAACCCTGCCCAATTTCGGACAAGCATATCCTTCACACGTTCACATCCGGCAACCCTCTGCTGGATGATTGGCTTCGCGACAGGGCCGCCTACAATCAGGAACAGGGTTTTTCCCGAACCTTTGTGGTCGCCGATGAAGACTACAATGTTGTCGGCTATCACTCGCTATGCGCTGGCATGATCCATCGAAACGACGTGACCCGCAGCGTCAAGGGATCGCAAGCCCCGGCTGAAATCCCTGTCGCTGTGCTGGCACGCCTGGCTGTAGACAGGGCGTTCCAAGGCCATGGCCTTGGCGCTGCTCTGCTGAAAAACGCATTGATGAGCGTGGTTTCGAGTGCGCAACTCGTTGCATTTCGAGCCGTTGTCGTTCACGCAATCGATGACGAAGCTGTCAGCTTCTATAGGAAGTACCACTTTTGCGCGACGAAAGGCATGGAGCGTCGTTTGATCCTGCCGACCAGGGATATCGTCGCCTCAATAGCAGTGGTTACTGGTTAATTCCGCCTTATATTTTCATGGGCAGACTGCCCTCCGTACTCATGTTTGGCCCTGATTCAATAAGGGGCGATTTTGTGAAGATTGATCTAGCTCATTTTTGCTTTTGTCCTCCCTTCCAATCCGCACCATAAAGCCAGCCAAACCGATACGCCAAGCCGGCAAATTATTCCCGGCAGATGACAAATAGGTCTGGCAAAGGCATTTAAAAAATGCACAAATATCCAAAGATATTGAACGGGAGGATACGATGCGTTTTTTCATATTTGCTGTGGCTTGTCTTGTTGCAACAACGGCATGGGCAGGCCAAATCCCCTATCACCCCAAAACCACGCTAAAGGTCGGCCAGACTGTCATACTCAAGGGCGTCAGAACCAAATGCGATGGAAAACGTGCGCCCGGTTTCTTCAGCTTGAGATCGAAGTTTCCCAAGGTAAAGATTGGTGTATTCAAAGATGGCGGCAAAGGGACAGTCAACAGCAAGTCCTGCAACAAGGAAGTCCCGGCACGGGCCATTGTTTTCAAAGCGACAAAAAAGGGAAAAGCAAGTTTCCAGCTCTATGGAGACAAATTTGTTGTCACGGTGAAGTAATCTTATCCACGGGTGTTACGACGGCTTTGCTGGATCAGGCTGTACTTTCCAGATTCATTCCCGAAGTGTTGATGTCTAGCCGATAGCCTGACACGACAGCAATTGGTATTAATGTGGGTATGGCGCGCAGGCTGCTTATAGCGCGGCATTCGCTATGGCCAAGAACGACCGTATCTTTGCGCCCAGTGACCTGCCTTGTGTTGAGGCAGTGAGCGCGTTGAAAGCGGACTGGGCAATTTGGCACTGCCAATTCAACCCGAATGCACTTATACGCTGTTCCAAAGCCCCCCATCCCCCTCAATTCCCTTGAAAGTCTTTTTGCACTTGCACAGGTTCTTTTTCTGCCGTTAGCGTTAGGATAGATTGGAACCTTTGTAAGCAGCAGCAGGGAGACGGCATGAATATGGTGATCCGCGATGAGCTTCGCTTTGTCCTCAATGATGAAGTGGTGGTGCTGAAGAATGTCTCTCCAAATGATACGCTGCTGGATTTCCTGCGCCTGAACAGACGGCTGACCGGGACCAAGGAAGGCTGCGCCGAGGGCGATTGCGGGGCCTGTACTGTTTTGGTCGGGCGGCTTGCCAGTGGCGGGCTGACCTATGAGTCGGTCAATGCCTGTATTCGCTTTGTCGGCTCGCTTGATGCATGCCATGTGGTGACCATCGAGCATCTGGCCGCTGTCAACGGCAATCTGCATCCGATCCAGCAGGCGATGGTGGATCATCATGGCTCGCAATGCGGCTTCTGCACGCCGGGCATTGTCATGTCGCTTTATGGCCAATGGCTGGAAACGCCGAAATCCGATGCGGCGACCATTGAAAAGGTGCTGCAGGGCAATCTGTGCCGCTGTACCGGCTATGAGGCCATCATGCGCGCGGCGGAAGCGATGGGCGAAAGCAGCAACGGCGATGACAAGCTGGTCGTCAGCCATGAGGCCATCACCAGGACCCTTACCGGTCTGAAAGACGGCAGCCGGGTGGAAGTGTCCGGGCCGGAGGGGACATTCATTGTCCCGGCAAGCGGCGATGATCTGGCCGACGTGCTCGAGGCCCACCCGAAGGCGACCGTGGTCGCCGGTTCGACCGATGTCGGCCTGTGGGTCACCAAACACATGCGCGATATTTCACCGGCGGTTTTCATCAACAATATCGCCGACCTGCAGACCATAGCCGAGGACGCGCATGGCGTGACCTTCGGGGCCGGTGTCACCTATAGCGAAGCGGCGGAATGGATGGCGGCGCATATTCCCAGCATGGGCGCCTTCTGGGACCGGATCGGCGGACAGCAGGTGCGCAACATGGGCACCGTCGGCGGCAATATCGCCAATGGTTCACCCATCGGCGACACACCGCCACCGCTGATCGCGCTGGGCGCCAGCGTCACCCTGCGGCAGGGCACGCAAAGCCGCACCATCGCCCTGGAGGATTTTTTCATCGACTACGGCAAGCAGGATCGCAACCCGGGCGATTTTGTCGCTGCAGTGCATGTGCCGCGTCTTGGCAAAGGCGAAAAATTTGCCGCCTACAAGGTCTCCAAGCGCCGCGACGAGGATATTTCCGCCGTCTGCGGTGCGTTCCACCTGACACTTGATGAAGCCGGCCTTGTGCAATCGGTGCGCATTGCCTTTGGCGGCATGGCGGCAACACCCAAACGCGCCAGCACCGTGGAAAAGGCGCTCATGGGGAACCCATGGAATGAAGCAACCATCGAGGCGGCCGTGGACGCCTTCGAGGCGGATTACAAGCCGCTGACGGACTGGCGCGCTTCGGCGCAATACCGCATGCTGGCAGCCAAAAACCTGCTCAAACGGTTCTATCTGGAAACCCAGGGCGAAGCGGTGCAGGTGGTCCGGCATTCCAATGCACCCCAGATGGCGGAGGCTTAAGACATGAACACACAGGTCAAACCATCCAGCACGGAAATCTCCGGCGGCGTGCACAAGCCGCGCCGGCATGATTCAGCCCATAAACACGTCACCGGCACAGCCGATTATCTCGACGACATGAATGCGCCCGTCGGCACATTGCATGGCTGTCTGGGTCTTTCCGAGCGCGCCCATGCGGGCATACGGTCGATGGATCTGGATGCCGTGCGTGCAGCACCCGGTGTGGTCGATGTACTGACCGCAAAGGATGTGCCCGGCGTCAATGATATCAGCCCCTCGGCGCGCCACGACGAGCCGGTGCTCGCCGATGGCCAATGCCAGTTTTACGGCCAGCCGCTGTTTGCGGTGATTGCAGAGACCCGTGCGGCGGCCCGCCATGCGACGCAGCTGGCAAGAATCGACTATGAGGACCGGCCGTTTGAAAGCGATGTGGTTGCAGCGATGGCAGCGGATTACCCGCATGTCACCGAACCCCTGACTCTGGCCTATGGCGATGCCGCTTCGGCGTTGAATTCCGCCACCAACCGGTTGCAGGGCGAGATGCGCATCGGTGGCCAGGATCACTTCTATCTCGAGGGCCATATCGCCATGGCGATCCCCGGCGAGGATGACGAGGTGACGGTGTTTTCATCGACACAGCATCCAAGCGAAGTGCAGCACATGGTGGGCCATGCGCTGGGCGTGCCCTCTGCGGCCGTGACGGTGAAGACCCGCCGCATGGGTGGCGGTTTCGGCGGCAAGGAAACACAGGGCAACCAGTTTGCCGCCATTGCCGCCATCGCCGCCAAGAAACACAATCGTGCGGTGAAAATCCGGCCAGACCGCGACGACGACATGATCGCCACGGGCAAGCGCCACGATTTTCATGTGGCCTATGATGTGGCCTATGACAATGAGGGGCGGATCGAGGGACTTGACGCAACCTTCGCGGCGCGCTGCGGATTTTCATCGGACCTGTCGGGTCCGGTCACCGACCGGGCGCTGTTTCATGTCGACAATTGTTATTTCCTGCCGAATGTGAAACTCGCCTCGCGGCCGATGAAGACCAATACGGTTTCCAACACGGCGTTTCGCGGCTTTGGCGGCCCGCAGGGCATGCTGGGCGGCGAGCGGGTGATCGAAGAGATTGCTTATGCGCTGGGCAAGGACCCGCTGGAAATCCGCAAGATCAATTTCTACGGCGAGAACGAGCGCAATATCACGCCTTACCACCAGACAGTGGAAGACAATATCATTGCGCGCATTGTCGCCGAGGTGGAAAGGACCTCGGATTATCAGGCGCGGCGCGAAGCGGTCATCGCCTACAACAAGACCAGCCCCATCATTCGCAAGGGTATCGCGCTGACGCCGGTCAAATTCGGCATTTCATTTACCGCCACCTGGTTCAATCAGGCCGGGGCGCTGGTGCATATCTACCAGGACGGCTCGATCCACCTCAACCATGGCGGCACAGAAATGGGCCAGGGGCTCAATACCAAGGTGGCGCAGGTTGTGGCCGACGAATTCCAGGTGGATCAGGAAAATATCCGCATCACCGCCACGACAACCGAAAAAGTGCCGAACACCTCGGCCACGGCTGCCTCGTCCGGCTCCGACCTCAATGGCATGGCGGCGGCCAATGCGGCGCAGCAGATCAAGGTGCGGCTGGTCGCTTTTGCCTGCGAACATTATGGCGTGCCGGAAGAGCAGGTCAGCTTCGTTCCCAACCATGTGCAGGTCGGCAATCAGCTGATCCCCTTCCCCGACTTCATCCAGCAGGCCTATTTTGCCCGGGTGCAGCTTTCGGCGGCGGGCTTCTACAAGACACCGGAAATCCACTGGGACCGCGAAAAGGGTCAGGGCCAGCCATTCTTCTACTTTGCCTATGGCGCCTGTGTGTCGGAAGTCTCCATCGATACGCTGACCGGCGAATATCATGTCGACCGTGCCGACATTCTGCATGACGTCGGCCGCTCGCTCAATCCGGCGATTGACCTGGGCCAGGTGCAGGGCGCCTTCGTGCAGGGCATGGGCTGGCTGACGACGGAAGAATTGTGGTGGGACGACAAGGGCCGTTTGAGAACCCACGCGCCCTCCACCTACAAGATCCCGCTGGCCTCCGACAAGCCGAAGGTTTTCAATGTCGCACTGGCCGCCTGGTCGACCAACAGCAAACGCACCATCCGCCGTTCCAAGGCCGTGGGCGAACCGCCCTTCATGCTGGCCAATTCGGTGCTGGAGGCGCTCTCCATGGCGGTGGCCAGCGTGGCCGAATACAGGGTCTGCCCGCGGCTTGACGCACCGGCCACGCCGGAACGGGTGCTGATGGCTGTCGAGCGGATGAAAAAGGCCTGATCCATGGCTTTGCAGGCGGAGCAACTGGCGCAATTTCTGGATCGCAAGGCCCCCATCGTGCGGGTGACGGTCCTCAAGGCGCTGGGCTCGACGCCGCGTGAGGCCGGCACATGGATGCTGGTGTCAGCCGATGGCCTGTTCGGCACCATTGGTGGCGGCCAGCTTGAACTGATGGCCATCAAAGAAGCGCGCGCGCTGCTTGCCGCCGGCGAGAGCGAAGCGACGATGGATATTCCGCTCGGACCGGATATCGGCCAGTGCTGCGGCGGACGGGTGACGCTGGTTCTGGACCGGTTGGACAAGGGCGCCAGGCAGGACCTCGTTGACGCGATGCGCCGGCAGGATGAGGCGCTGCCGCAGGTGCTGGTATTTGGCGCAGGCCATGTGGGCAAGGCGCTATGCGCGGCGCTCAGCCTGCTGCCGGTCAGGATCATTCTGGTGGAGACGCGCCAGGCGGAACTGGATGGCGCGCCGCCCGGAATCGAAAAACACCTGACCGCCATGCCCGAAAGCCTGGTCGGGCAAGCCCCGCCCCATTCCGCCTTTGTAGTGACGACGCATGATCATGCGCTTGATTTTCTCATCGTCAGCCAGGCGCTGGCCCGCGATGATGCTGCCTATGTCGGCATGATCGGCTCAAAGACAAAACGCGCCACCTTTGCCAGCTGGCACGAGAAGGAAGGCGGCAAGAGATCCGATAGCGACCGGCTGATCTGTCCGATTGGCGGCAGCGCCGTGCGCGACAAGCGCCCGCAGGTCATTGCCGCGCTGGTGGCCGCAGAAATCATGACGGCCTTTGCCGTTTGACACTCACATTGGTGCGTTGTTGATCTCGACAACATTGAGATCGGGGTCGTTCAGATAGACCTGGATGAAACCGGTGGGACTGTCGCGCAAAAGCACCATCCGCTTTGGATCGCCCTCTTCGGCCGTTTCGCTGTATCCAAGCCGCGTCAGATCGGCCAGCACTGCATCCATATCATCGGTGCGGAAGGCAAAATGCGCATCCGCAATGTCGACCGCCGGGTTGCTGCGGTGGGTTCCGTGCGGGTGATCGATGATGTGGATCTGGCGGTCGCCGCAGGCAAACCAGGCGCCGTCGAAGGCAAAATTGGGCCTTTTCAAAAGCTCCAGTCCGATCACATCCCGGTAGAAGGCGACGGAGCGGGCGACATCGCGCGCCAGTATCGATACGTGGTGCAGGATCAAATTCTGCATGGTGTTTTTCCCTTTATTCTGTGGCGCGCTACTGCAGGGCAGCGCGGATCATCTTCTGGCAGCGGGCCGCCATGAAATCAATGAACAGCCGCAATTTCGGATCCTGAAAATCCTTGTGCGGAAAGATCACCGCCAGTTTCGCCTCGACCGGCGGTGTGTCTGGCAAAACCTCGACAAGCTGACCTGATTTCAGATATTTATGCACCTCGAAGCGCGGTCTGTTGGCAATGCCGTGGCCGTTGAGCGCCCATTCCAGCAGCACATCGCCATCATCGGAATCAAAAGCGCCGCTGACCTCGATCTTGCGCACACCGTCCGGCGTCTGCAAGGTCCAGACATATTCATTGGAGCCCGGAAAGCGCAACAGCAGGCAATTGTGATTGCCGTGGATCAGATCATCGATGCTCTTCGGCATGGTATTTTTGGCGAAATAGTCCGGCGCGGCGCATAGCACCCGTTCACAATCCATCAGGCCGCGCATGCGCAGGCTGGAATCCTCGATCACCCCGAGCCGGAAGGCCAGATCGATGCTTTCCTTCAGCATGTCGACATTGTGGTCCGACAGGCGCAGCCGCACCATGATATCGGGATATTGATCATGAAATTCCGGAATGCCCGAAGCAATGAACCTTCGGCCAAAGCCCAGCGGCGCGGTCACCCGGATGGTGCCCTTCGGCTGGCCCGAAACCGATGCGATCGATGCCTCGGCATCTTCCACCGCCTTGACGATGCGCCCGGCGCCAACATAGAAAATCTTGCCCTGTTCCGTCGGTGTCAGCTGGCGTGTCGTGCGGTTGAACAGGCGCACACCAAGGTATTTTTCCAGTTCCTTCACCCGATTGCTGGCGACCGCCGGTGACAGGCGCATATCGCGCCCGGCGGCAGAAAGATTGCCCAGTTCGACCACCCGAAGGAAGACCTTTATATTTTCAAAATATGACATGGGTCATTCCTATTATTATTTAGTTTTTTTTGAAAGTCATCCGGTGAGTTTTCGCTTTCAAAAAATGCCCGCGCCCTGCAAAATGGCGCAAACCAAAGGGGAAGCCGCATGTATGAATTTGCCATTGCCTGGGACTGGCTGTCTTTTGCCGCGCGCTGGCTGCACGTCGTGACGGCCATCGCCTGGATCGGCTCGTCCTTCTATTTCATTGCCGTGGATCTGGGCCTGCGCCAGCGCCCCGGATTGCCCGAAGGCGTCCATGGCGAGGAATGGCAGGTGCACGGCGGCGGCTTCTACCATATCCAGAAATATCTGGTGGCCCCGGCCGAAATGCCGGAGCATCTGACCTGGTTCAAATGGGAATCCTATGCCACCTGGATGTCGGGTTTTGCGATGATGTGCATCGTCTATTATGCCGGCGCCGACCTCTATCTGATCAATCCGGAGGTGCTGGACATTTCAGCCCCCGTGGCGATCATCATCTCGCTGGCATCCATCGTCTTTGGCTGGATCGCCTATAATTTTCTGTGCAAGGCCTCGCTCGGCTACTCCGACACCTTCCTGATGGTGTTCCTGTATCTTGTGCTCGTCGCCATGGCCTGGGGTTTTACGCAGGTGTTTACCGGGCGTGCGTCCTTCGTCCACCTGGGGGCCATCACGGCGACAATCATGTCGGCCAATGTGCTGCTGATCATCATTCCCAACCAGAAGATTGTCGTTGCCGACCTGGTTGCCGGGCGCAAGCCCGATCCGAAATACGGCAAGATCGCCAAGCAGCGCTCGACCCACAACAATTACCTCACCCTGCCGGTGATCTTCCTGATGTTGTCGAACCATTATCCGCTGGCCTTTGCCACCGAATACAATTGGGTGATTGCATCGCTGGTCTTCCTGATGGGTGTCACCATCCGCCACTGGTTCAACACCCGCCATGCCCGCAAGGGCAATCCCACCTGGACATGGCTGGTCACGCTGGTGCTGTTCATCCTCATCATGTGGTTGTCGACAGTGCCGAAAATTCTGACCGGTGAAAGCGAAGAGGCCTCCATGCAGGTGGCACCGGCCTTTGCGCGTTTTACAGCCGATGCGCATTACCCGGCGGCAAAGGACGTGATCGTGTCGCGCTGCTCCATGTGCCATGCGCAGGAGCCCGTCTGGGAAGGCATTATCGCCGCGCCCAAGGGCGTCATGCTGGAAGAGGATGCACAGATTGCCTCTCATGCGCTCGAAATCTACCTGCAGGCCGGGCGCAGCCACGCCATGCCACCGGCCAATATCACGCGGATCGCGCCTGAAGAACGAAAGATGCTGGTCGCCTGGTTTGAAAGCGCCGCAGCTTCCAAAGCGGAGAATGCCCAGTGACTTCACGGCTGATCAGGGGACGGCTTCTGTCCTTCAAGGATGTGCCCCGGGACATCGATGACACATCATCCTACAGCTATGAGGAAGATGGCGCGGTGCTGACCACGGACGGCGTGATCATCGCCTCGGGCGATTATGCCAGCGTGAAACAACAGGCACCGGCGGAGGCCATCGCGATTGATCACCGGCCCCATCTGATCATGCCCGGCTTCATCGACACCCATCTGCATTTTCCGCAAATGCAGGTGATCGGCTCCTATGCGGCAGCGCTGCTCGAATGGCTTAACACCTATACATTCGTCGAAGAGCAGAAATTTGTTGATCCGGTTCACGCGGCGCGCATCGCCACGGCCTTTTTCGACGAGCTTGTGCGCCATGGCACAACCAGCGCCGTGGCCTATTGCTCCGTTCACAAGAGCTCAGCCGAGGCGTTTTTCACCGAAAGCCACAGGCGCAATTTCCGCATGATCGCCGGCAAGGTGATGATGGACCGCAATGCGCCGCCTGCCCTGCTCGACACGCCGCAATCGGGCTATGACGACACCAAGGCCATCATCGAGGAGTGGCACGGCAAGGGCCGCCAGATGGTGGCCATCACGCCGCGTTTCGCCATTACCTCCAGCCCCGAACAGCTGGAGATGGCCGGCGCCCTGATGCGCGAATTCCCCGACCTGCACATGCAGACCCATCTGTCGGAAAACCACGCCGAAATCGCGTTTACCAAAGAGCTCTATCCGCAGCACCATGACTATGTGGCGGTCTATGACCACTACGGCCTGCTGGGTCCGAAAAGCCTGTTCGGCCATTCCATCCACCTCAGCGACCGCGAGGCCGATGCCATGTCGGCCAGCGGCTCGGTCGCGGTCTTCTGCCCGACCTCGAACCTTTTCCTTGGCAGCGGTCTTTTCGACCTCAAAACGCTGGACGAGCGCGACGACCCGGTGCGCATCGCCATCGCCACCGATATTGGCGGCGGCTCCAGCTATTCGATGCTGCGCACATTGGATGAGGGCTACAAGATTCTGCAATTGCAGGGCCAGCGCATGACGCCGCTGGAAAGCTTTTACCGCATCACCCTCGGCAACGCCCGGGCGCTATCGCTGGAAGACAGGATCGGCACCATCGAACCTGGCCGCGAGGCCGACATGGTGGTGCTCAATGCCGGCGCCACACCGGCCATGGCGCTGAGAATGGAAACAGTGACGAAGCTGAGCGAGGAACTCTTCCTGCTGCAGACCATGGGCGACGACCGCGCCATCGTCGAGACCTATGTTGCGGGCGAGCCGGCGAAGAGTGTTTTGTAGGGGGGGCAAGGTTTGGGTAAAGGAGCACAATCCAGCAAACATCTCAAACTGGTGGTCTAAAAATTGGGGGGCAGCCTGCCAACTGCAATTGGCTTAATTGAGTTTATATAATATCATCATAACATTATTCTGTTTGCCTATCCGCATTGAAGCGCCAATATCCTGTATAATGTCAATCGTAATTTATGCTATGCGAGACCATGGAAATAAAGGGCAATTCTTTAGATGATATTTTGTATGACGTTTTTAAAAAACTCGTCAAAGCAAGAGGAACAATTTCGCCTTCGAAGGGAAAAGCAAGAGAGATCATTGGTGCTCATTTACTTCTCAAAAATCCCCGCGCACGATTTAGCCGAACAGAAAGCCGAGCAACATTGTTCAGCTGTCTTGGCGAGCTTCTTTGGTATCTTAGCGGGCGAAATGATCTCGAATTTATCAGACACTTTATACCAAGATACACTGACTACTCCGATGATGGCGTAACTCTTTATGGAGCTTATGGCCCCCGAATATTTGGGGGAGAGCCTGAAGGACACTGGTACAAAATAGCACAGGCTCTTTCTAAAAAAGTGGATTCACGTCAAGCTGTGATTCCGATTTATCAACCTGCAGATGTCGACGCCGTGACCAAAGACTTGCCATGTACTTGCACAATGCAATTCTTCCGGCGTGAAAAATTACTTCATATGCAAGTGCACATGCGCTCGAATGACGTCTATCTTGGACTGCCACACGACATATTCGCATTCACAATGATGCAAGAAATCATGGCTGCTACTATTGGATGCGGAATTGGCGAATACCATCATTCTGTTGGTAGCCTCCATATGTATGATACCGACAGAGATAAGGCAGTAATGTTCCTTGACGAAGGTTGGCAATCCACCATACCGATGCCAGCCATGCCGGTCGGCGATCAAGCAAGTGCAATCGCATGGCTGATGAATATCGACGGTTGCATTCGTTCGAATAAAACCTCAGATATCAATTGGGAGTTCGCACCTGCCTATTGGCGGGATATTGGGCGGATTCTAATCATTCAAGACCTATTGCACCGTAGAAACATGCGTGGTGTCGCCGAACAGCGCAGATTGATGACGACCGACGTATATGAATCATTCCTTCGGCGAAAGGAAGAGACAGCATCAGGGATAGGCGCACAAGGTCGTTTAGGACTTTAAAGATACAAGTGAGGATTACCTAGCGTTTGTCACTAAGTAATGAATTCATATCCGCATGCTTTGAAGTAATTTCTGCATTCGCTTGGTGAGAACAGGTCGCAGATTTTACCGATCGCCTTCCAGACCTCGTCAAACGTTC
>Ga0075120_10000276_pt1 | contig 42963 bp, 47 predicted proteins | sample AntAceMetag02UKL_FD_69792 | JGI IMG/M metagenome (GOLD analysis project Ga0075120, IMG submission 69792) | Saline lake microbial communities from Ace Lake, Antarctica - Antarctic Ace Lake Metagenome 02UKL | ecosystem: Environmental > Aquatic > Non-marine Saline and Alkaline > Saline | place...
TCAGTACAAGTAAACAGGTTTGGGGCTCCTGTCAGTCAAAAAGCACGCCCCATGCGGCGAAAATTCTTACTTGGTGCAATTTTTAAAATTGGCTGTCGGTTTTTCATGCTCGTAGAGTGTCTAACTCTGTCAGACTCCTAGCAGGATTGGTTCTTGTAAGAAAAGGACCAGTACCAGATATAATTATTTTATTGAAGGGTTGCAAAGGGGTTGGGGGGCTTTCTTTTAAAAGAGAGAGGCATCGGGTTCCAGGATGCCACAGAGGAATATTTCAAGTACTTGTTGAGTAGTCTCTTCGACGGTATATTCTGTAGCTACACCTACAGTCCAGATCCGTGATATCTCGTCAAGAGCCCCAAAAAAAGCGCGTTTAGCAATACCCGGTCGAATAGAAGCTCGGTAAATGTTTTGTTCCTGTCCAAGCTTAATAATTGATGAAATGATATTTACGTACTCGCTGAATTTATTGTTACGATAATCTTTAATAAGCTTAGCACTCTGCCGTAACTCTATTTGAATGACTTCTGCCAGATTTTTATTTTTCTTCATAACTGTCAGATGCTTTTTTGCAAAAATCTCGAGCATCTTTCTTGGATCATCTTCTGCAGCTAGAAGTTTTTTAACCTGATCAATCAGGGAGCCAATCTCTTCTTCAAAGACTGAAATGAGAATGTCAAATTTATTGTTGAAGTAAAGGTAGATAGTACCATCTGCCACCTTGGCTTCTTTGGCAATATCAGATATCCTCGCATTAAAGAAACCTTTTTTGGCAAAAACTTTGGTGGCGGCGTGAATAATTTTAGAATGTTTATTTGCTGCTTTCATTAGTCTGAATGTGTTATGTTCATATCGAAATTTTTTCTTGAAAAAAAGCTAAAAAGAAAGAAGCACTGAATGGCTGTTCATTCATTGTATTCCTCTTGTCAGAATTGTCAATCTTTTGTATTCTAATTGTAAATATTTTTCGTTTGAAACTATTAGCTAATATAGCGAAACTATATGCTTATCTTCTGCTTTCGTTCTTGTCGAAAAAAAAACTCAGGTAGTTCTTCTGTATTGTAGAATTACTGCTCACTCTTATCAGGAGTAAAGAAAATGAAAGTTCTTGTTGTAGGATCTGGAGGTCGTGAACATGCCTTGGTGTGGAAAATTCATCAAAGTTCACGAGTGGATAAAATTTATTGTGCCCCTGGAAATGCTGGGATCAAAAGAATGGCAGAGTGTGTGGATATCAGTGTCACCGACGTTGATGCTCTTCTGGCCTTTGCAAAAGAAGAAAAAATCGATCTCACCGTTATTGGACCTGAAATGTCATTAACCGTTGGTGTTGTTGATGCGTTTGAAAAAGAAGGAATGCGAATTTTTGGACCGACGCAGGAAGCTGCTATTCTTGAAGGAAGTAAGGTTTTTGCCAAAGAATTTTTGAAAAAATATAAAATACCCACTGCTAAATTTAAAGTTTTTACAGATGCGAAAAAGGCAAAAAAATATATTGATAAATGTGGCGCTCCTCTTGTGGTTAAGGCCGATGGCCTTGCTGCAGGAAAAGGCGTTATCGTTGCTTCAACTGTAAAAGAGGCCAAATCTGCCGTTGATTTGATTATGCGTGACAAGGCCTTCGGGGAAGCTGGTAACAAACTCATAGTTGAGGAATGCCTTAAAGGTGAGGAAGCATCGTTTATTGCCTTTACAGACGGAAAAACCATCTTACCCCTGCCAACTTCCCAGGACCATAAGGCGGCATATGAAGGTGATAAGGGACCGAATACCGGTGGAATGGGAGCCTATTCACCAGCTCCAGTAGTGACTGAGAAAATTGCCGACTATGTTATGGAGCAGGTAATGCTCCCCACTATCAAAGGGATGGCAGAGGAAGGGCGTCCATATAAAGGTATGCTTTATGCCGGACTTATGATTAATGGTGACGATGTTCAGGTACTCGAATTCAACTGTCGCTTTGGAGATCCTGAAGCACAGCCATTGCTTATGCGTTTGAAAAGCGATGTTGTTGATATCTTTGAGGCTGTTATTGATGGACGTCTTGATCAGGTGGAAATGAAAATAGACCCTCGCCCCACTGTATGCGTTGTCATGGCTTCGGGTGGATATCCCGGAAAGTATGAATCAGATAAAGCTATTCGTGGTTTGAAGAAGGCCTCCGAGGTACCTGGAGTTGTAGTCTTCCATGCAGGAACTCAGGTACGAAATGGACGAGTGGCCTCTGCAGGTGGAAGAGTGTTAGGTGTTACTGCTGTTGGTAAGGATCTTGAGAAAGCTATAGCTGCAGCATATAAAGCTACGGGAATGATAACCTGGACTGGTTCCTTTTATCGGACAGATATCGGGGCCAAGGCCTTAACCAGGCGACGGGAGATTGATGCAAAACCTCTGGTTGGTATTGTTATGGGAAGTGATTCTGATCTTCCCGTTATGCAGGCTGCCGCTGACTTCTTAACTTCCATGGGGATTCCATGGGAAATGACCGTGGCTTCCGCTCATCGTACCCCTGAGCGTGCGGCAAAGTTTGCTGCAACCGCAAAAGATCGTGGTTTGAAATTGATTATTGCCGGTGCAGGAATGGCTGCTCACCTGGCAGGAGTACTCGCGGCACATACTGACTTACCGGTTATAGGTGTCCCTCTTGATGCGTCACCTTTAAGGGGTATGGATGCACTGCTTGCGACGGTTCAAATGCCTCCAGGGATACCTGTTGCCACCATGGGAATTGGTAAACCCGGTGCCAAAAATGCTGGAGTACTTGCGGCTAGAATCCTTGCACTCGGTGATAAAGAATTGAGTCAAAAAATCTCGGAATATAAAATTACCATGGCCAAAGAAGTGGAAGAAAAAGCTAGAAGAATTGGCCTGTAAAAGAAATTTTGTATTTTCCAGTACAACCCAGTGAACGTGACTTTGAACACGCTTTGCAATGTTTAAGGCAGGGAGGCATTGTTGCCTATCCAACAGAAACCTTTTATGGCCTGGCCGTTGATCCTGAAAACGAACAGGCCATAACTGCCCTCTATGCGCTTAAGGGTAGAGAAGAACAAAAACCCATTTCCCTTATTATTCAAGATGTTACACAACTCTCGTCCCTTGCTTGCTCCTTTCCGGAAGGCTATAAGAGTCTGATTGATTCCTTTTGGCCCGGTCCCTTAACGCTTATATTTCCGGCACAAAAACATATCTCATCTGTGCTCACAGGGGGAGGACGCTCACTGGCGATTCGTATTTCCTCTCATCCTGTTGCCAGGAAATTATGTGAATCCTGGGGAGGGGCATTGACTGCTACCAGCGCAAATATCAGTGGCGAGGCACCACTTGTTTCTGCACAGGACATACATGATATGTTCGGAGAGAAACTATCATTTGTTTTAGATGGAGGGCTTACTCCGGGAGGGCAGGGATCAACCATTGTTCACTGTTCTGACAGAGAAAAGGAATGTACGGTTATCCGGGAAGGAGTAATTAGTATCTCCAAAATTGCTCTAAAATTGCCATCTCATTATAATATTTGCAAATCATAATGCAGATATGATACCATTTTTTCTGTAGGTTGGGCCATGGACTGGATATGTTTAATATTGAAAATAAGGATCTTTGGAGAAGGAACTTGCTATGAGTGATTTGAAATGGAATAAGGCTTTTGCCCTTGATCAGGCTGCGGATGATGAAGAACTGTTGGCAGAATTAATTGTAATCTTCAAAGAATCATCTGTTTCGGACTTTGCAAACCTTAAGCAGGGGATCAGTAAAGGGGATGCTGCCATGGGAAGAGCAAGTGCCCATTCTATTAAAGGTGCTGCCGCAAGCCTTGGATTCGAAGGTATTCGGGAAGTTACGGCCTCAATGGAAGCCGATTGTCGTGATGGTTCACTGACTGTGGCCACGGAACTTCTTCCTGAGCTTGAGCGACTTCTCGCACTCCTGCAGGAAATGTGAGGTAATCAGGCGGACGCACCCCGAGAAACTCGCTTGTTCTGTAACAAAAGTTCATGCTAAATGTACTCATTATTGCCAAGAGCAGCCGTAAATAACCGTTTTGTGTATTCGTGTTCGGGGCTTCCAAAGACTTTATCAGCAAGACCCGATTCCACAATCCTTCCATTCTGCATCACCGCAACCTGATCCGCAAGCGCTCTTACCACACGGAGGTCATGGGAAATAAAGAGGTAGGTGATTCCGTATCGATCCTGGAGATTTTTGAGAAGATCAATGATCTGTTTCTGGATTGTCATATCGAGCGCTGATGTCGGCTCATCAAGTACCAGAAAGTCCGGCTGAAGAACAATCGAGCGGGCTATGGCTATTCGCTGGCGCTGTCCACCGGAGAATTCATGTGGAAAACGATTGATCATATCTGCACTCAGGCCAACTTCTGTCAGCGTTTGGGCAACTTTCGTTTTTTGTTCTGAATGGGTTCTGCCAATTCCGTGTACCTTCATTCCCTCTAAAATTATCTGGCCAATAGTGAGCCGTGGCGAAAGAGAAGAAAACGGATCCTGAAAGACAATCTGGAGATTTTTCCGTAAGGGACGCATTTCTCTATTGGATAATTCCTGGATATCGAGGCCATTAAAAAGTATTTTCCCAGAACTCCTAGTGAGTTTGAGAATGGCAAAGGCAAGTGTTGATTTCCCTGATCCTGATTCACCTACCAGGCCACAGGTGGTACCGCGTTTGATGCAGAGACTAACCTGATCGACTGCATTGATGGTGTTTTTCTGTTTGTTCTTTTTGAAAAATCCTTGCCAGCCACTTTTTAAGAAAAATCTGCAGTTAAGATCAGACAGTTCAATCAAAACTTCGTCAGTCTTCTTCTTTGTGCTGTGATGAGCATCGGGTAAAGAGTTCATCAAATGTTTTGTGTAGGCCTCTGTCGGCTTATCGAAAACGAGTTCAGTTTTTCCCTGTTCAACAATCCGGCCATCTTTCATGATATGGACTTTATCAGCAATTCGCCGCACCATGGCCAGGTCATGGGTGATGAGCAGGAGAGCCATTCCAAATTCCTGCTGCAAATCTTTTATTAGATCAAGGATCTGGGCCTGAATTGTGACGTCAAGTGCTGTGGTCGGTTCGTCAGCAATAAGTAATGAAGGCCTGCAGGCCAGAGCCATAGCGATCATGACTCTTTGACGTTGCCCACCAGAAAGCTGGTGTGGAAAAACTTTCATCCGGGCAGCGGCATCATCAATTCCAGTTCGTTCCAGGAGTTTGATTGCCTCCAGGTAAGCATTTTTTTTACTGAGCTTTTGATGAAGAAGCAGAGGTTCCATCAGCTGATTGCCAATACTGTAGACAGGATTCAGGGAAGTCATGGGTTCCTGAAAAATCATGGCAATTCTGTTTCCCCGAACAGCACGGAGTTCTTTTTTATTCAAGGTGGAGAGGTTGTTTCCCTCAAAATGAATAGTACCGCTGCTACTGATATCGGAAGAGTCTTCAAGGAGGCGAAGAATAGAGAGAGCTGTTACGGATTTTCCGGAGCCGGACTCGCCAACAAGGGCTATGGTCTCACCACTTTGTATTGAGAGTGACACATCAAACAGAACCTGCTTTTCCTCGGGCAGTTTTCCACCTGTATCAATGTGGAAACTGAGATTAAGTTTGTTGATGTCAAGAAGCATTGTAACTATTCACCGAAATTGAGTTTGAGTCGGAATTGCATAACGAATACGCTGGTAGGAAACTGGGGACATGACTCAATTCGTCTTTGTTTTTTGAATTGGGATTGTGTCCCCAGATTCCGGATAAATATTGTGCCGTTCAATAGCATGGTGAATAGTTACGAAGCATTTAAGAAATCCGGATACCAAAGTATTGAGAAATCATGAATTCCGGCTATTATACAGGAAATATTTTACCGGGCAAGTAAATAGCCCAAGCTTGTTTTGAGGTAACTATTCAGCGTAACAGTAATAAACACAGGAAAAGCATTAAATGTAACTGTCCAGGGTGCTTTAGGTTCGGTCATTTAGCCCTTTCCATAAGAGTTTAGCTCTATGGAGAGGGCTAAATGACCGAAAATGAAGTGTCTTGAATAGTTACGTTTTGAAAAGAGTTGACACAATCCCTATGTAAGCCTAAGTTTCAGTGACCCCAATAACTCTACCAAACTAAAGACTATCGTGTATCCAGATTACCCTTTTCAATCGCACTATTTTTCAAGAGACAAGCACCGGATCCACTATGTTGACGAAGGGCATGGTGATGTTATCGTTATGGTTCATGGTAATCCGACTTGGTCCTTCTATTATCGCCGCCTGATTGCTCTTTTATCGAAAGATCACCGGGTTATTGTCCTTGATCATATGGGCTGTGGTCTCTCCGATAAACCCCAGGATTATAATTACTGTCTCCAGAATCATATTGATAATCTGGATGCTCTTCTTCAACATCTTAAAATTCAATCATTTTCTCTTGTGGTTCATGACTGGGGCGGGGCTATAGGGATGGGAGTTGCTGCAAAAAGACCGGAATCTCTACAAAGAGCCATGGTTCTTAATACAGCAGCGTTTCGATCACAGCGTATCCCTTTTCGTATCAGTGTTTGTCGCTGGCCACTTATCGGTGAACCTCTGGTTCGCGCCTTAAATGGATTTGCAGGACCAGCTGTCTGGATGGCGGTAAGAAAGAAATTAGAAAAGGATACAGCCAGGGCCTATCTTGCTCCATATGATTCCTGGAAAAACAGAGTTGCCGTATCTGCTTTTGTTCAAGATATTCCACTCTCCCCTGAGCATCCGTCCTACCAGACATTACTTGAAGTTGAACAGGGACTGGAAAAATTTCAAAAGTCCCAACTTCCCCTGTTGATATGCTGGGGTGGAAAGGATTTTTGTTTTAATAAACATTTTTATGATGAGTGGTGTCAGCGTTTTCCCCATGCCGAAGCACACTATTACCCGGAGAGTGGTCATTATATACTGGAAGACGCATATGATGAAATCGCTCCCCTTGCCCTCCAATTCTTTGGGAGTAAAGGGTGAGCCTTAATATTGCCCAGACTCTGACGGAAAGTGCCAGGGTTCTTGGTGACCAGGTGGGGTTAATTGAAGCTGCAAGTGGAACCAGGCTTTCCTTTAGAGAGCTTGCCAGAAGATCTGACTCCTATGCACATCTGTTGCGCAAAAAAGGAATTGAACCGGGAGCACGGGTCATGCTTATGGTAAAGCTGTCTGCTGATTTTATCTGCCTCAGCTTTGCCCTCTTTAAAATTGGAGCCCCCGTAATTCTCATTGATCCCGGGATGGGATATAAAAACCTTCTCCGCTGTATTGAAGGTGTCAGGCCTGCCGTGTTTATAGGAATCCCCAAGGCCCATCTCTTCAGGGTGTTGTTCAGGAAACCATTCGCCACCGTTAAACATTCCATCTGTTGTGGGAAGTCATTTGGCCTTTTTGGCCCTGATATATCCAAACAGGCTCAACATGATTATGGTGACTATCCAACCTATAAAGCAACGTCGGATGATCTCGCTGCTATTATTTTTACCACCGGTTCCACGGGCCCTCCCAAGGGTGTTCGTTATGAACATTCAATATTTCAGGCACAACTTCGTTTAATTCGTGATTATTACGGTATCGGTCCCGGTCAGGTTGATCAGCCGGCGTTTCCTCTTTTTGCACTTTTCTCAACAGCACTTGGGGCTACTGCTGTTATTCCTGATATGGATCCAACCAGACCGGCAAAGGTGAATCCCCTCCATTTTGTCGAATCCATTGAGAAATATGGCGTCACCTATTCCTTTGGTTCCCCTGCAATCTGGAACGTTATCTCACGATATTGTAGTGAGAAAGACAGGAGGCTCAAAACCTTAAATAAAGTACTCATGGCAGGTGCTCCAGTATCAGGTGAACTTATTTCAAGAATGCAGAAAGTTCTGCAACCTGAGGCCAGTATCCATACACCCTATGGAGCAACCGAAAGCCTGCCAATTGTCTCCATTGAAGGGGAAGAGATAGTCGGTACTACCTGGCAATATACCAGACTTGGGAAGGGGACATGTGTTGGACGCCCCTTGCCCGGTATTGAAATAGCGATATTGCCTATTTCCGATACTGTCATTCCATCGTTTAAGCGTGAAAGTTTTCTTGAAACAGATAGCATTGGCGAAATAATTGTCCGTGGCGATGTTGTCACCCGTGCTTATGAAAATAACGATAAAGAAAACCAAATGGCCAAAATACAGGAGGGGAATACTTTCTGGCATCGAATGGGGGATGTGGGTTACCTTGATAAAGAGGGGAGGCTTTGGTTTTGCGGAAGACGAGCCCATCGTGTTGTGACAGAGTCAAAAAATGGGATGGAAACTTTGTTTACCATTCCCTGTGAGGCAATTTTCAATAATCATCCCGATGTTTTTCGATCGGCACTTGTAGGCGTCAGGGACGGGGACAATAGAACTTTTCCTGTAATGATCATAGAACCTGAAAAAGAATCATCCATGGCAGCATCACAGCTGCTCATTGAAATGAAAGAGCTTGGGAAAAACGAACCACTGACAGCAAAGATAGATCATTATCTGGTTCATCTGGATTTTCCCGTCGATATCCGTCATAATGCCAAGATATTTCGTGAAAAGCTCAGTGCCTGGGCGGCAACTGAACTGAAGGGGATATAATGAAAAGAGCCCTTGTTACGGGAGGTGGCGGTTTTGTGGGAAGTTATATTGTGAAACAACTTCTTGCAAAGAATGTGGAGACCCTTGTAATAGGTCGCAACAGCTACCCTGCAATAGAGTCGCTCGGGGCCACCTGTATTACCGGGGATATCTGTGATCTCTCCTTTATGAAGAAAAACATACAAAATGTTGATACCGTTTTTCATGTAGCCGCATTGGCCGGAATTTGGGGAAAATGGAAGGATTATTACCGGATAAACGTATTGGGGACAGAAAATATTGTTAAAGCCTGCAAGGCTAATAAGGTTGCGCGACTGGTTTATACATCAACTCCTTCGGTTGTTTTTAATGGCGATGATATTGTTCACGGTGACGAAAAACTTCCCTATGCCTCAAAACCTCTCTGTCACTACGCCAAAAGTAAGATTATTGCTGAAAAGCTGGTGCTTGAAGGGAGTTTGAATGATGAGAGCTTTCATAGCTGTGCCATACGCCCTCATCTGGTCTGGGGCCCTGGAGATCCGCATCTTATACCCCGTTTACTTGAACGAGGCAGACAGCAACAGTTGAAAAAAGTTGGTGATTGTACAAATATTGTTGATATCAGTTATGTTGAGAATGTGGCCGAAGCCCATCTCCTGGCTGCGGTTAATCTTGAAACAACGCAAACGGCATCCGGAAAGGCCTATTTCATCAGTCAGGGGACACCAGTTAACCTCTGGCAGTGGATTGACGAACTGTTTTATAAAATGGATGTTCCTGAAATAAAATCCCGGGTTCCTTTTCGTGTCGCCTACTGTGCCGGGACCTTACTTGAAGGTTTTTATCGCCTTTTTGCAATGCAGCAAGAACCCAGAATGACACGGTTTTTGGCTGAACAACTTGCAAAATCGCACTGCTTTTCCATTGATCAAGCTAGAGAAGACCTTGGTTATAAACCACGTGTCAGCACCGAAGAAGGCATGAAACGTCTGCTCAGCAGCTATTTAGTTTAAGGGAATATATGTGGAATTATGAGGAATAAATCTATTTTTTATCGATTCTTTATTAGTTTTTTGATTATTTCGTTTCTTCAGGCAACCTGTGTCAGTAAAAGTATGGCATTAACGGTTGGAGAAGAGAGGGAACTGGGGGAGCAGTTGCTCTACCAGATCAGACTGGCTTTTCCATTGCTCGATGACCCTGATATTTCACAATACATCAATGAATTAGGTGATGAAGTTTTAAGTGTCACCGGTTTCCATTATTTTGACTACCACTTTAATATTATTGCCTCCTCCCAGTTTAATGCTTTTGCGGCACCATCGGGGTTGGTGTTTTTTTACTCGGGTCTTATTGAAAAAATGGACCATGAGGATGAACTGGTTTCGGTACTTGCCCATGAAATAGGTCATGTCGTTTCCCGCCATATAGCCAAAGGTATGGATCAGGGAATGAAAGTCAGTGTCGTTTCAACGTTACTTGCACTGGCAAGTCTGGCGCTTGGTGTCGGGGCCATTAGTCAGGCCTTATTGACAGGATCAATGGCTGCGGGACAAGCTGCAAATTTGCATTTTAGTCGTCAACATGAGGAAGAGGCCGATAGACTGGCCTACGGATGGATGAAAGACATGGGACGCCATCCTGAAGGACAGGAAGCAATGCTTCAGGAGATGCGGCGTATCAATCGTTATACCATGGGGAATAATATTCCTCAGTACCTCCTGACCCACCCCTATCCAGATGAACGTCTCGATTATGTTCAATCATTGATGGTCTACGAAGCACAGGAGCTGAAATCCCTTACAAGAACTGACGATTTTGCATTTCTTCGTATGAAATACCGAATTCTCTCACTGGTAAAAGATGGGAAAAAATTAAGAAACCTTCTCCTGAATAAACTTACGTCATCATCCCTTAGCGAGAGTGACAGGGTCATGCTTAACTATGGCTTATCGCAACTGGATAGAATGGAAAATAACTATGAGTCCAGTAAGAAACTCCTTGAGGAAGTGATATCTTTTTACCCGGACAAATCAATACTACTGGTAGATCTTGGTCTCGTGGAATTAGAGGCAGGTAATAAGGAGCTGGCACTGGCACTTATTCAAAAAGCGTATGATAGGAATCGCTATGATATGTGGGCGACTTTCCAGATGGCACGTGTCTGGATGCAGTTTGAAAATTCAGAAAAGGCTGAAAAGTATTTGGAGGAAGTCCAGGGGACAATGCCAAGCTATTCCAAAGTATACTTTGAACTTGGAAAGTTGAAAGCTGCAAAGGGGGAGAAGGGGAATTCCGCATTTTATCTTGGAAAGTACAACCTGTATGAAGGGCGTTTGAAACTAGCCATACATAATTTCAAGACTGCCAAAAATGATTCTGGGTTGGATAAGGAACATGTGAGTGAAATAAAGAAACTGCAGGAAACTATTAAACGATTGAAAGATAAAAAATAATCTGATTATCACTGAAACACAGCTCTTTCCAGAACTAGTTGAATAAAGTATCCACGATGTAACTATTCACCGACATTGAGTTTGAGCCGGAATTGCATAACGAATAAGCTGGTAGGAAATTGGGGACATGATCCAATTCGTCTTTGTTTTTTGAATTGGAATCGTATCCCCAGTTTCCGGTAAACATTGCGCCGTTTTATAGCATGGTGAATAGTAACATATTCTTTAAATACAATGCGTTTAGGTCGTTCTGGAGGCTTAGTTGCCGATAGAGAGAAGGAATTCCCGGTTCCCTTTTGGGCCAAGAATGGGGCTTGGAGTCATGTCCAGTATCTTGAGCCCAATCGATTCAATAAAGGCATAAATTTTATCAATCGCCTGTTGGTGATGCTCAGGTCTCAGGACTACTCCGCCTTTTGGGATGAGATTACGCGGTAACTCAAACTGAGGTTTGATTAAACAGATGATCGCAAGCTGTTTGCCAAACAGGGGAATAAGAGGTGGAATCAGCTTTGTAAGGGAAATAAATGCTGCATCAATAACTGCCAGGTCAATAACTTCAGGGATCTGTTTTTGAGTTATCTGGCGGGCATTAAAACGTTCTATAACTACGACACGCTCATCTTGACGAAGCTTCCAGGCAAGCATCCCATAGGCGACATCCACGGCATAGACTCTTTTGGCGCCACGCTGGAGAAGGCAATCGGTAAAGCCGCCGCTGGAGGCACCAATATCTGCACAAATAAAGCCAGCAGGATCTATTGAAAAGGCATCAAGTCCACCCTGTAATTTATAGCCGCCACGTGAGACAAAAGGACAGCGACTCTTTAATACGGGAAGGAGTCCGTCGGGAAAAAGAGTACCTGCTTTATCAGCACAACATCCATCAACGGTGACTTCACCTGCACCAATAAATCGTCGAGCTTGAACTACGTCAACAGCTAAACCTGTGTGAACAAGAAGCTGATCCAGGCGTAGTTTTCCCATAACAGTTGCCATAATGTAACTATTCACCGTAATTGAATTGGAGTCGGAATTGCATAACGAATAAGCTGGCAGGAGACTGGGGGCATGACCCAATTCGTCTTTGTCTTTTGAATTGGGATCGTGTCCCCAGTTTCCGGATAAATATTATGCCGTTCAATAGCATGGTGAATAGTTACGCCATAATAAGAGTTGGGTCACTAAGGAATCAGTAAAATAACGTGAACATTTTTTCAGGCAGTACCTGATTTACAACTCCCCTGGAAGTGGGGCTTTAGCCCCGCACCAAAAGCGTAATCAGCGGGACTGGAGTCCAGCATCAGGGGGCTTACTTTGTTCAATCTATTCAAGTGCCATTCCAAGGGGCTTGTTAAAAAAAGTTTTCAGCCCCTAAAGCGTTGAAAGCTTTTGCTTGGCTGTCACAGCTTCGGGTGAAGATCCATAGGAAGCTGCAATCTTTTTATAAATTATCCTGGCAGTTTCTGTGTCAGAGAGCTGCTCAAATGATTCGCCCTGCCTGAGGAGTGCCTTTGCAGCCTGTGGATTTCCGGGGTAGCTCGAAATGATCTGTTGATATTGTATAATTGCCTGGTCATACTCATGTTGTTTAAAAAGGCACTCTCCCATCATATAACGGGCTGTTATGGCATTTGCTGAGCCCCTCTGAGAGGCATTATTCTCAAAAAGTGTAAAGGCCGCCTTGTAGTTACCGTCTCTATACTCTTGCATTGCCTGGGCATATGAATCAACAACGGGAGCTGCAGTCGCGACTGCTACTGCTTTAACATTTGATTGTTGAGCTTTTGCAACGGGAGAAGTGGAGCCTGAGGCTTGCTTGGTAGTTTGAAAACCCGAGCCGGCATTGGAGAAAAGAATTTTCTTTGACGTTGCTTGCAGATGAAGAGAACCACTCTTCACAGGACCACTTTTGGGAAGTATTTCTCGCTGGGCCCTGCGCATTGCAGCATCGGCCGCCTTTTTTGCTGCCTTTGATCGTCTTTCAGCATCTTGAACACGCGCCATTTGCATGGCCGTAAGGGATTCCTTCTGGCTGCTTAGCTGGGAGTCGAGCTCAGCCATTTTTATGTTAAGCTTTTCTTCCTGTTGGATACCCATGTTTTGAACTGCGAGCTGCAGTTCCTTATTTTGCTCCTGAAGCATTCTGTTCATATGAGCATTTTCTTCAAGTTTACTTTTTAGCTGCAGGATATCAGATTGTAATTGATCAACCTGGCCGGATGACATGGCCTGCCGTTGCTGCATCTGATCAACGGTATTCAGTTTCATGTCATCAAGTTTTTTATTAATTGAGCGAACATTATAACTCAGGTTTTGAACATCCTGTTGGGATGCACAGTGAGTAAGAAAGGGCATGAGGCTAACGAGGAGTAAAGATGTCAGGTATCTTTTTTTCATATGATTGTCTTGGCTATAAGGTGAATAAAATTAAAGAGATTCAATGGTCCAGCGAGGATAGGTCTGATTCCCCTGCATGTTAAATAACTGTCTCATACTGGAGCCATTTTTGAGTATGGCATACACCTTTTGTGCATTTCCCGTGCGAAGTGTGAACAGTATCTGTTTTCCATCTGGTGACCAGCTTGGTGATTCATGATGACCCGGCCCGCTCGTTATCTGTTGCGGTGCTGCGCTTGGGCGGGAGGAAATGGTATATATTTGGTATGAACCATCGACAAGGCTTGAGTAGGTGATCAGATTATCTTTAGGCGACCAGCTTGGTTCGGCATTTTCCCGACCTTTAAACGTTATTCTCTGCACCTTGTTGTCCTTCAGATTCATGATATATACTTGGGGGCGGCCACTACGGTCGGAAACAAAGGCGATCTGCTTTCCATCGGGGGACCATGTCGGTGAAACGTTAATACCTGAACGCCGAGTTAACTGTTTAATGATTTTACCTTTTCTATCGAGCAGGAATAGATCAGGGTTGCCATCCTTGCTCAGGGTGAGGATCATTTTTGTTCCATCGGGTGACCATGCAGGGGCAAGGTTCATACCGGGGCGCCTGGAGAGAGGACGCGTCGTACTGCTCTGTTGCAGGTCGGTAATGTACAGACTCTGGTTCCCTGAATGGTATGATGTATAAGTAAGATACCTTCCACCTGGTAAAAATCTGGGTGAGACAACAAGATTTTTATGGCGGGTAATCTGTCTGGTTTCTTTGCCTAAAATATCTGTTAAATAGATTTCTTTAAAACCGCTTTGGTCTGATACAAAAGCAATTTTACTAGAGGAAATACCGTCCTGGCCAGTCATTTCTTTGATAACTGCATCGGCAAAACGGAACAGCATATTCTGCTCATGGCTTCTCTGACCATTGTAGCGTTTCCCCATAAGCATATCCCCACCGGCAACATCAAGAAGTCGGATCTCCATCTTAATGCCCGTGGCAGAAAGTGAATAGCTTCCCAGTACAACGAAATCAGCACCGAGCGACTTCCAGTCAGCATTTTGGCGCTTTCCATATTGCTCACTGGCAATCAAGCTAAATATACCATGAAAGGAAAGAGCTTTGGTTAGGGTGTCAGCAAGATTTCGTCCTAATGTTTGCAGACGTTCGGGTTGTTCATTATTTACAAACCAGGGAATAGCAATATTGATTTTTCGAGCATCGGGAGAGCTGATATCAATATAGGCAATTTCTTTTGCAAATGAATGAGCGGGCAGGATAGCCAGTAATAGAATAGAAAATATTAAAAACCGTAATTTCATAGCAGTTTATAGAGTTGAAAAAAATTGAGTATTATTACAAATAGATTATAAATGTTTAAGAGTTGTCGTCAACCTTTTTAAGTTGATCGTTAACAATGATTACCGGATTTGACCTGGGGTGAAATTGAGACCAATACTGTATCGAGATACCTTCATTGCTCCTGGAATTGGTGGCAGGGGATTTGCATCCTGGATAGTTCGACTGACAAACTGATCAAAGACCCTATCACCTGAGCGTTTCTCAAAACTGTGATTGATAATTCGTCCATCCATTGCAATATGGATAATGACAATGGCAGAGAGATCTGGATTCCAGGGTTTAATCTCAGGTAGAGCCCAATGCTGTCCGAGGCTGCTTCCAATGGAGGCTTTATATTGGGTTTCAATTATATTGTTTGAACCACCGCCAGATTGTGTTCTTGAGGGTTGATTTTCTTTTTGGACGCTGGAAGTCACAGAGTCAGCCAGCAGCATTTGTTTGAGTGCCTTAACGGCATCATTTGCAACGGCTTCTTCGGCGTCAGCTATGGCTTTCTGATGCCTGGCGTCCTCCATGAGCTGTTGCTTTCTCTGCTCTGCCGCTTTTTGTCTATCACTATTCCTGTTGGTAGTTGCAGGGATTTTTTTCTTAAGCTTTCGTTTGAGAGGCTTGATTGAGATAGCCTTGACCGGGGCTACTGGAGTATCTTTTGTGACAGCAGGGGAGGCGGGCGCAATGGGGGCTGTTTTTCTCGATTCCACAGGGGGTAGTTTTTGAATAGTAACCTTTTGTTTTACCTGGGGAGCTGGTGTCGGGGAAGGCTGAACAGCCGGCGGAAGAGGAGCTGCAATATTCACAAGATCAACGGAAAGGAACTCAGGAATTATTGGAGTTTTATGAATATATTTAGGAAGGATAATGGCTGAGGCCAGAATGAGCACATGGCTTATAACGGCAAGGTTAAAAGGTAGCTTCCAGCTGCTTGCCGAAGGACGTATTTTATGTTCTTTGAACACTATCAGGGGGACTCTTCTCTGGGTTCAGTAATCATACCTAGTTTGTCAAATCCTGCAGCCTTGATGTCAGCCATCAGAGAGACCACCAGACCGTATGCTACATGTTTATCAGCTTTTAAAAAGATAGGCTGTTCCGTATCCTTGCCATGCTGTTTTTCGAGTTGCTGGCGAAACATGGCCTGACTGACTTCAATCTTGCCAAGCATTATCTTACCATCCTTATCGAGTGTTACAATAACCGGTTCTTCTTTTTGGCGCAGGGACTTGGCGGTGGTTTCCGGAAGATCGACCTCAAGTCCCTGGGTCATCATAGGGGCGGTAACCATAAATATGATAAGTAATACCAGCATTACATCAACCAGAGGGGTGACATTGATTTCTGAAACCAGACCGCCCCTCTTTCCAATATTAAATCCCATAGTTGTTCCTATACACGACTAAGAAGGTCTCTTTCCACGAGATTCAGGAAATCGGTTGAAAAATTCTGCATTTCACTTTCAATTTCGCCTAGCTGGTTAGCAAAAAAGTTATATGCAATAACTGCTGGAATTGCCGCAGCTAGTCCTGCAGCAGTGGCCACGAGAGCTTCTGAAATACCTGGAGCGACAACTGCAAGTGATGCGGAACCCCGCATTCCTATATCATGAAATGAGGCCATAATGCCCCAGACGGTGCCAAATAATCCAATAAAAGGTGCGGCGGAGCCTGTGGTTGCCAGAAAAGGAAGGGATTTGCCAAGATCTGATATTTCTTGAGATTCGGCTTTACGGATGGCTCGTTTGAGATTGTCCATGGTGGCAAGCTGCATTTCAAGAGGTTCGTTACCACTACTGCCTTCCTCACGATTTCTGATTTTGTTAATTTTTTGAAGTTCTGAAAATCCGGCTTGAAATACCGAAGCTTCAGGGCTTAATGGGTGTTCCTCAGCGGCATCATTGGCGTCATTTAAGGTTTTTGATGACCAGAATGCCTCTAGGAAGTTATCGGTTTCTCTTACAGCTTTTTTGAACATTCTGGTCTTCATAAAAATTATTGACCAGGAGGCGAGGGAGAAAATTAACAGGGTGAGCATAACCATCTGACCCATTGGGCCGGCATGCATGATCATATCTGAAATTGAGAGTTGCACTATTTAGAATTCCTTTAAAAATTAGAAAGATGAATAAGAGTTCTTATTGTTTTATATAATACATGTACGGAAAGGTCAATCTCCAGAAATTTTACACATATGACTTATATGCCTGACCAGTTGATCCTGGTAAAATGAGATAGAAACTTCCATTCCGCACGCCGTGCAGAGCACAGTGCTGTTATGTCAGCGACCGCGCAGTTCAGCGCGTTGTTCACCGCAGAAAATACAAATAAATAGAGGTTTGAGATCCTCCTTTGAGTTCATGCTATTTGAGCCAGGGTACAGGCAAAGTTTGTTTGTACAGCAACTTTGTCATCAACTCGAAGAGTTCCTTTGAGAAACCATGCTCCGCCAAGATTCTCTTTGAGGCTTACTTTCATGCGAATGGTATCTCCAGGGTATACCGGTCTTTTGAATTTCACGCCCTCAACTCTGGTTATTACGGGAACTCCATCGGGTGCTTGATCCGATTCCTTTTGGAGGAGGGCAATGAGAAGAGCACCGGTCTGAAAAAGAGCCTCACAGAGGAGAACCCCAGGGAGGATTGGGTGATTTGGATAATGGCCTTGGAAGACATCGAGGTCTGCTGGGATTTTCTTTTCAGTGATGAGGGTTGAAGATTCATATTCAAGCATGGAGTCCACCCAGAGAAATGGGGGCCGATGAGGGATTAAATCGGTGATCTTAAAATCATCTATCACGTGTTTAGAGTCCTCCATTAACATCAAGTACGGCTCCGGTTATATAGGCAGCATCTTTTGATGCAAGGAAGAGCACGGCAGAGGCTACCTCGGAAACCGTTCCAAATCGTCGCATGGGGACACTTTTTTTATACGCTGTAAGCTGTTCAGGGCTGAGATCTTCGATAAGTTCAGTGTCAATAAAGCCGGGCGAAACACAGTTGACAGTAATTTTCTTTCGAGCCGTTTCCTTGCATAAACTTCTTGTAAGACCGATTTGTCCTGCCTTTGATGCGCCATAGTTTGTTTGCCCGGCAAGGCCGAGAGTTGCAACAGGGGAGGTGATATTGATGATGCGACCATATTTTTGTTTTAACATCAGAAGAACCGCGGAGCGACACATGTTAAAAGTGCCGGTGAGGTTCACATCAAGTACCTGCTGCCAGCTTTTCTGATCCATCAGGGCCAGTAGTTTGTCCCGACGAATGCCGGCATTATTGATAAGAATATCAATGGACTCATACTTCTCTTCAATGGTGTCGAAAAAATCCTCTACCCGCTGTCCATCGGCAACATCGCATTGATGAAGTTCCAAGCGGCCATCTAATCCTTCGCAATCAACAAGAAATGAGTCAGCTGCTGCAGTATTGCCTGCATATACACCTATCACCGTGGCGCCGCGTTCAAGAAATGCAAGGCTGATGGCCTTGCCAATCCCCCGGCTTGCTCCACTGATGACAACTTTTTGTCCTTGAAAATCATGCATATATTCTACCCATTGAAAATTTTTTAAAATATAAAACTTAAGATGGCTAAGTAGGCATCAACCTTTACTTCTCATATAGGCATCGACATCATTCGAAACAATGACACCATAGTTAATCGCTCCAAGCCATCCGGACATGATAATACCTACGGAACCAACATGAAAGAGGCCACTGACTTCCTTGAAAATATTTCTGGAGACTGCAAGTCCCTCAAATTTGGTCCCGAATGAGGTGCCGCGGGTGTGAAGAGTGTAGCGGTTAAACGTTCTTGGTGTTGCGGCTTCGACCCAGTCAATTTTCTCTTTAGCATTCGGGAAATAGCGATTTAAATCGATAAGAGTGCGTTCAATAAGTGCCTTTTTTTCAAGAGCATACTCTTCATCGCTGAATACCTCCCAGTCGCTATAATGAGAATTCATCGAGGCGACTATGGTGTAGCGATTGTGGCTTGGTCGGGTTTTAGGGTAATAAACGGAGAATGTTTTTGATTTTGTTTTAAAATCAAGCAATTCAGAAGAATCGAATTCTTCAGCAGTGGAGGTGAAGATAAGGTCACCGATATCATCAATTTTTTCTTCTTTTTTGACGCCCATATAGACTTGACAGGATGAGTTGTTTACCCGGATTTTATCAGCTTTCTCCATAAAATCATCGGAAAATGCTTCTCTGTCTGCAAGATTGTAAATAGTATTTGTAATGCCGGAATTTGAAACAACAGCACCGGCAGCTATAATTCGACCATTGCACTCAACGCCCTTCACCACACCCTTTTCAACGACAATTCGATCAACCTTTGCATTGGTACAGATAGTAACGTTGTTTTTTTCAAGTTCCGTGGTCATCATGCCAATGAGTTTGTCGGTGCCACCCTCAAAAGTGTAAACCCCTTTGTTCATAAAGTTTGAAAAAACAATACCATATGTAATAGCAGGGTCGTCTAGAGTGGAGCCATTGGCATAGGTGATGGGCTCCATCAGGAGTCGATGTACATCACTGCGACCGGGGAAGAATTCGTTAAACAATTCCCTGGTGGTCATGGATTGATCATCGTAAAAATTCATTGCAGCGACCCGTGCAAAAAAAGAATCAATGGTTGATTGGGGTATTTTGAATTGTCTGTTGAGCTTTTCGGTGAAGTCCACCCTGTCGAATGTGGTTTTTAGGTGAAACTGGGGGTTGTCAAAAATGATATCTTTCAGTTGAACAATGGAGTTCATGATCTCCTTGTTCCAGTATTTCTTACAGGTTTTTACCATACCATAGGGAAATCCATGGAGAGAGACATCAAAAATATGCCCCTTGCGTTTGAACCAGGTGGCAAGTCCTCCAAGTTGGCTATGGTATTCAAGGAGAAGGACTTTGTATCCGCAATAGGCGAGTCGGTTTGCAGAGGTCAGCCCTCCGAGTCCAGAACCTATGATTATAATATCGTATTTGTCAGCGGCTTTTGAGAAAGAAACAGGCATAATAGGACTTTAGTGTATTTTGAGGTTTTTTGTAAAAAAAAGCAGGTTAGGAATGGAGTTTTAACAAATTGAACACAGTAAGCTTTTCGGAAGCGGGACTAAAGCCAAACTTCCGGGGGGGGATTCGTAAATCCGATGTAACCTAAAACAATGTTCAAGTGTTTGTAACTATTCAGCGGGGAATGATATTACCCTAACTTCTGAGCTGTAAGTTACGAATATTTTATTGTTCGTTCTTACTACAGGCGTGGCAGGATATGTTGATTAATAATTGACACGCCACTCAACATGGAGCCAACAATTCCAAGGAATCCCTGGTCTGTTCCAGCTAAGAAGAGATTATCATAGCCAATATCGCCATCTTTTATCTTGATGGGATTACCATATATTGCACCCTTTTTTTTTGCTGTAAATCGTTCAATTGTAAGTGGTGTAAAGGTATCACGATATACTATGTTTTGGGCGAAATTACCAAGGATTTTCTCGGCAACGGGAAGGGAGGTAAGGGCCGTGGTCTCCTTGGCAGCTTTATAGTCGTCCTGATTGTTTTTGAGCAGCTCCCATTCTTCGTATCGGGCCAAATGGGTGGTTCGTACTTCTTTGAAAGAGGCCTGAGGGAGATTCTCAAAATTCTGGGGCATACAGATTACTCCGGAATTGAAATCTACCAATTGCTCTGGTTGCTGATAAGAAAATGCCTTATCACTGTTATAAAAGATAATAGTACGATCATGGGCGAGTGGCAGGGGCGTACCAGCTTGTATCTCAAAAATTGTTTCTACAAAACCAAGTCGAGGCATAGATTTGAGACCCGATGGAATACCGAGGAGGGTATAGGTTTCTTCAGATCCTATGGTTGAAAGAAGATAATCACAGGTGATTTCCTCGCCACTTTCAAGGAGAACACCATGTATTTTTTTGTCAGTGTGAAGGATCTTGGAAACTCCTGCCCTGGTTCTGATTTTTCCACCATGGCCACTGTAATGGTTGAGAAGGAGGTCGAGCAGATCCTTAATGGTACCACCGGGTCTGAACATGCCTTCCTGGAAAATTGCCCTGAACATGATAACAAATTGGCCTAGATCCATGTCGTTCTCAATAGATGAACCATAATACATGAGAGGGCAGAGGAGCATATCTGTCAGAAGAGCGTTTTGCAGATGTTTCTGAATGACTTTTTTAGCAGATATAAAAGGGAGTGGCCTAAAGGGGTCGTAAGTGTCTATGAGTTCGATAAGATGACGAAATCCATTGTGACTCGCAGGAAACTTCTCTGCAATTTCACTATCAAAAAGGGAGAAATCATTGGAGAAGAGCAGGGATTCCTGGTCTAGAAAACGGATCTCGCTCTGATTCTGCTGGTGAAGTTTCAGTTCTTGGCGCTTGATTTTTAACTGCCTGAGTAGACGGTTTAAGGGCGCATTCTTTTCTTTTGGCGGAGCATAGTTGGTAATGGCGTGAAGGCCAGTTTCAAAGAGTCTGTTGTTCCTGTAGTAGTATGAGTTAAGGCCTCCCACACGGGAGTGTTGTTCGAGAAGGAGAACATCAGGAATGAAACGGGCAAAACGAATAGCAGCGGCGAGTCCTGAAAGACCGCCGCCGATAATTAACAGAGGAACATGCACCTTTTATGCGTCGGCAAGGAGGGGTTCAAGGTAGTTGACACAGGAGTCAAGAGTTGCAAGTTCGGGGTAATCTTCTTCAGGAATTTGCAGTTTGTGGCGTTTTCGGAGCTCCATAACAATATCAAGGAAATCCATTGAGTCAAGATCGAGTTGATCGCGCAAGGGCTTATCGGATTGAAGAGCATCGAAATCTGCATCTTCATCAATATCTTCTATGATTTCAAGAATAAGGTTCTTAATGGCGTCGCGTGTCATATATGTATCTCCGGCCGTGGCCTGTAGTATGTCGTATAAAAAAATATTAATGTTTAGACAAACTGCGCAATATACCACACCGGGAGTTTTTTTTTATATTTTTTTTAAAAAAGTTAAACATTATTGGCAACTAGCTGATTACTGATGCTTTTTTACAATGATAACGGAGTTTATTCCAACCATGCCAAAGGAATTATTAAGAATGGTCTTCACGGATTTGAGCTGTTTGGGTTTGTCTAAAACCATATTGTTGAGTTGGCATTCCGGATCGAGATCTTTGCAGTTAATGGTAGGGTGGACAAGGTTGTCGTCAAATGCTGGCAGGTTTCCGGCAAGTTCTAATACACCGGCGGCTCCCATGGCATGGCCGATTATGGATTTAGTGTTATTGATGTAGGTATTCGGTGCATTTGCAAATAATTTACGGATGGCCTTACATTCCTCGGTGTCACCCTGTTTAGTGCCCGTGGCGTGGGTGTTGATAATATCGATATCCTGTGGTTGGAGGCCGGCTCTTTCCAGGGCAAGCTCCATACACTCGGTCTGCCTTTCGTGGAAAGGAAGGACATAGTCACGTGCGTCGGAATTCATGGCATAACCGACTATTTCAGCATATATTTTTGCTCCTCTTGCAAGGGCACTCTCGAGGCGTTCAAGTACATAAATACAGGCACCTTCGGATACGACAATACCATCTCGAGATGTATCAAACGGTCTGCAGGCCTCACGCGGGTCACTAGCAGATCCAAGTGCCCCCTGGGCCTGAAAACTGGCAAATATTCCAAAGGATCCGGTGGATTCGGATATTCCTCCGGCAAGGGCCATATCAACTTCTCCAAGGCGCATCATTTGAACACCCTGGATGAGAGATGCGTTACCGGCAGCGCAGGCAGCTCCAATTGAATAATGGGGCCCGGTGATACCAAGATTCATGGTGATTTCGCCGGCAGGGTTATTTAGCACTGTCCGCGGATTATGGTGATGAGTCCAGTAGTCAACGTTGTAACCGTACTTACTGATGTTATACACTTCATTTTCTGTCTCGACGGTCCCATGTTCGGTTAGACCAACATAGACTCCAATGCGCGAACGTTTGTAGTGATCTATGTCAAGTCCTGCATCAGCCAGTGCCTCATTGGCAGAGTAGACAGCCAGACAGCCTGCACGGGTTCCCCGTTTATTTTCTTTCTTCTTTCTATATTTTGTTTCAGGAAAAGTGCAGATACCTGCAGGGGCTTTCCCAAAATAACGGAGATCGATTTCAGTGATTTCACTGATCCCTGCAAGCAATTTCTCTCGATATGTTTTGAGGTTGTCAGCGTTCGGGGCGGCGAGGCCGACACCTGTAATTACAATTCTCGGTTGTTGAGTTTCCATGATGGCAGATTGACTGATGTAGAGTGGTTGATTAGAGTGCGTGCTGATTATTTTTGAAATTATATATGTATATAAAATTTAATTCACAAAATAACCCGATTTATGACAATTTGACAGAAAATTCAAGGTTAATACATATTTTATATTTTTATCTTTATACGGAGAAATAGCAATGAATGAAAGAAAAGATGTTGTGATCATAGGGGCTGGTCCCGCTGGAATCCAGGCAGCCATTCATGCGGTGCGAAAAAAATGTGATGTACTCCTGCTCGGTCGCATTGAAAGAAGTGCTTTGTTTTCTGCCCACGTCGAGAATTATGCCTGCGTAGAAGGTGTTAAAACCGGTGAGGAACTTCTTGTTGCCGGCCTGGATCAGGTGAAACGTTTCGGGGCAAACGTGATGGATGACGATGTCTTAAAGGTTCATCAGGATGATGAAGGCTTTGGTCTTGAACTTGAAAGTGGTGTAACCGTTTTTACACGGTCGCTCATTTTTGCTAATGGTACAGCCAGGAAAAAGCTTAAGGTTCCTGGAGAAAAAGAATTTTTTGGAAAGGGAGTCTCCTACTGTGTGGATTGTGACGCCAATTTTTTTCGTAATACCACCGTTGCAGTTGTTGGAAATGCCAGTGCAGCAATTGATGGCGCTCTTACCCTTACCGGCTATGCAAGCAAGGTTTATCTTATCAATCAGGAGCTTGTGGCATCGCAGGAATTAATTGCCAAGCTTGAAGAATCTTCGGTTGAAAATGTCAGCGGGACATGGGTTTCTGAAATTGGAGGTGAGGATGCGGTACAAACGCTTGTTCTTGAGAATGGCGAGCAGTTGACTCTTGATGGGGTGTTTATTGAACTTGGTGCCAAGGGCGCCATGGAGTTGGCTCTTGAACTGGGGATTCAACTGGATATCGATACCATGAGCCATATTGATACGAATAAAAAGACAGAAACGAATGTTCCGGGTGTCTATGCAGCGGGGGATATCACCGGCCATCCTTATCAAATGGCAAAGGCCGTCGGTGAAGGATGTGTTGCAGGTATGGAAGCGGCAAATTTTGCTAAAAAACAGAAGCGAAAATAAGACGACCAATAGAGTTTAGGAAGAATAGCCATGGGTACAATTATACCCGTGGCTATTTTTTTTGTAATGATTCGAGAAACTCTTCAGAGACCGCTCCGTCTAAAGCTTTAATCTTTTCCTCCAGCTCCTCGCTGAGAGCAACCCGTCCTTCTACTACGCAGCCACGTCGACCGGGAACACATTCTCCGTGTAATCGTTTGCACTTATCTTCTACGATATCGTAATTTTTACAATGAAAGGTCATAGTTTTCAGTGTCAATTCTTAAAAGTTTATAATAATTTCTTTGACCTGAGGTCTGCTAGAAACAGATCTATCAACTGTTGATAGTATTTCCTGGTCATAACGGGATCAATGGATACGGAACGTGCAGTCCATATGAGTTTTTCTGTGGTCACGTCGTACAGACTGGTTTCAAGTGTAACTTTGGTTGTACTGACATAACTCCCCGACGAATACACCGAGCGGTAGATATGGGGATAGTAGCCGTAGAGTCCTCTTGAATAACTGTTTGTTCCAATGATCAGGTTGGAGGGCTGGTAGAAGTCCTTTTCATCTGCACTTACCATGTGAGTAATCAGTATGGTACTGGCACCGGTCTTTCTGATCACTGCTCGTAGTGCCTCTTCATCGGGTTCGATGGATTGTTTACTGACAGTATGGCTTGCAATAGCCTTTGTGTTCGATGAATTAAAACTGTCGACGAAGGTGTTTTCATAGATGTGGCGCTTTGTTTCATCACTAGAAATTCCTACAACAAGAACTGGTGCAATGGGCTTTTCTTCAAAGGATGCATCACTACTACTTGAAAGAAGTCTGCTTGAAGAGCAGCTCCATAAAAGACAACAACAAAGAAGCAGGAGAAGTGTTTGTATGATTTTCATAGGGGATGTGTGTAAAAAAAAGTCTCAGGCTATTCACCTGAAAATCTGTTCGGTTATATATTAATCAGAGACACAGAAGACAGCTTAGTAGGAGGGGAAGTCTCACGAGGCTATAACATTCAAGAAGAATCTGTACTTTATTTAAAAATCGACGATGTTATCAGAAAGGAGCACCATCTGCAATCACTAAAAGAGACGCAAGGTTTGAATCACTTCTTTAAATTAGGACATTACTTCGTACGTCGGTCCTGAAACCCACCGTATTAGAGATATTTCCTAAAAAAAAATGAAAGATTGGAAGAAACTGGCATGAACTGTGTAGGTAACTTGGATAGGATTATCCTGTCACAGCTCGTGCGGATCTGATTATCTCTTTGTTGTAAAGGTACTCGTCTTTCAAGGTTCATCCGATCAGGAACAATGTCTGAGGCTGATTATAAGATTATTTTATTATACTATCTGTTGTTATGGAAAAACGTCAACCTACCCCAATGAAGATTATTGATACAACGTTAAGAGAGGGTGAACAGACCCCTGGTGTCTACTTTGACCTCAGTCTGAAAAAACAGATAGTCAGTGGTCTTGCCGAGGTTGGTGTCGATGAGATTGAAATCGGGATATCCAGCAGTGAGAATAATGACCTTGAAATTTTAGCTGAATACACTCGGAATAGTCATCCGCAGCAGCAGTTTTCTCTATGGTGCCGTTGCCTGGGCACAGATATTGATTTCGGGGCTTCTTTGCGTCCCAGTTGTCTTTCTCTGTCTATTCCGGCATCTGATTTGCACCTTGAAAAAAAACTTGGAAAGAGTCGGGAGTGGGCTTTGAAACAGCTTCGGTTGTCTATCCGACATGCTTTTGAGGTTGGAGTTTCTAGTGTTGCGGTCGGTCTCGAGGATGCGAGTCGTGCGGAGCCCGCTTTTGTTCTGGAGCTTGCCAGGGTTGCTGAAGAGGCTGGGGCTTTTCGCCTCCGTCTTGCAGATACGGTGGGTATCAGTACTCCCACTACTGTCAAAAAATTAATAAACGGCCTAGGTGGGCTGAATATGGAATTGGGCGTCCACTGTCATAATGATTTCGGGATGGCCACAGCGAATACCATCACTGCCCTGGAGGGTGTGGCAACCTGGGGAGACGTTACCTTGCTTGGGCTCGGTGAACGGGCTGGCAATAGTCGTCTTGAGGAGGTTCTTGCTTTTATTACTCTGCAGATGAAAGCTGGGTCTTATAACCTGGCTGGTCTTTCGGGTTTGAGCAGAATGGTGGCTCGAGAAAGCAGGCAGGTGATTCCTCCATCACGTCCCATTATCGGCGAAAATCTTTTTTCCTGTGAAACTGGTCTTCATCTACAGGGCATTATGGCTGATCCTGCCACCTACGAACCCTTTGATCCAGTGGTCGTCGGGGCTTCTCGGAGTTTGCTCATTGGTCGTCAGGCGGGTCGACGCAGTCTTGCTGCAACTCTTGGTCGATTGGGGCTGCCATCCCTTGATGAGACAAGCCTTACTCGCCTTACTCAGCGAGTACGCTCGTTTGCTACAAGCAGAGGGCGTTCCTTGACGGATCGTGAAATAGTTGAGCTGTTACAGCCCTAAGCATGGGCCAGCTGTCTAGGGCAGAGCTTTTCCTGTTCTTTGCTGGTTCTGGGCAGCAGTATCCCATGGAACTGTGTCAGCCATTTGTGGTCCTTTTTTCCATTCCGTACTGCTATGATCTGATCGCTGAGGAGAGAGGCCTCCTGCAGGTCATGAGTAACCATGATTATAGGGATTTGCAGCTCTTTTTTTATTTCCAGGAATTTTTGCTGTAGAGAGTGTCTGGTTTCTATGTCGAGTGCAGAAAATGGTTCATCAAGAAGGAGAAGGTCGGGGTTTACTGCTAATGTCTGGGCAAGAGCTGCGCGTTGTTGCTCTCCCCCAGAGATCTGGGAAGGCTTTTTGTCTTGCAGATGACTGATACCAAGTAAATCCATTAGATTGTCCACTCTGGATGGCGTGTCGCAGGCAAAGGCCACGTTATCGCGAATCCGCAGGTGAGGGAAGAGGCTGGCTTCCTGGAAAACGTAGCCCAGTTTTCTTTTTCGTGTTGGTACTCGTATTCCGTTTTCTGTGTCACAGAGAATGTTCTCGCCAAGACGTATTGTTCCAAAATCTGGCTGTTCAAGGCCGGAAATAATTCTTGCAATGGTGGTCTTTCCGGATCCGGATGGACCGACAAGGGCTAAGAGTTCTCCAGCCGGACAGCAGAGTTCCATCTCAAGGGTGAAGTGTGAGAGTTTTTTTAGGATGGATATTTCAAGACGCATGATTTCTTTTCTCCAGTAGGTTAACCGCAAGAAGGATCATATAACTGACAATCAGCAGTGCCAAGGAGAGTTGCCCCGCCTCCTGGTATCGCATCGCTTCCACGTATTCAAAAATGGCAATGGATGCCACTCTGGTTTCTTTGGGAATGGAACCGCCAATCATAAGGATCACGCCAAACTCACCCATAATATGGGCAAAACTGAGAATCGCTGCGGCGGCGAGACCCGGCAGTGAGTTGGGGAGTACCACTCGAAAGAAGCAGGAGACGTTTGAACAGCCAAGAACTGCAGCAGATTCAAGGAGTCGACGGTCAATCCTGGTAAAGGAGGCTTTGAGTGGCTGGATAACGTAGGGTACAGTGTGAAGTATGGCAGCAATGGCAATACCTGAAAAGGTGAAGAGTAGTGAAGTGTCAAAGAGTATTTTGTAGAAGCGTCCAAAGATGCCTTGTTCTCCCATAATTAGCAGGAGATAAAAACCGAAAACCGTTGGTGGCAAGACAAGTGGCAGGCCTATGAGAGATTCAATAAAAAGCTTGCCTCGTACAGGGACAAAGACCAGGGCATAGGCAAGTGGTGCGCAAATGATCAGCAGAAATAAGGTGCTGATCCCTGCAAGTTTACAGGATAGAAGAAGAGGAAAGTAGTCCATCAGTGCCTGTATCCCAAATTGCGATAGCTTTTTCTAGCAGTATCGCCTGTCAAAAAGGAGAGAAGGTGTTGTGCCGAAGCTGCATTTTTTGATTTTGTATTTACGCAACCCCACTGGTCGACTAATTCTGCTTCCGGAATGTGCCAGTATCTCCCCTTTTGTCCATACGTGGACAAGGCCTGGGAGAGGGCTACAAAACCAAAGTGTGTATTGCCGGTCTGTACAAAAACAAATGTTTGGTCTATAGATTGACCGTAGACTAGACGGGAGAGGACAGTGTCTGCTAACCCTGTCTTTTGTAGGACTTTAAGGCTGTTTGTTCCATAGGGGGCAGTTTCCGGGTTTGCAATAGCTACCTTCCCCTTGCCTGCCAGAAGTGCTTCCTGCCAACTGTCGCCATTGATTGTAGCATCCCAGCTCCACAATACTACTGAGCCGGAAGCATACTGAAAAGGTTTCTCACAAATTCCGGATTCATGGAGAAGCTGAGGACGACTGTGGTCTGCCGAGAGAAAAAGATCATAGGGGGCCCCATTTTTCATCTGGGCGAATAACTTTCCGGAAGAGCCGAATGTCGGTTGGATGTCGATGTTATATTCCGCGACAAATAGGGGGGGGGGCAATGTTTTCCAGGACGTTGATGAAATTTGCTGCCACTGCAACCCGTAGAGGTGTTGAGGGTTCAGCCATTAGTAGAGAGGGGAAGAGGAAAAGGGAGATGATGAGAAACTGTGTCATGGTGTACCTGATAAAAGAAGCCATTATTCGGCTCTGGCGAAAGCGGGTCTGGACAGGTTGAATTTCTTGATACGATAGCCCATCTGACGTTGGGTGAGGCCAAGTTCCCGTGCGGCCCGGGCCTGTACCCAGCCGTTGCGTCGCAGAGATGCTTTGATTTCCTGTCGTTCCAGTGCCTCCAGGGAACTGTGACCAGCAAACTCTTTAGGTGTTGGTTCTATGAGGGAGGGGCTTGTCGAAGGGCGGGGTGAGGAGGGGCCATCCATATGTGCCTGTATGTTTGCCGGATAAATAATTTGGTTTTCGGCAAGTATCACCAGCCTTTCAATAAGGTTTTGCAATTCGCGAACATTTCCGGGCCAGTCATAGGCATTTAAGAAGTCAAGGGTGGTGTCTGCAAGCTTCACCTCCTTGTTGTTTCTTTCGTTACTTGAGCTGAGGAAATGGTCGATGAGCAATGGGACATCCTCTCGTCTTTTGCGAAGTGCTGGTAGATGGATGGGGACGACGTTTAGCCGATAGTAGAGGTCACTGCGGAAAAGTCCCTGGTCTACATTGGCTTGCAGGTTGACATTGGTGGCAGCGATAATCCGGACAGACACGGTGATGGTACGGGTACCGCCAATCCTCTCAAACTGCTGTTCCTGGAGTACCCGTAGAAGTTTGGCCTGGAGAAGTATGGGCAGTTCACCGATTTCATCCAGGAAGATCGTTCCGCCGTCTGCCAATTCAAATCTACCTTGTTTGGCTGTTGTGGCGCCGGTAAAGGCACCTTTGTCGTGCCCGAAAAGTTCACTTTCCAGCAGGTTTTCGGGAAGTGCGGCGCAATTCACTTTAATATAAGGTTTCTCTTTTCTGGTGCTGGCCTCATGGAGGGCACGGGCCACAAGTTCTTTGCCAGTACCGGATTCGCCAAGAAGGAGTACGGTGGCGCTGCTAGGGGCAATTTTTTCTATGAGCCAGTAGATTTCCTGCATTGCTGCAGAGTCGCCTACAATGTAATGCCGGTTGAAACGGCTGTGCAGTTCAGCTTTCAGGGATTTGTTTTCTTCGACGAGTTTTTCTTCTTTTTGGGTAATGGCATGGTGGAGAACCAGGAACTGGCCGATAAGGGTGGCCAGTATTTCTAGAAAACTCATATCTTCTTCAAAGGAAATGTCTGGTCCAAAGAGGTGGTCTACGGTAAGCACCCCCGCAGGAGTTCCCTCTACCTTTATGGGCACTCCAAGAAAAGAGAGGCTTTCTTTTTTTATCTCACCTCTGGCGCCGGTACGATTGAGGAACTGCGGTTCGCTAAGGATGTCTGGGACAACACAGGGTGATCCTGATTGGAAAATTTGGCCACAGATGCCCTCGGATAGACCGTAAATACCACGGCGCTCTTCTTCTATGCTGAGGCCGTAAGAGGCTTTGATGGATAGTCGCTGCTTGTTGGGGTCAAGAAGAACAAGGGTGGCACGCTCCATATGAAGGATATCGTGAAGCACTTTAAGGATTCTGCTGAGAGTGGTATCAAGATGTACGGCACTTCCGATGAGTTTGCAGGTTTCTGAAAGGGCGCTTATCTTCAGGGTTTCCAGGCGGCATGTTGCAGGTGGGCTCATGCTTATCGGTGCGTTTGTGTCATTGGGCGTCATCGTAGTCCTTTTCGTTAGCTCTGAAAAAAATAAAGCAGTCAGGGGATTTTCAGGATTGTTTGTATGGAGTATTGGTAGCAATAAATGTTCCATGTCGAAATCGTTGTTCCGTAGCAGAAAAAAGAGAGTAAAAGTACAATAAAGTAATAATGTTAAAACAAATGAAACGAAAATGTAATAGTTAATTTTTGAGGATTGGTGTCTGGCATCAAGGAAAACTGCTGAAAACTGGAGTCAAAAGAATCAAAAATTTCTAAAGGTTGATAGAGAAAAAAATTATTTTTCAAAAGGCAATCGGTTCTGGCACGGCGAGATTAGTTAAGTCTCTTTGAATCATACGAAGAGAGAGCAAGTCGCTGTCTCTATTAGTTATGTTCAAATTTCAGTATAGGGTAGTCCTCAGGAAGGGGTGACAGTCAAATCAACACTGGATTCAATTTTAGCGTCCCCCCCCCCCGCCACGATACGTACCGGAAACAGAGGCTGCAGAGTTCGTTCTTGGTCCGGCTGCAAGGACCAAGTGTCGATCCGTAACAGCAAGTCCAAGGCCAGGGGCATATCCTTTCCAGCCAGCCCCGGGAAGATAGACTTCAGCTTATCCGTTCTTTCAGTCAAAAAAAACCTGGGTTGCTGGCAGAACCCGTTTTAGTCACATTATTTTCGACTCAGAGAGATTTAAGCCAGCGCTGTACCTCCTTGTTTTGATTTCTTGTATGGAGCTGCTTTCTGATGCCGGCCTTGATCGTATCAAAGTCCATTCTTTCAGCTCTTTTGATCTTTTCACAGAACAGGATATGGAACCCCATGGCTGATTCTACAACTTCGCTGATTTCTCCCACCTCCATACTAAACAGTACGTCTCCTATCCTGGAATCGATTTTGTTATGAATAACTGACGGAAGAGTACCACCCTGCAGGGCGGAAGGACATTCTGAGTAGTATTGGGCGAGTTGACTGAAATCAGTATCAGGAACCAAGCTTTTCTCCTTTATTTTACTGATCCTGGCAAGGGCCATCTTTCTGTGGTTTTCAGGAAACTGCTCATTGATCGTTATGAGTATATGGCGAAGACTGCGCTCTTCGGGTTTTTCTTTCTCGGCAGCTTCAAAGTATTGAGCCACCTGTTCTTCATCAGGTGGAGAGGCACGCAGTGCCACTAAGGTCATTGCTGCTTCCACGATAAGATCCACCTCAAGAGCGGGAGCAAGAGTTGCGGGCGTCAGATTGTTGGCTGCAAGATCCTTTTCAAAGGCCTCCTGGGATTCATAGCGCGCAACAATTGCGACCATGGCTTCTTCAATGGATTTTTCAGGTATCACCACAGTCAGTCCTTCCGTGCTTTCCAGTATTTTTTTTGCAGAGCGCACTCTTCCCTGGCTTGATTCTGTGCTGTGTCATAGGCGCCTGGTTCGAGTTCATGGGGGGGACGTTGAAACATCTGCAGGGAAAATTTGAGGAGATTGTAGGAGAAGGTAGAGGGAGTCATGAGATCACCTTGCAAAAGATATGAGTTGATAGGTTATATTTACAGGCTTGATACGCAATATTGTGACCATTTGCAATTGTACCTAAGGGGATCTCCAGATCTTGTAGCGAAAGTGCGAACAGCTAATGGGCCTGATGCTGTTTCAGAGAGGCGGCATGATTTTTTCACCTGATTAATATTTCTCCGCGAAACCTAACCATACCTTTTTGTAGAACTTTACCCAAATTGTCACTAATTCCACCAAAAGGGTGAAGCCCTGTCAGGGGAATCAACACGACTGTATAAGGTGTAACAGGTTGATAATAATATTATTTAATAAAATATTATTTTTGGCACATCCTTTGTAATAGCTTCAGTGTAACAAAGACACTACGAGCTACCTAACAAAAAGGTATCTCGAAAAACTAATGATGACTGGAAGATGAAAAAAAACCAGTCACCAAATTCTACTTAAAGGAGTTTGAGGATGAGGAAAATTGCTATCTACGGAAAAGGCGGAATCGGTAAATCTACAACAACACAAAATATAGTTGCAGGTCTGGTCGAAATGGATCGTAAAATCATGGTGGTCGGATGTGACCCCAAGGCGGATTCAACTCGTCTTCTGTTGGGCGGCCTGGCCCAGAAATCAGTACTCGATACCCTGCGTGAAGAAGGGGAAGACGTAGAACTCGACGATATCCGCAAACTTGGTTACGGCGGCACCTGGTGTGTTGAGTCTGGTGGCCCTGAGCCAGGAGTTGGTTGTGCTGGTCGTGGAATCATTACTTCTATTAATATGCTGGAGTCACTCGGTGCCTATGAAGAGAGTGAGGCACTAGATTATGCTTTCTATGACGTCCTTGGCGACGTTGTTTGCGGTGGATTTGCCATGCCAATCCGTGATGGTAAGGCAGAAGAAATTTATATCGTTGTTTCCGGTGAGATGATGGCCATGTATGCGGCCAATAACATCAGTAAGGGTATCGTTAAGTTTGCAGCCTCCGGTTCTGTTCGTTTGGGTGGCCTGATATGTAACTCCCGCGCTGTTGACAATGAAGCAGAAATGATTGAGAAATTTGCTGCGAAACTGGGTACCAAGATGATCCACTTTGTTCCTCGCCATAATGACGTACAGCGGGCCGAGATTAACCGTAAGACAGTTATCGAGTGGAATCCAGATCTCCCTCAGGCTGAAGTTTATCGTGAGCTTGCCAGAGCAATTGACGGAAATCAGGATTTCGTGATCCCTACTCCGATGGAGATCGAGGTTCTTGAAGAGTTGCTCATGGAGTACGGTTTAATGGCTGCTTAAGCATTGATGGAATCGTATTTCGTATCTCGCAGAGGAACTTTTTTACGAAACCATCAAGTATTCGGCAAAAATATATTACACAAATAAAAAGAATATACCGGCCAGGCGACACCGCCTTCCGGCCAAGTGGAGATACAGTTATGTTGATAATGATTCGTGCAATTGTTCGACCTGAGAAGGCAGACGCTGTCCTGGCGGCTCTTATGGATGCGGGTTTTCCTGCAGTTACTAAATATTCCGTTGCCGGGCGTGGTAAACAGCGAGGCATCAAAATTGGTGATGTAACCTATGATGAGCTCCCTAAGGTTATGCTCTTGAGTGTGGTGAACGCAGCAGATAAAAAATTCGTTATTGATACCATAATGGACACGGCTCGTACCACAGGTAAGGGTGCTTTTGGTGACGGCAAAATCTTTGTCTCTGACGTAGAGGAATCCTACACAATCAGTTCTGGTGTCAAGGAGACCGCAGCTGCATCCGAGGGGGTGCCGGCATGAAAGAGGTGATCGCCGTTGTGCGTATAAATATGATGAACCAGACGAAGCAGGCTCTCACCGATTGTGGAGTAGACGCCTTCTTTGCTCACGAGGCCCATGGTCGTGGTAAGGGCTTTATCAACCCCGAGATCCTCGAAGGGGTCGAACAGGGCCACGAGGAAGCAGCCGCCCTGCTCGGGGAAAAAGGTAAACTTTATCCTAAACGTATACTTACCGCCGTGGTTGAAGACAGTATGGTGGGGTGTGTGGTGGATACGATTATCAACACCAATCAAACCGGTATGCCTGGTGATGGAAAGGTTTTTGTTGTGCCGTTAGCAGACGCTGTACGGGTAAGAACCGGTGAAACAGGCGAAAAAGCCATCGCCTGATTTCAGGCTTTTTAAACATCAATCGACAAAAAGCCAATTTATAAGGAGTATGCAAATGGCAACAGCGACCAAGAAAAAAATGGTGCAGTGGGAACCTGCTGATATTAAAGCGGAATTATTGAAGAAATATCCGCCCAAGGTAGCCCGTAAACGCGCCAAACAAATAATGATTAACGAGGCGCTTGAGAACGAGACGCCTGAAATGACGGCTAACGTCCGTACAATCCCAGGTATTATGACCATGCGTGGTTGCACCTATGCCGGTTGCAAGGGTGTTATTATGGGGCCAACCCGCGACATAGTCAACCTGGTACATGGCCCTATCGGCTGTAGCTTTTACGCCTGGCTGACTCGCCGCAATCAGACCGATGCTGGACCAGAAGGCCCGAACGGCGAAAACTTTATCAATTACTGTTTCTCCACTGATATGCAGGAGCAGGATATTATCTTTGGTGGTGAAAAAAAGCTTGAGGCGGCCATCCAGGAGGCGTACGGCCTGTTTCACCCAAAATCCATTGCGGTATTTGCCACCTGTCCGGTGGGCCTTATCGGTGATGATATCCACACCGTGACCAGGAATATGAAGGAGAAGTTCGGTGACTGTAATGTCTACGCCTTTTCCTGCGAAGGCTATAAGGGCGTCAGCCAGTCTGCCGGCCATCATATTGCAAATAACCAGGTGTTTAGGCACATCGTCGGCGAAAACGACGAGGTAAAACCTGGCAAATACAAGATCAACCTCCTGGGCGAGTACAACATTGGAGGCGATGGTTTTGAGATTGACCGGATCTTTGCGAAATGCGGCATCACCTGTATTTCGACTTTTTCCGGAAACTCAACCTATGACCAGTTTGCCTCGGCCCATACTGCCGACTTAAACGCTGTTATGTGTCATCGATCCATTAATTACGTAGCCGATATGTTGGAAACTAAATATGGCATACCGTGGATCAAAGTGAACTTTATTGGCGCCGACTCTACCGCTAAGGCTTTACGCAAGATTGCCCAGTATTTCGGCGAGCAGGAGCTTATTGACCAGGTAGAAAAGGTGATCGCCGAGGAGATGCCAGAGGTTATGGCTGCTCGTGAGGATGTCGTGACCAGAACCGATGGGAAGACTGCCATGATATTTGTCGGAGGCTCCCGTGCCCATCATTACCAGGATCTCTTTAATGAGATGGGTATGAAAACCATATCCGCTGGCTACGAGTTCGCCCATCGCGACGATTACGAGGGGCGTCAGGTCATCCCTAATATCAAGTTGGATGCTGATAGCCGGAATATCGAAGAGCTTGTGGTGGAAGCGGATGAGACCCGGTACAAATCACGCAAAAGTGCTGAGGAAATTAAGGCACTGGAAGATGAAGGCTACAAGTTCAAACATTATGATGGTCTCGCACCTGACATGGACAAAAACACCATCATCATCGATGACCTTAACCAGCATGAGTCGGAGAAGCTGGTGGAACTCATGAAACCAGACATCTTCTGTGCCGGTATCAAGGAGAAGTACTCCATCCAGAAGCTTGGTATACCAATGAAGCAGCTCCACAGCTATGACTCCGGCGGCCCGTATGCCGGTTTCAAAGGCGCCATCAATTTTTATGAGGAGATTGATCGCCTGGTAGGATCCAAGGTCTGGAGCTATATGAAAGCGCCATGGCAAGAAGATCCAAAGCTGTCAGCTACTTATGGCTGGGAATAAAAAAGACTGAAGGGTTGAAGGTGTCCGCCCAGCCTTCAACCTAACCACCTATACAATCGAGGTTCATCAAAATGTTATTACGACATACACCTAAAGAAATAACGGAGCGCAAGGCCTTGACCATTAATCCGGCCAAGACTTGTCAGCCAATCGGCGCTATGTACGCGGCCTTGGGAATTCATGGCTGCCTGCCTCATAGCCATGGCTCACAGGGATGCTGCGCCTACCATAGAAGTACTTTGACCAGGCATTATAAAGAGCCTATCTCTGCAACCACCAGTTCCTTTACTGAAGGAGCCTCAGTATTCGGCGGTCAGTCCAATATGCTGCAGGCCATCAACAATATATTCAGCGTTTACAATCCGGATGTGATTGCCGTTCATACCACCTGTCTGTCAGAGACCATAGGTGACGACTTGCCGCAGATCAAGAAAAAGGCGGAAACAGAAGGGAAGATCCCTGATGGGAAATATGTGATCAGTGCCTCTACCCCGAGTTATTCGGGATCACATGTCACTGGTTTCTCCAACATGGTCACGGCCATGGCCGACATGGCCGAGCCAACAGGCACGAAGAACGGAAAAATTAATGTGATTCCAGGTTGGGTAGAACCGGCCGATATGGAAGAAATCAAACGCTTGACCAATATAATGGGGGTGAAGAGCGTCCTCTTTCCGGATACATCCGGTGTTCTCAACGGCCCGCTATCTGGTGAATACAAGATGTTTCCAGAGGGCGGTACCACCGTGGCAGAATTGAAATCAACCGGTGATTCCATCGGTACTCTGGCATTGGGTGAATGGTGTTCGGCCGCTGCAGCCCGTCTTCTCGACAAGAAACATAAGGTACCCTGTAGTGTTCTGGATATGCCTTTTGGCCTCAAGGCCACTGACCGTTTTATCGATGCTCTGCGAACCGTTGCTGGTGTCAGTGTACCGGAGGAAATTTCGGTGGAGCGTGGTCAGTTGGTGGATATGATATCCGACATGCACCAGTACCTGTATAAAAAGAAAGTAGCCTTGGCTGGCGATCCTGATCAGCTTATTGCCATGACCGAGTTCCTGGTCTCCATCGACATGTGTCCTGTGCATATCGTTACCGGTACACCAGGTAAAAAGTTTGAAAAACGTATCAGGGAGATTACCAAGGACATGGGCTGCGAGGTCAATGTTATGGCGAAGGGCGATCTCTTTCATCTTCATCAGTTTATAAAAAATGAGCCGGTGGATTTCCTGATGTGCAATACCTATGGCAAGTATATCGCAAGAGACGAGGATATCCCTCTTATTCGCTGGGGTTTCCCTATCCTTGATCGTCAGGGACACCAGTATTTTCCAACCGTGGGCTATAAGGGGGGACTGCGTCTGCTCGAGAAGATTCTCGGTGTTCTTATGGATCGCCAGGATCGTGACGCTACCGAACAGAAGTTTGAACTGGTCCTGTAAGGAGGGCTGTTATGTTTGACGAAACTTACATACATTCGATGTCACTGGACGTCAAACTCCCCATTGCTCCCAATGTCAATCACCGACTGAGCGGGGCTTCGGACGAATTCCCGAAGCCCGCTCTGGTTCCGGCAGAAGCCTTGATCTGGGTCAAGGCCCTGCGCCAGGGGGGAAAGACTATTCAGAGCATTGAAATCTGCGGTCCTGGAGATGCTCTGGCTTCGGCCAGGACAACTCTGGACTGTCTGGAGCTTCTCCAGCCAGAGATTCAGGGTGCGGAACTTTCGCTGACTAGTCTCGGTCTTGGTAAGGTTGAGGTGGCATCGGATCTGGTCCGTCTTGGCCTGGAAAAAGTGAACTTGCTGGTTGATACAGTGAATGTCGAGTCCGCAAAGAAACTGTACGCCTGGGTTCGGCCGGGGAAGAAGACCGTACCTCTGGCAAAGGCTGCCGAGATGCTTGTCAGTGATCAAGCTGAGGCTGTAAAGGATTTGCAATCTGCCGGAATCAGAGTGGTGATTCGAACCACTCTGGTACCTGGAGTAAATGATGGTGAGGTCTCAGCTATTGCAGAAAAAATGGCAGGACTGGGCGCTTCAGCCATGGAAATTGACGGGGAAGATCCCCTTGATCTAGAACAATTGTCTGCCAAGGCGTCGGTACATCTACCAACAACAGTGTATACCTCGGCATCTGAGCTTCCACCTCCGGGGATGCCCACATCTTGTACGGATATTAGCATGCCAAAGCCGACATCAGAACGACCAAACATAGGGGTGGTGAGTACCAACGGCATGGATGTTGATATGCATCTGGGACAGGCATCGCAGGTGCTGATCTATGGCCCCAGAGAAGATGGGTTGCCTTGTCTTTTAAAGGCTCGGCAAACTCCTGGGAGTGGTGGCGGCTCTGATCGCTGGCAGGATCTAGCCAAGGAGTGTCTCCATGATTGTTTTGCCCTGCTGGCCACCCATGCCGATGATGCACCGCGTAAGGAATTTGCTGAGTTGGGGATCCAGGTGATACTTACCGAGGAAAATATCGAAGGCTTCGTTGATGTGCTCTACGGTGGCGGTAAAAAAAAGAAATGCAAGAAATAAAGGAGAAGTAACATGGCAATACCAGAGAGGATGATTCTTGTCTGTCAGTCGTTTCGAGTAGCCGGAGACAAGAAGGGCATCTGTCATAAAGGCACTGATGGGCTTTTGCAATATATCGAAGAGGAGGCCTTGGATCGTGGTCTTGATTGTCTCGTGAGCGCTACTACCTGTCTCAAACAGTGTGACAATGGACCTGTCATGGTGATACAGCCGGATAATTGGTGGTTTAAAGGAGTTAACAGTGACGAAGTTATTGATACCATCCTTGATGGCTTGGAAGATGGTGAACCTGCTGTTGAATATCTTATTTCCTGAATGACTCAAACAGCGAGAGAAAACCATGGCCGATATCCTCTTTTTTGAAAAACCGGGCTGTATTAATGGCGAGAAGCAGAAGGCTATCTTACGGGCTGGTGGTCATAACTTGAGTTGTGTCAATATCCTCAGCTACTCCTGGAAGTGGGAAAAACTTCTCGAATTTGTGGCTGGTAAAAAACCGGTGGGCATGATGAATTACACGGCTCCGGTAATAAAAAATGGCGATATCATCCCTGAGCGCCTCTCTTTTAGCGAGGCTGTGAAGATGATGGTGGCCGATCCCATCCTGATAAAGAGACCTCTTGTTGAGGTGGGTGACCTTAAGATACAAGGATTTACTGATGCGCGACTTGCGCCATATCTTGGAGCCTGGGACGGTCGTGATGACGTGGTGACCTGTCCCAATCTGAAGGGTCTATCCGGTGATGAGAAAAACGAGAGAAACGATGACATTTAAATCATATTTGGAGTCAGGCTGAGAAGAGTGTCCCAAATGCGGTTCTAAGGCAATAAAAGCAAGTGCACCACTAAAAAAGATGAAAGCTGGTCAGATGCAGGTTGCTATGTTTTGTGCAACATGTGGCGCCAGATGGTTGGATATATACACTCTCAGCAAAGCAGAGGATTTGTAATCTGCGAGGTGATAACTTATGGAAAGAGTAAGTATCCGCAGGGCAAGAAGAGATGACCGCGATACCTTGCTGAACCTGCTGCAACTGCTTTTTTCCATCGAAGAAGACTTTGAATTTGATGCAGGTAGGCAGAGACAAGGACTGGAGATGATGCTTCATCATGATAGTGCTATTATTCTAGTTGCTGAAGTAGAGAGCAGGGTGATTGGTATGTGTACCGGGCAACTCATGATCTCCACAGCAGAGGGAGGGTATTCCCTGCTCGTAGAAGATGTGGTGGTTGACGTGAACTGGCGTGGGAGGGGAGTGGCCACTGGACTCTTCAAAAAAATGGAAGCTTGGGGTGGAGAGAGGAAGGTTTCTCGTTTCCAACTCCTGGCAGATAGATCGAATGAACCTGGGCTCAAGTTTTATAAAAAACAAAACTGGCAGGACACTGAACTTATTTGTCTGTGTAAACATCCATCAAGTGTTAACGGAAGAAAGGAATAAAGATCATGCACGATACAAATATAAATACTCCAGCACCTTCCTTGGTAGGGTTTGGTGATATCAAAAGTAAACCTGAAGCCATCGATGATTGGGATATCTATCTCCACGATGGAGACGCTTTTTTACGAACGGCCCTTGCTGCCCATGCTAAGAACAAAAAGGCTTTCACTCCGGAAATCCTCTATAACATCGTTGCTATGGCCATTGAAAAGTTTGTAATGGCGGCCCTCATGCAGCGGGGCGCACTACCTTATAACCATACCATGGGTGACCTGGTGGAGTCGATGGACGAGGTTTTTCCCGGTGCCATGGGTGATTTAAAGGACGGGCTTCTTGACCTTGACCGTTACCAGGAAATTTGTGATGTTGACACGTTTAATATCATAGCTCCTGCCAAGGAAGAAATTCCCAACATGCTCGCTCTCGCAGAAAGGATGCAAAAGTTAGCATATGAAACAACCGGAGAAAAAAAGTATGAAAAATAGATCATTGGGTACTGTAAGGGAAATTGTGGAGTCTGCGGGAATGGGACTTTCTCATGCCTTTGAGGACCTGGTTTTTCTGGAGCATAATGGTTTTTTGCTCCTATTCAGCGACAGATCACAGGAAATGCTGATTCATATTAATGAAGAGGCCAAAGAGGATGAGCTCGCTCCTTCCCTAAGCTTGTTACAGGAAAAGGCGCTGGAGAACAAAATGGTCTTCAGTAAAGCCGGGTATTATCGATTGAGTCAGGCAGACGAAGAGAATATCAATATAGAGTTTTTAGAAACTGGAAAATCATCAAGTTAAGGAGAAAAAAATGGCTAGAGCAGATGTGGAAAAATTGTTAATTGCCGGTGGCGAAGATAAACATTTACGTGCAAAATATGATGTGCCAGCCACACGGGAGGAATTTATCGTTCTGGCAGCCTCAGAAGGCTATGATTTCACCGTGGAAGAACTGAATGCCGTTCTGAAAGAGTCCGGTGATGTTTTTGAGAAAAATGGAAATCCAGCGAAACGATCCATCTGGTGGGCCTAGGCTGCCAGATCAAGCTTGCAAACACACTATGCTTTGCAGATAGTGTGTTTTGTCTGTTTCTGTTGTAACGAATTTATTGGGTATTAAGCTGGAGTTGTTCAGACTTGATCTGACAGTTTTGCTGATCAGGTGGGATCATACGGGACACTCATAGTCTATATAGGAGAAATCTTAAGTTGAGGCGAGAGGCTCAAAAGATAGAGATTTCCACCGGCAATTTTATATGTGATTTCCATTTTCCTGTAAAGATATGTAGAAACATCTCCGTATTTATAAAACGCCCTCAACTTGATCTTGCCAAAATACACCTCAAGATAGTAAGGAAAATATAAGTAATAAAAGATATGATTTCCCCTCAATGCAGGAAAGCATTGAGTTGCCTGCTTGATAATTGAGAACTTACCAATAACCCAATAGATTCAATGAGAAACTGGAAGCATTCTCCTAAAAATTCTTATGTGGCAAAGTATGTTGAATGCTATTGGTTTTTAGAAAGAAAACATGGCGACCACGGCCATAAGTACCCTAAATTAAATCCTGATCCTGCTGGGCATTTGATTCTTACTGAAGCTGAGCAATGTTATCAATATGAACATGGTATGTTTTCTGTACAGGGGAATGGAAGCCATTGGATATTCCCTCATTGCCAAACATTTCAAATGGATCATTCTCAACCATTTTTGATTCTGGGTATAAAATTTCACATAGGCGCCCTGTACTCGTTAAATATCACTCCTAAGCAACCTGTTATGGATCAAATAATTGGTGTTGATGCCAAAACCTTACTTAAATCCGAGGGTTTTAGCGAAACAGAACTATTGGTTAAGGCGAGGCGGCAACCTGAAATATGTTGTGACATAATAGATGAATTATTAATGCCTTGGTTACAAGCTAGCCATCAAGATAGACACAGTCGATTATCACAGAGTGCATTACCCTTATTATCAGATACGCCAATTTCCAAAATGGGAGTGTTATTACACTGCTCGCAGCGAACCATCGAAAGAAGTTTTTTACGTGTCACAGGGCTTACTTTAAAACAATGTCAGTCGATGAACAGACTTGAAACATTATTAGAGTATTTGCATCGCCGTGAAGCAAGAGAAGTCGACTGGGCAGATATCGCTTATCAATTTGGCTTCAGCGATCAGCCACATTTAATTCGCTATTTGAAAAATAGTATTGGGGCAACGCCAGGAGAGTATGTAAAACAACGTGATTTAACCATAGATATTTACGGTAATTTTGAAAAGAATTAATAACTGTCGTTTTTTTTCAATCATTTTTAAACGACTGTCATTAAGGTTGATCCAAGAACTGAGGCACTTATGAAGTAAATACAGACCAAACCCGAAAAGATTAGAATAGGATTAAAAATGAAAGCAGAAATCAGACATTACCAGGATCGTGACTTAAACGACTTGCTAACCGCATGGGAGAATGCTTCAAAAATTGCACACCCTTTTATGACAAATCAATTTTTCGAACAAGAACGCTATAACATCCCTAATTTATATCTCCCTAACGCCGACACATGGGTTGCAATTGATGGCGAAAAAGTGGTTGGATTTATGGCCTTAATAGGCAATGAGATTGGAGGTGTTTTCGTTGACCCAAGTCACCATGGTCGTGGCTTTGGCAAAATGCTGATAGACAAAGCCAATAGTTTGCATTCTCATCTGGAAGTTGAGGTCTTTAAGAAAAATTCGATAGGTCGCGGCTTTTATGATCGTTACGGGTTTAAATTCCTTGAAGAGAAGATACATGAAGAAACAGGAAACACTCTTTTAAGACTGGCATTTACCGTAGATTAGCCCAACAAGTCAATTATCGTGCCGAGCTAAATCCGGTGCCTTGAGATTCCCTTTACGGGGATGAAATTGGCAAATGTTACCCAGTGGGTGAGTGACCGAAAGACTCACAAGTCCCACCTGCCTAAAGCCTAACCAGCAGGGCAGTAGTGAAACCTGAGGGCCAGCCCAGTGATGGGAGTCCGAAGCCAGGTGGATCAAGAATGCAGGGTCTGCATTGAGCCCCGAAAAATGTATAGTTGTGGTTATTGGATAAACTTTCGTAAGTTGAAAGGGAAAGCCGACGGCGTTGATTGGTCGGAAGGCAACAGTCCTGAGAGCGCAATGGATAGCAAGCAGGACACCACCGGGGTCTTAGACCAGATCATGTATTTACTGGGGTAACCCGGGAACTCGGGAGATCCAATTGTCTCC
>Ga0075120_10000282_pt1 | contig 42137 bp, 40 predicted proteins | sample AntAceMetag02UKL_FD_69792 | JGI IMG/M metagenome (GOLD analysis project Ga0075120, IMG submission 69792) | Saline lake microbial communities from Ace Lake, Antarctica - Antarctic Ace Lake Metagenome 02UKL | ecosystem: Environmental > Aquatic > Non-marine Saline and Alkaline > Saline | place...
AGTAACAACCCGGCACGTAGACAGAACACCTAACTACGCATCCATCTATGCTCCCGTTACATCTCAAGCGGCTGTTAAGGCCACCAAACCGCCGACCGACCCCACAGAAATCATGCAGCGAGTCGCGACCAGCAACACGTTTACGGATGCTGTTTTTTCACGTCATTGGGAAACAACCTTCGCTAATGGGCGCAAAAAACAAATAGCCGTTATTGAAAAGCATCAATACTATAACGCTCGCGAAAGCATTCACAACGCGAGAGTGCTGCGTTATCTTGAAACGAAAACTACGCACAGGGACACAAAAAAAGATGCCGCTGCAATCCTGCTTCAACGCTCTCATAAGGGCAAAGAAAGATACTGGCATATTATGCATCGTGGAGACGCGGGCAGATCCCCCAGCATTGGGATATATCGCTATCAGGCTGAAAACAATTTTTTTCTTGAGCAATATGTTGACCCCCCCGTCAAATCAGAAACCCATAAACTGATCGCAATGACAACCTATCGCAACCGCCCAGCGGCGATAATCAAAAGTACTCCTAAAAAAAAGAAACCCTATTATGCCTGGCGTAAAAGCATAGTTGACCTTAAACGCTTTGTGCCCCTTATGATTGAATACTATGATGCAAAAGGCACTCTGCAAAAAAATGTAACTTTTACCTGGGAACAGCGCTTTGGTATCTGGTACTGGGATACAGCTCGATTCCAAAATCTTGAAAATGGCTCATTAACACGAATTAAAACAACCGACATACGTATAAATATCGGCTTGCATAAAAGAGACTTTCAACCCAGTGGACTGTCACGCATAACCGGCAGATGAAAAAATAGTAAAAATAAACTACTACCGCCTGAAGGAGAGAACTAAAACCACAGTAGAGGGTGAATTGTTTGTTGGTAAGGGGCAAAGGCTATTTAAAAATGTTTACAATGGGAGGCAAGGGTAATGAAAAAAATACTTTTAACGATCATGGTAGTAGCTTTTGTTTTTTTTGTTACAGTACCGGCAATGGCAAAAGGCGCAAAACCTCCGAAAAACCTCTGCATTGAAACAAAGCCTGGGGATAATCAAATTCCTTTGGGAATAAAAAAGGGGATTAAGTTAGAGGTTGGAGATAATAAAGTTGATATGTACATTGTGCAAGGTCTTCTTGGCAGTATTTTCCCAACGTCCGGATCAGGTTATATGGTGGGCGATGAGTTCTTTTTTGAACTTACCGGTTATTATCTGGTTGATTTTACAATCTTTGGAGTTTGGGACGTTCTTACTAACACTGGGTCAATGGTACTAAACTATACAAGTATCGACGGATATAACTCAACGTCATATGAAATTTTTCCTTGTGTTTTAATGGCGCCATAGGTTTTTTTTCATGAAGGGATTTAAAATGAAAAAAATAAAATTTTTGATCAGCGGTCTGGCGATAACTGGTATGGTTTTATTTTCGGGTTATGGATCGGCAAAAGACATCGAGAATGAATCATCGATAGATACTCAGACATTAGCAGAATATTTTCTCCCATTACCAAGATCTGTTGATATGATCCTTGAAGAGTCTATTTCCAGGAGAAAGTCTCATAGGATTTTTACAGAGGAAACTGTTAGTGATGAAGCTCTATCGACGGTACTATGGTCGGCCTATGGCATCCGGGATGACGGGACAAGAACTGTTGAAGCTGTTGATACATTGCATGCGACAGTAATTTATGTTCTTAAGGAAGATGCCGCATATAAATACAATCCAATTAACCATGCACTTGTTTTTTATAAAGAAGGCGATTATCGGATTCACCTCAAAAACTATCCCTCAATATATATGGCCCCTATTCAGTTTGTTCTTTGCTTGGATATTGATACGGGTAATTTTTTTCGTACCAGTGTAGAAATCGGAGAAATCGGCCAGACAATTTTGCTGACCTCTGTGGCACTTGGATTGGGGTCGGTCGTGACCGCTCAATCTCCTGTTACAATGGCACCTATCGGTCTGCCCGAAAATGAGCTGGCGATAGTAGTGATCCCTCTGGGCCATCTGGAAACCCCCTACGAATTCTCTAATCAGCCATATAGATTCTCAATGCTTGATAAGACTGTATTTTCAGACATGTCTCTTTCAACTGCTTTGCAGCAAAGAGAAGAGACCTCTTCTTTGGGGGGCACGCTTTTCTGGCAGGAGAAAAGCCAGATTATATGGGCATCCTACGGTTTTTCCCCGTTGCGCGACAAACAATTGAATTTTATTTATTTGCCGCGGCACAGAACTGTTCCCAGTCCTCATTTGACCTATGACGCCATAACCATGTACGCGGTTATGGAAGACGGGATTTACCGCTATATCGCTTTAGGCAATTTACGTATACCGGGTGAACCTGTTTTTGATTTTCTGATCAAGGTTGTAGATGGAGATCAGCGAGGTGCTCTTGCGAAGGCATGTTCAAAACCTGCTCTTGCCGCCGCCCCGCTGAGCATCATATCGGTTATGGACATTGAAAAAACAACCTCCGAAGAATATTATTGGGCCTACTGGTATTTTGTGGCAGGGGCGTCCGCCCAAAATATTCTGCTGGAGGCCACAGCGCTTAACCTGTTTGGCGATATTACCTTTCCGCCTGATCCGGACGCGATTCTTAGCCTTTTGGAATTGAGGGCACAAGTCTTTCAGCCGCTGCTTGTGGTGTCTGTCGGTTCAGAGGCCTATTAATCGGACGGCAAGCCTACTAAAGTCTTCGCCTGAAGGCGAAGGTTTTTCTCCCATTCCCCGAGGAGGACAATAAAAAGGAGGGCTTCATGAACTATAAACGATTCCTCATTCTCTGTTGCGTTCTTATTGCATCACTTTTAGCACCACCCAGTCATGCATGCACAACTATCTGTCTTGATAAAGAAAATAAGCTCGTGGTCGGTAAGAATTTCGACTGGGTTACCGGAGATGCTTTAATAATCGTGAATAAGCGAAATGTCTCAAAAACAGCATTTCTAGACCCGGCTTGGGGGGAACAACCTGTAAATTGGACATCAAAATACGGCAGTCTAACATTCAACCCCTGGGGACGTGAATTTCCCTTTAGTGGAATGAATGAAGCTGGTTTGGTTGTCAGTGGCATGGGACTAAGTTCAATCATATATCCAACTCCTGATGAACGCCCTGCCATTCATAGCAATCAATGGATTCAGTATCAACTTGATAATTCAGCAACAGTGGCACAGGTGATTGCAAGCGATTTAGAACTGAGAATCAGAAATGAAGGTACATCAAAACGTAACTTTTTTGTATGTGACAGTACTGGAACTTGTGCCACTATTGAGTTCATTGATGAAAAACTGGTTTACCACACTCAGGAAACGATGCCTGTTAAAGCACTTGTAAACACCACCTATGAAAAAGCTGTCGACTATTGGGAGAAAGATGAAATACCGGAATTTGATCCAGGTTTAAACATACACCGCTTTATTACGGCAGCGGAAATGCTGGAAGACTACGATTCGAGAACTTCAGGGCCTGCAGTTAATTATACGTTTAACATTCTATCGGACATGGACTGGTGGATTCCCACACAATGGAGCATTGCGTACGACATACCAAATCATCACATCAATTTTCATACGATTAATAGTGGAAACATTCGATACTTTGATTTAAATTCTTTTAATTTTTCCTGTCTAACCCCTGTTAGAATTTTGGATATTCAGGAAGATTTGTCGGGAGATGTTTCAGAAAACTTCATCGATTACACCTATGAGATCAATCGGGATTTGATCGAAAAAACCATAGATTTAGAGGCTTACCCGGAGTTCACAGAAGAAGCAAGGGAAGCTTATACCTCTTATCCGGAAACAACCGAATGCGCAGGTGCCTGCGAGCTGGATATCAAACATAAAAAAATAAAGTCGAACAAACTCTCAAAGTCCCGCAAGCGAGTGTTGCACATTACCGGAGATGAAGACTTTGATATCTTCGGGCAGATTGACTTGGGTCCGATCATATGGCAAAAAAAATCCTTCAACACCAAAAAAAACAGCCTCAAGATTAGGGTACGTGTGCCTGCCGGGCTGGAACCGGGCATTATCCCTGTCAGCGTCGGCAACTGCTACGGCGAGATTGAGATTCTGTAGTCAAACGACCTTTTTTAGTGCCTGTGAAAAGTAAAGGTTTCCGGCTGCTTTGCCTCATCACGCCTGCACGGAAGGTGAAAAAACAGTAAAAACAATAAAAGGAGGGCCTCATGAACTATAAACGATTCCTGATTCTCTGTTGCGTTTTTATTGCTTCACTTTTAGCACCATCTAGTCATGCCTGCACAACCTTCTGTCTTGATAGCAATGACGCGCTCGTTGTCGGTAAAAATTATGACTGGACGACCGGTGATGGTTTAGTGGTCGTGAATAAGCGAAATGTCTCAAAGACTGCAAGCCTAGGCCCAGCCTGGGTCGGGGAACAACCTGTCAGTTGGATCTCAAAATACGGCAGCGTAACATTCAATCCCTGGGGACGAGAATCTTCCTTTAGTGGCATGAATGAAGCCGGCTTGGTCGTCAGTGGCATGGGGCTGATGAGCGATACCATATATCCAGCCCCTGATTCACGTCCTGCTATTGATGCTAGGCAATGGATTCAGTATCAACTTGACACTGCATCGACAGTAGGAGATGTGCTTGCAAGTAATTTAGAAATGAGAATCCGTAGTTATTGGACATTTCACTTTTTCGCATGTGATAGCACGAGAACGTGTGCCACTATTGAGTTCATTGATGGAAACCTGATTTATCACACACAGGAAATGATGCCTGTTAAAGTGCTTGCAAACACCCAATATTCGAGTGATCTCGAATATTGGGAAAAGGAAGAAACACTAAAGCACTGGTCGACTGGACGTTTTTTAAAGGCAGCACAGATGCTGGAAGACTATGATCGGGCAACATCCGGACCTGCAATTGATTATACATTTACTATTTTGTCAGCTTTGAACTGGTTCGCGCCCACCCAGTGGAGCATTGCGTACGACATACAGAATCAGCACATCAGTTTTCATACGATTGATAATACAAACATTCGATATGTTGATATGAACTCGTTTGATTTTTCCTGTCTAACCCCCGTTAGAGTTTTGGATATTCAAGAAGATTTGTCGGGAGATATCTCAGGCAACTTTATTGATTACACCTATGAGATCAATCGGGATCTAATCGAAAAGGCCTATGATACATATGATTTGACGGATGAAGTGTTAGATGCTCTTGCATATTACCCGGAAACAACCGAATGCACTGGTGCGTGCGAACTGTACATCAAACATAAAAAGATACGAGCCAAAAAGCTCTCCAAACCCAAAAAAGTTGTACTGAAGATTACGGGCGGCGACATCTTCGATATCCACGGCCGCATTGATCTGGGCCCGCTCACATGGCAAAAAAGCCTTTTTAAAAGGAGAAAGAACCTACTGAAAATTAAGGTACTTGTGCCTGCCGGCCTGGAACCGGGCATTATCCCTGTCAGCGTCGGCAACTGCTACGGCGAGATTGAGATTCTGTAGTCAAACGACCTTTTTTAGTGCCTGTGAAAAGTATCGATTCCCGGCTGCTTTGCCTCATCGCGCCTTAAAAGATAAGAAAACAGTAAAAATAATAAAAAGGCGGGCCTCATGAACTATAAACGATTTCTCATTCTCTGCTGCGTTTTCATTGCATCTCTCTTACCACCATCCAGCCATGCGTGCTCAACCATCTGTCTTGATAAAGATGATGAACTTGTGGTCGGCAAGAACTTTGACTGGGTTACCGAAGATGGTTTAATAATCGCAAACAAACGAAATGTCTCAAAGACAGCACATCTAAACTCGGATTGGGTCGGGGAACAACCTGCCAGTTGGACCTCAAAATACGGCAGTGTAACATTCAATCCATGGGGGCGGGAATTTCCCTTTAGTGGAATGAATGAGGTTGGTTTGGTCGTTAGTGCCATGGGATTGAGTTCAATCATATATCCAACTCCTGATCAACGCCCTGCCATTAGTTCCACTCAATGGATTCAGTATCAACTTGATAATTCAGCAACAGTGGCACAGGTGATTGCAAGCGATTTAGAACTAAGAATAAGCAATAGTGATACACCTCTTCACTTTTTTGTATGTGATAGTACGGGAACGTGTGCCACTATTGAGTTCATTGACGGAAAATTGGTTTACCACACACAGGAAACAATGCCTGTTAAAGCACTTGTAAACACCACCTATGAAAAAGCTATCGACTATTGGGAGAAAGATAAAATACCGCCTTTTGATCCAGGTAAGAACATAAAACGCTTTATTACAGCAGCGCAGATGCTGGAAGACTACGATCCAGCAACTTCAGGGCCTGCAGTTGATTATACATTTAACATTCTATCGGACATGGAATGGTCCTTTTCTATCGTTAAAACATACTGGAGCATCGCATATGACATACCAAATCATCGCATAAATTTTCACACGTTTACGAATAGGAGCATTCGATACTTTGATGTAAACTCTTTTGATTTTTCCTGTCTAACACCTGTCAGGGTTTTGAATATTCAGGAAGATTTGTCGGGAGATGTTTCAGAAGACTTTATTGATTATACCTATGAGCTCAATCGAAGTCTGATCGAAAAGACCTTAGATTTAGAGTCTTACCCGGAGTTCACAGAAGAAGCAAGGGAAGCTTATGCCTCTTATCCGGAAACAACCGAATGCACAGGTGCCTGCGAGCTGGACATCAAACATAAAAAAATAAAGTCGAACAAACTCTCAAAGTCCCGCAAGCGAGTGTTGCACATTACCGGAGATGAAGACTTTGATATCTTCGGGCAGATTGACTTGGGTCCGATAACATGGCAAAAAAAATCCTTCAACACCAAAAAAAACAGCCTCAAGATTAGGGTACGTGTGCCTGCCGGGCTGGAACCGGGCATTATCCCTGTCAGCGTCGGCAACTGCTACGGTGAAATTGAGATTCTGTAGTCAAACGACCTTTTTTAGTGCCTGTGAAAAGTATCGATTCCCGGCTGCTTTGCCTCATCGCGCCTGCCCGGAAGATAAGAAGATAGCCTTAATTACGTTGATTACCCTGAATACGCTACGAAGCGCCGGAATCGGACTCTGGAACCGCAGGATCAGCCAAGCCGGAGCGTTCAAAACGCAGATACAGTTCACGGCCTATCCAGGCGTCCGTAGCTGCGTAATTAATCTGGTCAGGAGTCAAGCGCTTGACGGCCCAGTTTGAAAGACGGGCTTTTTTTGAGATGCGCACACCCAGCAATGCTGCTGCAAGTCCACGAAGGCCAAAATTTTTAAGACCGGCATTCTTCGCCAGCGTGCCCAGATCAATAAAACCTGCGGGCTCAAATGTTTCCAACTCTTGCAGCATGCGCACGTCATGGCCAAGTGCCACTCCGGCCTTGAGCCGTTCAGTGTCAGCAAGCACTGCGCGCAACTGCTCAGGAAAACCCAGTACCGTGAGTTGAAAAACAAACACTTCGGAAGCTCCGGCAAGCTGCAGCACTGCAGGCGCATGCCGCTCCCCCTTATTGAAAGCCGGACGAGTTTCAGTATCAAAGCCCAACACGCGCTCAGCCGCAAGTGCTTTTAATGCTTTTGCAAGACCTTCCTGATCACGCACAACGCTAACCGGCCCATCATAGCTGCTAATCGGCAGCAGGTTGATCTCGGCTTTATTGATACGTTCGAATTCAACACTTCCATTCAGCATGGCATATTTTCTTTTCTATTCATGTAACTTTTATCAGGCACTTAAGACGTTTACAATCCTATGAGCTGCAATCGCCAGGGCCTGGTGAACATTCATTGATTTCTTATAGCCGTGCATTGGTATATACACACATTCGCTGCAGCAATCTTGTACGGTCCCGGAAATGCCGTAAGATTCATTACCGACAACCAGCAAAAATTTTTCGGGCGGCTGCCACTGATCAATTACAACCGATCCGGAGCAATTTTCAAGCGCGATAACCGGCACATCAGCCTGTTGAAGCAATGACGGCAAATCCGCAACAAAGTTGACTGGAATCCAACGCTCGGCCCCGCGCGCGGCCCGCTGCAATCGCGCATGCTTAAGATCAAGCCCGGCGGATGCATGCACCAGCCCGGCAAAACCGGCATTATCAATCAGGCGTATGATAGAGCCGACATTATAAGGGCTTCTGACCTGATCAAGTACAACCGTGACATCAAAGCGCGGCTGCCAGGCAAGCGGCCCGATTTCTGCCCGGGACGAATCGAGTTCAATCGGTTTCTGGGCAAACCCTGCATGAAAATAAAAAAATTCTTGCAGGCTTTCCTCCGGGCTCAGCCATTTCGGAGGCGTATAGCGATCAAGCGCGGCCCAGGAATGCATGACTTCATAACGTTCCTGAAAGCCTCGGTAGTCAGCTGCTTTCAGGGCTGAGCCTGCCAGCTCAGCCAGCAACGCATGCTGCCGGCGAACCGGGAGCCGGCTAAATTTTTTCTGTCCAATTGTTTCAGCGCACCGGTCCATTTTTTAGCACATGAGTGAGAATCGGGCGACCCTCGATACAGCAGGGCAAATCGTCAAATATCATTTGGCTGTCGACAATGCGCAAAGGAGCCGCCTTAAATAAGTCAATATTGATTTCGCCATCCTGTGCTGCTGCCTGAGATTCAACCTCAACCCGAATACCGGGAGCGGCATCACCTGCATCCAACAGCTCCAGCTTATTTCGTTTTTCACACACCAGCACCATTCCCTGCGAGAGTACTCCGCGCATCTCCACTGGTTTAAGATTTGCCAGCATCAACACACTGCGGCCTGTCAAGTCCTCCGGGCTGTAGTATTTAACCAGTCCGGCTGTCACAGTTCGCGCATCAGCTTCGCCACAATCAAGCTTGAGACAATACAGATGCGCGGCATCAGGATGATAATCAACCTGCACTATCCGGGCTGCCTTGATGACAAAACAGCTGAAATCCGGCTGGGATCCACTAAATTTTTTACGAAATTTTTCAGCATCAGCCATGTTCAGTTTCTGATAGAGAATTTCAGGATCAGCAATCCGGTGACCATTAAGCCCTTCAAATAATCCGACCTTCGACCAATCATAGTCCGCGATCGCCAGCATGGCCAGCATGCGCTGCGCGGTTTCGGGCATAAACGGTTCCAAGGCAACAGCCAGACTTTGTACCACATAGGCCAGCAGGCTGACCGTGGCATGGGCATGCGCCCGATCGGTTTTAATTATTTCCCAGGGCTGCATATCCTGAAAAAATTTATTGCCACGGTTGCCAAGCGCAAGCAGACGACGGATTGCGTCGCGCAAGCGCACCTCCTCAAGGGCCTGCGTAACTTCAGCACAATCCTCCCGACAGGCCTGCACAAAAACCTGCTGTGCTTCATCCAAAGGACAATCACTGATTACGCCATCAAAATTTTTCTGAAGATATACCAAGGTGCGGTTCACAAGATTGCCGATATTGTCAATAAACTCGGCATTGGTTTTCTCAAAAAAATCATGCCAGGTAAATGCCGTATCATTGCGCTCCGGCCGGTTGGACAGCAGGTAAAAACGCCACAGGTCAATCGCAATACCGGTGCGTATTACATCATCGCCAAACACACCTACATTACGCGATTTTGAAAACTTAGTATCTTCATAGTTCAGGTATTCAGTGCTGTTAATATGATGCAGCATAGTCCACGACTTACCGGTGCCAAGCAAAGATGCCGGAAATATAACCGTATGAAAGGGAATATTATCCTTGGCCATAAACTGATAGAGTTGGACTTCTTTTGGATTCTGCCACCAGTCTTTCCAGTCACTGCGCGCAGCGGCCGTAATGGAAATATAACCGATAGGAGCATCAAACCAGACATAGAACACTTTTTTTTCATAGCCTTTTTTAGGCACTGCAATGCCCCAGGTCAAATCTCGCGTAATAGGGCGCGGCTGCAGACCTTTTTCAAGCCAGGCTGCGGTGGTTTGCACAGCATTGCGTGTCCAGTTTCCAACTGTCTGGCTTGCATGCACCCAATCCTTCAGGCGATCCTGCAACGCATCAAGGGCGAGGTACAAGTGCGAGGTTTCCTGCAGCACAGGCGCAGAACCACAAACTTTGCAGCGTGGTTTTTGCAGCTGTTCGGGCTCAAGCAACTTTCCGCACTGATCGCATTGATCGCCGCGAGCATCCTCATAACCACAGTGCGGACAGGTGCCTTCCACATAACGGTCGGCCAGGAACATGGAGCAAGCAGCACAATACGTACGTGCTGAGGTCTGCTCGGTGATAAGCCCGGCCGCTTCAAGATCAAGAAAAATTTCCTGGGCTACGCTGGTCTGCTCCGGGGTGGACGTGCGGCCAAACACATCAAAGGATATATTGAAATCACGATAAATATCTGCATGTATCGCGTGATACTTATCGCAAATTTCACGCGGGGTACAGCCTTCCTCGCGTGCCTTGGTCTCAGTTGCCGTCCCGTATTCATCCGTACCGCAAACAAAAAGAGTTTCATAACCGCGCAAGCGGCAAAAACGGGCATACGCATCGGCACTGAGCACGCATCCGATAATGTTACCCAGATGCGGCACATTGTTGACATATGGCAAGGCCGATGTGATTAAACGCTTCATGTATACACTCCAAAATCAGGTTGCCTTTTCAGCAGCCAAACAGGTAAAATAGAAAGTATAGGACAACAGCCCGCAGGTGTCAAATGATTGAACTATTTCAGCTTACTGTAGCGAAACGCGTCCTTGCCGGCGCCCTGCATCTGCCCGCCGGCCGCCAATCCGCACCCTGGGTTGTTTTATGCCATGGTCTTTTCAGCAGCATGGCCTCCGAAAAATTCACCGTACTATCAGAGATGTTGTCCCGATCCGGAATTGCTGCCTTGCGCTTTGACTTCAGCGGTTGCGGAGCAAGCACCGGTACTATTGCCGATACCACGGTAAGTCGCCGCCTGCAGGAACTCGAAGCAGTGGTCCGCTTCGCAGAGAATCATACAGCGCTGGGCCAGAACTATGCCCTGATGGGAAGCTCTCTTGGCGGATTTGTTGCTTTACTGTTTGCCAAGCACCGTTCATTTAAGGCCCTGTCCCTATGGGCAACGCCGTATGATTTGGCAACAATCAAGAACAACATCCCTTCGCAGGATCTCCAGCGCCTTAAACCGGAATTTTTCACGGACGCTGGGGGGTATCACCTTGATGTGCATCAAACCGATATACCAATGCAGATCATACACGGAACCCGCGATGAAATCGTGCCGGTGAGTCATGCGGACAAACTATACAAGAAAAACAACCCCCGCCATCAATGTGTTATTATTCCAGATGCGGATCATTCTATCAGCAACCCGCACCACCGCAAAATCGCCCTTGACGCGAGCGTCAGGTGGTTTAAACAGCAACTGGACAGTGCCTGAGCACCACAGATGGAAGGTATCTACTTTCGCGGAGAGTATAACAGGCTAGGCTAAAAAAGAAGCGGCTTTATATTTTGAAACCCTTAAAAATTCTTATTGCAGCGCAGCTACGTTCTTTTCCTGGCTGCGCCAGAAAGGAAAAATATCATGACCCATACAGATAAAGGCAACTATGCCGCCAAGCATCAGGCAACAGGAAGCCTCAACGCTGCTGTTGTGCAGGCCGTAAAAAATGCGGCCAGGAACGGTACAATTTCATGTGCAGCTGCGCATAAAATTGTACGGGACTGTTCTGTTACGCCGGAAGAGGTCGGCAAAGCGTTAGACGCGGAAGAGGTGCAAATCACGCTGTGCCAACTGGGGATTTTCAAACACAGCGCCGACAGGCCGGCTAAGCCCGTAGACTTGGAATTGACACCCGAATTGGAAAAAGCTCTTACTGCAGGGCTGGTTAACAAACGCCTGCCCTGCAAGGCGGCCTGGTCAAGTTCCAACCATTTCGGCCTGACCAAACGTCAGATCGGTGCGGCCTGCGACAGGCTTGGCATAAAAATCAACACCTGCCAGCTGGGAACGTTCGGTTAAGTGCCTGCATGAGACGCTTGGTAAGGCTTAGCGCTCAACCGTATTAATGCCCAAGGTAAAAAGATTGTCCAAAATCCTCCAGGGCGGCCGACCGCGTTTCATCTGCGCCCATGCCACAGCCCGGTACTCCTCATTAAGACCGTTTACAATGCCTTGAGCTGACGCCCCCCGGAACAGTTCATACAGCAAACGCTTAAAAACCCGCATTTCAGTATCCACAAGAGACGGCTGGGTAGTAAAAATTGCAGTGGTTGGATATCCCTGCCGGAAGGCCTTAATATCGTCCAGAAAATGCCGCTGGCTTGAACATGTTGACAGCACCAGCACCTGATAGGCTTGAAGGGGAAGGCTGCTGCCAAGATCACGGTCATCCGGTGCAAACACCGAATAGTCCTTTTTTTTCAGGCTGTTACGATATGTACGCAGCACGGTTCCCTCATACCCCTCAACTTCACTCTCAGGCATAATGATTTCATAGCCGGGAGTTCCCTGCATCCGAAATGGTTTTTCCTTGCCGTCTTGCAAAAACACCGGTCCGGCCCCAAATCGCGAATGAGAAGTTACAAAAAGAACTTCGCAGGTTTCAAGAGCTACACGAAAATCATCGTTGGAAAGAATCAAACGGGCATCAATGATAATGTCCCGCCCGAACAGGCGACAGCTTTGGATACTCTTCCATTGGCCTGGATCTTCAGGCAGCTGCACGAGACCGAGATCCGGCGTACCGATCCCAAGCCCTACAATAATGCGACCATCAGCAATCAGTCTTTCCAGATACGGCGGGCACTCATCGGTAAGCGGGCCAGCACGAACAGCAGCCAAACAAGCCCTGTTAACCAGATCGGCAATATACAGTGGTTCGCTGCGGTTGTCCGCTTCAGGTTGCTGCCGCCCGGCACAAGCCGGCACAATGAAGAACGCGACCAGAGCAGCGATGGCTATGTTCATTTTCATACAGGTTTATCCATATAAATATTTAAGAATTAATGTTTCGGTTGTTACCTGAAATTAAGCTTGGCATAATTTCAAGAAAAGTTACAATAAAAACCATTCGAAACAAGAGAAACATGTAAAGGCATGAGCCAGGACATGCGGACAACCGCACACACATGACACGAATACTTATAAAAAAGTATCTTTTTATTATAAGGAGGCTGCATGAAGAAATTACTTTTGTCTTTTGGGTTAATTGCAGCACTACTGCTTGGAACTGGACCGGCTCTGGCAAAGACTAAATAGAAACTGGATTCCGTTGTCGAACTCGATAAAAAACCGATTGATACAACGCTTGCCGCTGACGGCAAGCAAGCCTATATCCTAACCAAAAAGAACATTCTGATCTGCAGCGTACAGGAAAACCAATTAATTGATGCAATTCTCCTGGGAAAAAAGCACAACAACATAGCGCCCAAGGAGATATCCTCCTGCTCACCAGAGACAGCATGTTCGAAAAAACAATCTCAAAAATAACAATTTCACACACCTTTGATATCCCAATCGGCACCTCCCCGATTAAAGGCCCGGCTGATGCCCGGATTACTCTGGTAGTTTTTTCAAATTTTCAATACCCGTATTGCAGCAAAGAATCTCCGATGATTGATCAAGAGCTAAAAAAAGAATAAGTTCCACCGGTCTCAGCTGCGGTTCTCAGATCAAAACAGGTTCTGCAACATAGACGCAACCCAACAAACAAATAAAATCCGGATCGAATAACACCTCGAACCGGACTTTATTTTTTAGCCTTGTGCTAACTTTTTGCGTGGTTCAATTTATGCACAACCCCGGAGAACATCTTCTAACAGGCCGTCATGTCAATCCTTAGCCTCAAGGGTCTTGATGCTATCTCGCAGGAACTTGATTGCATCCTGATTGCGGTTAATCGTATCCCCGTTTTTAATCAGCTTACGGATAATCAGGGCAATTTCATACACATTATTATTTAATTCCTGAAGTCGCACATCAATACGCTCAAGCCGCTCGTCTGGGCCTTCAAAACTTTGCGTCAGCATTTCATCCATCCCAACGCCCAAACCCATTTTGCGCCGATCCTGCAGGACCATTTCGATTATATCTTTACCGATTTTTCGTTTCTGCTCGGCAAAGCCGTAGACAAGGGCAAGATCGCAAATAAGATTCACAACCCGGGGAATACCATTTGAATTTTCAAATATGGTTTGCACCGCTTCCGGATTGAAGATGTTCAGGTCCTCTGAGCCGGCACTTTTAAGACGATGTTGAATATAAATTGTTGTTTCATTGCTGTCCAGCGGTTCCAAATGATAGTGCACGGTAATGCGCTGGCGCAACTGGGTAAGCCGTGGGCTATTGAGCTTATCTTTTAAGTCGGGCTGCCCGGAAAGAATGATATGTACAAGCGGAACCTTCTCATCATTGAGATTTGATATCATGCGAACTTCTTCAAGGGTCTCAAAGGGCAGGTTCTGGGCCTCATCCAGAATCAACACAACCGGCTGCTGCTGCCGGTAGCACTCCAGCAGATAGTTATTCAGCAGCTCATACATCTGTATTCTGCCCTTACCTTCGTAGGGCAGGCCCCACTCCGCCAGCATGGCCTCAAGCAGCTCAAGCGGCTGAATGTTGGTCTGAAAAATAAGCGCCACGTGAGACGAATCGCTGGCAAGATTGCGCAAGAGATAATTAAGCAGCGTGGTTTTACCTGCACCGACCTCGCCGGTAAGAACCATAAAACCGGACTGCGATGAAAGGCCATAATCAAGATAGGTCAGGGCCATTTCATGTTTTTTACTAAAATATAAAAAGTCCGGATCCGGCAGGGCGTTGAAGGGCTTTTCGCGAAAGCCGTAAAAGGCTTCATACATGGCAAGTTATGCAATCTTAAAAAATTAAACAATCCGTTTATTAAAAACAGTACCCAGTATTTTATTTTTATCCAGATGACCAACGGCCTCGGCCAGTTTCTGCTGTTTGATGACGCCATGCTCAACCACAAAGAGAGTCTGGTCGATAAAATCGGATAAAACAATTGCATCAACCCCATCACTCATCGCAGGGCCGTCAAGAATAATATACAAATCCGGATTGCGGCGTTTCATCTCTTGCAGCACCTCGCGCGTTTTGCGTGAACGCAAGAGTTCCGCGGATTTTAGTCTCCCACACCCCAACGGCAACAACATCAACCGATCTATGCCGGGACAAATCAGCATGTCAGAAAGCGGAACATTATCGTGCATGCAATCCAACAACCCGGGCTGCTCGTCAATGCCCAGATATTTAAGTACCGAAGGATTTTTTACATTGATATCCACAAGCAGAACCTTATGATCAACCTCACGGGCGAAGGTAATTGCTAAATTAATCGCAATAAAAGTTTTACCTTCCATATTCTGAGTGCTGGTTATTAAAAAACTACGATCATCGGTCTGCTGGGTTTCACCAACAATTTTTGCCCTCAACAGCCTGAACCTTTCGTTCAGATCATTATCAACGAAAGGATGCGTCAATATTTTGTGCTTCATAACTGCAGATTCTGAATAGTTGATAAAGCGCGCAGTCGGAAACCCGGCACCCGGGGCGCTTTTAGTGTGGACTGTCGATACAGCCGCTTTTTCCGGACGTTGCTGCCTGGCTTTTTGCAAAGCATCTTTTATTCGGCTCATATTTAAAAAATCCTGTAGCGTTCTGTTTATAATCCTGACAAAGCCAACTTCGTTTTAACCAAAGCCAGAATCTTCATAGCCAAAACATCAACTTTCATAAAAAAAAGATCAACAGCTACAACAACGCCAATAAGCAGCACTAACACGGCAACCCTCACGTAGACCACATTAACCTTGGGACGCCAGGCCTCCCCCTCAGGCAACACCATCGGCAACTCAACCAAAACGACTAAGTCATTTCCCACCAATACATCCTGAGACGTTCGTACGGTTTTGAATAAATAATCCCATCCAAGCAGCAAGCCAACTCCAACTAAAAGTCCCATAAAGACAGAGACACCTATAACTATTGGAATATTAGGTTTATATGGCTTTAAAGGAATAATCGGCGGCTGACCAATGCTGAGACGCCCTCCCAACTCTCTTTTTTCCATTTCAGCAGCGCTTTCCATGGTCTGAACTTGACTGGAAAGATCATTAAAACGCTTTTGAGCGCTTCCACGGTCGCGCTCAAGAATAAGCCATTCTTTTTCGACCAGCGGAGTTACGCCAACCCGGCGCTGATACTCTTTAAGCTCCTCCTCATATTCCGCCTTCTCAATAATGAGCACTGCCATGTCAGCTTTAACTTCTTCAAACTGAATCTGGAGTTGAGTATAAATTGGATTAAAAGCGGCTTTTTTATTACCTGAAACATTTTCACCATTCTGGCCGCCGAGTAAGTCCTCTGCTGCAATCAAAACTTTCAACTCTTCAATTTCATTCTGCACGCGCCGCACATCAGGATGGCGGGCCGAGTAGCGTGCGCGCAGTTGACCTAATTCTGCCTGCATTGCCAGAAGACGCTCCTGCGGTGTAACAATACGATCACCGGAGAGTCCGGTCATGCCAAGGACAGGGCTAAGAGTGCTCAGCTTTGCCTCCAGGGTGCGCTTCTGGCTGCGCAACAGCATATATTTTTGGTCTAGATCAAAAAGTTTATTAGCAATCCCGTCAGCCATGCGATAATTAAGCTGAAATAGCTCCGGCAACTCATTAACATGTTTTTGCTTAAAACTGGCTATATGTTGATCAACGACTGATATCTCGCGCCTAAGCCGCTCACGTTCAGATTCAAAAAAGGTCTCGCTGCGGGCACTGCTTGACTCGCGAAATTGTCTAAAAATCTCCATGAAACTGGTAGCAAGAGCATTTGCAACATAATAGGCTTTTCTACCATCAGTGTGGTCAAAAGAGAAAGTAAAACCTGTTATAACCTCCTCGATGCGGCCAGATTTAGTAGGCACTTCTGTATAGTCGTAATTTAAAACAAACTGTTTTTTAAAATACGCTAAGATGTCACTGTTGGCAACCTTGTCGTTCAATTCCGGGTAGAGCTCAAGCTCTTCTATCAGACCTTGAACTTTATCAGGAGAAAGCGCCAGGGCTTCAATAAAAATCAGCATGGCCTCAAGATACATATTTACTACTTCAAGCTTAGCCCAGTCCGGCACCTGCGCCTGCATATAAAACATTTTTGCTTCAGAACGGTATACTTTCGGAAGTTTAAACGCTACGGAGAATCCAAGAAAAACGGAGATAACAAGCGGCACAAGGATAAAATATTTCCCCCGCCTAAGCAGATCAAGATAGTGCGCAACCAACTCCTGGGTGGTTTGTTGTTCCATTAGCGAAAAACCAGGTTACGAAGCGGGGTAAACGTAAAATCAATATAGACTAAATTTGAGTGCAAGGATCTATCATTTCTTTCTTTATATTGTGTATACCTATATTGATATCCAACGCTTGTTGACAGCCAGCGATAAAGCCTATGTGTCACGTATGTGTACACATAGTAGTTTCTGGTGTCCCGATCTTCTATGAACTCATCAGCGCTACTGTCTGCGTACGCCTTGTAAAAACCCAACGTCAGGTTTGCAGTCGTTCGCTGGTTTATTCTATATTCGGTTCGCGAAGTAAATCTTGTAGCATCATAGTTAGAGCCTTCAGGACTGACCGAAATATCTTGACTCGCCTCAAAGCCAAAGAGAAAATCATTATACCGTTTTTGATACTCAAGCACGCCAAGCCAACCGTTTCCATTGCCTGATGTTTTGACGGTTCCGGTGCCTGTTTGTTGGCGGCTAGTTGTATCGCTATAGCGCATACCAAACTGCGCCAAAATCTTGCCATCATGTTCAAATATATGCTCAACACCTGCCGTCATACTATAATTCTTCATCTCATAGTCATAATCGGAATAAAAATATTTTATGCCGCCGGCCTGCGTCTCATTGTTTCCCTGAAAATCATAATAAAAATAACCCGCGTTGAGCAATACATTCGTGCGTGCACTAAGACTATAGGTATAGAGAGCTAGGACCGAGTAAATGTCACTTCCGTTGGTTGCGGCGGCGTCATAATATGAATAAGTACCTGTCAGCGCTATGGTACTGCGCGGATTTATAACATAGCTAAAACCGCCATTAAACTGTGTTGTCTTCTCTTTATCGCGATAGTATCTATCAGTTCCTGGAGCAGCTATGTCATCAAAACGATCATTATCTGTTTGGACCGAATAACCACCTCCAAGTGAATATTCAATACGCTCATTTGGCAGATACCCCAAAGTCAATGCATAATCCTGATCAACATAATTAAAATCTTTTTCGTTTATATATTCAGCGATATCAAGTTCAGCGTTCGTTTGAAGCGAAAAACGACCGCTATATGCATTGACCTCGACTGCAGGCTTGTAATGGTTGCTCCAATCGCTGATTCTATCCTTGCCGGACAGATCATAATCTATATTATCCTCATATTGTATCCGATGGGTATATCGTGGCGCTATTTCCAGATAGGTCAAGCCAAACAGGTCGTCAATCGAGGCTGCCGAGCTTTCATATAAAGGGATAAGCGTACATGCTATCGCTAACAAAAACTGTATACCACAATTTCTCATGCCTTTACCTCCGTGATGGGTTCAATAATAATATTTTCGCGAATCGCACTTAGGGAACGATAATTACATCACCTGGCTTAAGAGGAATATTTTGCTGGAGATTTTTGCCCCTGACGACCTGACTGTAATTAAATCTTGTTTTTATTTTTTGCCCGCCGAACGTCCGGATAATTTCAACCTTGTTTTTTTTGGCATAGATAGTGAAGCCTCCGGCTTTGGCGATCGCCTGTAAAACATCTGTATACGATAACAGGTCAATTTCACCGGGATTGTTTACCTCACCCAAAACATAAATTTTCAAACTATTGATTTCACTGACCGTTACGGAGACAGTTGGCTCCAGAATAAACTCGCGGTAACGCTTATCAAGCTCCTGCCTGAGGGCATCTACAGTCAAGCCGGCGGCAATAACCTCTTTAACCAGAGGCAGCGAAATCTTGCCGTCGGGCTGTACAATCACATCAGAATCAAGCTCCTCCTGACCCCACACATCTATGCGCAGCCTGTCACCATGTCCAATTAAAAATCCCTCTTCACCATGGAGGCTTTGCATAATATCTGCGACGGAATTTAAAACAGTGTATTCACTGGCACAGGAACACAGAAAAACCGCGCAGACCATCAAGAACAACCAGTTTTTTTTCGATATATGGTCCAATCCAGTCCTCACAGTGCAGCACTCACTTAAAAAGTGATAGAAATAAGTTAATTGTCTAAATAAACATTGTTTATTAACATGAAAAAAAACTTCTGTCTATACATTATATACCTGCGCAAAGGCCTATGCACACTTGTTTTTTTCGGAACCCCGATACAATACTTTATTTTTTTTGTAATTTTTCTTACAGATACCATTCCCGGGAACTCAACCGCATAGGCAAGCCGTTTTTAAACCGTGCCTGCTTCGGAAAGGACAAAAGTAGGCGCAGCAGCCTACAACAGATTATTCATTGCAAGGGCCAAAAATTACACGCTCAGCGTGGGTGTACACAGTAAAATTGCCCCCCCGGGCAAACCCGACAACCGTAACCCCCATATCGCGGGCTTGTAGAACAGTTTGATGCGTCGGCGCTCCGCGAGAAAGCAGCAGCGGGATACCGGCGCGCTTGACTTTCTGCAGGATTTCCGATGAAATCCTGCCGGTTCCCAGAAGAATTGCGCGGGAAAGGTCAGTGCCCTGCAGCAGGCAGTGACCCAGGGCCTTGTCAACCGCGTTGTGCCTGCCAATATCATCAAAATATATCGCAGGAATGTCGCCGTTAAGGCTGATGGCAATTGTATGCACTCCGTGCGTATCCCGATGCAGCTTCGAGCAACCCAGCAGCCAGCGCATACACGCCACCAGTCTCTCCGGATCAATACTAAAGGTACTTTCTATCGGATGACGCAAGGCAAGATTAATCATGTTGTCATACATGACTCCCTTACCGCAGCCGCTGGTATAAATACGCTTACCAAGCAGGGCCGGATCAATGCGTTGGGCGGTGGTGATATCAAGGCGCCAAGTGGTTTCATCACAGTAGAAATCAAGCACCTCCTCAGCGCTCTGAATAAGGCCGGAGGTAAACAAATATCCCACCGCGAATTCTTTTAAATTCGCAGGCGTGCACAGCATCGTGCCAAGCTCATCTCCGTTTACCTGAAGGGTACAGGGTACTTCGGTGGCAATTGGCTGACGTAAACATTCCTTTTTGCCTGCCTTAAAGCACGTTACATCAATGTCAACAAATGGTCCAAAACTATGATCTAGCATCGTTCGTGCCGTATATCTATCCTGTTATTATAATACCTTTGCGCAGAATTATCCTATTGCGCCTTTAGTCTAAAGTACGTCCGGAGACTGCTGTCTCCTCCAGATAGCGACGAACCTCGGGCTTTAGATACATCGTATCAAGATCAACTTTTTCCACGACCGCACCCGCACATAGTCTCGCCATATCTGCCGGCTGTGTGCAGTCATCAAGAAACATACAGCAGCGTCCGTTAACCATGCAAATCCCGCCAGAAAACCCCTCAAGCGGTTCGTGGCGCACGTGGATACCGAGCGCCTCAAGAAGAGCTTCCAAATCCTGAAGGATTTGCTGATCATTCATTGCAAACCGGCAACTCAATCACCCCGTCTGACCGCAACCCCGATAGAAAAAACATTAACACCGCAGTACATACGCACTGCGGTTCATAATTAAAATAATAGATAGCACCTACAGAATATGCTGTACAGAAAAATATTATAACCTTTTTCGCCTGTCAGCACACTATATATGTAGAAGTCGGCCGAACACATAGCACTCCTAATAAACACCTTTTTTAAGGAAGACCACATTATGGCACGCACCACACTGTATCTGAGTTTAACCGGTATCCTGTACGCGCTGCTTCTTTGCGTGCACTAGGTCTCACTTGCATTGCAGAGCACAAAACCGGGATATGACCCGGTCGCTGTCTTCAACAATACCCCGAGCCGAAGCACCGGCGGGGCTCCAGCCGGAAACGCAGGATGAAGCATCGGGAAAACGTTAAACACTGTTCACATAGGTAGTGCCGGGGCAAAGACAACAGGCCCGTTAAAACCCGTTCAAAAACAACCAAATACTTGTTGGTAAGTTTTAATAAAATCTGCTATACCACTTCGTATACCAAAACATAGAGGGAATTATGGCAAACGAACAACGGACCGGCCAACGAAAACCAACGAAAATTGAAGTCATGTTCCGTGAATACGGAGCATTTGTCAAAGCCTATATGCTCAATGTCAGCAATGGCGGCCTGTTCGTTAAAACCGAAGACCCGTTCCCGCTGGACCACCCCGTATCCCTCAGATTAATTCTGCCCTCTGAAACCAAACCGCTGGATATTGAGGGACGCGTGGTCTGGATCAACCCCAAGGGACGCAAAAACTCATTTCCCAAAGGCATGGGCATTCAATTTGAAAAAATGAACGATGAGGCCCGCAGTAAGCTGGATGAATGTGTTGAAAAATACCAACAAGAAATCCAAAATTATTCAATCCTGTAGGAATACCCCCGATCCCGCCCCCGTTGCACTTCTTTATTTGCGAGCACAACGCTGAGATTACAGCCCCAACTCTAAAACTAACAAAAAGCACAGTAAGCATTGTTACTCCTGCAAAAGTTATATCCACATATCACAACAAACAATCAAGAACCACAATCCACAGCATCTGTGAAAAACCTGTGGATTACTTTGTTGAAAAAGGCTTTCGAGGCTGTAAAAATAAGGCGTTACAGCAGATTGCTGCAAAATTGAGCATTATTAATAAACTGCCGAAAAACCAATAGGTTAAACATGAAGCCCCTGCAGCTAAGGCCGTTTCATCTCTGAATACTCTTAAAAAGATACGTGATTTCAACAGGATAAAATCAAATCGACTCGACTCTTAGCGCCGCCCCCGGCGGAAAATCTGCATAGAGAGTTGCCCGGATTGTACGCGCTGACATTAAAACAATGTATCAGAAATCAATTCCCCCAGCTGAAACACTGCCGAAAGTTAAATAGTAGGAGCTCGGCACTACAGGTAAGTGCATCGCTTATTTTATAAAAAATTGATTAAAACTAACTATAAACGTATCTATTAATAAAAAAACATATAAAGGCGTTACTATCTTGACTGACAGGCAGCACGTTCAATATTTAAATGGACACATGTCTTTTTTGGGTTGACAATTTATTGTTTAAAGACTATAAACTTGCTTCACTTTTGCAAGCCCTATCAGGCCTGCATGCATTCAACACTACTGCTACTGCCGGAACATGTTGGTAACCTGAAGCCCATTACGTTCCCAAAGCTGTTTAACTGATAGGAATTCGGAATGAAAAAACATGTTACGTTAGTAAAAAAACTCCATAAAATGCGCGCTGATATTTTAAAGGAACTCGATGACAGCATTTCAACCGAGCGCCGTGCGCCACAGCGTGATGTGGGTGATTTCTATGACGATGCCGAAAGCGAAAAAGGAAGACAACTCAATCATTTGCTAAGCGAGCGTGATCGCTCCAAACTTGCCAGGATTGACGACGCGCTTGAAAAAATTGAAGATGAAACCTATGGACTCTGCGACGAATGCGGGTGTGACATTCCCAAAAAACGCCTGAATGTGCTTCCCTTCGCGCGCTGCTGTATTGAATGTCAATCGGAAATGGAACGACAAGGCATCACCAGCACTGAAACCATGGAGGACAAACTTCTGTATAAAGATGTTTCAATCACTGATATTGAACGCAATGACGAATAATTAACACTCGTTTAAAAAATTCCCCGGGCCGTATTCCGGCCCTACACGCCAACATACCCACATACCGGACTGGCAGCAATCCCGGAAAAAACTACCCGCCGCCTCAACTTTGGTTATATACAGACGATAATGCAAAAAACTTTTTTTATAAAAAACATCCTTTTACATATAAAGATACTTTCTTTGCAAGCGTTCATTCCCCTGTGTCGAGACCACCAGACAAAAATTTCATCCCGTGCATGAAAAAATAAAAAAATTTCCTTGTGTCCTCTTGCGGCGGTGTCGATTTGTGTTATAACAAAGGCAGCACAATTTTTATCCCCCCTCCTCGCCCCCTTGGCATTGCCCCTGCCAAGGGGGCTCTTCTTTTACAATACATACAAATGCCGTTTTGACAAGCAACGAGCAGCAGGTATAATAACAGCGTTAATAACGCATTATAGTATCACGGACAGGAGAAACGTATGAAAATTGCAGTCCCCTCACGAAAAGGCGAAGTGGATTCACATTTTGGCCACTGTGAATATTTCACTGTATTTTCCCTTGATAAACAAGGCCAGGTCTGCGCAGAAGAAGAAGTGACACCGCCCCCAGGATGCGGCTGCAAATCAAACCTTGTAAGCAGCCTTGCAGACCTGGGTGTAGACGTCATGCTGGCCGGTAATATGGGTCAGGGCGCGGTCAATAAACTGAATGCTGCAGGAATCTCGGTTATCCGCGGCTGTTCCGGCACGGTCAAAAAAGTTATTGAAGCCTATACAGCCGGAAAACTCGCAGATGCTCCGGTCATATGCCATGATCATGGCAGCTGTCCGGAACACTAATATGGGTATCCGCGAAAGAAAAAGACCAGATACTTCAAAAAAACCGGGCTATATTACAGCCGAAGGATTTCGCCGTCTTCAGGAAGAAGCCGATTTCCTGTGGAACCGCAAACGGCCCGAAGTAACCGCCGCAGTGACAGCAGCGGCTGCAGAAGGCGATCGCTCGGAAAACGCTGAATACATCTATCGCAAACGCCAACTGGCCGACATTGACCGCCGCCTGCGCTTCCTGGGCAATCGGCTTGAAGCCTTGAACGCAATAACCGAAAAACCCAAAAATGATGGCCGGGTGTATTTTGGCTGTTGGGTGACACTTGAAAATGAAGACGGGAACCGTACATGCTACCGAATCGTGGGGCCGGATGAATGGGACACCAAACGGGGCGAAATCAGTCTGGAGTCTCCCATGGCCAAAGCCCTGCTGGGCAAACAGACCGGTGATGATGTCGAAGTTCAGCGACCGGGTGGTCCAACCTGTTTTTTAATTATCAAGGTCACTGTTGATCCGGAGTAACCGCGCTTTTTTAGCGCCTGAGTCCCTCCACCTCCTTGCGGAAAAGCTCCCGTATGAAAAGCGTGTATACAACACTAAAAATTCTACTGCTATGCGGATTGCCCCTTGTCCTGCTGGCCTGCCTATGCCTTGATTACCTGTATCCCGAACAGACTGCAGTTAGCTGGGCCTTCTCGATTGCTCTTGCCGGGCTGGTAGGTATCGGAACCAACAGCATTGCGATTCGCATGCTGTTTCGACCTCTCAAGCCCACTATTTTCGGGCGACAGGGGCTCATACCCCGAAACAAGTCCGCCATTGCCGCCAGTATTGCAACAGAGACTGAAAAACGGCTGCTCAACATTGAAATTATCATGCAGCATATTGAGCGCGAGCGGATTGTTGAACAAACAATTGAATCCGTTGTGACAGCGGCGGAACGCTATCTGGCGCGCGATGAAAACCGCCGGATTGTTGCCGATAGTGTACTGCGGCTGTACAATCACTATGCAGACCGGCTTTTTACCTGGCTGGCCCGCAGCGCTGAGGCCTGGCTGGTTGAACTGGCCCGAAAACCCGGAACAGTTCAACGTATATGGGTCATGGTCAAGCCGCGCTTAAAAGCTTTTTTTGAATCCGGACATCTCAAGCACCAGACTGCAACCTGGATTTTAGAACATCTGGTAACCCGTGCGCCGGAACTGGCAGACCTGCTCGCGCAGTCTCTTGACCGCTACATTACTGAGCAGACACCCTGGAAACAAGTACTGCTGCAGGGGGTTCGTAAGCTCTCCGGCATCCGCCCCGCAGAGATTGAACAGATGCTGCTGGATTTTCTACACAACCCGGGCACCTATGACATGGTTGTAAATCTGGTGGAAAACAACCTGCAGGCTGTTGAATCCTATTTTGAGCAGGACCAGGTTCAAGAGCGCGTACTGCAACTACAGCAATGGCTTGAAGAAACCGTGTTGACGGTTACTCGCTCCCGGGCCATACCGGCGCTGCGCCAAAGAATCGATACCTGGCTGAGCGGGCCGGAAGCCTGGATTGAAATTGACCGGTATGCACAGGACATACTAAAAACCATACCGCCCTGGCTGCAGCAGTTTCTGCAGCGCCCGGAGAACATACAAAAAATTCAAGACATTATTCCCGAAATTATTGAACGTCTTAATATCCGTAAAATCGTGGCAGATAATATCGAGGGTCAGCGCACCCAGGATTTTGAGAGCATGATTTTACGAGTGGTCGGAGAAAATCTGGCCGCAATTGAAGTGCTGGGAGGCCTGATAGGCATGCTAGCCGGACTGGCCCTGCACAAGCCGGTATTCCTTCTGGTACTTCCATTTGCAACGCTTACGCTGATTGGACTGGAAAAAAGTCTGGGCATATTTCGGCGCTAATGGCAGACTACGACTCTGCCGAAAGATGGGAAATTTTTCTACACTCCGCGCTTAAGAACTATCGATTGACAGGTCAACTACACGCCCGGCACTATCAGACCTTGTAATAGATTGAAACAAAGGCACATATGAATATTGTAATGCTGATAAAACCGTTCATGATGAAAAACGAACTCTCAACCCGCGCAAGGTTGTCAGCCGATATGATCCTGTTTTCATACCATAAAAACAAACCGGTAGCGGCCATGCCAAGGTAATACACCGGGCCCAGAGCAAGGACCGCACCGACTCCGCAAAAAAGAATAATACTTATCGCATGCAGAATTTTTACTATCCTGAGCGCGACTACGATCCCGAAGCAAACCGGTACTGAATGCAGGTCAGACGAACAGTCAAAAGAATAATCCTGACAACTGTAAATAATATCGAACCCGGCCGTCCACAACAGAACGCCTAGGGCCAAAAGCCAAATCCCTGGTGGCGGTAGCGTATTAACCGTAGCCACCCAGGCGCCTGCCGGAGCCAGAGCAAGACACAACCCCAGAACAAAATGGCACAGCCAGGTAACATGCTTGGTCAGAGAATACAGTGCCATGGGAACCAGCGCCACCGGCCAAAGCCGATGACACAATGGCGGCAGCATAACAACTGCCAGAAAAAAAACAGCCAGGCTTGCGGCCAGGAATACGACAACCTCCGGGATGGAAATCAAGCCCCGCGGAAGGGCCCGTGAGGCAGTGCGCGGATTGCGGCGGTCGGTGTTCAGGTCGAGCAGGCGATTAAGCGCCATGGCAAAACTGCGCGCCCCGACCATGGCAAGCGTAACCCAGATAACAGTTGCCGCGTCCGGTAGTCCGCCTTCGGCCAGCAGCATGCCCAAATAGGCAAACGGCAGCGCAAAAACGCTGTGCTCAAATTTAATCATGACCAGAATCGTTCTGGTCTTAGCGAGAAAACCCATACTCGCTCCAGCGCCTGGTCACACGTTCCCGGGTGGCTTCATCCATGGTGATACGCGCGGGCCATTCTCGCGTGTGCCCTTCGGCCGGCAACTTACGGGTGGCATCAACGCCGACTTTTGATCCGTACAACGCAATCGGGGAGGAGTGGTCAAGCACGTCAAGCGGCCCCTTCGTATAAAACAGGTCACGCTCGGGGTCGACATTGCTAAATGCGATCCAGGCGGCCTGCGAGCAGTCCTGAACGTCAACATCCGCGTCAAAAACAACAATTGTCTTGGTGAACATCATCTGACCCATACCCCACAGCGCAGAAGCAATTTTGCGCGCATGACCGGGGTATTGTTTCCGTATCCTAACAAACACGCAATTGTGAAACACTCCCTCAGCGGGAAAATTAATATCGATGATTTCAGGCAGCTGCAGTTTAATAAGCGGAAGGAAAAAACGCTCAGTGGCCTTACCCAGATAGTAATCCTCCATGGGAGGACGTCCCACGATAGTAGCCGGATACACCGGGTCGGCTTTACGCGTGATAGCCTTGAGCGTAAACAGCGGATACTGATCGGCATCAGAATAAAAACCGGTGTGGTCTCCAAAGGGCCCCTCAAGCATGGTATCAGTAGCCGATACCGTACCCTCCAGAATAAATTCAGCATGCGCAGGCACCATCAGGTCAACTGTTTTTGCCTTAACCATCTCAACCGGGTTATTGCGCAAAAACCCCGCAAACAGCATTTCATCCAGTCCGGGCGGCAGCGGTGCGGTCGCAGCATATATACTGGCAGGATCACAGCCTAAAGCCACAGCAACCTCTGTATCGCGACCCTTTTCACCCCATAACCGATGATGCACAGCACCATCATGATGCAGGTGCCAGTGCATAAATGCACGTTTTTCATCAAGAACCTGTATCCGGTACATACCCGCATTCTGCATGCCCGTCTCCGGATGGCGGGTAAACACCAGCGGCAGCGTAATAAAGCGCCCTGCATCTGCAGGCCAGCATTGAAGCACCGGCAAATCGTGCAAATCAGGCTCCATATCAACAACCTGCTGGCTCGGGGCTGTGCGCACGGTTTTAGGTTGAATGTTTTTAAGGTCTCTGAGGTTCCACAACAATTTCAGTTTATCGGTAAACGTTGTCAGCGAACTTGCAGGAATCATGTTCGTAATGCGCTCGGCAACGTCATCAAAGCTATCAACGCCCAGGGCAAAACAGGTGCGCTCCAGCGAACCGAACAAATTGATTGCCAACGGGAAACGGGCCCCAACCGGCTTTTCAAATAACAGGGCCGGACCGCCTTTTTTTACCAAGCGATCGGCAATCTCGGTTATTTCCAGGACCGGGTCAACCTGAGCGCCTACGCGATGCAACTCTCCACGCTGTTCGAGCATCTGTAGATAATGGGCAAGATCTTTGAAATACATGTGCGGCGTCCTTTTTTGAATATTTACAGTCATTCTATACCCCAACCGTTCGGGATTTCAACTAAAATACAGCTTTTACTTGACAGAAAGGCTATTTGTGGAACAATAAAAACCAATGCGGCCAACCACAGTGCCGCCCCGACCACCTTCTTTCGGAACGGAAAAAACGTATGCTGTTGCAAAAAAAACTATCCTGCCTGACATGGTTATTTTTGGTTATACTGGTAATGTCCTGTGCGTGCAGCCGCGGTCGCATTGCACCCGAGCTGGCCACGCGCACGTATCAGAAGCCCTACGATAAGGTCTGGGAAGCTGTGACAGGGGTGATCCTGGACGAGCTTGGCTGTGTTGAACGAAAGCTTAAAAAAAATCGTGGTTACCTGGAAACTGAATGGGTGCACAGCATTGATACCGATGGACACCACCGCTGGAAAATTAAAGCATCTCTCAAAAAAACTAAAGGCACGGTCATTGTGCAATTGAATAAAATCGAGCAGCTGAAAGATGATGCCGGCAAAGCACTACGAAAACACTCTACTCATAAGGAAAAAAGAGAGGATAATAAAAATGAGCCGGTCAGCCCGCATTCGGGCTGGTCAAACGAAGCGGCTACAGCACGGGATATTGAAGACCTGTATCGCAGAATTGACCTGCGCCTTGGAGAATAAAAACAGTGAGACAAGGCTTTCTGATTACAGCCATACTAATACTGGCAATGACTGTCGGGCCGTTCATCTCTGTCGCCAGGAGCCAGACCGCTCAAGACACATTCAGCCCGGCGCAATACAGCTGGGCCATAAACTGGATCAACGGACCGCTAGAAACACTGATGGCGCACAGCGTCATTGAGAACATTTCCAGCTCAGACACAAACTTCCACGTGCGGGCAGGTGAGGCCTGGGCTCAGCTTTTATTCAGGCAAGCCGGTGAAATCCTCAGCAATTTTTCGCGTGCCAGACAGATTACCGGGCACTCCCCCTTTTTCACCGTGGAGGAAAGTTCAACCGGGACAGTAATCGGCCGCGTCACGCAAACTTCGATTACGATACTCGTGACAAATGAGGGATATTTTGAGTATTTCCCGGAGACGAATGCCCGGGCAAACACGGCATACTGAGATGCAGGGGATTTTTATAACCGGAACCGATACCAGCGTCGGCAAAACACTTGTTGCTGGAGCTTTGGCAGCCGCCGCACGCAACAACGGCACACGCGTCGGTGTTTTCAAACCCTGTGAAAGTGGCTGCGGCCAGCCGAACGGCAGCCTGCATGCGCACGATGCGGCTTTTCTACAACGCATGTCCGGCAGTTCGGCAGCCCTTGAACAAATATGCCCCTATCGTTTGCAAGAGGCGCTGGCGCCTGCGATTGCCGCTGAACGTGAACACGTCAATATTTCAACAGACTATATCCGGGAAGTTTACCAGTCGCTGTGCGAAGACTGCGATATGATGATTGTCGAAGGTGCCGGGGGCCTGCTGGTTCCCATGGCTGACGGTGTACTTACGCTTGACCTTATCCAGCAACTGGGATTGCCGGTGGTAGTTGTTGCCCGGCTTTCGCTTGGCACAATCAATCACTGCCTGCTGACTGTCCGGCAAATCCAAGCCGCCGGGTTACCCCTGACAGGCATTGTGTTCAACCGAACACTGGAACAGGACACAGCAGCTGAGCAGACAAATCCGGCTGTGTTGCAACGCTATACAGATGTACCCGTACTGGGGTGCCTACCCTTTTTAACCCCGGACCAGCAACAAAATCCCGATACACTGGCGAAAATCGCACAACGCAGCCTGAATCTGAAGCTAATTCTGCCCGGCGTTTTCAGCAAAGACAACGGCGCTCAGATGGTCTAAAATTATTTCTTAAAAAACAGCTTATCCGTGTCAGCGTCGCTTAAGTCCCATAACTCCTTAGCCCTGTTTCTCATCTCCTCCATGTATCCGCTGATAAAATTATACTGGGCCCGATCAAAAAACAGGGCGGCACGATCATTGAGCTCCCGCATCTGATGCAGCTCCACTGCAGATTCAAAAAGGCTTGATTCAAGCACAAAAAGCCAGATTGTGCGCTTGAGCAAAATAAGCGCACGCACCCCTTCACCCAGCTGGATGCCCAGATGGAACAGACCGGTACCTTCCTTGGCATAGTGGCGAATTATATCTTTCTGGGGCTTATCGTAGCTGATCCATTCCCCCAGCTCTTGAATAACCATATGGGCCTTGCTATCAAACTTACCTAAAGCATCCGTCGGAAAAGACGGTGTGGCAGGATCCGAGCTCAACCGCTCAGTCCAGCGCGCAATTATTTTATCAGCATTTTTTTCAATCAACGCAACCAGCTTATCGGAAATCATACCCTGCATCGTATCAACCCTCCTGCACTTGTTCAGTTTTTTGTGATTACGTCTTCATAAATTATAAAGCCTGCTGCTAATAACAGCACCGGGCAAAATACACGTATTCAATTCCAGTGGCATGCCATAAGCCGTTTATTGTCACGGCGCCTCTATTTTTTTAATAGCAGGTCTCTACTATGATCGCAAATTATTTTTGCCCCATCCGCATTTCTGCAGGAATGCCAGAGACTGTTAACGTGCGATTGTCAGCCCATATCGTTAAAGGAAATCAGCCTGATATCTTCTCCAATGATAGCCTCACGCACTAACGGGCTGGTGAGCGCACGCAGTTCCCGTTCGCGCTGCGCACTGGAAAACGACTGCGCCCCCGACGAAGGATAACCGGGGTGACACATCAGCTCACTTACGCCTGCTGGCAATTTTTTCAAGAAATGACACAGCGAGGCAGTATCGCCTGTATCTGGAAACGCAATGCCAAACATTCTATCCGGCATGCACAATCCAGATTCACGAAAAAGGGACCGGGCGCGCACGGCCAGCAGGGCCAGAAACAACCGCTTCAAACCGGCACGCCCGCACAGCCCCGGAACGTGCAGCGGCTCCAGGGGCAAACGCACACTCCTGATATTAAAGCGCCGGGCAAGCTCAGCACATATCCTGGCACAGCCGGGGAATATATGCAGGTGATTGTTGCCATCCAAATGATCCGGTTTCCGCCCGTTGGTACAGAAGGCTTCAATCTGGGCGCTCCATTCACGCCTGATATCATCAACACTATAGCCTCTGCACAGAGATTTGCGCCAGGCGAACACCTTTGGCAAAAAATCTCCCTGCGGCCCGGCCAGGGATTGCACATTTGGGCTGAGCGGTTTGCCGCGGGTAAGGTTGAGATGCACGCCAATGCGCGGTCCCAGCACCTGTTCAAGCTCACCCAACGCACCATCAAGACCGGGCATGTTGGTCAACACACTTGCACTGGTCAGGATACCATTTTTCGCGGCTTCGATAATCCCGCGATTGCGTTCAGCATCGGTATTGTAATCATCAGCGTTGACAATTAAAAGACGCTCGACGGCCATGGTTATCCTCTCCGGGAGGCTTCTGAAGTTGCTTGCGCCAGCCCGTGCTCAAAAAAATCAATATACGCGGCCGCCTGCATATCCCAGGTCCATTCACACTCAATAGTTGCGCGCGCCCGACAGCCCATATTAATTCTAAAATCACGTCGATCGCGCAGCGCTTTGACGGCACCACGGATAGCTGTTCTGTCACGCTCAATGAGCAGCCCGTTATCACCATCTTGGATCAATTGCGGCGCCAGGCCCACAGGCGTGCTGATAAGGGACACTCCGCACGCGGATGCTTCCAGCAATGGATGCGGACCGCCTTCAGTTCGGCTTGTGCATATATAGGCGTCAAGCCCTTGGTAAAATGCAACCATCTCAGCCTGCGTACGCACAACGCTCTCGCGCGCGGCCAGCCTGAGCTCTACACCGCTCAACCCTTCCAGAGCCGGCAGCAGAAAATCATCAATACCCCGTTTCCCGGGATGATTGTCCAGCGAGCCCGCCCACCCCAACACCAGCGAGCCCGCAGCAGAGGGTACGCGCCGCCCCGGCCTGAAAATCGTTTCATCGACCCCGTGAGGCGTATAAAATACCGCCGGATGCCGGTTGCGAAAGATATCATACAAAATGCGGGAGGGAACATTGACGGCATCAAACCGGCGCAGGGTTTCAATAGTTGTACTCGAAGGTGGAAGGCCGCGCCCGCCGTCCCATTTAAAATGACTACGCACGCCGGTAACTGCAGGGCGTGGCACAACCTGTTCTATGCCGGCATCCTGAAATTGGCGCCAATAGCAGGGGTAGGCCAGATCGAAGTTCGCACGATCAAGGGCGGCTTCGGCATCCCGGTTAAAAACCTTTATAAAACGGTATCGGTGTGACAGCCTGCGGATAACATTGTCGGCGGTCCGGTCCAGGGCCCAGCCGGGCACATCAACCAAAACAAGAATGCGGGGTTTCATGGTTTTTTCAACCTGATATGGCGTTACAACTACTGTATGATTTTACAAGCGTCTGAGCCGGAAACTGTGCAGACTAATCCCCTTGACCTTCCGGCGATCCCGTGCGGCCGCAGCCAGTGAGACTGCAATCCAGCCTCTTTTTCAATTCCCAGTTTGAAGACGGAGAAAATCCCATACTCCGGCGCCAGACAGACGGGCTTTCCATACAAAAATACAGCTCTATGTTTTTAGAGTATTCACGCAGCCAACCGATCAGGCTTGTATACAGCTCAAGTCGAATCTCCTGCAAATAACGCATTTTGCCGTCAAGCCCGGGTACAAACTCACCGGTGTAGATGGACGTGTGCGGAAAGGTTGCCTGCGCAATTGCCTTAAGGCGCGGCATAAAGCGCAGGGAACCAATGCTGATCCAGACAACCCGCTCAGGCGGAATGTGCTTTTTCAGCAACTCAACCGTTGCCCGGTAGCCCTCTTCCCAGCCCTTATGGGCAATAACCGGATCAAAGTGAAAACCCACCCGGTATCCCCGTTCAATCAAGGCGCGCGCAGCCAGTATCCGGTCAACCAAAGGAGCCGCTCCCATCTCTTCATGCGCACATATTTCAGCAGCGTTCAAAGACCAGGACACGATAAAGGAGCTGCTGTAGTCGTGTTCCAGCAGGCTGGCAATATTGGTTGTCTTGGTTTTCAACTCCAGAATAAGATGCGGTCGATTCCGAAAGAATTCAGCAACCGCCGGCACAAAGTCGGTCAAATGTTCAAGTGCGAGACTGTCCATGTATTCACCGGTGCCAATGCGCAGAAACCGGCCGGGCGCAATCCGGGCACTGCGTTCAAGTTCATCGAACATATCATCCCGGTTGACAAACAGAGTAAGAAAGGGATTATTTAAATAGGCCTGCAGCACGCAGTACGTACAGGCAAGCGGGCAGCCCAGCCCGGTATTTAAAATAAGGTATAAACAGCAGCGGTAACCGCGGCCGGTTCCGGGGCAGGCCTCAAGAAAGCGACCACGGTTACGGCACAGCAGCAAACGGCGCTTGCCGTTAAAACCGCTTGGGGGATCGTCATGATAGCGCTTAATCAGAGCAGCGGCATCCTCTACGCGGACAACCGGCACCCCAGGGCAGCGATCAAGAATGCGCGCGGTCAGCGGATAGGACTCAGCCGCCTGTTCAACAAAAATTTCATCCGGAAGAAACGATTCGTCCGCACCGTTTACCCGGTCACTATATTTATCAACACATGTCATACTATATACGCCTACCGCGAAGGTAATGGAGTTCTATTTCCGTCTATTGCCCGTACCAACCGATACGTCATTATTTTCAGCACACAGACGCTCAAAGCCCTGCTGCCGGTCTGCAAGCATCAGCTCACGGCTGCGCTGCCCAAGCTCATCTGCGGATGTAAAAGCTATTTCGGCCTTAAAAGTCCGGCCCTCAAAGTGCGGAGGCGGCATAATGCGAATACCTGCCGGCATGTGGAGTTCCTTCAGAGCGGCGGCAAAACGGCCTTCGGCAGCGAGCAGACGCGGAAAACGGCGGCTGCGCAGGATATGTCGCACCCGCTCTGTTTTTTGCACACGGTTAAAATGCATCTCAGAGCATACCTGCTCAATATCGGCTACGGCGACCACATCGCGCAACGCAATTTTATCTCTGCGGGACAGGTCTTCCAGACATTCAAGCAGTTCGGATTGTTTACCCGCACTCAGATGCAGCTGCTGCATAAGCTCAAACACCGCCAAACGGTCTTCAGCACTGTAGGCGCACAGCCTCAAAGCGCTTGCTTCCGTCAAACTCCCGGCAATCAAGGCGGCGCACAGTTCCTGCTCGAGGATACACAGTCTGAGAAAACGCTCAAGCGTGCGCCCCGAAGCGGACAAACCAAAGCGCGGCAGCCATTCCGAAATAACTGTATCCCTGGTAAAACATTCAACCAGGCGCTGTAGCGCATGGGCCTTTTCAACCGCATTAAATATGCGGTGGGACACATTATCCTGCAGAGCGCATGCAAGCAGGCGCGCTTGCGAAATTTCCGGATCAAACACCCAGGCACGTACTTCCTGCCATCCGAGATTGCACACAGCCAGCAGACGCAGGTAACCGCAGATAATTACATAGGGTGCCCCCTCCCCTGGGCGCCACAGACATGGCGGCTGCAGCAAACCGCAGGAGGCAATAGAACATTGCAGGGCAGCACTGTCCCGGCCTTCAGTAGTTACAAAAAAGAGTTCACTCATGCTAATTTCGTTAAGCTGAACCGTCTGTAGAGTTTTATGCATGGAGCAAAATCCTTATAAAATGCTAATTTTTAAGTTTTCCCAGTTTAGAATAGGCACGCCGGCGCAAAAAATACAATATGATAAAATTTTCAGTTGTTAAAAACACTATCTTGCTCTATCTTAAATCAAGGCTAGACGCGTGCCAACTGTTAAATACGCGTAATCGTCAAAAGACATGGAGACGCTTTAATGAAACATATTATCACCGTACTTATTCAACTGCAGGATCTTAATTTTACCCTGCAGGAACAAAAGGCCCTTACCGCTGAAACTCACCTGAAAAGCCTTGAAAAAAATATTACAACACTGTCCCGTGACCTGCCCGCGGATATCTGTAAAACATTTACTGCTCTCTTAAATCACTATGCGACCGCAGTTGTCCCCATGACTGATGGAACCTGCTCGGGCTGCGGCATGTCCGTTCCTACCATTATGGCCTATGAAGTACAGGTGGGTGAAAAACTAATTCAATGTCCGCGCTGCACGCGTATTCTGTTCTATCGCGAGGCTCTGCCGCGGCAACTCAAACGAATCCGGGCCATAAACGAGAAACCAAGCCCCGGGATCGCGCGTTTTTCATCCAGCAAATTGATGTTACCGCAGCTTGGAGCGAAAACACGTGATGAGGCCTTGGAAGAAATGATCAACCTCATGGCCACGCAGGGATTTGTTGAAAAACCCGAAACTTTACTTTCGGCGGCCCTCAATCGCGAATCAATCGTGCCAACCGCAATCGAACACGGACTTGCCTTCCCGCACGTGCGCGGTGTTGAAGGCGGTGGGCTGATTTTTGCTGCCGGACTAAAAAAACAGGGTCTGCACTTCGGGGCCCCCAAGAGCAGGCTTACGAAAATTATTTTCTTTATTGTTATTCCGCTGGCTGCCAGCGCCTTTTACCTGCAGCTCATCGCCGGACTGATGGAATCACTACGTGCGGCCGACAATCGCACAAAACTGCTTGCGAGCACAACACCGGAAAAAATGTGGAAACTGCTCAGCCAGCTGACCAAGAAAACCATTGCCTAGTGGGAGAAAACACGTTTCAAGCTGCATATCGTGATGCCCTGCAGCGTGCGCGCGAAACATTGCACACCAAGGACATCAGCGCCTGTTGCGCCGGCGGCGGGGCCAGCCTAAACCGGCACAACAAAACTACAAATACAATTGAACTATGTTTTTTGAACAAACCTGTGAGCATTACGCTTCCAGATCTTAGCTTCAGCATAAAAAGTGCAGAAGAGGAGGTATCTATATGGGAACAAGTTCTTATTCTGCACTACCTTGCAAACAGCGAACAGGCAGCATTGCATAATACCCTTATCAATTACCGGCGCATGCGCGATGGAGCGCTGTATGCCGAGGCATTTGAACGGCGTTGCACTCAGCCCCTACTGGCAACATTCGGCCTCACACCCGACGGCCTGATTACGGCTGCAGCAGCTCTGGGCGGTATTTCGGCCGACTTCGCAGACTTTGCCGTGCGCATACCGGCGTTTCCGCGACTTGACATCATCTGCTGCTTATGGAAGCCTGATGCTGAATTCGGGCCGGAGGCTACGATACTCTTTGACGCCGGAATCGAACAATTTTTATGCGCTGAGGATATTGCCGTTTTATGCCAGCAGATTGTTTTAAAATTAATTAAAACCCGCGTTTCTTAAAAACAACCCGGAGATCTTTTATGAAAAAGAAAATTGTTGTTGTAATGCCAGCCTATAATGCAGCGGAAACCCTACGCCGCACCTTCGATGACATACCCACAGGGCATGTCGATGATATCATTCTGGTAGATGACAACAGCACGGACGATACGGTGGAAATATCACGCTCGCTTGGCATTCACACCATCGTCCATTCTGAAAACCGCGGTTACGGGGCTAACCAGAAAACCTGCTACAGCGAGGCTCTCAAGCGCGGCGCTGATATCGTTATCATGATCCACCCCGACTACCAGTATGACAGTCGCCTGGTACCCTATATTCAGGGATTTCTTGATCTTGATATCTGCGATGTGATTCTGGGTTCCCGCATCAGGACCAGAAGTGAAACCCTGGCATGCGGTATGCCGGCCTATAAATACCTTTGCAACAGGGTGCTTACCACTGCTGAAAATGTTGTACTCGGACAAAATGTATCGGATTTTCACACGGGTTACCGGGCCTACACACGCAAGGTTCTTGAAACCATTCCGTTCATGAAGAACTCGGATAATTTTGTTTTTGACACACAGTTTCTGGTACAGACCGTATATTTCGGCTTCCGAATCGGCTGCGTCCCTGTTCCGGTACGTTATTTTTCAGAAGCCTCATCAATCAACTTTAAAAACAGCGCGATATACGGCAGCCAGACCCTGATGGCCCTCATGGCATTTATGCTGCAAAAAAGTGGTCTGAAAAAATCACCCCTTTTTGAACCAAAGAGCTAAGCCGACTCGCTATAAATAAAACAGCGCCATTGCTTTGCCTATCGACACACCGGGGTCAGCGCCTGCTTTACCGGATATGCTGCTCAGCAATGTATATTCACGTGCGCAGCGAGGACATTCCTGAATATTTTTCTTGGCCCGGCATGCTCAAACGACACGGGCCTTATACTCCAGGTACATCAAACAGTGTTGGTTCAATGCGGCATGAAAAGCAAAGTTTCTTCATCACAATTCCTCCAGACCTTCGTCCCATATTTTTTTAAGTTTCAGAAGGCTTCTTTTCAAACGCGAAGCAACCGTCCCTTCCGGAATATTCAGCATTTCCCCGATTTGTTTATAGCTGTATTCATCGTAGTATTTCATCCTCAAAATAGTTCTGCATTTTTCTCCCAGTTGACTGAGCGCCAGTTCAATCTGCCGGCGGTCCTCTGCATGCAGAAGCCGTCGTTCATTAGTCTCACCCGGAGATGCAACCGAATCATACCCTTGCATTGATACGGCAAACCGCTCCCCGGCCCGCTTTGCTGCAGACTGTCGCCGTATTTCAGAGATGCATTTATTTCTAGTAATTGTTGATGCAAAGGTTTCAAGAGAACAGTTAAAATCAAATGTCTTTAAAGATGAAAAAAAACTGCTGAGAACCTCCTGCCTAATTTCCTCCATTTGCTGCGAACCGAAGCTCCATTGTCTCCAACGAACAATATAATTAACAATTGTTTCTATGCGAGTATAGAGCTGTTGCCAGGCTGACTGACAACCGCATAAACATTGGGCCACCAGTTGCCGATCATCACTCCTGGACATTGCACCCCCCGTTTTTTTATAAATCGATTTTAAAATGCTTCTAAATGTATAAAAAGTAAGCTTGAGTACTTTTGCATGCCTCTAATTTATAATAATATTACATATATACACAATATTAAAATATTTGTAAATCATTATGGTCATATTTGTAATCTTTTTTAACCCTATCTAACCAAAAAATGAAAACAGGGGCAGAGATAGCCATAGCCAAACCATGCAAACAGTCGCTTAAGGTTGGAAAATTCGATTATTCGGATAACGAGCCGGGATTTTCTTACAACAGCATTAAAAGGAAATCAGGTGATTACTACAGGAATGCAAATAAGAAAAGACAGAAAAAAAGCAACTCGTAAAACACAATGGACTATGTGTTGACGGGACCTACTCTTCTTGATCACGTACTTCTGCCCATATCATGCGCAACTCGGGAAGCACGCTTATAAAGCAGTCAAATATTGCAGGGTCAAAATGAGAACCCCGGTCTGCTGCCATAATGGCCAGGGCTTCCTCTTCCGGCAAAGCCCGCCGATACACACGCTTATGTATCAGGGCGTCATAGACGTCCAGCACAGCGCAGATACGGGCCGGCTCGGGGATGTCTGCTCCTGAGAGGCCCTGATGGTAACCGGTGCCATCCCATTTTTCATGATGGGACAACGCAATGGAGTGTGCCATGTTCAACAGAGAAAAATCAGAGCCCTCCAGCATCCGGGCGCCGATAACAGTATGGCTTTTGACGACCTCAAACTCTTCGGCCGTGAGCCTGGCTGGCTTGCGCAGAATAGTGTCTGGAAGTCCTATTTTTCCAATATCATGCATAGCAATAGATATCCGCATCTCATCCTGTGCCTGCCTGGTCCAGCCCAGCGCTTGTGCCAGTACAACGCTATAAAGACCCAGACGCCGGTTGTGCGATCCGGTTTCAAGATCACGGTAGCCGCAGGCCGCAGCCAACCGCAGACAGATCTCCTCCTCGCGCCGCTGAATTTCAGCGGTTCGCTGGCGCACATCGTTTTCAAGTCTTTTTTCGTATTCCCTGCTCTGAATGCTCAAACGACGCCGTTCAAGCGCATTGACAACGCCAATGACGATTTCGTTCAAATCAAAGGGCTTAATCACATAACCATACGCCCCAAGATGCAAAGCATTTACAGCAGTTGTACGATCATCTACCGCGGTTACCATAACAACAGCGACATCAGGATACAGCTTCCGGACAATGCCAAGCAGTTCAATCCCTGATTTGCCAGGCATCATTATATCTGACACTATGAGGGAATATTCATTGCATGCGCATAGCTCAAGCGCACTTTCAGCACAATCGGCAGTATCGCAACTATAGCCTTCCATCGCGAGGCACTGGGCAATAATATCGCTTACCTGATGCTCATCATCAACAACCAGAATTCGCTCACGAAGATGGTTCTGTTCCATGTGCTCCGATCTCCCACTGTCTGTTCAAAAGCAAAAAAAGCTCCGGACACACTCACCAACACTACATCCTAAGGCACTCGCCGGCCAGACACTCTCTATAAATACTAACACAGGGATTAAGGAAGTAAAACCACGCGGCCTGACTGGGGCAAGGGTTTTTTATGCAACGCAGCTATACCTTGTAAAACTCACGATACCATGCAACAAATTTTTTCACGCCCTGCTCAATTGAGGTTGACGGCCGATAGTTAAAGTCCTGTATAAGATCGCTTACATCAGCCCAGGTGGCTGGCACATCTCCGGGCTGAATGGGCATCAAATTTTTGCAGGCGGTCTTGCCAAGAGCTTTTTCAATAGCACCTATAAAATCAAGCAGTTTTACCGGGGAGCTGTTGCCGATATTATAAATTTTATAAGGCGCGGGGCTGGAGCCCGGATCAGGCGCGGCGCTGCTCCAGTCGGGATTAGGCTTCGCCGGATTATCAATAACCCGTACAATACCTTCAGCAATATCATCAACATACGTAAAATCACGCTGCATATTGCCATTATTATATACATCAATCGGCTCCCCTGCCAAAATAGCCTTTGTAAAAATAAACAGCGCCATATCCGGGCGCCCCCATGGTCCGTACACGGTAAAAAACCTCAGACCGGTTGTGGACAAATTGAACAGATGGCTGTACGTATGAGCCATCAATTCATTGCTTTTTTTACTCGCCGCGTAAAGACTTACCGGATGATCAACATTATCATGTGTTGAAAAAGGCATATTCGTATTAAGCCCGTACACGCTGGATGAACTGGCATAGGCAAGATGGCCAACACCTGAATGGCGGCAAGCCTCCAGCATGTTCACAAAGCCCTCAATATTGGCGCTAACATAGGCATGCGGATTGGTCAGGGAATAGCGCACCCCGGCCTGGGCAGCCAGATGACACACAGCGTCAAATTTTTCCTGCTTGCAGAGCTGCAGCAGAGCATCCCGATCCTCAAGTTTCAACTGTATAAATTCGTACTCAGGGAATAGGCTGCTTCTGGTTTTTTGACCATAATGAACATCGGCAATGTTGATGCCGGTTTGCGCCAAACGGCCATGTTTTACGCGCACGTCATAATAATCATTAACGCTGTCAAGACCGACGACACAATTTCCTCGCTGCAGCAGTTGTAACGCCACCTGGAAACCGATGAAGCCAGCCGTACCGGTGACAAGGATTTTTTTTGGCATGCAATTTTTCTTTCCGAGAGATCTAAAATTTTAAAAGTGTTTTAAGGGCGGTTTGCCTATAGTAAAAACATTAAACCCGATATTGAAAAGTTTTTCATGATCAAGAATATTGCGACCATCAAAAATAAAAGCCGGTTTTTCCATATGCTCAAATATTCGGGCATAATCAAGCTCTTTGTACTGATCCCATTCAGTCATAACGGCAAGGGCATGTGCCTTATTTGAAGCAGCATACGGATCTTCACAAAACTCAATCTGTTCAACACAATCACTCAAATCTGCACGAGCATTATCCAGCGCTTTGGGATCACTGATTACAAGCTGGGCATGTTCATCCAATAATTTGCGGGATACAAAAATGGCCGGTGATTCACGCGTGTCACTGGTATTGGCCTTAAAGGCAAAACCCAACAACACAATACGTTTGCCTGCCACAGTATTAAACATAACCTTGATCATATTTGTTATAAAGCGCTGCTGCTGATATTCATTCATCATGACAACGCTTTCCCAATAGCGTGCAACTTCGTCAAGACCGTAGTGCTCACAGATATAGACAAGATTAAGGATATCCTTTTTAAAACAAGAGCCGCCGAACCCCACGCTGGCGTTAAGAAACTTAGACCCAATACGGCTGTCTGTACCAATAGCAAGAGCTACTTCACCTACGCTGGCCTCAGTTTTTTCACACAGGGCGGAGATACTGTTAATAGAGGAAATGCGCTGGGCTAAAAAAGCGTTCGCAACCAGCTTGGAAAGCTCGGCGCTCCAAAGATTGCTGGTTATGATGCGCTCGGGCGGAACCCAATTTGCATAAATATCCACAATCTCACGGCGGGCCTTCAGGCCGGATTCGGTTTCGCGCGAACCGACCAGGACGCGGTCGGGATTTTCAAGGTCAGCTACGGCTGATCCTTCGGCAAGAAATTCCGGATTGGACAGCACTTCAAAATGCAGGCCCTTATCATTGGCATTTAAAATACGCTCCATCGCATGGGCCGTACGAACCGGCAACGTGCTTTTTTCAATTATAATTTTATTAGAGTCGGAAACCTGCAGAATGGTGCGCGCAGTTTTCTCCCAGTACTGCAAGTCTGCGGCCTTGCCCGCGCCTTCACCATAGGTCTTTGTTGGCGTATTAACAGAGACAAAAATGATGTCAGCCTTATAAATATTAGTATTAATCTCGGTAGAGAAAAAAAGGTTGCGCCCAAGAGACTGCCGCACAAGATCCAACAGGCCGGGTTCATAAATAGGAAGATTGTCAGTCTGCCAGGCGGCAATACGTTCAGGATTAATGTCTACTACAGTTACTTCATAATTCGGGCAACGGGCAGCTATCATGGCCATCGTGGGGCCGCCAACATACCCTGCTCCAATACAAACGATATGCTTTTCGAAATTATCACCCTGCATAATCAAAGTACTCCTGACAATATATAGTTTTTATTAAAAAGTAATCCTATGCTTTTTTAATAATGGATACAATGCTTTTTTGTCTATATATAAATTGAAGGTTGCAAAGAACAGATTTTTTATTGACTCCGGCTGTTGTTTTGATAATCTCTTGAAGATTAAATACCCGATTTGATGCAGTGCTTAAGCACAAACAGCATGTGCTGTAT
>Ga0075120_10000290_pt1 | contig 41672 bp, 38 predicted proteins | sample AntAceMetag02UKL_FD_69792 | JGI IMG/M metagenome (GOLD analysis project Ga0075120, IMG submission 69792) | Saline lake microbial communities from Ace Lake, Antarctica - Antarctic Ace Lake Metagenome 02UKL | ecosystem: Environmental > Aquatic > Non-marine Saline and Alkaline > Saline | place...
TTTGCACAAAACCTTTGCGACTTGGCGTCTTTGCGCGAAAGAATGGTTGGGATTCAATATTCTATTTCGCGCAAAGCCGCAAAGAACGCTAAGTATTTATATTCAAAGAACTCAAATAAACATGAAACTTATTCATAATATGCAATTTTTGTCAATTGCTGAGTTAACTGGATAACCATATAAAATTATTTGCCATGAAGCAAAAATAAACAAAATGCATACTTATACTTAAGAATTATCAACGCTTAGGTTTTTACCGGATTCAACATCTCTTAAAACATGCCAACATTCTGAATCACCCTTTGGAATACACTTTTCAATAACATAATCTAATTCAGGATTTAATCCTTTTACTAAAGCTTCTTCCATAGATGTGTGAGCTTTACATGTTTGCGGCCGTGTGAATGGATATGGACATTCCGGCACCATGATACATACCCGTTGGTCTGTCCATTCGGTAATTTCACCCTTTGACCGCATGCCGTTAAAAACTTTCACCAGGAATAAACCTACAGCATGGATATCCATCTCTCCTTCACGAGCTTTGACTCGATCCGCGATTTCTTGACCATATTCCATGCTGACTTCTGCGATTAAATCCAATCCATCCTCGCCGAAGCGGTCTTCAATGGCTTCGTATAGTTTTCTGATTCTTATCAGCAATCCTCTCAAATTACTTTTGTAACGTTTTTCGAGTGGAATCGTTTCAACTTCTATTCCGGGAGGAAGTTTTATCATAATGTTTCCAGTTCCGCTGGTAGTCAATTATCTACGAAATATTATTTTGTATTTTGAATTAATTGTTTCTAAATATTGCCATCTCATCCATTTTCATTCCAGTTAAATCAGCAATGACCGGACATTTTATTTTCAATAGAAAAAATATATTTTTATCTATTTGGCTCAGAGTCTCAAAATTGCCCTGTCCTTTCGCAATAACCAAGTCAGCAGATTCAAACCTCTTTCTGAATGTGTCAGAACAATCTTCAAGAATAGTTCCAGGAATACCACTGCCATTATCAATCACTTCAACATATTTGTCCAAACCGACCTGAAGAGCATCTTGCAGGATCACATCATTAAGCACAGGTTTACCTCTTACAACGAAACATATTTTTTCCTCTGGGAGTTGCTCGATGAACAACATATCGAAAACAATTTCACCAGCATTATCACCAAGATAGAGAATAGATTTTGCCTTTTCAATTTCAGATTTCAGGTGCTCACCCAATGTTTCGTTTATATCAAAATCTGTTGCCTCCAGAATTGAATGCTCGATTTCCCGGCTGCTCATTGTGTCTCGAACACCAAGATCAATACTGTTTCCTGCAATACAAATTTCAACGCCTCCATAAAAGGATCTAATGATTCAATAATTATCTTCCGGACGCTTGTTGAAAGGTCGAGAGCAACACGGTTCTGTTCAAAACGATCCATTTTGAATGGGTCATTTTGACAGGTTGTTTTGGAAATAATATTATGAATCTGATATGCAATTTCCGGGGGAGAACGCGAGTAATCTGTATTAGCTAAATAACGCAGAATTTCACGCAATACCACTTCCCCGGCTTTTATATCATTTATCTGGGATGTAACAAGTTTAACTGATTGCCGAACAAAACATGGTAAGCAAATAGGACTGGTTTTCATCTACTTACCTTTTAAGTAATCTTAAAAATTCTATAAAACATGAAAAATCTGTATGTGAAAGCATTTTGCTTTGACCTGTAAAAATCCGCCAGAATATATGCGGACGGAATTACATATTATGACTGGTAGTGAGCTGTGACCCTCAGCTCAATTTCAAGCATGACCACACAGAGACGCAGCCAGCTAAATGAAATCTTCCATTTGGTCTTGTCACAACAGGGGATGCAATCCCGTCCGCTATTTTAAAGTCTTAATGATTATGATTCCTTGCAAGCAGTGGCAACATCACTCATAGTACCCTCGAGGTATGCATTGACTGATTCATCAACATCCATAAAGCGAGTTGATACAACGCCTATCCCTGCTCGTTCAAGCAGATTGATAGCTCCCATTCCAATACCACCACAAATCAGGACTTTACAATCCGATAATCCCTGGGCAACTTGGGGACCACAATTATGTCCACCACCTCCTTGGCTTTCAGATTCATTTTGTCCATGTTCACCTCGCATGTGGGGAGTAAAACTGTTAGAACGTAACTCTCTGTTCGTAATGCTACCATCTTCAACAGTAAATATGACGAAAAGGGGCGTCTGTCCAAAATGCATACAAACACGAATTCCATCATCGCTGGTTACAGCAATCTTTGCGGTCATAATCATTCCTGTCTAAAATTAATTTCTCGTTAAGTTTTCTGTTTTCATCTGCAATATGAAGAGAATCAAGTTTCAAACAATTTGCAATTGAAAATTTTAGTTTTGTTTTTCTCTTAATACACCCTATGCATCATCTGGTTCAGACTTAGATGTAGATTCAGATAAATCTTTTAACTCTTTCCTTGTTGCCTGGAGTTCATCTTCCAGTTCTTTAGCATAGCCTTCTAACTCTATACGATCAGCAACTTTATCGTCAATTATACGATTACGCATCCACCGACCATCTGTCAATCGGTTGCGTCCACCGCCCCAGCAGTGTCCCATACCACCGCCGCGTGGTAATCCGCCTTGTCCAACACCGTGACGAACATCGACGAAACGTCTATTGCTTCCACACAATCCTCGTCCCCCACCGGTTAACGGTCCTCCACCTTGTGGACCTGTACGATCAAAACCTGGCATTTTAAATCTCCTTATCTTACTAAACAATTGATGAATTCAACTCTTTCTTCAACCTACTCCACAAAGATTCAATATCCCCTGAAATTCCATTCTTACTGTATTCGACCACGGGAATTCCTTGAACCATTGCTTCGGTGACAATGTTATCAAAACGCACTTTACCAATTATTTTGTTTCCGGTGCGTTCGCCCCACTCTTCGATGTTTTTGGTAACTTCTTTATTGATGTCCCACTTATTAATACATATACGGGTTGGAATATCAAAGTGAGCTGTCAGCTCTGCTATCCGTTCCATATCGTGCTGTCCTGAAAGAGTGGGTTCGGTGACAATCAGGGCGAAATCCACGCCGGTAATTGAAGCGATAACAGGACAACCAATCCCCGGTGAACCATCCACGAGCATATACTCAATGTCACGTGTTTCTCCAATTCCCTTGGCAAAATTCCGTACTATAGTTACAAGTCTGCCTGAGTTCTCGGCAGCTATTCCAAGTTTCGCATGCACCATCGGTCCGTAAGCAGTTTCGGATATATACCACTCTCCGGATGGTTCATCTACCAGCTCAATAGCTTGTTCCGGACAGAACCAGGCACAGACTCCACATCCCTCGCAGGCGATATGGTCAACTTTGTATGACATATTGACTATATCTATAGCCTCAAAACGACATAGATCGTGGCATAGATCGCAGCTTGAGCATTTCTCCATGTCAATTTCAGCCACCTTGGCGCCGGAAAATGGATTAATTTTTTTTATGTCTGGATGAAGCATCAGGTGCAGGTCAGCCGCATCCACATCGCAATCTGCTAAAGCTGTTGGACTGGCTAATGCTGCAAAAGATGAGATAATGCTGGTTTTGCCTGTCCCACCTTTTCCGCTGACTATGGTTATAGTTTTCATGCTACTACACTATTGTTTATCACTATCATTTTAATCTGTCAAGTTCGAATTATACAGCCACACTACTTGAAACACGTTCCATTAGTCTGTCAGCGAGGACAGAGTAGAGTTCCAGTTGGTTCGGTATTTGGTTGACGAGCATACTGCCTTTGGAATATGCTTCTGCAATATCACGTGAATAAGGGATGCGAGCGATCACCTCAATGCCCTCATCCCGGCAATACGTTTCCACTCCGCTATCTCCTATATCGGAACGGTTGATAACAACGCTGAGCGGCATCTCGAGTTTTCTAACGGTTTCCACTGCGAGCCGCAGATCATTCAGACCGAACGGTGTTGGTTCGGTGACTAATAAAACATAATCCCCCCCTCTCATGGTTTCGATCACCGGACAAGAGGTTCCGGGTGGAGCATCGATTACTGATATTCCATTCTCGTCAAGCTCATTCTTTACCTTTCGAATAAGCTGAACCGCACTCGCCTCTCCGATATTCAGCTTTCCTGCCACATATTTGATTTTACCTGCTGTTCCGGTTTCAACTATACCTACTTCACGATTAACCTCTTCAATCGCTTTCAAGGGACAAACCAGGCTGCAGCCACCACATGAGTGACATAATTCTGGAAAAGTCAGGACTTTACGACGAATCACAACAATTGCACTGAAACGGCATATTTTGCTACAATCTCCACATCCATCACATAATTCATGATTTACCTGTGGTACCGATTGACAGAATATCCGGCTATGCTCGATCTCCGGTTTAAGAAAAATGTGACCATTCGGAGCTTCCACATCGCAATCGCAGTATGAAGCTGGAAAATTTTTTGATGCGAATACTGTGGCAAGATTAGTTGCGACTGTTGTTTTTCCAGTACCGCCTTTACCGCTGGCAATAACGATTTTCATCGTTTCCCCAAATTATCCCTGTCTAACCACAAGCGCCCCGCATTCTGGGCATTTCATATCGGTGCAAGGTACACCACGTTGATGAGGCATAGATTTACCGCATTTTGAGCAGACACAATCGCCCTGGGGACCCAGGCCCCGTCCTTGTCCAGCACCTCTACCTTGACCTCTGCCCATACCTAATCCGCCGCCACCGCCTTGACCTCCACCTTGTCCAGCGCCACCGCCTTGACCTCCACCTTGACCAGCGCCACCGCCTTGACCTCCACCTTGACCAGCGCCACCGCCTTGACCTCTGCCTTGACCAGTACTGCCGCCCCGTCCTGCGCCACCACCACCGGCTCCAGAGTTGCCTTTACTATTCATTTCTGAATCTCCAATATTTTTAACCCTTTCAGGACCAATGACTTTGCACATCCGGTCCATTAAGTGGCTTAAGTTCGTTTTGCTTGAATTTCTCAAGCGCTTGTTGTGCAGTCATTCCCTGACATGGAAATATTTTGATGTCCGCAGCTTGGAGGGTTGAAAAAGCCTTGGGTCCACAGTGACCGGTGATTATTACATCCGCTCCGTTTCGCACAACCAGCTCTGCCGACTGTATCCCGGCTCCTCCTGATAGTTCAACATTTTCAAGATTATTGACTACTTTCACCTCATCAGAATCCTGATCTACAAAAAGGAAATAACTGCAACGTCCGAATCGAGGATCGAGATTACTCTCCAGACTATCTCCAGCAGTGGAAATTGCAACCTTCATCGTTAAACTCTCCTGTTTATGGTTTTGGTAATAGTTTTCTTTTTCTTTCTTCGATTCTGCTTACTACCCCTCCGGCTATTCTTCTCAATGCACTGTTCGGTCTCAGAAGATCCGTTACAACCGCAGCGCCCAGGGGAAGTATAATAGTGGTTAAGATATTTGATCCTGTCCCAGTTCCCGTTGTAAATCTGTTTGTCTGCCTGTTTTTTTGAAAACAACCGCCAAGTCCAAATCCTGTACTAGGACCTTTTCCTTCAGGACCGGTTCCATCACCAAGTGGCATAATAGACTCCTTATTTTCAAGAAAATTTAATAATCATTCCGGGATCACAGACGACCCCGCCCAAAACCTCTGTTTTTCCCCGGTAGATGACCACAGTCATATGCATCTCCACATCGAGGACAAAGTTCAACTTCAAGTGGAGAGTGTTTAACTGGACCACCTTCCATGCGAATCGCTTTGCCCATAATAAGTGCTTCTGTTATTTTTTGATGTGCTGATTCAAGAATCCTCGCTACAGTTTGCCTGGAAATATTCATTCTTTTCGCAATCGCTACCTGATAGAATCCTTCCATGTGCGCGAGTTGTAACGCTTCAACTTCGTCAAGAGATATTGTTACAAAATCCAGAAATCTCACCGTAACTCCCACCGGCTTGAAAACTTTAAACGGTGGATCGATAGATACATTTCTCTGTTTATGTGGTCTTGACAAAATTTTACCTTTAAACAATAATTGAATATTATAATAGTTTTGGGATTATGCCCATAATTATTATACACAATTTTGTGCCGTTGCAGCAAGTTATATTCTAAAAGAGAGTCCATTTCTTCCTCTCGACTTTAGCAATAATAATTTCAAGTATCTATTATTGCTGTTCTGAAAATGGATTTAATTCAATCTCTTTTGTTAAACCTTGGAACGATAATTAGTAAAATATTCCAAATTATTATGTCACAATATTATTTTGTGGAGATTTCAGTAATGTGTTTGAAAAATCATTCATGTAAACTGGTTATTTTCTGAATGCCATATAAGGTTCATAAGGATGTGTGCCTATGATGACTGGAATGTCGAGAATATTGCCAGCTTTAGCAGCAACCTCATCCACCTCCATCGGGCAATAGCCATGCTCATAAGCCATCTTTATACAAGACCCAAAATGTACAGCGTCAACCTCCACCCCCATGTTTTTCACAGCCCCTAATATCATGGGAATTCTTGGATACAGAAGGCCGGGACAATCTCCACAGTCGGTTAACGCAACTATTTCGATGTCATCATCATACTGGGCAAACTCTCCCTCTCTATTACTTGCACCTTTGAAACATTTTGTGCATGCAATACAGGTATGATCTTTGATCTTCTTACAATAAAATATCGCGATACGCTTCATACTGGCGCCCTCCATCCTTTCCTTCACACATATTCAATACGTTGTATTTCTATTGTTTCAATCCATGAAGAATCGTAGAAAAAATCTCTGAATTAATCTTACTGAAAAAATGTTACCAGCAGATATGATTTACTCATTCTCAGTTGTCATAAGGATTGACATCCCTATCCCTGCCCTGAAATCTCTTTTGTTCTTTCTCCAAAAGCCGGCAGGGACGCCCGCCCTCATAAGTCTGTGTCTGGATCCTGATTACAACTGATGCTTGATAATACCTGTCTATCCAGCAACCTTCCCCCGTTTTCCCTGATGACCGGTCTGGTTTCTACGATGCCTTGGCTGACCGGAGTGAATACTGCGTTTTGCAGTTGAACTCTTTGCAGGTTTGATCTCACCTTTCATCACAACATTTACGGCTTCGCTCACAGTTTTATTTCGTACGATAAATATATCCCATCCTTTAGCAGAAATCTGATCGAAAGCATGAGGTCCAATATTACCGGTAATAACTCCTTGTAAAGCATCCTTTTCAAAACAATCAATTTCATATTCTGGAAGTTCATGGCATGATCCGCTGAAATGATCAAAATCCATGTCATCGGAATCCACAATCATATGACACCCGGCATGACCGAAACGTTTTGCAATTTTTGCTCCGATATCTGCACTATCTGCTGCAACAAGATACTTCATGATCCTCTTCCTTTATTTAAAGAATCGTTTCTGTCTCAACTTGCTGTCATCAGTAGTTCATTGACCCTTGAAATAAACTCACCTTTGTCAATTGGTTTTTCGAAATAACCATCAGGTGGAACAAGGTTTTTTCGAGATTTAATGAAGTGTTTAAAATTCTCATCTATCCCGGTGACGATTATTACCGGGATTGAAGCTGTTGCCTCGTTCTCTCGCAGGTCACGATACATCATTACTCCCGATTCGATTGGCATTGTAATGTCCAGAGTAATCAGGTCAGGTTTATCCGATAATACCAGTTTATATCCATCTGCGCCGTTTGATGCAACAATAGTATCCAGGTCTTGATCTTCAAGCAGAATCTTTATATATGCAACAACGTCCGGTTCATCATCGACGATTAGAATCTTCTTCTTATTTAGGGAACTCATCACTCTCTCCTCCAATCAAACCAATACAAAATTATTCATGATTACTTATTTCTTAATGCATCCAGAGCTTTTTTAAGAGCTTCAGGATCTGCAGACTCAAGTGAGTCCTTTATTTCATCTTTGAGTCCTTGTGGATCAACCTTCTTCGAAGATTCTTCCATTCCGAGTAGTTTCCTGACTGCTGCGACATAGGTCACCGGTTTAACCGGCTTTTCGAGATAAATACCTGGGCCGGACATAGTAAGTTCTTCAAAATCAGCTCGTCCCTGATCATCTCGTGCATGTCCTGTAACAACAAGAACAGGTATTTTTGCCCAATCAGGGTTCTTTTGCAGTTCACGATTGAACTTGGCGCCTGAATGCTCCGGCATCACGAGATCGAGTGAAATCAGGTCTGGTGTTCTGAGCTTAACAGCTTCCAAAGCTTCACGTCCATTAATAGCTTCTGTTACCTCGAAACCATCATCTTCAAGTGCCAGACGCAGATAATTCCGAACATCATCCTCATCGTCAACCACTAATATCATTTTCGGTTTATCGTTATCCATTAGATTCTCCCTGTTCTTCTTCTCTGTTTTGAGACTTCTCGATAGCTTCAAGTCTTGCGATCGGTAACCGCACTCGAAAGATTGATCCTTCTCCAAGTTCGGATTCCATTTCCAGGCTTCCACCGTGCTCTTGGATAATCTTGCGCGTGGTCAACAATCCAAGACCTGTTCCCTGTCCGCCTTTTGTTGTAAAAAATGTTGTAAAAACCTGCTGTTTGATTTCCTGATCCATCCCACACCCGTTATCATGTACTTCAAACATGAGTTCATTATCTTTCTCATAAACTCCAATTGTCACTCTTCCATCAGTTTTTTCATTGAGTATTGCAGCATCAATACCGTTGGAAACAAGGTTTGTAATACATGCTTCAATGCCATCAGGATCAAGAGGCGCTATTGCTGGGTGTTCTTTCGTTTCGAGTGTTAACTCTACACCTTGATGTGCTGCTGTATCACGGTATAGATCAATAATATCCTGAGCTAATACAACAGGATCAGTTGGTTTTACAAGTGGTGTACGCCCTTTGGAAAATGCAAGGAAATCCTTAACCAGAGTCGTGGTTTTTTCAAAATTACGCTGTAAAATCTCCCAGCCATCTGATATACGAGTCACATCAGCGCGTTTCAGACCACTATCCAGCCTGTACATACCACCCTCGAGCCCCATGAGCAAGTTCTTGATAGTATGTGCCAACCCTGCAACTGTCTGACCAACAGCAGCCAGACGTTCAGCTTCTATCTTTTCACTTTCAAGCTTCTTTACTGCGGTTACGTCTGTCGCAATCTCGATAACATGTTCAATCTCACCGTCTCCACGCGACAAAGGAGCTGTTGTAACAACATAGTGAGATTCTTTGCCATCACGTGTTATTCCCACCTGTTCGGATTGGTGTTCTTTGCCATCTTTAAATGTTAATGCTGCAGGACATCCGTTACATGGCGAGTTCCTGCGTTTGTAGTATTGATAACAATAATTTCCGCGCCCATCACCAAATGTATTCCTGAATTTTTCATTGGCTCGGAATATTCTGAAGTTTTTGTTAATTATTGATATATAACAAGGGACTCTGTCAAACAGGATATCGTATTCACGTTGGAAACGGGAGGTTTCAGTTACATCAGTTGATTGTTCCAATACATATTGAATCGTTCCATCTCTATTGCGTAATGGCGCTATATGGGTGATATAATGAGATATACTACCTTTCCGTTGAAATCCTGATTCGTCCGTTATTCGTGCCTTGCCGTCCTCGAAGGTTTTAATAGCTGCACAATCAGCACAGGGTTCAGATCTTCCTCGATATACCTCGTAGCATTTCTTGTCACGCCAATCTCCGAAATATTCCTCAAAGTTGCTGTTTGCACGAATGACATTGTAATCCCGGTCAATAATGGAAAGGTTAAACGGCATACGTTCGAACAGCTCACGTTGTAGAATTTCCTCAACTGTTTCACCACGTCTCTCGCCCACATATTCAGGTTGACTATGCATGGATTATCCTACCAACTCTGCGACCCTGGCGATTAATGCTTCACGATCAATCGGTTTATCGAAAAATCCATCCGGTGGTATTGTGGTTCGTCGAGTATGGATGAATTTTTCAAAATTCGGATCTTCGTAACCGGTAACAAGGATTATCGGGATTTTCCCCAACTCCGGATCATGTCGCAAGTTCTTATATGCCTTCACACCGGATTCTTTTGGCATTGTGATATCGAGTGTGATCAAATCGGGTTGATGTTCCCGTGCCATGGCTTCACATTCTGCACCATCCCAGGCAATCAGAACTTTGTATCCGTTGTCTTCAAACAGCATTTTCAGATAGTCCACGATATCTTGTTCATCATCAACGACAAGAATGGTTTTTTGTGTGTTTTCCATGCTTAATCCTAAATGTTATTGCTGTTAATAATATGTTGCCTGAGTTCCATACGATTATTCTCTATCCTTTTTTATTTCCGGGGTAATCTGGAATTTTCCTGCTTTGACTTTTGTCATTACAATTTCTGCGAATTTTTTGTTTTCAGGGGTAATAGCACCTTTATGACAAGAGCTGCACTCATCGATCTTACGATTAGCGACCGTATCAATGTATGTCTCATGGCAGCGAATACATGCAATATGAAGTGCATCGACATAACCGGGTGCATTATACTGATCAACTTTTATTGTTGCTCCTGCAGGAATCAGGTCTTGATGACATTCTGAACATTCAACGGCAGAATCAACATCTTTAGGTTTCCCTTTGTCATGACATTTGAAACAGGAGATATTTGCACCGTCTGATGAAGCATGCCAATCATGCCTGAAGGCATCAACACTCTGATACATTTCACTATGGCAATTTGAACACTCAGTCTGAGAATCACCGGGAAGATTCATATGGTGACAGACAGTACATTTTTCCGGTTCACTGCCTATTCGTGTTATGTGTTCAGCGTGAGGGAACTTTACGCCATAACCATCCAGGTTTCCATCAACCATCAGGACTTCGCATCCACGAGCCTGGGATACTGGTGTTGAATCAATGCCCTGGCTCGCAACCTTTTTTCCAGACATGAACATCAAACCCACTGCTGCTGCCGAAATGAAAATCAGCGAATTTTTTGTCCATCCTGCGAGAAGTGGAGTTCCAATTGAAGCATTACTTGCCTTATCAAACTCGGGAAGCTTTTCCGGATCTACTGATGGATCAGCAGCACGTTGTTCCCAAACTTTGAAATGCTCCACGAAAAAGAGAAATAATATTGCCATAAATGATACCACACCGGCACTGACGATAAATTCTGTCCATGCAGGTATATACCTACTCGCACCATCTTGTACAAGGTGAGCAAGACCACCGGTGACGGTCCTGTTAAACACCACGCCAAATACACCAAAACTCGCGATAAACCATTGACCTGGATTGCTGTCGCGAACCTTTGGAATCATGGTCAAAATAAATGGGACAATTGCTACTATTGTAATCTCCAACCCAAACATGACAGTGTAATAATTAATTTCTGCCAGGCTTCCCAATTGACCACGGACGAATAGATCGCCAAACCGGACTATTACATACAACAATATTACCCATCGTGCTGCACCTACCAGATGAGCAATTAAAGATGTTTCTTTTTCCCTGCGATAAACATGCGTGGTGAAGAGGCTTTCCCAGGAAGCCATCATCAGTCCAAGATAAACCGCGGAGATAAAGAACAATATTGGTAGAATTGGTGTGTACCAGAATGGGTGAAGTTTGTAGGGTGTCAACAGGAATAGACTTCCAAGCGATGATTGATGCAGGGTTGAGAGTGAAATACCCAGAATTACCAGGACAAGTTTCCATTTAATCAGGAATGACCTGATTTTTGCCCAGGCTGAGAATGACTCCAGCGGGACAGGACTGAACTCGAGCAGAAGAACCGCGAGATAAAGCATTACACACCAGCCGACTTCAAACAGTGGTGAATGAGGATTCCAGAATATGATCATGTGCCATATATTCCATGGCAATCCCAGGTCAAACAACAATCCAAATGCAACTGCAAGGTATCCAAGGAAAGCTGTCAAAACGGCTGGTTTAACAATGGGATGCAATTCTTCACGACGGAAGATATAATAGATCGCTGTCACAACAAATCCACCGGCAGCGAGGGCTACACCACCCATAACATCAAACCCTATCCAGAGACCCCAGGGAACGCGGTCAGTCAAGTTTGTAGTAGCACCAAGGCCGAAAATATACCTGGTCATACCAACTGCTGCAGCAATTCCTATGATCGTCCATAGAACAGATTTTAATCGATGCACTCTATCCATTGTTACTATCTCCCTCATCACTGGAAACTGCTGAAGATGAATTATCTTGATTTTCTTCCAATTCGTCTGTTTGCATGTTTTTCATACGACGGTTTATTATCCATCCCACTCCTGCCATTGTACCTGCCATAGTAGCGAATGTAGGAAGAACTGCATTCATAGCTGGACGCGCCAGGGAAGGTACTGATTTATTATCATAGTTCTTCCCGTAGGTAAGAAATGACAAATCGACATTTGAGATATACAGCACTCGAGAACCGCCTATTTCATCCTCTCCCCAAACCTTGTTGATATATTTATCCGGTTCAGCCTTGATACGCCGATGAGCTTCAGCTAATAGTTCATCCCGTGTGCCAAATATTGTTGCTTCAACCGGACAGGCTTCTGTGCAGGCAGGTTGTTTCCCCTCTTGCAAACGTGGGAAGCACATGATACACTTGCGCACAAATGGTACTGCCAGGTCCCAATCGTAACGGGGAATTCCGTAGGGACATACCAGCATACAATAACGGCAACCCATACATTTCTTGCTATCATAGATTACCGGTCCCTCATCAGATATCTGCAGCGCACCTACCGGGCAAGCTGCAACACAGGCAGGCTCGAGACAATGACGGCACTGCTTTCGTACAAAAGTATTATTCTCACGCTCAATTATTGAGGTCCAGTTACGTGATGAAAGACCATCATCGTTTGACCACCGTCTCGGAACATCTTTATCAAGATTGTAAGTCTGTTTACAGGCGACTACACAATCCCGGCAGCCAATACATTTCGTAACATCGGTTAATATCGCGACTGTCTTCCCATCTGGTTGATGTTTCATCAGGCGATCTCCTCTTTCATGTTATCCTTCCCTAAAGTTTTCATGACTTTTTCGCCCGTACCACGCGGGAACTTCCATCCTACACTGCTGACGAATTGTGAAAGAGGCAGTAATACACAATGAGCTACCTTGGTGAATGGAATCATCACCATCACCAGGTTGGCTGAATACAGATGTATCAGCATTATCACCTGGTAGCCGTTAGCGGAAAGCGATATATTTGAACATAAGTAACCGGTAAAAAATGGAAGAGCTAATAATGGTGGCCACCAAAAATCCTGTTTCCGGCTTAAAGCGCGTGCTTCCTTACTGCTGACACGACCTATAAAGAGCAACAAAGCTGAAATAATCGCCACGATAGTCAGGTTGTCCGCCCAGATTTGTGGCAGGGAGAACCAGGCAAAACCAACACTATTCTTCCACAGGGTAACATGTGCTGCAAGAAACAGAGGTACAATGATCAATCCAATATGCCAGATAATCGAAATTATGCTGTATAATGGTCGTGCTCTCCAGATTCTTCCGATAGGGATTAACCATGAAAAAGTTTTCTTTATAAGATCGCCCCAGGGAACTACCTTTTCGCCCGCTCGGTGATACGCACCAATCAATCCAAACAATGAGAATGCAAACGTGCGAATCAAACCTAATATCATTAACGCAAAACAAAGTCGAAATAGTGGTCCTCGACCAAATTCAATCCAATTTTCCAATCTATCCTCCGCTCATGCGAGTTTTGTATCTTAATGTGCTTCTTACTCATGCTTTTTAACAAAACATACTATATTTTGTACAATTCGTATTAGAATATTCCTTCAGGTTCACGCCACGCCACACCATCATCAGAGAGTATGATAGCCCTGTAAATCAAATCGTGAAGACCTACCAGCTCAGAAGGAATATTCTGGTCTTCAATCAATTCTTTTAATTGTTTTTTGCAGTTAGCGCATGGACCAATGGTATAGTGAGCTTTGCCTTCTTTTATAGTCGCTGTAATCTGTTTAGCTTTTTTATATCCGCCAATGGTAGTTCGATAAGGTCTGATTTCATCGAGTGATACCGTACCGCCACCGCCACCACAGCAAACAGCATCTTTTCCGATTTTATCCATCTCTACAAAATCATCAATAAAGGCTTTAATTAATTCGCGTGGTTGCTTGATGATCCAGCCTGAACGAGCGATGTTGCATGGATCATGGTACGTAACTGTTTCCTTTATGATGCTGCGATCAAACTTTAATTTCCCCGCTTCTAAGGCATCATGTGCATATTCCATACAGTTGATCACCGGCATTGGAAAGCGTTCTGCAAAATTATTGTAGAAAAACTTAGCACTCCGTGAAGCATGACCACATTCACCGATAATAATTCCTTTTTTAATCTTGAGACGTTCTACTTCTTTTTCCATATTCAGCAGAACTTTTTCCAGAACATGATCGCTGTAAAATAATCCATAATTGATGCCATCAAAATCACCCGTACCAATTGTCCAGGAATCACCGGTAGCATGAAAAACACATGCGTTACCCATCAATGTCTCTGCTTCCATCAGGAAATCTGAGACTGCCGGAATAAAGATGTAGTCTGCACCTTCAACATCTAAGGGAAACTTTACTTCAACACCTTTCGTCTCCGCCATTTCCTCTTCCAGGAACTCAAGCGTATCTTTTAATGCCGGTACTGGAATTGCTGAAGTATTGTGTGAATCACCTATAAGTTGTTCACGCGTTGAAACTACGAGCGCTCGGGGTACAATACCGATTTCAGAAAGTATATATCGTCCCAGATGAGTTATCATTCCATGATCAATCCCGGCAGGACACTCATTTTGACAACGACGACATGCAGTACAATCGTAAAATGACCGAGCCATATCTTCGATATCATCATCTGTCAATCCCGGATCATTGGTCAATCTTCCACGCAACGTTCCTGCAACAGTGAAATGACGACGATATACTTTCAACAATAACTCTGAACGATAACAAGGGATATCTCGAAGATCTTTTGTAGCTTCATAAACCTGGCACTGCACTGTACAACGGGAGCATTTTGCGGAGGTCCTGATATAGTGATCTAAAACAAAACGGTAATTTGAATGTTTCAGAATTGCTGCCATAGCTTCAAGGAATTTTTGAGGACGGTTGTTGTCAACAAGATGTTTATCCTCAATATGGTAGCGGACTGCCAGCCGTTGTTTTTCTATCACTTCTGGTTTCTTAGGTATCTCGAAAGCTTTTTCAAGTGTTTCCGTTGTTAATGGTTTCATCCTCGCTGATCCTTTGATGAGAGTATTGCAATTCTTCTTAAAGTTGATTTCTGATCACATTGGACCTGAATCCAGCCCGAATATTTTTTGAGTAGATAAAAATATATTCTCCTGACTCTGATAAGAATGAGTCACTGTGGCTGTCACTACTTAGAATAGACAAGGCTATATTTGTGCCAAAATTCACAAAAGATTTTAGAGGTTGGTTACAAAAAGGTTAGAATATTATGCTGGTGATGTATTGTTGCAACAAGAGACACAATGCAACATTATATTGCAACATTAAGTGTTGCGTTGCAACGCCCTAGGAGTCGATTCCAAAATTCTTCATTTTGCGCCATAAGGTTGTACGATCAATACCCAATTCTGCAGCAGCTTTTGACCGGTTTCCCTCATGATGGTTCAGTGCATTCATGATCTGCTCTGAGCTGATATATTTCCTGGGATTTGTTGAGGTGGAGTTCTTTGTAAGGTGATGATTTTCAAGCACACTATCAGTCATTGAAGGTAGATAGGTATTCTCTGAAATTTCCCGGGGAAGGTGGCTAATCTCGATTGTGCGTCCATGACAAACAGCGAATCCGTATTCGATAGTATTTTCCAACTCCCTGACATTGCCGGAGAAGTCGTAACGCATAAGGATTTCCATTACACCCGGGCTAACATTGAGGATGTTTTTTCCAAACCTGGCGTTAAAGTATCGTATAAAATGATCAACAAGAATTGGAATATCTTCACGTCTATCATTTAAGGGTGGGAGATCTATTCGAATTACTGCCAGCCTATAATATAAATCCTCACGGAACTTACCAGTATGTACCATTTCACGCAGGTTCTGATTTGTTGCAGCTACGACACGGATATCTGCTTTCAAAGTCTTTTCACTACCTAATGGTTCATACTCCCTTTGCTGAAGAAGTCGTAAAAGCTTAACCTGGGTTTGAAAGGGTAGTTCACCAACTTCATCAAGAAAAAGAGTACCACCCTCTGCTGATACTATTTTTCCCGGTTTGTCTTTTTTGGCGTCTGTAAATGCACCTTTGAGATATCCAAACAATTCGGATTCAAATAACTGGGGAGGAAGAGTTCCACAATTGATTATCACATAGGGTTTTTTATTACGGTGAGAGAGGTTATACACAGCACGCGCGAAAAGTTCCTTACCGGAGCCGGAAGGCCCTTGGATCAAAACCGTACTTCCACTTTCTGCCATATCCGGAAGTATATCGATAATCTTCAAAAGAGATGGGCTTTTTGTGACAATATCCTGAAAGGTATAATTACTATATAGTTTCTTTCGGAGTCTTTCTATCGCAGTCAGGTCACGGAATGTTTCCACTGCTCCAAGAATTTTACCGTTGTCATCGTGCAGAACCGCAGTTGAAACTGAAATAGGAACACTGGTCCCTGCGTGGTTAACGATATTCACAGGGATATCAACAGCCTCTTGCCCGGTCATCATCGTCTTATTTAATTGGCAGGCAGTTTCACAGATATCTGAATGAAATACTTCGTTACATTTTTTACCAATAGCATCAGATTCTGACACCCCGGTAATTTTTTCAGCAGCAGCATTAAAACTGGTTATCCGTCGATCTTTATCAACAGTAAAGACCCCTTCAGCAATTGATCCAAGGATAACTTTGAAAAAATGATGGTCTTTCCCATTCATAAATTGCGACTTAGATATCATACTCGCTTCTCGATAGTATTCAAAACTTAAATCATTCAAATTACTTCTATATTGTGATATGAATCAACTCATTATCGTTAAGATATATTAGTAGAGATAACAACAAAAATGGAATTTTTAAATGCTGAGCCGAAATTATTTCATCAATAGTTGGACAATAACTCTCCAGTTATTTCCGAAGTAAAAAGATTTTGAGGATCGGATGGATATTACACGAGTTCTTTGTTAAATCTATAATTATGATAATTGCAGAAATGATAATTAGACCATATTTGACCCATTTTTATAATAAATATAGAAAGAGGTCAAGACTGAACGTCTTCAGAGTCTTATGGACCATTCCTGAAGTGTGATTCTGATTTTCACATTGTAGTTACTTCTTCTGCCTGAACTCAAGTTTTGTGGTTTTCTTATTCTGATTGTATTTCTTTTCATTTCCTCCCTTCTGGACAATAGTTCCTGATGCGGTTAATCTACCCATTCACAGTATTCTACCTTGGCCAAAACAGCGTTATTCCTGTTCAGCAGAACCTGTTTTGGTTTTAAAGGAAGAGGCGGCAGCTCAAACTTGGTCACCGGTTGTCTGACCCAGATAGGAAGATCGGCTTCCTGGCCACCTTCAAATTTAATGGTCAGTGGGACTATCATTTTGAAATCGGGAGGGACGTCTTTCTGGGAAATTCGGCAAATTAGAATATACTGATCTTCGGCATTCTTTTCGTAAGAATAAGAAAATATATATCGTGGCAAATCTGTTGTATAAACCCATTGATTAAAAAACCATTCCAACTCCATGCCCATAAAAAGTTCAGCCATTTCTCTAAATTCACGAGTTGTGATTGTATGGTTCTGGTAAGTAGTATAAATTTCTCGCAAAAAACCAAAAAATTGATCTTCATTCATGGTATCCAGGTCCAGCATCAAATTTCGGAGCATATGTATTATATAAGCTCCTTTGGAATACATCAGGTAACCTCCCTCACCCCAGGCTTCTTCAGTCTGATTTCTTCTCCCCAGCCATAGTGGACCTGTCCTGAATTCTTTTGAAATCAAAAATTTATGTTTATTAAAGATATCTGCATTCCAAAGATCCATGATTTCGCAGAACGTATCCTTATCTTGCATAGCGAACTCAAGATAGAGCAAACTGGCATACTCTGCCATTCCCTCAACCAGCCATTCATCATGATAGGTCCGTCGAGTAATACTCCCACCCCACCATTGACGACTGATCTCTCTAACCTGGAAAAATGTCCTCGCAGCCGGAGGATATTGGGGAAGCATTGGTCTATTGAGAGGGAGATTAATTATGCCGAGATGAGTGATATTACTAAACGATGTGGTGACTTGTATGGTTTCCAGGGGCATAGGACCAAATATTTGCTGGTATAGTTGACAACCGGCTGCAATCCACGGGGCACGTTCCAGCGCAATTTTTTCTTTTTTCTCCCAGTAAATAAAATTCATATCAGGAATATTATCATACTCCATCAGAGTATTTTCGGCGAGTCCGATAGTGAAAGTGCATCTTCTGACAGGTATATCCTGAATCCATTCAGCAGTTCGAATATATCGATTCTTTACATCACTGATTTTTTTACCATTTGAGTTGAGGAGATACTGCTCGGGATACTTAAAGGTCATCTTGTAAACTGCAGGAGGATTTCCCGGCAGCTTGGGATACCAGAGCGACCTGTATAGTTCTTTGGATTTATATGTGAAATTTAATGTCAAGGTATCGTTTTTCATAAGTGGTTCTTCGAACATCACTGCCAGGTTAGGCGAATCCTTTCGTTTTTGAAAGACAAGTTCAGTTCCTTTTTCATCGGTGACAGAGAGACATTTCACTTCTCCACCAAGAAAGAATATGCCCATATCGCATCTTTCAATATTGGTAGTCAGCGTGACTTCCGCCTCACCCTCAAAATTCATACTATTATCAATATTCATTTTCAAAACATAATCAAACACATTGAGAATATTAAAAGCATCCTCACTATAGGTATCCTCGATTGTTCCGCTGGATAATGGTCTGGTTTGATTAACTGAGAGACGATAATACCAATTGCCAATGGATTCTTTATGCCGATGATAAAACCTGACACCCTCCGGCATATATGGATTCATTAGGAAAAACAAAGGATTGGTCAGGTCATCTTTTACTCCCACATGCACGTAAAAAAATCCCGGATACTGGGGATTGTGTAGTGAGGTCAGGAGATAAAAAGGGAAAGGGATCTCAACGCGATTGTTTAAATAATCTTCACAGTAACGTTTGTCCACCAGGTCATATTCGGTGATTTCCGAGCTGGTCGGGATTCCTTTTGAAACGAGTTCCTCGTAGGTGGAATCGCTGAAAATCAAGTACAGGTAGCTAAAACGGCAATCAATCTGTTCTGTATCATAGTATTGGGCGAAATAACCCTTTTCAATATCTGCGATGGGCTCGTAAATAAAAGAACCATCCCCAATGTAAAATGCGCCATGTACGATCTCTTCACCCAGGATTTCTACTGGTTCTGAAAAATAGAGTTTGCCTTCATTGAAATTGAACTTCGACATTTCTCTTTGAATCGAAATATTCTGCAGCAATAAAACATTATCTTCATCAATCGACATCTCAAGAATCGAATTGTAAAGATTTTCCATTGTTGATGTTGATGAAAAAGCTGTGGTTAAATTGAAGAGTAGAAAAACAAACGGAATTATTAAGCTAAAAAACCTGCGGCACATTGCTCCCCTCCAAAATCTTGATTTGAAAAGTTTAGAAAGATGAATCCTGAAACAAGTGTTTGTTTATTGTTCATGTTATTTTTTTCGCAATTAATTGACGTGATTAGTTACATACAAGTTAATTGACGAAAATAGTATGATAATTGTAATATTATTCAGGTTCGAGTTGAATATCCATTACTACCTGAATCCTAAACCATTCAATATTGCACCTGTTTAAAAGCAGCTCTAATGGTGGATCTGCAATTGTTCAATATAACTTGAAATCACCATTCTTTATTCTTGTGCTATTATTTCCTTATTGACAAACAAATCATGATATTCTTTGTCAGATTTGAGAATATGGTTCAAAATCCAGTCTTTCAAAAAACCCATGACTTCAACCGACAAGTCAGGTTTTGAACAGAATTCCAGAGCAAAATCAATTACTTCCCTGGCAAGTTTGTCATGTTCCTCTTTATGTTTCTCATAATCATCGTATTTATAAAGGTATAAATTGTATTCCTCATCGCTGAAATGCACTTTTGTGTACATTATTAAATCATATAAAACTTGTCTAAGCACCGCATGTTCTTCGTACCCTGAAATTGCATCTCCAAGGTCATTAATAAATCCAAATATTTTCTTGTGTTGCTCGTCAAACAAAGGAACTCCAACACTATATTCGTCCTTCCAGGATAAGTATGACATTTTCCCTCCTCTATGGTTTCACACCTTACAATATATTTCAACCTTTTCAGTTTACAAAATGATAAGTTCTGATAGTTTATATCAAGAGCGACCTGACTCATATTCTCCGAAGAAATCACAACGGTTATCCGGAGTTTCGAAAATTGAGATCCTGTAGAGTGATGGAATTTTTGATTTAAGGTGTTTCCAGAACCAGACAGCAATTTCTTCCGTCGTTGTCCATTCCAGATCCTCTATATCATTGAGATGATAATGGTCCAATTGCGCAATAACCGGTTTTACCATATCAGATAAATAATCATAATCGACCAACCATCCGAAATTTGGATCGACAGGACCTTTGCATTCGACCTCAACTTTATATGTATGTCCATGCAACCGTTTGCATTTATGACCGTCAGGAGCCTTCTCCAACATGTGTGAACTATCGAAAGTAAAACTCTTTGAAATTGATACTATTGGACGTGGCATATTGTCACCTTTTTCTTTCATTATCCCAATTCAAGATATGAAGACGGGGGCTTAATTTGAATCCAAATTGTTTGCAAAGTTCTGATATTTCCTGCATCCGTTTAAGTTGCCTCTCTCTTGTTTTACCTTCAGGCATCAACCAGATTCGATTCGCTGGTATCCAGTCGCCATAACTTCTCAGGATTTCTTCTACATCATCACGATTGCGAACGACGAATTTAAAATCTGCTTTCCCGGTGTCAACGATTGCTTGAATTGCATTTTGGTTAATTCTTTTACCTTCGCTTAACAAATTGTTGGATAACTTCGGAGAACAATTCCACCAGGATACGAGATTGATAATCTTATGCGAAGGAATAATAGTACCATTAGTTTCGATTTCAAAAAATTTGTAACCTTGCTTGCTTAATAGACTAATGAGTTGAACAAGCGAATCTTGATGCAATAATGGTTCACCACCAGTAATCACAATATGGATGCGGTCAATTTTCTCGTCGCCATTCGGAATAATATCTTCAATTGCTTTGCTTAATGCGTCGGCTGTGAACCATGTTACAGGACTGATTTCGGATTGCTCCCAGGTATATCTGGTATCACACCATGCACAACCCAGGTTGCAAAATTGAAACCTTATAAAAAGTGCCGGACACCCGGACCATCTTCCCTCGCCTTGAAGAGAATAAAATACCTCATTAACCGGAAGTTCACCTTCGACATTTTGAGGTAGAGGAGTAATAGGTGGTAAATATTCTTTCAGGTTATTTCCCAGTGACGTAGTCTGGATTCTTGATTCAGAGAAAACGCTAATTATGCTCTATCTTCTTGAAATAAAGAAAATTATGTTTATAGATTTACATAATCCCGGATTCAAGAATCCGAGCTACTTCATCGCTTATATTACCATAAATCAAGATATTGGTCTAAGTACTCATTTGAAAAATCGACATGCCGTTCGTTAGAAAAATAATCTTGATAAAACGGATCAGGATTTGATTCATCCCACTCATCGTGAGCGCCTTCCCAACCTATACCGAACTGCATTTTGTATAACCCAATAACAATATAATACTCTTCAATTTTATCCAAAGGTAATTCATGTGTAAACCAGGTCGGCAGGTAATCTAACTTCTCCTCCCATGATACCCCAAGCCACTCCTCTGTTGTTCCATTATATTGTTGACCCGGCATCAGATATACTTGCGACAGCCAATATTCATAGCCTCGATAAACCTCTTCACTCCAATGTTCGTCAGCAAACGTACGTGCAACTGCTGAAATACCTTGTCCGGAAATATCATATCTCTTTAATTTATGTTCATATAAATTATCAGATCGGTTTTCTGATCTGTATATCAATCCAATAGTAGGTTTAAAGTAATATTTATAATAAATATAATTTGGTCTATATTCACTATTATATGTTGTTACAGTGTATTCGTAGCAGCCATTAAATGTCCCGGCAGGTACCGTGATTAACGTATCAGTTGAAGTTACCTCATATGTAACCTCATAATAATATGGATCATCACGAGTCTTAGAATAGGTGTCACCAGTAGAAGCAGGATACTTCCACCATAATTCAGATTCCTTTAATTCGGGGTTATAGGTGTATAATCCTTGTTCACCTTTATGAACATAACGGGGTAATAATGACGACCCAAATATGAATAATTGTATCCCGTCTATCGTCATTGTATCAACTTGATTCCATGAAAATCCCCACGATTCGCCATCAATAAACTCATCGTAATGCCACCAATTTCCTACCTGAAGCGCAAATGTATTATCATCAACAGTCTCACCGTTTACCGGATTATCATCATCTTCGCTGCAGCCCATTACAATTAACCCAATAGTTGAAATGACAAGCAAAATCTTTAAAAACCAATTAGACATTTTCTTGTACTCCTAATTATTTGGAAGAAATATGTTATGTGTATCAAAAGGTTTCTCTTTTGCATCCTGAATAAAATAATCACCTTGAATTATCAATAATTTATCTCACCAAAACAATCTTCTTCACCTTATCCATCTTTCCCGGTACGCTGGCATGAATGAAGAAAATCCCGCTTGGATGATTTGCTCCATCAAAAGTCAATTTCAGGTTACCCGCTTTATGGTATCCATCAGCGAGCACAGATATTTCCTGACCGAGAAGGTTGAAAATGCTGACCTTTAAATTTGCGCTAAAAGGAAGGCTTATATTGATGTTCATGGAAGGATTGAAAGGATTTGGATATACGGAGGAGATGGAAAATTCCTCCGGGCTTACATTCTTTTGACTTTCGTCAACAGCAACGAAGGGTGCGATGCTGAATATAAAACTACTGTCACATTGCACCATATCAGCCCCTGACATTGCAAGTACTCGCCACGATACTTCTGTATAATCAATGGTTTGTGTGACCATCAGGCTGTCAGGAATATTGACCACCAGTGCTTCAGTGTCCAGTTCGGTGTAGCTGAGAAAACGGACCCTGTTGTCCGGCAAAGTCAATATGATTCTCAAATTATATAAGACATTCTCTCCGCTGTCGGGATCTACGGATTCTGCCCAACTGAATTCAACAACTGTTGGATTATCAAATTCTATCGTATCGCCATATAAAGGGCTTATGAGCGAAAAGGCGGAGGGAGGATCGGGAACATCCGGGTTCAAATAGCTGAACGATAAAGTATCATTTGCCCATGTTCCGCTGGTCATAGGATCAGTAGCACGAACTGTCCAGTAAAAAAAACCGTCTGTATTAAATGTGGTTGATGTATAGCTCGTGTCCGAAATACTATCAGCTAATAAAGTTGCCGTTGAAAAATCCGGAATAGTATCGAGCCATAAATCGTAATGAACCGTATCCTGCGGGTCAGGATCATTGGATGAATACCAAACAAAAGTGATAGGTGGTTCCTCAAAAAAAGCACTGTCTTCAGGAAGCGCCAGGGAAAATGAATCGGGAGGCGATGGGCTAAGAGTATTCTCCCACCAGGTGACTCTACCCAAGTTGCTCGCGGCACCAATGATATCAACAGCTAAGTCATTATCTATATCTGCTGTAAATACTGATGAAGCTCCGTCAAAATCGCTTGACAGGTTATGTTCGGTAAAATCCTCATCACCATTATTTTCCCACCAGGTAATTTCATCATCGTCGGTAGCAACCCCAAGGACCTCCATGTCACCATCCCAATCGAGGTCTGCCGCGTGAACGTCAACTGCTCCGCGAAACAATGTCCCCACTAAGAAATCATTGAAACCTTGTTCACCATCGTTCTCCCAGACGGAAATTATATCAGCGCGATAAGCGGCAGCGCCAAGAACATCCATATCGCCGTCATTATCTATATCAGCAGCATAAACGTCTTGTGCGTCATTAAAATGATCCGAAATAGTATGTCTTGTAAACACTTCATCACCGTCATTCTCCCACCACCTCAAATGGTTGAAGTTCATTATTGCAGCCAACAAATCTATATCATCATCACCATCCAGATCGGTGGCATGAACCCCGTGAGCCACTTCATCGTCATAGGTAATTCGATGAGCTGTGAAATTTCCGTCACCGTCATTTTCCCACCATTCTATGTCGTCAAAACCGGCAAAGGGACCGCTAAGAATATCAATGTCATCATCGTTGTCAATGTCAGCCGCAGAGATAGAACCGGCTTTATATTCAGCAATAATAAATTCTGTAAAGTTAAAGTTGCCGTTATTTCGCCACCAACTTATATAATCATACTGATCATCGTCTGCTTCAGAGCCTGCCGCAACGACATCAAGGTCGCCGTCGCCATCAATATCAGCAGCAAGAACATCGTGAGCCGGGAAGTAATCATCATTCAGTTGATGTTGATCCCATACAAAATTACTATCATTTTCCCAGACATATACTCCGTCAGTATTTTCCCCGCTGGATGCTCCCAGGATATCAATATCACCGTCTCCGTCAACATCCGAAGCGAAAACAGCTTCCATGCCGAAGAGATTATCAACAATTACATGTTCGATAAAATCTATCTGTGCAATAGAAGAGTTACAAAATATTATATACAGCAACGACAGTATAAGCCAATGCCGAAAGATGCGTTTGCGTAACATAATCTGTCTCCGGTACAATCAAGGCACTAAAAGAATTAACAACAAATTAATTTACAAAATATAAGACTTTTGAGAAAGATATAAAATGTTTTTATTCATACAAAGTGAAAATATTGGATTAATTTTGTGGCAATTTCTAATATTGACTGATATTCATTTATTTTGTCGTCCGAGTAACTCGATTAATCTTGACATACATTGATTACGGATATTACTGTTATAATTTTAACAGTGACAACTTGAACGGCAAATGCAGAAAAACGAATTTAATAAAATTGTTGATGACGGGAACTGGCAGGCTCTTGGTCAGCTATTGCTTGACAGTCCGGGTCAAGCGAGGAGGCTTATATCCCGGCTTCACACTACGAGCGAACCCAAGCTTGCAGCTACTTTGGACGGCTTTCAGATTACGGCAAAGGTCTTTGAGCGGGAAAGACTGCTGGATCTCTGCAGAAAACTTATGTGGATGTTAAATGAAGAATCCGCAAATTTCTGTCCCAATGCTGCACTTGCATTAGGTCATATCGCCCAGGTTGATCCGGAAGCGGTCGAACCTCATTTGCCGAGTCTGCAAATTCATGCAGACGATCCGTCGGAAATGATGCGAATTCCGGTAAGAAAAGGAATAACACTGATTCGTATGGCTCTGATGAAAAACAGGGACAAGTGACAATCTTGTTGTGCTGCTGCTTTTGTGTGTCTGGGAAAGCCACGCTGAAGCGCGCTTGAAATAGAACCAATTCTCTACACCCCGGCTGAAGCCGGGTGCAAAGAGGAGCAAGCTAAAGCTTGCTAAAACAGATGAGAACGAGTAGTAAAATTACAATCTATTTATTATAAATATGGATTTACTATTGCGATGGGTGGCCCGACTGCTTGCTGTCGGGTTTCATTTAATTTTCTGTTGCAAAAACTTGCTGAAGCAAATGAACATAAAAATGAAACTAAAATTTTACTTGTTACAAATATCGTTATGGTATTGCGACAATAATAAGCCGGACTCACATGATCAGATCTGATAATAAAATAAAACGAATCGTATATATTACCTGTAAATCCGACCTGACAAGAGGCGGACAGCGAAGTTTGCTGCAGCTTGTGGAGCGGCTTGATCGTGACCGCTTCTCTCCTTCAGTTATTGTTCCGAAACCGGGATCGTTATCTCGTAAACTGTTTAGACGCGGGATTAAAACCTATGATGTGAATATTCCCCCTGTTTCCCTTAGAAAACCAATAAAAATGTACCGAGCCTACAATAAGTTGAGAAGAATTTTCGATGATATTCAGCCCGACTTGATTCATGCGGATGCTCCCAGGGTTGCACATTTCTCTGCCGTAGCGAAAAGGAACAGCAAATTATTGATGCATTTGCGAGTAGCTACACCGGATGGTCTATCCGATTCCCTGCTTGCCTTGGAATGCGACAGGCTGGTTGCAATAAGCCGGGCGGTGGCGAGGAGGTTTCAACATTTGCCAAACGGAAGGAAAAAACTTTCCATTATTTATAATGGCATTGATACAGAACTCTTTCATCCAGTCACCAGTCAAGAAAAATTAGCTATCAGAAAATTATATAAGCTGCCGGCCACAAATGTTTTGGTTGGCTTTTTTGCCGGTTTCGTTTCAATCAAGGGACATGATTTTATTATTGATCTTTGGAAGTCGGTTATTGAAAAATCTGAAAATACTACCCTCGTTCTCGCAGGTGATCAACCGCATGAGGAAAAAAAAAGATTGAAAAATCGAATCCAAGAGGAAAATCTTTCCCGGCACATATTAATGATACCATTCATCCCTGAGCCTGAAAAAATCCTGCCAGCCTTCGACATCATGATTTTGCCTTCTATTGAAGAAGGATTCGGACGGATTCTTATCGAAGCCGGTGCCTGCGGTGTCCCGGTTATCGGAGCGGATATAGCAGGTATTGACGAAGCGATAGAGCATGATAAAACCGGTTTCCTGGCTGGAGTACGTGATTCGGAACAATGGATTAATGCTCTGAATAATATGATCAATAACAAAGAATTAAGAAAATCATTTGGTGATCAGGGACGTAAGATGGTTGAGAAAAGATTCTCCATGAACAGGCTTGTGAAAGAAATTGAAGAGGAGTATGACCGACTTGTTTGCTGACGTAAGTAATAATAAAGATCAGGGTTTTGGTGATAAACCACCTCCACCACCGGAAGATACTCAACAATATAATTCTCCTCACCTCCCGGGAAGGATAGTCTATGGTTTGCATTCTGCGCTGCTGAAGACTACTCATATATGGAGAAAGCCTGCCGGTCTGCCACCCCAAGACCTCGTAAAACGTCTTATTGTAGTTCAAATGGAGCGTCTTGGAGACACAGTGCTGGCTGAGCCTGCATTAAGAGCACTAAGAATGTTCTATCCCGGAGCAGAGAGAACTTTCATTGCTCCACCTTTTGCATCAGCTCTTTATGCCGGGAGCGGGTGGGGTAATATTGAACCGCCGGAAGCGCTGAATGGATTCAAGAAAAAATTTAATGGAGTTGATCTGCTTATTGATTTGACAAGCCGTGTCGAAACAAAACTCGCAAGGAATCTTGGAAAATCAGGCATTCCATATCGTGTTGGTTTGAACCGGGGCGGGAGAGGTGTTTATTATACTCATTCCATAAAAATGCCAGATCTGACAATACCTACTCGCGAGATATACTTAAAACTACCGGGTATCCTTGGCGCTCAACCGGAAGATGCAATCCCGAGATTACCACATGGTGAAGACAGGCTTGAACGAGGGAGAAATCACTGGCAGAAAATGGATATAAACAACCCGGTGGTTCTTCTTCCAGGAGCATATTATCCGTCGCAACGATGGTCATTAGAGGATTTTGCCACTGTCGCAGGAGTTCTTAAACGGAAAGGACTTGATGTTGCCGTCATCAGCGGTCCGGGAGAAGAAGAGCTGGGTAAAGATCTTTCAGAACAGGCAGGAGTACCCTGGAAATCAGCTCCGCCCATGGTGGACTTTATTGATATGTTAGCCACCGCCAGAATAGTAGTATGTAATAATACCGGGCCTCTGCACCTGGCGGCTGCGCTTTCCGTTCCGACGGTTTCAACTATGGGACCTACTGTGCCCTGGCGCTGGTGGCCCCATTCCGACGCTCCCTCTATTGTTTTCAGGGGAGGTTCAACCGGAGCTGTCGGAAATCTTGAAAAAATAAACCCGCTTGAAGTTGCGGCTGCGGCGCTTCATTTGTCTGACACAATCAGCGCTGATTAATTTGCCTTCTCAAAAATTGACGTTAGAGTAAATCGATTAGATATGTTATATTCCAATCGTACGAAGTACTCTTTAAAGGGAGAAGAAATGTATAAGAAATTGATATTTCTGTCGGTTTTCACATTATTTTTTTTAAACTGTGGCAGCGATGACGATCCATCCGGACCTACTGAGAACAAACTTGAAACACCTACTGACCTCGCAGTCGTTGATAGAACAGGTTCTTTTATTTCTCTAAGCTGGACTGATAATGCGTCTGAAGAAACTGAGTACTATGTAGAGAGATTCGATCTCAACCAGGATAGTCTAAACGATAGCTTGACCTATCAAATACTTGATACTCTTGATATTGATAAAATAGCTTATATCGATAACCACGTTATACATGGTAATAACTATAGTTATCGTGTCAGGGCCGGTTCAGGATCAAAATATTCCGATTATAGTGATTCTCTCGCAGTTTATGCCAACGCTCCGCCGGAAATACCATATAACCCCTTACCCGGAGACGGCGTGACGGATATCAGTACTATTGTAAACCTAAGCTGGATATGCACTGACCGTGATGATACGAGTCGAGCTACAGACCTACAGGTCTTTAATATTTATCTTGATACATCCTCCCCTCCCCGAGCTGTGATCGACACTCTTGCAGCGACATTTCGTGATACTCAGAATACCTATGAAGGGCTTTATGACCTTGACAAGGAAATGATCTATTATTGGCAGATAACGGCAACAGATAAACAGGGAGAAATCACTGAGAGTCCGATATGGTCTTTCAATACAACCTCAGCAAAATCATGGATCAGTACTTTTGGCGATGCTTACGGCGATGAAGGAATCAGTGTGCTGGAAACATCGGACGGCGGCTTTATGATGATTGGGACCACCGTCACAGAAGCTAGTTTTGGTTCAACCGATATGTGGTTGATCAGAACCGATGACAACGGGAGGAGATTATGGTATCGAACATTCGGAGGATCGGCGCAGGATGTGGGATACAGTATCAACGCGACTTCCGACGGCGGGTATATTCTGGGTGGAGCAACCCGGTCAATGGGCGCGGCAAATTACGATATGTTCCTTGTTAAAACTGATGTTGATGGTTATATGGAATTTGTCTCCCTGTTCGGCGAAAATGATAGTGACAAATGTTATCGAGCAAGACAGACGTCTGATGGTAAGTATATCCTGGTAGGCGAATCATCTTTTAACCTCTTCATAGCCAAAGCCGGCACACAGGGAGAGGAGATTTGGACAAGGACTTACGGTGGAAATCGTTCTTCCTGGGGCATTGACGTCCAGGAGACTGCTGACGGGGGATTCATTATTGTCGGAACCACGAGAACAGCCGACGATAATGATTTCGATTTATGGCTGGTAAAAATAGATGATCAGGGCGAGCTTGAATGGGATCAAGAGATGGGAAGCAGCGATGACGATTACGGTTATGCAATCCATAGAACGGATGATGGTGGGTTCATAATATTAGGCGCTGCCAATTTAACTTCTTTGACAAGTGATATCTGGTTGATAAAAACAAACAGTGTCGGAGAGTTACGCTGGGATCAGGTTTACGAAGGTTCGGGACGGGACTGGGGTTACAGCCTTCAACCGACAGACGATGGTGGATACATCCTCATAGGTAATTCGGAAATTATTGATACTAACACCACAACAAATATATGGATGATGAAAACGGATGCATTGGGAACGGAAGAATGGACACAAACTTATGACAGTACTAGTGTTAATTGGCGTGGTTCATCTGTCCAGCCGACCATTGACGGTGGTTACATCATTACCGGTTCCACCGAAATCAGCGCCTGGCTGGCAAAAACGGATAACTGGGGGAATATCAGCCAGGGTGGTGAAGAATAAACTCCAAAATATATATTCAATCATAACAAAATCTCCCCGGATTCAGAGCAATCCGGGCTACATTTTTTTTAACATCCAGGTAGATGAATGGATAAGATAATTGAGTTCGCGAAAAGCACTATATTGGGTATCAGTATAACGCAGCTTGGAATTGCGTTTCTGTTTATCCTTGGCGGATACCTTCTGCGTTTCATACTGTTGAGTGGGATAAAAAAGGTATTGATTTATGCTGAGCGGTCAAACCACGATTTTGATGACGTATTCCTGACTGCGATCCATAAGCCAGTTGGTTTTGCTGCGGTACTGGCTGGGATATGGTTGGCAGTTGGCGTTTTACCTTTGCCGGAAGAACCTGTTAACGTTGCCCGTTTTGCCCATGCCTTAATGAAAACCGGTTTTGTTATTATCGCTATGTGGCTGGGTATCCGTCTTACTGACGGGATTGCAAAAATCCTCCTCCGCAAAGCTGAAAAAACCCCATCACCGCTTGACGACCAACTTGTCCCGGTAGCTCGTAATACACTCAAAGTATTCCTGATTGTAATCGGTGCTGTTATTATTCTTCAAGACCTTGGATATTCCGTCAGCTCGCTACTTGCAGGATTGGGATTGGGAGGTATGGCACTGGCGTTAGCCTCCAAGGATACTCTCGCTAACCTGTTCGGCAGTATGGTAATCTTTATAGATCGACCGTTTCATATAGGTGACTGGATCGAAATGGGTGAAGTCGAAGGAACAGTTGAGGAAGTCGGGCTCCGGGTTACAAGAATCCGCACCTTTGCCAACAGCCTCATTACACTTCCTAATTCATCGCTAACTACAACTGCAATCAACAACTGGTCACGGATGAAGAAGCGGCGAATCAAACTGACTTTGGGAGTAACTTATAATTCTTCGCCTCAAGAAGTGGAAAAAGCGGTTCAATCAATCAGACAAATAATACGTGACGACCCAAAAATGGATCATGATTTCTTCATGGTTAATTTTACGAATTTCGGAGCATACAGCCTGGATATATTTGTTTACTGTTTTACAGTTACTACAGATTGGAAAGAGTATATGGATGTGCGGCAGGCGTTGCTGCTGAAATTCATGGATGCAGTTTCAAAGCTTGGTTTGGAATTCGCTTTCCCGACACAGACGCTTTATCATGCAAATACTCAAGGATCCAAAAAATTACCCGGTGAACCGGATGCGATGCAGAGAGATCTGCCTGTATAAAAATGGGCTTTATCTTAGTCACTTCTTTTCGATTTAACATAAGGCTGTTGGTTCAGTTTGGCCTGCTTTAAGCAGGCAATTCTTTGCCCCCAGCTTTAGCTGGGGTGAAAACGGCTGATCCAAATTCGTAGCTCGCTTCAGCGCGCTTTTGATGTATAACATCAGTCGGTTGGTTGGTTATTCTAAGTCCATATTTAAAGCCACGCTGAAGCGCGCTCTACAGATTATTGATCCCTCAACACCCCTGCAAGCAGGGTGCAAAGAAATACCGGCTAAAGCCCGGTAAGGATTTTGAATTATATTAATGGATTAGTTCACATGATTTGGGGTGCTCTATCATTCTCAGGCTTGGCCAAGGAATCCATGCTCGAATTCAATGCAAATGATGGGTTCCTAAGTCAAACCCGAGAATGACAATCCCCTGAATCAGATGAATCTATGCACTAATCCACATCAGGAAAGATAATCCTTTAACCCCTGATACTGATATTTACGTTTATTCCAAATTCCTGGTAGGTAGTTGTAAATGTAGAACTTTTTGTCTCACCGTATTTATATCGAATACCGCCGGTTACAGTTTTTGAGAACGTATAATTGATATTTGGAGTCGCCGACCAACTCGATTGTTCCTGCGTTTGTTCAAATTTGAAACCTTCTTGTTGTTTTTCACTCCTTGAATTTGACTGGTCATAACCAAGCGAAAAAGTAGTTTCGTTATTGAACCGTCTCCCTTTAAAGGGCCAGATGGGTAGTGGGACACGAAAACCAGTCTTCCTGGTATAACTTGCATTCAGGGTAATGGATCTGCTTGTATCCCGGGATTTCGAGCCGTTCTTTGGGTCTTCAGAGACCCGCTCGCTTTGATTATAGCCAATAGTTGTTGATATCCTATATTTCCAGGTGATGTTCAATTTTCCAAGAGGATTGAATGATTTCTCATATTGACGGCGATTGATCTCCCTGACTTTTTTAGCCGCAACAGTATCCGAGATAGTAACGATCCGCTCTATCCAGTCCTCGCTGAATGTGCCTGAGTAAGAATGATCAAATGAAATAGATTGTGCGATTTTTGATAACGGTCCTAACTGTTCTATCCCGCCCCAGCGAAGACTCCAGTTTGGCACATCGAATTTCTTCAGGCTGACTTCATCATCTTTATAAGTATAAAAACCGCTTTTTGTAACTCCTCCGGTAACTTGCTGGCTGGTAGATCGCTGCATACGTACTGTATAGTTCAGTCCGGAGGTAATCCGGGTAGTCCAGTCAACTCCACTTCCGAACCTGTAATCGTCAGTACGTTGACTGCCAGGAACTGAAGTAAAACCTGGTATGGTTTTGAGTCCAGGGTCACCGGTCAAGCCAAGCTGGTAATTAAGATTCGCGGTTCCATCCTCTACTGTTGGATTGCTGAAGTTCAGAGATTGAGAGTAGTTAACAGTTGGATCCTGAATCTTGCGCCCTGCCCAGAGTAGCCCTTTTAATGGATTAATTCTGATCGGTGGCGGTTTAGGCTTGTCATCTCTTTTCCGTTGATTGCTCGTGCTGTCTTGTTCAAACGCTGACTCTTCCTCCCTGCCGAAACCTCCTGCATCAGGTGCACGGAAATCATCATAGTCTTCAAAACCGGATCTCTCGGATTCCCTTCTATTGTTTGATCCCCTCGACTCTTTCTTCCCACCTGATTTATCAGCAGGTAAAATTTGACGCAATTTAAATGTGAAGTTTGCTCCAAGGGAATTAGAAGAGCTTACTGATCTTCCACTATATGAGTAGTTTTTCCAGCTCCAGTTGTATGTAGTTGAGTAGTTAAATCTTGTCCCAATCCAACTGAAAACATCAGGATTATAATTACCTGAAACTCTTTGTGTTTTTTGAACATCTACAAATGGTAGTTTCCAGGCTTCCCAGAACTTATCCTTGTATCTCGGATCATCCGAACCGATCCTCTCCCAGGGACGCTTGAAATTGTCAGCCCATGAATAAATATCAAGCTGTCTGAAAGTATATTCTACGATGGATGAAATTGGTTCATTTTCAGCAAGTCTCATTTCAATTTCATTGGCGAGAATTCCAGCTTCTTCAAAACCAACACTCTCTAATATTTCCAGTCGCAATAAAGTTGAATCGATGATAACAGTATTGGCTGTACCAGGAGCGAAGTAAACATTCTTCAGCGAAAATCCTGCTGAATCAGAGCTATTGGGCTCTGGTTGATCACTATAGAAAACCAATTGCCTCGTAGAGTCTTCCCGAAGGAATTTACTACTGACGTTGAAACTGTAATCGGCATTCAGTGCCTGGAATGGACGGACCCCGGTGTTGAAACCTCTTGTCAGGTTCAGATTGTAGGATGGAATTTCTTTGCCATTTCGGTATTTCTCACTTCCTCTTGATTCGTTTCCATCGATATTACCTGATAATCTCGATGGTAAATAATTGAATCTGGCATCCGAATATTTTTTCAGGAACGGAACCGGCTCGAGCCAGGACAGGATGCGCAGGTCGGACGATTCAAAGGGAATGGAATAACCCAATTTAGCTGAATTAGAAAATGTCTTCTTATACTGGAAGTTCAAATTTGAAGAATATGACTGATTATGGCTATAAGAAGGAGACAATTGGTCAACAGTATATCTTAACAGGAAATTCGGGCTCGGTTTATTCTTACTGAAGCCTAACCTCCATGTATATTGTTGATCGGTCTGGAACAGGGTATCTATTTCCCATTTCGACAAATCCTGTTTTGGAATATTATTTATAGTATCCATTACAACCGCACCGGTCGAATCAAGCAGGTATCTGTCAGCAAGATGGTCCCTTTTCATCATGAACCTGCCGAATTGATCCCAGATATTGAGTGAACCTTCCTTCGCGATTCCCTCAGTCCTGATATCGCCATTACTTGTTGTATATTTTGGAATTCCAAGGCTGTTTTTGACAGATCCGCTTAGCGGTATTGATATTCCTAATTTTGGATCAAGTACTTTATCCAGCTTGATTGAAGCGTTCAGGTTTGCACTCAATTCACTTTTGTTGGACCCTACACGTTTATCCACCTGGTGAAAATCTGCATCACGCTGGTTCATATCAAGCCGCACATCTAACAAATCAGCGAACTTTGCCGAGGCGCTGGTTCGAAGCGCCATCCCAATCTCTTTGCGAATACCTGATAATCTTAATTCATCGACCCAGATTTCTACATTATCTTCTTCACGTATCGGCGCTCCAAAATTGCGTAATCCGATTGCGTAAGCATCAATTTTTCCAACTGACGGATTGCCGACAACTTTGAGGACGTCACCATTGGGTAGAACTTCATAAGCGGTATTGGAGGAATCAAGCTCAGCAATTCTTTTCAGGTTATTCAAGCGGTCTAAATCAATGGTTATCTCATTTCCACTCCAGCCTGGTTGTAAACGTTGGGAATATTCATAATATCCAAGCTTGTTGCCACTGAATCCTGAGCCAAAACGAAGAAACATCTCCAGGTTTTTTCCTTGAAGTGATTGTGGAAAACGTCCTCCCCCGTTCACAAACATCTTCAATATTTTATACTCTCTCAGGTTCTGTGAACGGTAAAGGGTTTTTATTACCTGCCCCTCCTGTGCAGAGGGAAGTTCCAGGACTTTAATAACCAGGGATTGCTCTTTGCTACGGATATCGGTAATCGGATCTATATCTCCTGCAACACCCGGCGGGCTTATATAGTCTTCCGGATTATCATGAGTATTAATCGTTGTTGTCGTCAAATAAATTGATGAATCAATTTTTGTGACGGGATTAATTACCGGATCTTCAAGCCATTCATTACCGGTTAACTCAAACTGGGCAATCTGGATAGCGGATTTACCTGTATGCCCACCGAGCCAGATTCGTATAAATTTAATCTCGGTCAGGTCAGCAGTACCAACTGTCATTAACGTATCTTCAAGGGGAATCCTAATCAGACGCCAGCCTTTTTCATTTTCCTGCCCCCCGACAATATATTTTAATGAATCATCAGGATTACTCAACCGGAAACGGTAGCGGAAGAAATGGTTGGGCCTTGTCAATTGATTGTCACGATCAAGATCCTCCGAATCCGGATATCGGCCTTTTTCAGCAGTCTCATTGTCTTCAGAACCGTTCACCTGATCATAATCACCTCTTTCCCAGTTGTAATTATCAGATGAAAATGGTTCACCCCCAACACTTGGATCACCCTCGTTATGTACTCCATCATTATTAAGATCCCACCAGTCATACTCATGACTGGAATAATTGTAATCATCTGCCAGGAAATCCCAGGGAGGATCAGCTCCATCAATACCATCCAAACCGGTATCTTCACCGTCATCCAGCACCAGGTTACCAACAAGCTGTCCGGGAATCGGTTCATCTTCGGTGTCAAGTAGCTGATTCGGAATGACGTCTTCGCTGATTGCGCCTATATCAATAAATATTGCCGCGTCATGCCCGCGTGCTGTCCATTTCGCCCATATTTCGATAAATTTGGTCTCTGTCTGATTATGGTAACCCGCTGACAATCCCCTCATAACTCCGTTCCAGGTGGATTCCGGTTCATAACCAGTGCCAGTTCTGCGATAATTGTTAACGGTGGGATCATAATCCAGGGTCAATACATGGACACTATTTGCGACTTTGCTGTTTACTTCACGTTGGGGCCAGATATCTTTTATGGGAATCTGGTTTCTCGGATTATACCAGAATAGCCTACCCCTGATGTCATAAGGATTTAATGAACCAAATTCCGAAGGTAGTGTTTTCGGGAAACTTGCAGGAAACCATCCTGTGAGCATTACACCCATTGGAGTCGCCCGCTTCGCCGCTTCGAAATCATCAATATATGCTACACCTTCCGGGTCTCCGGTGGCATTATTATTCAGGCTATTTGGATTTGGGAATACTTGAGCGATCTCGCCCTCAAAACTCAGTTCACTTGGTTCATCAGTGTCAATGAGAGGCAATGCATCGACCATTGACGTCATTATATAAGGACGAAATTTAATACGTGCATTAATATCCCAGATCAGGTTGCGGAGTGGTTCATTCCCGACTTTTACCCGTTTATCAATAGGTTTTTCATTAAAATAAAGGAAAGTTCCACCAAGGAAGCTATCTTCCCATAGCGCGTATTCAAGCCGGATGCCTATCATAGTGCGGCGGTCAAGCTGGAAAATTTCACCGGATTCGTAGCTTATCTCCACATTTGCACCGGCGGCGAAAGCATCCTCATTCAATATTGTCAGCGTTCCCGACAGGTAGTCGATCGTGTAGTCAGTCCCACGGCGCTGTTTTGCTCCGTTGATAATAACTTCTTCAGATTCCTCGAGAATATTAAAACCAAGATTGAAAGTTGAAGACACGTTCGAATATTCCGCTTCAAAACGAAAGAAACTTTCCAGAGTACCTACCGTATGCAACTGGTTGTATAACTTTGGATTTACAAGTGTATCAAGCTCGGAGCTTTTCAATGCTTCATTTACTTTATAGCCTTGTGGATCAAATGGACGTAAATCCGGAAATGCTATTTCACCGAACGCGAGGTTTACAAATGTTTCGTCTATTTTCGAATCCGGATTGGCTGAACCGCCTTCCCCTCTTTGATCTACTCCAAAAATCTGCAGCCAGGAAGCTCCTTCGTGTGTTTCCAGACCACCGGTTTCGTTCCGGAAAATTCTAAATGTAAAATCATCGGGACGCAGCCCGGTAGTTCCGACCCAGTAAACATGACGCCAGGAAAGATTCCAGGTAGGATCGCTGGGTTTCTGAGATTCCTGCTTGATCAGCTTTAATACTTTGAATCCACTTGTATTTCCCAATGTCCCCCACTCCGTTTTACCTGAAGCTTCACCGGGTATGGGGCGTGAAAGACGGTATGCAACGGCTATCACATGATTTGTTGATGCTTGAAAATTAAGACGAATATACCCCAGGTTTTTGTCATACACGTAATCCTGATCAGCAACCAGCAATTCAAATAACTTACCGGCGGAGCCTCGGTCAGACTGACGGGCACTGTCCGATTTCAGTGCGATTACAGTTGCTTCAATGTCAGAAGGATCAGAGTAATACTGAGCGCTGTCATACATCGCAAAACCATCGTAATAGGAATCATTCTCCCCGCCAACCAGTTCTTTGCTTCGAAAAACTTCTAACTCAATAACTTCGACCTCTGCGGCAATGCGGTAGAAATCTGAGTTGAAGTTTGAATAACTATCCCTGAAGGACTCGTCGATAAAGAAGTACTGGTCCTTAATAAAGTCTTTGTCTTCAAATTTATAAGTTTGCTTTTCTGACCCACCCTCTAACGTTTTCTTATTTTTCTCACCTTTCTGGAGGGACATAATGCTTGTTACTTCAAGCGGTCCGACCTTAGAAACAGTTTTGAACCCGAACAATCCCTTGTTATGAGTTGATAATGTAGCGAGTTGAGTCCCCGGGAGAGATAAGTTGACATTTCCTGCTTCTATGGATTGAATGATCTCGTCTTCTTCGCCGATATAGGTCAATTTCACTGCATTCTCGAAATCGAACATACGTTCCGAATCCTGATCGATCTCTACGGAAACCTTGTCGCCGACTTTCCCGGTGATATGGAACTGCTGAGTCTGATCTATCTTGAAGTTGGTTTGTGTCTGGTCGGTTCTGGCATATACCTGTTGATCAGATTTCTCACGCCTCAGTCCTCCGTCAATAGTAATTCGACCTGAAACCCGCAATCCGACCCTGTCACCACCGAAAATTCTTCGAAATGTTTTGCTCTTGATCTTGAATGGTACCTGGATTTCCAATGCGCCGCCGCCTCGTGAATCACGAGGCGTGTATATTGTTTTGTAGAATTTTTCTCTCAGCTTTTCTTTTCGTTGGCGCTTGAGGCGGTATGCGCGATATTGTTCCGGTGTAAATACTTTTGGTAAACCATACTCCTCACCGAATAAATATCTTGTTGCGATATAATATCCCTTGGCAGAGTCGTACTCAGTCTCCACTGTAAAAAGCATGCCTTCATGGGAAAATACTGCGAGTGAATCAAATGAGTATCCCTGGATCGGTTTAGGAGCACGTAAATCTGCTTCAGGGTCAAAGTCGCCGGGTATCGGTGGGGTTATGTCATATCCGGTTTGAGAGAGGACTTCCGTTGGATTGATTATCACCCAAAGCAAGAGAAGTAGTAAAATAGACGCAAAATTCCCTTTACGCCCTTTTGATCGCGTATGGTAAGCCCTCATCAGGACTGAATTACTCCATGATTAAATTACCGATTAAAATGCGATCAAATTTCCTGTTGCCGCCTCCATCTTTTGTGAAATGCGAGTTATTATTATTAAAATATTCAGATTCTCTTCAGTTCGGAATTTTATCTTTTGCGAATTCTTTTTCGGGTCCTGATTACCGATCTTGCTGCAGAAGACTCCGAATCTTCTGCCGCTTCAGTGTCGATATCTTTGGGTTCTGATGAAGAATCCGGCTCCGCAGATGCTTCCTTCTTGCCTGCTACTTCTAACTCAATGACATCGTCCGATATTTTAACTGCTGTGCTCTCAAGAGCATTCGTTTTATCATCTGTAGATTTCTTACTTTCTGCCGGTTCATCTACGGATCGAGCAGCTTCATCACCGGAAAATACAAATTCAGCGGTCTCTCCCAGCTCCTTGGTATCTTTCACTGGTTCAGCAGTTTTTGAGGTCACTGCTGCACCCGGCTTCATATCTTTTTCCGCCGAGGCAACTTTTTTATCAACGGGAGCTGGAGCTTCTTTCGTTTTAGCAGCAGCCTTGGCAGGAGTCTTTTTTGCCTTCTTTACCTCGATCTTTTTACTTTTCTCTGGTTTAACAGATGCATCTTTAGATGACACAACTTTCTTTACAGGTTTTGTTGTGCTTGCTTTCGTTGCTTTTGATGCGGAAGTTTTCTTCTCCTCCGGAAGTTTATCATCTGTTTTCTTTGAAGATGAAACCCGCGTTCTTGAGACTAGTGACGAACTTTTTGTGTTTTTCACACTTTTTTTGACAGCTTTAGTGCCACCTGCAATTTTGTCCGTAACCGGTGAAGTATGCAATTTTGCCTCACGGTTCACCAGGAGACTGCTGTTTTGAGACGTTAGCGGTGAAGCGCTGTAGCCTTTCGCCTTGTCAGATATATCTGGCGTTGAGTAAGAGCCAAAGCCGGTAATAATCGGTGTTCCGCCGCTTCTTGGATCTTTTATTAATCCAATCAAATGGTGCCTGGCTGTATCCTCCAGCAAAAGAGAAAAAGATGAATAGCCATATTGAGATTCATTGAACGATGGTCGTTTCCTGCGAACGGAATCTTTGACCAGGCTGCCCCAGAGTACATCTTTGTTTTCACGCATCAGTGCTGCCACTGCATCGAGTATAAGGGTAAAAGCATCATTTTGATTCTTGGTTAATCCGGGTGGTACCGGTGGCCTGGCTACCTCAGCATTGAATAGCTCTTCATAAAATATAAATTCATCGCAATTATCGGCGAGAAGATGGCTTGTTGAGGCTCTTAGACCAAACCCGATTACCTTTTTATCGTTCTCTTTCAATTTGGATACCAGTGGTGAGAAATCACTGTCACCTGATCCAATTACAAAAGTGTCGATATGTTCCTTTGTGTAACAAAGATCGAGGGCATCAACCACCAGTCGGATATCTGCCGAATTCTTTCCGATATTTCTGCGCATCGGTATATCAACCAGTTCAATGCCCGCTTCATGCATGGACTGCTTGCTTTCAAAAAAATGACTCCAGTCAGCATAAGCGCGTTTATAAATTATACGCCCCTTTTCAAGCATGCGTTCCAGAATTATTCTCGCGTCAAATCGTTGTTGTCCAGCTTCACGTAAGCCGATAGCTATATTGTCATAGTCGATAAAAAGTGCTATTTTTCGTTCTGAATCTTTAAACATATATGCCTCTTTGGGAAAATCTTCCTCTAAATTGCATTTGATTAAGTATAAAATATACAAACTTTAAATTTACATTTATTACATGTTCCGGTCAACGGAACAATTAATGGCCTGGAGGCGAAGGTACCTGTCGAAAGATAGGTGTTTTCATTATCAGAACCCTATACTTACATTTAAAAAAACATTCATGAAACGAGGTCTTCCAGATGACACCCGATGATGCACTTGAGCTGCTTATTGCAGGAAACAAACGATTTGTAGAAGGTAAGTTAAGTCTCAGCCAGAAAATTGCAGATCAGAGGAACGAGGTTGTAGTTCATGGCCAACATCCATTCGCCTCAATCCTATGCTGTTCAGATTCACGGGTTCCACCTGAATTGATCTTCGATCAGGGGCTTGGAAAGTTATTTGTTGTCAGGGTCGCAGGTAACATTTCCGGTCCAAGCGAAATCGGCTCGCTTGAATTCGCCGTCGATCATCTGGAAACCCCATTGGTAGTTGTTCTGGGTCATACAAAATGCGGAGCGGTAACGGCTGCATGGTCAGATGAAAAAGCACCTGAGCGTGTTGGATACATTATTAATACGATTAAACCGCTTGTGGATAAAGATAAAGTCCTTTCGTCTGAATCAGAGCGAGAAGAGGCAATCCTTCAAACTGTTAAAGAAAATGTTCTCAAGAGTATAGACGTATTAATAAATTCGAGTACGCCAATAAAAGAACAAAGTGATTCAGGCAAATTAAAAGTAATCGGAGCAGTGTATAATCTCGCATCAGGATTAGTTGAGTTGATGTGAACGCGGGTAGCCCGGACGGCTCGCGTCCGGGAAAGCTGAATATTATACTAACACACAATAAAGCATCGCAATAATTTATCCCCGGACGCAAGCCGTCCGGGCTACTTCAAATGGACCATCTTTTTCGTGATCCGTGTATCTCCTGCCTTAAATATCACAAAATAAATGCCGCTGGACAGATTTGAACTGTCAAAAGATACACCATGAGTGCCTGCTCTAAAACGTTCATCTGCAAGCATTTTCACCTCGCGCCCAAGAATATCATATACCATTAATTTTACTTTACTTTCAAGTGGGAGAGCGAACCTGATAATTGTTGTGCTATTGAATGGATTAGGATAGGGAGTTCCAAGCCAATAAGATTCCGGGATACTGCCGGTTTGATTCTCATGTTTATAATCTTCGTAAATATCGACGATAAAATTAACCGGGATTAAGGTTTGACCCTCCCCCGCATTGTATTGAGCCTTGATAAATCCCTGATAATTATCATTTGCCAATCCCTGGGACATGAAAATAACTGAAATGACTTGGTCTTCACCTACCGTTATACTGAAAGCTGAGTCCCTGATTTCAATTCCCCTGAATGAGGAAGCAATCTTCCATGTGCTGAGATGTA
>Ga0075120_10000295_pt1 | contig 41485 bp, 38 predicted proteins | sample AntAceMetag02UKL_FD_69792 | JGI IMG/M metagenome (GOLD analysis project Ga0075120, IMG submission 69792) | Saline lake microbial communities from Ace Lake, Antarctica - Antarctic Ace Lake Metagenome 02UKL | ecosystem: Environmental > Aquatic > Non-marine Saline and Alkaline > Saline | place...
GGCATTAATTATTATCATGTCTTAAAGAGTCTAATTTTTTTTGAGGATGCTGAACAAGAGCCTTCTCCGTTAGTTGTTCTGTCTGGAGAAGAGTGGAAATGGGAGAATGTCAAATCTTTTTTTATTAATAACATTAAATTGTTCGAGAAGGAATTGTTCTTGGAGTAAACCCCGTTAGAAAGGACAGGGCTTTATAACCCGCCATTTCTATAAGGAATTAAATTTTTATTTATTTTATCCCCGCCATAAGTGGAGGAGCTTTGTAACGGCGTAAAAATATTTAGAAATAAAGATGTTTGGTTAATTAATAACGTCAAATGAGAACAAACGGGATTGAACTGCAAAAGCGAGTGCATTCCATGTTGCTTGAGGCGTGGAGCTTAAAAAAACTGTGAATCGACAACCGTGAACCATTACGTTTATTAAAGGAGAATATTATGGCTTTTGATCCGGAAAAGGATAAGACGCTTAAAAAGTGGAAGTGTGAAGAAACAGGACTTCTTGTGTCCATTAATCAGTACGATAAGGCGAGGCCCAAGGTTCAGATAGGTCCGAGGATACTGAAAAAACAGGATGGTTCAGACAGAGCTCCAAGCAAGGCGGGCCGTCTTACAATTGAAGATTTGATGTGGTTCTATGATATTATTGATGAAGTAAAAGATGAGTTGACACGGCTTGTAAAGCCCGAATAATTCAGTTTTGAAAAGGTAGTAAATGACATCAGACAAAGCAATTGTCAGGCCTGTAAGAGGTAAAAATTCTCCGCACCTGAGTGATTGTGCTGTGATGGCAGCCAGTGAAGCTGATTTGCGTATGCTTTGCAGTAAAATGAATTTGCAGGAGGCTAATTTTACAAAGCTTTTTATGAGCAGATTATATGCTGCTGATGAAGGGCAAACTGAAAATTTTACGATTGTTGGTCCTTTTATCGGCGCTGCATATGCGGCAATGATTATGGAAACATTAATTGCCTGGGGCGTACGAAAAATTTTGTTTTTGGGCTGGTGCGGTGCGGTTTCTCCTCAAGTCAGAATAGGAGATATAATTATTCCCGATTGCGCTCTTATTGATGAAGGAACATCAATGTCCTATAAGAAGGACAAAAATATTTGTGCTCTGCCGCCGGGCAGTTTAACTGAAAGCATAAAACAGGCTTTAGGGAAAAACGATATTTGTTTTCACACAGGCAGTGTCTGGTCCACCGATGCTATTTACAGGGAAACCTGTGAAAAAATGAGATATTACCAGAATAAGAATGCATTAGCGGTTGATATGGAACTTTCCGCCCTTTTTACCGTGGGAAGCTTTCGCGGGGTTGATGTTGCAGGAGTCCTTGTTGTTTCTGATGAACTATCGACAGGCAAACAGGTGCCGGGTTTCAGCAGTAAATGTTTTAAAAAAAGCCGCGTGGATGTATGCGAAGCAATAAGCGAGACCTTTGCAAAACGCCCCCTTTTGCCCGACTTCAGCGTCAGGTTTAATAATAATTTTGAGTTTTGAATGAAGAAAAAACCATTATTAATTTAAAATTTAAAATTAATAATTTTTTATGTATTCCTGTGGTTGAAATTTTTCGCCTTCCTTGAACTTGAACAAAATTGAGCATTTTTCAAAGGTCTCTAAACAGCATACAATTCAGGTAGATAGGCTGAAGGCTGAAGACTGTTAGGAAAAAGCAAAAACATGGTGCATATTGAAGCTATGTTTGGTGCAAGAATCAGCTGTTTCCGTCAAAGTACCGCAATCGTGCTTTTCTGACTCCTTCAGCCTAAACAGCTTCAGCCTGATTACATTAGTAATCACAGTAAAACAAACAATGAAAAATATTGAACCAGACATACTTAATAAGGTTAACGCTTTAAGAAAAGCGCTTCACCGGCATAATTACCTGTATTATGTTCTTGATGACCCTGAAGCATCTGATGCAGAATATGACAGGATGATGCGGGAGTTGACAGTGCTTGAAGAAGCATGGCCGGAACTTTACGATCCGGATTCTCCTACCTCTCGGGTTGGCTCGCCGCCATTGAGCGGGTTTGAAACTATTGCGCATTCTATCCCCATGTTAAGTCTTGCAAACGCATTTGCTGATTCAGAAATAATTGATTTTGATCGTCGCGTCAGAAAAATTCTAAAAACCGAAGATGAAATACTTTATACTGTAGAGCCAAAGCTGGACGGTCTTGCCGTGGAACTTGTATATGAAAAGGGCAAGCTGATTGTTGCATCTACCCGTGGCGACGGTATCAATGGTGAAGTGATAACGGCAAATGTCAGAACCATACGATCTGTACCTCTTTTACTCCAGGATACAGGAAAGCGGAATGTCCCACTGCGCCTTGAGGTTAGAGGAGAGGTGTTTATCGGGCATGAAGAATTCAAAAGTCTGAATGAAGAACAGCTAAACCAAAAATTATCTCCGTTTGCGAATCCTAGAAATGCGGCTGCCGGATCTTTAAGACAGTTGGATTCAAGCATGACCGCAAAGCGTCCGCTGGAAATTTTCTTCTATGGCGCGGGTGAGTTTACAGGCTTAGAGTTAAAATCACACTGGGAAACACTTCAGGAATTACAGTCCCTCGGATTAAGGATTAATCCACTTATCAGGCCGAAAGTTAAAATAAAAGAGGCTGTTGATTATTTCAGAGTGCTTGAGGAAAAGAGAAATCTTTTACCCTATGATATAGACGGCATGGTGATAAAGGTTGACGACCTTTATTTACAGGAAAAGATGGGGAAGACATCGCGAAGTCCCAGGTGGGCGATAGCGTATAAGTTTAAGGCAATGCAGGAGACCACCCTGGTGCTGGATATTGATGTGCAGGTAGGCAGGACAGGTGCGTTGACGCCGGTTGCTCATCTACAGCCGGTTAATGTCGGCGGAGCCCTTGTCAGGCGTGCGACACTTCATAACGAGGATGAGATTGAACGAAAGGATATAAGGATAGGAGATACTGTTCTTGTCCAGCGGGCAGGGGATGTGATTCCGGAAGTTGTCAAGGTGATTGAATCAAAGCGCACCGGCTTAGAGAAAATTTTTCATATGCCGTCAAACTGTCCTGTCTGTGGTTCAGCAGTCATCCGTGCCGAGGGTGAAGCCGCTACAAGGTGTATAAACGCAACATGCCCTGCGCAGCTTAAAGAGCGAATAAAGCATTTTTCGTCAAAAGGTGCTTTTGATATAGACGGGTTGGGAGACAAACTTGCTGAGCAACTGGTGGACAAGGGGCTGCTTGCTTCGTATGCCGATATCTTTAATCTAAACGCAGTCAGGATTGAAGGCCTGGAACGCATGGGAGCCATATCTGCGGAAAAGCTTGTTCGCGCAATTGAAAAAAGCAAAAACATTAAATTCAATTGTTTTCTTTATGCACTTGGAATCCGGCACGTTGGCGAACATGTGGCTAAAATACTTGCAAGAGAATTTAAAAGCCTGGATAATCTTTTAGATGCAACAAAAGAGCAGATAGAGGCGGTTGAAGGAGTAGGCTCTGTTATTGCTGAAAGTGTTGTTAATTTTTTCAACCACGATACAAATCGCGAAGTAGTAAGCCGTATTCTTGACAGCAATGTATTGATACTGTTCCAGGCAGGCGAAAGAGAGAAAACTCTTGAGAAAAAAGTGTTTGTTTTGACAGGTACTCTTGAAAATTTGACAAGGAATCAGGTAAAAGAAATGATCGAGGCCGCAGGTGGAAAAGTAAGCGGTTCTGTAAGCAGAAACACGGATTACCTTGTGGCAGGAAGTTCTCCGGGTTCCAAGTTAAGGATTGCAAAGGATCTCGGCGTTGAAATTATTGATCAGGCAACTCTTCTGAAGATATGTAACCGTAAAAAAACATAGAGAATAAGTGTGGAAAAACAGATAACCGACATGCTTGCCAAAGCAGGTGTAAAGCAAATTAAGCGTCTTTCATTCAAGGGGCCGAATGATTCCGGAATTATCAGCGGTGTGGTTTAATGTTTTTTTTCAGAGCGGTTTGGCTGCAGGTGTTTAAATTTTTCGAATGAATCAGGTTTGATGAAATCGTAAAAAGTCTCGAAATCGTCATGCCGGACTTGATAAGCCTGCCCCGTACTTGATACGGGGGCATCCAGAACGTATTGAATTTACTGGATTCCGGCTTTCGCCGGAATGACGGAAAACGGTATTTTTAGACTTTTTACGAGTTCATCAAGCTTGATAAGCTCGTGAAAAGTCAAAATCTAACTATAGATGGCTAAGTAAAAAGTTTCATATACAAGGCGTAGTTATTTTTCAGGATCGAAGGCATACATATAGTATGTTGAGAGTCTGAAAAATCGCTGCAACGCAGTAGATGGGACTTTTTACGACGCCATCAAGCTTAAAGGCCGCGCATATACTCGGGTTTCAAAGCTATATTGCCTTCCAGCGCACTATCGATTAATTTAATTGCTGCTGCCTTATCTTTTGGCAGTCTCGCCTTTATAGGCAGATAGTTGGAAGCGTGATTTGCATAGAAAAGGCCTCTGGAAAGGTTCGTGGCGGCAATCATGTTTTTAAGTTCTTCCAGCATTTCAGCAGATTCAAGCAACGTAAAATCGCCGGAAGCATAGTCCTGATATAGCGGTGTGCCGGGGATAAGCATAAGGCTGAGAGCCCCGATATATTCAGGGTCTATGGCTGAAAGCACACGTCCGGTTTCCATGGCATGTATTTTGGAACGTGTTTTGCCGGCAATCCCTAACAAAACCGTAATAGAAAGTTTGAATCCAGCTTCCCTGGCTTTTCTGCCCATCTGAATCATATCTTCGGCTGTTGCGCCCTTGTTGATTTTTTTCAAGGTAACGTCATCGCCGGTTTCAAGGCCCATGTAAACTATACCTAATCCGTGGTTTTTCAGCGTCTTGAGTTCGTCAAGGGTTTTTGTTTTCAGACTCTTGGCATTGGCGTATATCCCAACCCTGGTTACCCATGGAAGCTGGTTTTCAATTTCCATTAAAATATTCAGGAGTCTTTTTTGGGTAACGATCAAAGCATCGCCATCGCATATAAACACGCGGCGCTGGTGCTTGCAATACTGTGCGGCAAATGCGATATCCTCCATAATAATAGAATCCGGCTTTATTTTAAAGCGTTCGCCTCTATATGTGCCGCAGAATGTGCACTTGTTGCGTGAACATCCAACAGTAACCTGAAGCAGAATACTGTTAGCCTCGCTTGGAGGACGAATTATGTTGCCTTCATAATGCATAAAATATTCAGGCTCCTTTTAGTGACATATTTAAACAGCCACAGGTTTTATTTGATGAAATCGTAAAAAGTAAAATTTGTTCGCTCTTTTTCCAAAACTGCTCAAAGTCGCTTACAAATGACTTTCAAATAACACAACTATAGTTTTTGCCAGTTATCGCAACAGTTATAATTAAATTAAAACCAGAAAAAACTCATGTATAACAAATCGTAAACAAAGAACCGGCCATAATAAAAACAGTAATTGTGCTAATGATTTAATCTTTTATTAATAACAATATGTCAACAGGCTCTTTGCTAACGATCTTTAATACATTCAAACAGTTTTCTAGTTTTAATTTAATCATAACTGAAGACTGATTGTTTAAAGTTATTCTGGTTTCAAGTGCCGCAGAGCGGCATAGTGGAGTTTTTTACGAAGCCATCTTATTTAATATCATTGCTTTTATTTCAACATATTATAAGCTGGTATTCATAATAATCAAATCAAATAATTCTTGCCTTTTACATAAGTTTTGTTATGGCAGGAACCTGTTTGCATAAAATTTACTTGGTCCTGAAAAACCTGGTCCTTTGTGCCAGGTCAGAGACAGATGGTTCTGTTTTGGATTTTTGTGTTTCAAAAAGGAACGTCGAACATCGAACATCGAACTTCCAACGTCGAATTATGGTACGCCTTCGGCGTTTGGATTTTATTAAAAAAATGAGCGAAGATATATCCACTCATATAACCAGTCGAATATAATACAAATGAAATATTCTAAAGTTTACATAGAGTCTTTTGGTTACGAACTTGCTCCGAATATAGTAACATCGGATGATCTTGAAAATCGTCTGGAGCCGTTTTATAAAGCTCTTCATTTTCAAAAAGGGCAATTAGAGGCCATAACAGGGATATCTGAGCGCAGATTCTGGGAGCCTGGATATAAGATGTCTGATGGCGCTATAAAGGCGTCACAAAAAGCTATAGAAGCCTCTGGAATTTCCCCTGAGGATATTGGCATGCTCATTTATAGCGGAGTATGCAGAGATGGTCTGGAACCGGCAACTGCATGTGCTGTGTCACATCACCTTGGTTTAGGCTCTGAAACCCTGGTTTATGATGTGTCGAATGCCTGTCTGGGGGTTTTAAATGGAATATTGCAGGTTGCAAATGCAATTGAACTGGGCCAGATAAAGGCAGGAATTGTAACTGCCTGCGAGTCTTCACGGGAGATAATTGATACCACTATTGACTGGCTTCTTAAAACTATGGATATGGATAATTTTAAGAAAAAGGTCGCTACCCTTACAGGCGGCTCAGGCGCTGTGGCTGTACTTTTAACAGAAGAGTCGATTGCAGGACATGACAGCCACCGGATTTTCGGGGGGGCCGCAAGGAGCGCTTCACAACATTATAAATTGTGCCGCTGGGGACCTGATACCGGAATACCTGCCAGCGGACTTAATGTTATGGAAACAGATTCTGTTGCTGTACTGCAAAACGGAGTGATCTTAGGCATAGAAACATTCAATGCTTTTAAAAAAGAATTGTCACTGCCGGAAGATAAGCCGGATAAGATTATTTGCCATCAGGTTGGAGCCACTCATCAGAGAAATATTCTTGAATCCATAGGCATGCCAAAAGAAAAAGATTTTACTACCTTCAGATTTTTAGGCAATATCGGCACAGTTTCACTCCCAATTACTGCTGCAATAGCATCAGAACGCGGGTTTCTCATACAGGGTGATGTGGTTGGATTTTTTGGAATCGGCAGCGGCCTTAACTGCATTATGCTGGGCATTGACTGGTAGAGTGGTTTAAAAAAGGATTGTTTTTGTGTCAAAAAAAATTAACATTTCTGCTTTTCGTCATCTATATCCTTTTGAATCCCATTACATAAACCTTAAGGGATTGAAGTATCATTTTGTTGATGAGGGAACAGGCAATCCTGTTGTAATGATACACGGAAACCCAACATGGTCTTTTTACTACCGTGAACTCATTAAAGCGCTTTCAGGCAATTATCGGACAATTGCAGTCGACCATATGGGCTGCGGTCTTTCTGACAAGCCGGATAAAAATCAATACGATTACAGGCTCAAAAGCCGTGTAGATGATATTGAAGCTCTGATTGACAGCCTTGAACTGTCAGAAAAAATTACACTTGTCCTACATGACTGGGGCGGAATGATCGGCATGGCCTTTGCGTTGAGACATCCGGAAAGAATAGGCCGAATAGTGATAATGAATACTGCTGCTTTTTTACCTCCAGATGGGAAAAAGTTTCCTTTAAGACTGCGGCTTATTCGTGACATAAGGCTGTTTGCGACTCCTGCTGTTCTTGGATTTAATCTTTTTGCATACAGCGCTTTGTTTATGGCATCACACAAAGGGCTTTCAAAAGACGTTAAATCAGGTCTCACAGCCCCGTACAACTGCTGGAAAAACAGGAGGGCAACTCTTTATTTTGTTCAGGATATCCCTGTTGGCGAAAATGATCCAAGCTACAGTATTGTAAAGCATGCGGATGAAAATCTGCATAAACTGGCCGGCATTCCAATGCTTATATGCTGGGGAAAACACGACTTTGTTTTTGATGAATCATATTTTGCCGAGTGGCAGCGCCGTTTTCCTGATGCAGAGGTTAATTTGCTTTCAGATGCAGGCCATTATGTTATGGAAGATGAACCTGAAAAGGTCTGTATGCTTGTTAAAGATTTTTTAATCAGGCATTCTATATGATATTTTTAAATTTTACCATGCAGCACATAAAGAGATAGACAAAAAAAATTATTACGAAAACACGGAAATGTTAGCAACCTGATTTCGTGATTAATTTATTCTATGGCAGGTTTCTTTGATTATAAATGAATAATAATATTATAAATATTGCGTCACATTTAAAAAAAATGGCTGTTTTGCAGCCATATAAGAGAGCTGTTGTATATCCTGTGGGAACGGATAAATATGGAAGGATTGCATACTCTCACCTCACCTTTCTTCAGCTTGACCATGAATCGGATCGTTATGCTCACGGGCTTGAAAAGGCCGGTATTAAGCGCGGGACAAGAACAGTTTTAATGGTAAAACCGGGTCCGGAATTTTTTGCCTTAATATTCGCCATGTTCAAGACAGGAGCAGTGCCTGTTGTTGTTGATCCTGGAATGGGAATAGGACGCATGCTTATGTGTCTTAAAGAAAGCAGGCCGGTTGCTTTTATCGGCATTCCTGTTGCCCATGTACTTAGAACCGTCTTTCCAAAATATTTTAGAACAGTAAAAATAAATATTACAGCAGGCAGACGCTGGTTCTGGGGAGGGCTTACTCTGCGGCAGATACGCAGTGTTTCAGAACAAAAGTATGATGCAGTTAAGACCGGCCGTGATGAAACAGCGGCCATACTGTTTACTACAGGAAGCACAGGGCCTGCAAAAGGAGCAGTATATACTCATGGCATATTTGATGCTCAGATACGCCATATAAAATCCCATTTTAATATAGCAGAAGATGAAATCGATCTTCCCACATTTCCGCTGTTTGCTCTGTTTGATCCCGCGTTGGGGATGACTGCGGTAATACCTGATATGGATCCTACAAAACCCGCTTTTGTAAATCCTGAGAAGATTATTGAGGCAATAACAAACCAGGGCGTAACAAACATGTTTGCTTCGCCCGCCCTGCTTAACCGCGTTGGCCGTTATGGTAAAGATAAAGGAATAAAACTTCCTTCTTTGAAAAGGGTTGTTTCTGCCGGCGCGCCGGTATCTCCATCTAACATTGAGCAGTTTGTTTCCATGTTAAGCAAGGATGCAGAGATTCACACCCCTTACGGAGCAACCGAGGCAGTCCCCATAATATCAATAAGCAGTAATGAAATTCTTTCTCAAACCAGCAGGCTGAGTGAGCAGGGTTTTGGAATGTGCGTTGGTCGTGTGCTTGATGGAATAGATGTTCGTATTATTAAGATAAGCGACGAACCAATTGAAAAATGGTCGGACAGCCTTGTAGTTTCCAGCAATGAAATCGGTGAGATTACAGTCAGCGGAGATCTTGTTACAAGACAATATTTTAACAACCCTCGTGCAGACGCGCTTTCAAAGATCAAAGGCGATGACAGAATATGGCACAGGATGGGAGACCTTGGCTGGATGGATCAAAAGGGAAGAATCTGGTTCTGCGGCCGCAAGAATCACAGGGTGGTTACCGAGACCGGTACGCTTTTTAGTATTCCATGCGAAGCCATTTATAATAATCATCCAAAGGTGTTTCGAAGCGCTCTTGTAGGAGCAGGAAATCCGCCAGAACAAAAACCGGTTATATGCATAGAACTGGAACCCGGAAGTAAAAGCTGCAACAAAAAAAAGCTGAGAGCAGAACTTTTTGAAATAGCTCAAAACAGCCCTTTAACAAAGGATATTGACACGATTTTATTTAAAAAAGCATTTCCTGTTGATATAAGACACAATTCAAAAATCTTTAGGGAAAAGCTGAAACTGTGGGCAGAAAAAAAGGTTAATTAAAAAGCAGATTCAATTTTTTCAAGTACTGTTATTACAATAGACATCCCCTATTCCATGCGCATCTCAAAGTAAAAACACTTTATATTTATTTAACCTTTTGCTCATCCCTTTGGCATCCCCATCAAGCCTGTTCAACTCCGCCCAAAATTCATTAGCGTGATTTTTTATGCGGGTATGAACAAGCTCATGCAAGAGGACATAATCAATCATTTCGTCCGGCAATCTCACCAGTTTCATGTTGAGGCTTATATTATTTTTGGCTGAACAGCTCCCCCATCTGGTCTTTTGGTTTCTTATGAAAACCTTGTTATAACTAAAATCGTGTTTCTCGGACAATTCATTTAATCGGTTAACAAGCTTCTTTTTGGCTTCCGCCCTGTTGATTTCAATAGAATTCTTTGTAAAGGCGTCATGCTCATGTTCTATTTGTTTCATTTTGTCCAGGTGTTTTCGTATCCAGCTTCTTTTGGATTGAGCAATTTGCCTGGCTTTATCGAATGATACGCCATAGGGAACGGAAACTCGAACCCCTTTGAACGGTTTTAACGAAATATTGATATTCTTTGCCCGCTTACTGCGTTCAAACAAAATCTGTCCAATACCGTCAATTTCAATATATTCAGCTTTTGACTTCAATAATGTTTCTTCACTGGTAGAGGTTGCCCAAGAATTCGCGGATCAGAGAAAACGAAAGCCCCATTTCCTTTCTATACTCATTATTTACAGGTATAACCACCATCAATAACTAATTCACTTCCAGTAACAAATTTTGATTCGTCAGACACAAGATAAAGTATTCCATAAGCAATATCTATTGATTCTCCAACATGTCCTATGGGATGCAGGCTATCAAGATGTTTTCTGAATCCTGGATTATTTTTACCCAATTCTTCTACTAAGGGTGTCCAGATAAATCCGGGATGTACAGAGTTTACTCTTATATTATCTTTTGCATAGATTAAAGCATCATTTTTAGCCATTAATCTAACAGCACCTTTTGAAGCATGATAAGGAGGTATATCTCCAGCTCCGACTAACCCATAAATTGAAGAAAGGTTTATGATACTTCCGCCACCTGATTTCTGCATGTGAGGAATTGCATGTTTAGTGCAAAAGAAAACTCCTTTTACATTCACATTCATAACTAAATCCCATTCATTTTCAGTTAATTCATGAGTTGGTTTATCAGCGCCTGCTATTCCTGCATTATTTACAGTTGCGTCAAGTTTTCCAAATTCTTTGACTACTTCCGCATAAACTTTTTCAACTTCTTTTTCATTTGTTACATTAAGGTGCCAAAATTTAGTTATTCCACCTGACTTTGTAATTTCATCAGCTAACTCTTGACCTTCTTTATCAAGCAAATCAGTTACTGCAACTTTCGCACCTTCTTTTGCTAACAAAAGACATGTTTCTCGTCCGATTCCTAATGCGCCACCTGTTACGATAACGACTTTATTTTCTGTTCTTTTCATGATTTTAAGCTCCTTTTTTTAGTTAATTATATAATGAGAGCTAACGAGGCTGTCGTTGCATAGCTTTTCCCGAAGTTGCAGATCATTTCAAAGATAAGGTGTAAATTCTACGATAGATTGTATTCGATAGGTCAATATTCGAAGAGCCCCCTATAGCCCGTACTAAAGATATATACTCCGCAAACACTTCCTGCCACATCTGCAAAAAAATCTATTATATCGGCGTCTCTGTATGGCACAAAACTCTGGTGGATTTCATCACTCAGGCCATAAAGAGATGATAATAATATGCTGAGCAAAATTACCATATTTATCTTTTCTTTAAATCGCCAGGTTCTGAATGCCCTGAAAAAAAGGACTCCAAGGATAGCGTAAACAACAAAATGAGCAACTTTATCTATATAAGGAAAAACAAAAATGCTCTCTGGAGAAGGATAAGAGGACTGAATAAAAATCAAAAGACAATAAATTAATGCAGGAAGCCAGTAGCATATAATTTTTTTACTACCCGATAACTTTATATCAACAGCCGGTAGTGGGCCTTCTTTTTCGATTGCCATATGAACCGCGCTTTTTTTTACTTTAAAGCCAATTTTTTCTCCTTACTACAACCACGTCACAAGTTATTTACTTATTTATGGATGTCCCTGAGTTGCCCTTTAGCTTCGTTCATCCCGTTTCTCCCGATTCTCAAGCAGGTTCTTTTCTATTTCTTCAAGTTGTTTGAAGTCTGCTTCATCTGTTGCCAGGGCTTCTGCTTTTTTCCGTTTTTGATTAAATTCTTCGTAGTGTTCAGTGGCAAGTTTACTGGCAATTTCCGCCTTAACCTTTCCGGCGTGAGTTAACAGGTCCTGTTCATTAAACTCCAAAAAACCATCCAGTTTATCGGCCCATTGTTCCATAGTAACGGTTTTTCTCTGGCGAGCCTGCCGTTCTGCATAATCCAGATACATGGTGACAATTTCGTTCAGGTCTTTTATTTCATCAGCATTCAGGTAATTTTTGGCAATGGTAACATCCTGCTTTCGTACAATTGAACCCCGCCATGAAGTCAGCCCCATATTTGGCACATCGGGATTACACCGATTTTCAATAAGTTCAGCAGCGGTTTTTCCGGTAGTAGCCCAGAGCATTTTATTTTGTACTTTCTTAAAAAAAAGCTGTGCCTGTTCAGAAGTTTTATCATAATCTATGGCAGTGGTGTAAATATCACGGATTTTTTGATAAAATCGCTTTTCCGAAGCCCGAATATCCCGAATACGCGCCAACCACTCATCAAAGTAATCCCATTTATCTGTTTGTTTGAGACGTTCATCATCCATGGCAAAGCCCTTGATGATATATTCTTTCAGGACATTGGTTGCCCATATTCGAAATTGTGTCGCTTTTTTGGAATTAACCCGATATCCAACAGCAATAATAGCATCAAGATTGTAGAACTCTTTGTTTCGGGTCACCTCCCGGCTGCCCTCCTGCTGAACTATTTCCATTTTGGAAACAGTTGCATCTCTTTTTAATTCACCTTCATCATAAATATTGCTTAAATGCTTTGATATTGCAGGAATATTCACATCAAAAAATTCTGCCATTTTTTTCTGAGTTAGCCAGATGGTTTCGTTTTGGAAAATTGTATCAATTTTGATTTTGCCGTCTGTTGTGGTGTAGAGGACGATTTCGAATTGGTTTTCTGCTTCTTTCATAATTTAGACCATCCAATTTTCTTCATTATCTGGTGTTGATGATTCCATTATAAAATTTCCCTCACCGCCATTTAATTTATCTGTATTCCAATTGATGGGGTTATTTGTGATATATTCTGAAATTCTAATGCATTCATTTTTATTTCGAATAATGTGTTCCCAATAATTCCGTTGCCAAATGCGTTTATCAAAAACCGGTAAAATATTTTGTTTTACCATTTTAATATATTCAATTGTCGTATGCCGTTTAAATGATTGCACAACCCGTGACAATCCCGTTCCCGGTTCCGTTGGCGTACCCGTTGGCGTAGGGGCAGAATCCATTTCTGCCCTTTTTGGGGCGGATATGGGGGCGGATATGGAATGGGCGGATATGGAATCCGCCCCTACGGCGGCGGTTTCAATTATTCCGTGGATATGATTGGGCATTGTTATATATTCGTTTAAATAAATATTTGGAAAATCGTTTGGAATTTCATGCCATATTTTTTCAATCATTCTGCCCGCATCATTTAATACCATTTTTCCATTAATAATTTCACCAAATAAACACACCCTGTTTTGACAACATATTGTTACAAAATATAATCCTGCCTGGGAATAATCATATCCATTTAAACGAATTGATTTACGATGATGGATTTTTGAATTGTATCCCATGATTATATTAACCCCGCGTGTAGGGGCAGAATCCATTTCTGCCCTTTTGTCGTATAATTCATTTTTCCGGTATTATCCATTTTCGCCCTGGAATCCATTTCGGCAATATAATCCATTTTTGCCATATTTGGGGCGGATATGGAATGGGCGGATATGGAATCCGCCCCTACGGGGATTCCGTTTATTCCCGGGATTTCGGGGATTTTGTTTTTCCCATGGATATGGTTGGGCATCATTTCATATTCGTGTAAATGAATATTCATAAAATCATTTGAAATTATGTGCCGTATTTTTTCAACCATTTCCCCTACAATTCCCCATTAAAGGCTTTTTGTAGTATGCTCTTTTTCAACTCTTCCAGGTCTTCTATTTTTTGCTGATAGATGGCTTCCAGTTTTTTTGTTTCGGCTGAAAGGGCATCGAGTTTTTTGACGATGGTTAGCTGTTTTTTTAATGAAGGACAAGGAACAAGCAAATTTTTCAAATCATTAATTGAAAGATTTGGCTGCATTAATGTATTGACCTTCGCAAGTACATATTTTTCTACACCATCCGTTATTAGAAAATTGTATAAATACCTTTGATTTACAAATTTCTCATTTGGAACCAATGCTGCAACTCGTTGATTAATTAATGCTCCATCGTAACTTTTAGGAACAATAGCAACTTTTAAACCAGCCGCAATAATTGTTCTTGTTAAAGCTATTACAATGTTTCCTTCTCTAACTTGATAATCTTGCAGGGTGGTTAGATATTTTTCGGGTAGATAATTATTTTTTTCTTCAACAAATTCTTTTACACCAACATTGGTTATTTTTATTGATTTGATTGAATTGGCTGCATTGAAATCTTTGCTTGGAAAAGCATAGCCGTTAACAACTTTAGTAATATCTTGTATCCTCTTCTCTTCCCAACCCTCCCCTTTATTCTCAAACACCCCTTGCAAATAACTCTCAAAAAGTTCTTTGGCGTTTTTAAGGTTTTGTTCGGCATTGGTTTTTGCTTTGGTTGTGGCGGCAAAGGCTTTGTCTAAAATGGCTACTATGCGTTTTTGCTCGAGGAGTGATTTTGGGTAATGAACAGTTACTGCCTTTAAAAGTCTGTAATGTCATGCGTATCCTAAACAACCTAAATTCACATTTTGCAAAAAGTAATAAAAGTATTTAGGATCAATATCTTGCTTGGGCTTCAAAACCTTTACCCCGTCAGCACCTAAAACAAAATCAACATATTTTAAAACTTGTGTGTGGTCTCCGAAAATCACAACAGGTTTTTTAACTTCAAATAAATCAGCAACATTATTCCAAAATCCATTTATAAAATCTTGCTCTTGTGAAATTATTGGATACTCACCATTATCAAAAAAATCTTTCCTTTTTATTTTTTTTGTATAAACAACCTTTTCAAGACAATTCTCAAAATTCTTTATGCCCCAACCCTCTTTCATGTCATCCCCAGAATTGCGCTTAAAACCGCAGCACTTTTTTTATCAAGCGCTTTCATATCATTCATTTTCAACTGTCCGATTTTTTCGGACAGTTCACTACCTTCATTTTTAAGTTTCTTTTTTAAATCACTCCAATATTTTCTTGGGCGTGAATTTTCTGCTAAAATTGAAATAACATCCACGATTGAAAAATACCAAAGTTCTTTTTCCGCATCCCAGTGGGTTCTTACCGCTTGCTTTTGGAACAACTGAATTTTGTTTTCTTTACTCATATCATCTCCAAGATTGAGTTTAAAACCGCCACGCTTTCCTTATCCAAGGCTTTCATCTCTTTCAAAATTTCTTTTGGCTTACGCAAAGGAGCTTCTTCAGGGGTATTGGGATTTTTGGCTGAAAGGTCAAGGGTAGTTTGGTCAATATCCTTTATATCTATTGTCCAGGAGTTTTCACTTTCCGCTTTTGTTTTTTGCAGAGCCACAAAATCGGCTAAATCTTTTTCATTCAGAGCATTTGTTTTACCAAGGTTTCTATCTAAATTGAGCTGATAAAACCACGTTTTTTTAGTGGAGCTTCCTTTTTCAAAAAAAAGCACCACTGTTTTTACTCCTGCACCTGCAAAGGTTCCGCCAGGTAAATCCAACACAGTATGCAGGTTGCAGTTGCTTAACAATTCTTTACGCAAGGCAATGGAGGCATTATCGGTATTGCTTAAAAAAGTATTTTTAATTACCACACCTGCCTTTCCACCAGCTTTGAGTATCTTGATAAAGTGCTGTAAAAACAGAGAAGCAGTCTCGCCTGTTTTGATGGAAAAATTCTGCTGCACTTCGGCGCGTTCTTTCCCGCCAAAAGGGGGATTTGCCAAAATTACATCATAGCGGTTTTTTTCCTGTATATCAGCAAGGCTTTCAGCAAGGGTATTGGTATGGATAATATTTGGGGCTTCAACACAGTGCAATATCATATTCATAATGCCAATAATATATGCCAAAGACTTTTTCTCTTTGCCGTAAAAGGTTTTTTTCTGTAAGATTTCCACATCTTTTGTAGATAAACCATTTTTGGTGACTGAGCCAGTCGAAGTCAAATAATCAAAGGCTTCACACAAGAAACCAGCAGAACCTGCCGCACCATCATAAATTTTATTACCAATTTTGGGGACAACCACTTTGACAATGGTTTTAATCAACGGTCGAGGTGTGTAATATTCGCCGCCATTACGCCCTGCATTCCCCATATTTTTAATTTTCCCTTAGTACAGATGACTCATTTCGTGAAGGTCATCACCTGTTAAAGCGTTGTGATCTATCTCGGCTTTGCTCGATAACCGCCTATTCTTGGGGAGCTGAGCTTGTCGAAGCTTAGGAGCTGCCCATTTTGTCCATTGAAATTCGGGAACAATAATATTTGGTGTAGGTTTTACCTGTCAGTTCTGCTGCGGTTGCTTTGTCTTTTTCTAAATCGTTCAGATATTTTAAAAACAACACCCACGAGGTCTGCTCTACATAATCCAGCTCACTACTGCACCCGGCGTCTTTCCAGAGGGTATCATCAATATTTTTAAAAGTCTGTTCAAACATTTATGTTCTATCCCTTAATTTATTGCCCTCTCACTTCTCAAAACGCTTGAAAGTATGGTTACACATTGCTCGGTGAAAGCGTGAACCCTTTTTGCATATTTAATGTCAGAGGATGTCACAATTTGTGATATCCTCATAATCTCATCTCGGGTCAAAGCAAACATATATATATATATTGATTGGAGGTCGCAAATTGCGACCTCCAATTTTTTATATCTATCTTGTCTCACAATTATTAAGTGGGTTTCAACAGTTTAGGATGTCCCGGAATGTCTCCGCGAATCTCCATTATACAACAAAGCTTACCCCTTATAAGCTTTTAGAAAATCGTCTCTGGATATTCCAGCTTGACTGAGAATCGTTCGTAGAGTTGAACTCTTGATAGTTCGATGGTTCGGCATAGTCAGCGGTGTCCGAGTCCCGTCAGCATTTTGCCTTGCCATTGCGATATGGTTACCCTCGCGAACTATTCTAAATCCAAGGTGCTCAAGGGTCTTGATTACTTTGTGAATCGGCCCATCTACAGGAAGTTTTGCCATCAAACAGCGACTCCCATTTCTGCGACAAATGCCTCCAAAATAGGAGGATCAATTTCCAGGTCTTGAGGTCCAAATGTTTCGAGGTGAAATTTAATTGCAGATTTGACATCGGCCACGGCAGTTTCATAGGTATCGCCCTGGCCAACTACCACTCCTTTAATTCCGAGGGGGTAAGCAACATAGGTGTCGGAATGTTTTTCCACGATAATTTTGAATTGTTTCATCAGCCTTACCTCATATTAGAAAAGTCTTGGGTCATAATTTTGCATCTAATATTTTATATTACCATAAAAGGATTATAAGTCAAGATTACGGGCTTAACCAGAATCCACCGCCTAAAAAAACATATGGATATTTTTGTCGTTGGAGGACTTAGGGGACATTTTTTGTCCTCAGAGATTTTTTAAACAACTTTTGGGTTGTATTTTCCGCCGTTTGCGGCGTAATATCACAAAATGAGCAAAAATATACATAAGAGTCACAATTGCAAAACATCCCCATTGAACATTTTTCAAAGGTCACGCATGAAGATCGGCAACTGACGTTTTTCTAATACCCCGCTGCTTGCGGCGGTGTGGTTTATTTACTTAATTTTAAGGAGGAATGTTTAGATGAAAAAAATGCAGGCTAAATTAAAATCAATATCCAAGGCTCTTGTGTCGCTTTCCAGGGGGGTTGAGACAATTTCGGAGCAGATAGACAAATTGCAGGCAGCTAAAGCAACTTTTGCGGCAAAGGCTAAAAAGCCATCGGTAAAAGCAAAGAAACCTGCTGCAAAGGCTAAAAAGCCATCGGTAAAAGCAAAGAAACCTGCTGCAAAGGCTAAAAAGCCATCGGTAAAGGCAAAGAAACCGGCAGCAAAAAAGCCGGCAGCAAAAGCAAAAAAAACATCGGCAAAGGCTAACACAGCTCAAAAAAACAAAGCAAAATCCTCAACAGTTATTGACGATCTATTTGCCATAATTAAAAGAAGCAGAAATGGAGCGAGTGTTGCCAAGTTAAAAGAAAAAACCGGTCTTGTCTCCAAGCAGGTCACTAATGCTCTTTACAAGCTTGCTAAAAAAGGGTTGATTAGCGCAAAAGAACGAGGCGTTTATATTAAAAAATAATATCTTACTGTATTTTTATAAAAAACAAAAAAGCCTTTAGTCCGCCAGGCACATTATGCCTTGTCTGCTAAAGGCTTTTTTTATTTTTCCCAAATTAAGAATATAAGCCGAATAGATTGACTAATTAGAGTTACGCTATTATTTTATTTTTGCAAATATGTTTGTTAGTCTGACCAAAGGGAGAAAATTTTAAATATATACATGGCAATGCCATTGACTTAATAAAACATGGAGGTTCAAGCAGCGATGTTTTTACCACGAAAACAATTTGTTTTAAAATCGTTAGCCTATAGCGTCATTTTCCTGGTTGCATTATCTTTTTCAGTCGCTTTTTCTCAAACCAGATGGACGCATGAAAAAAGTGAACTTCTTCCAGATCCAGCTCTTGTTTTTGGAGTGCTTCCAAATGGTTTCAGATATGTATTAATGAAGAACCAAAGGCCAAGAAACAGGGTAAGCATGCATCTGAATGTTCAGGTTGGATCAATATACGAGTCAGATAAACAACAGGGACTCGCTCATTTTACTGAACACATGCTTTTTTGTGGCTCAACCCATTTTAAACCAGGAGAACTTGTAAAATATTTTCAGAGCATAGGGATGAAATTCGGTCCTGATGCAAATGCCCATACAGGATATTATGAAACTGTTTTCGATATACTTTTGCCAAAGGGAGATTTGCAAAGTTTAGACAGAGGCCTTGTTGTACTGAAAGATTTTGCAGACGGCGCTCTTTTCCCGGAATCAGAGATAGATAGAGAGCGGCGTGTTGTGCTGGCTGAAAAACGTACCCGAGACTCAGCCTCCTATCGTACGTTTGTTTCGGCCATGAAGTTTGAGATGCCTGAAGCAATAATATCTAAAAGATTTCCAATCGGCCTGGAAAATTTTATTAAGAATGCAGACCAGAAGGATTTTAAAGATTTTTATGATTCGTGGTACCGGCCTGAAAAAATGATACTTGTAATGGTAGGAGATTTCGATATTAGCCAGGCTGCTTTGCTTATAGACAAAAAATTTTCCTCTATGTCTGCAAAGACTTTGCCTTTACCGGAAATCAAATTGGGCAGTATAAACCATAAAGGCATTAAAACATTTTATCATTTTGAAAAGGAAACAGGGAATACCAGGATAAGTATAGAAGCAATAAGAAAAGTTCCTAAGCAGTTGGATTCTTATGATTTTCGAAAAAAAATGCTTATCAGGGATATAGCTGATCAAATTGTTCAGAACAGGCTGGAAGCGCTGGTTAGCAAACCTGACACGCCTTTTACCTCGGCATACATTAACAGCGGTATCTTTATGCATGAGATAGAATCGGCCGAAATTACAGCAGAAAGCAGCCCTGATAAGTGGGAGAAATCTCTTGCTCTTATTGAGCAGACTTTAAGAAGTGCATTGAAATACGGATTTACTGCAGAAGAGTTTGACAGAGTAAAAAAAGATTTTAAGGCAGAACTGGACAAGGATGTAGCTGATTCATCTACAAGGGAAAGCCGGGTATTGGCGCGTGAAATAATAATGTATCTCAATACTGACATGGTGGTCCTCTCTCCAGATCAGAGAAAAGATTTTTTATTTCCGGTTATTGATTCTCTGACTCTGGAACAGATACATGATGCATTCAAAAGAAACTGGGCATCTGACCACAGGCTTGTGCTTGTTACAGGAAATGCTGAAATAAAAAGTATTAATAAAAGGGCTGATGACCTCATACTTTCCGCATATAATGTCAGCAGTACGGTTGATGTGTCAAAACCAGCTGAAAGAAAAACACCTGTTTTTCCTTACATGCATGCACCTGAAAAAAAAGGAAAAATTGTAAGCAGAACTGAAATTCCTGAACTTGGCATTATCAAGATTGATTTTGAAAACAATGTGAGTCTGACCTTAAAAAAGACAGATTTCAAGGCTAATGAGGTTCTTGTTAATTTGTCTTTTGGATCAGGCAGATCTGCTGAACCCTTGAACAAACCAGGGCTTGCTGTTTTAAGTGAGGAAGTGGTTAATGAAAGCGGACTTGGCAAACTCGAACAGGATCAGATAGATCGAGCTTTGGCGGGGAAAAACACAAACGTTAATTTTCATATTAAGGAAGATTGTTTTCTGTTTAAAGGCAGAACAGTGTCAAAAGAGTTGCCATTACTGTTTCAGCTTTTTTATGCTCATCTGGAAGATCAGGGGTATCGTCAGGACTCATATAAACTTTCAATGGAGCGGTTAAAGCAGATATACCTCGAACTTTCTACCTCAATCGACGGTGCTATGAGTCTTTTTGGAAAGCGTTTTCTGGCTGGAGGAGACAGCCGCTTTGGTCTTCCATCTTATAATACTTTTAAGCAGCTGACACTTGAAGATGTTAAATCATGGATTGACGCATCATTAAAAAATGATAAATTTGCTGTTTCAATTGTTGGTGATTTTGATATTGACTTGGCAATAGATATGGTTTCTAAATATCTTGGCAGTCTTCCTGAGCGAGGGGATAATATACAGAAAAAAGTAAGCTCTCCTCAGTTTCCTGCAGCCGGGGTGCGTAAAATAAATGTTGCAACTAAAATTTCCAAAGGTCTTGTAGTCGTTGCATATCCGACTGAGGATTTATGGGATATCCATAGAACGCGTCTTTTTTCAGTGTTGGCGGATATTGTTTCAGAAAGATTGAGGGAAAGGATTCGGGAAAAATTAGGAGCAGCCTATTCATTTGTTGCATACAACAGGCCGAGCAGGGCATATGCCGGATATGGGGTTTTTCAGACTTTTGTTTCTGTTGATCCGGAACAAAGCAACATAGTGGTTGGGGAAATAAAAAAAATAATATCAGACCTTGTTGCTGCTGGAGTGAACAATGAGGAACTGATGCTTGCCATAGAACCCACAGTCACTGGCATAAAAGATATACTGGAGAATAATCATTACTGGCTGAATACTGTTCTTTCAGGATCAGAAAAGCATCCTGAGCAGATTGACTGGAGCCGGACAATAATGAGTGATTATGCCTCTATTTCAGTCGATGAGTTGTCTGCCCTTGCCAGGAAATATCTGAATAATGACAAGGCTGCAATAATCATTGTTAAACCTCAGTAGTATTTATTTAAATTTTGCTTTGTTTGCATAAAGAATTTTGAATTTATACCTTGTTGTATTAATATGATATTTTTGTTACAGCAGATGCGGTCGTTGTAATTCATGCTGAAGCCAATTGTTGCTGAGGAAGGACAAAGAATGAAAAAAAATGAGAGTAATACCGGTTTTTTGAAAAAAATATGGAAGTTTTTTACATCTGTAAAGCTCACAGTGATTATTTTGCTGTTGCTGGCTGTTACTTCTATTATTGGCACTGTTATTCCTCAGAAAGAAAATCCTGCCGCATATCTTAAGGAATATGGCGAATCACTTTACAGAATTTTTTCAGCCTTTGATATTTTTGACATGTATCATTCCTGGTGGTTTCAGTTTATTCTTATAATGTTGATTATTAATATAGTGGTTTGCTCAATAGACAGGCTTTCTAAGACATGGAAAATATTATTTGTAAAGAAACCTTTGTTTAATATTTCAAAATTCAGGGCAATTCCTGAGAGAGAAGAATTTGTTGATAAACGTCCATGCCTGGACCTGGAAAATATTTACAAGCAGACAGTTTCCAAAAGATTTGGATACAGCAGGGTCGAAAAAACAGACAATGGATTCTGCGTGTTCGGCGAAAAGGGACGGTGGACCCGCATTGGTGTTTATATCGTTCATCTGAGCATTATTCTCATGGTGATAGGAGGTTTAATCGGCTCTATTTTTGGTTTTGAAGGATTTGTCAATATAGTTGAAGGGGAAACCGCAGCCAGCATCATGTTGAGAAACAGCGGCAAATCACATGACCTGGATTTTAAGATCAGGTGCGATGATTTCAGCATAAGCTTTTACGATTCTGGAATGCCGAGTGAATACCGATCAACTTTAACTATACTTGAACAAAATAAGGCTGTATTGACAAAAGACATTATAGTAAATTCCCCTCTTCGTTACAGAGGTATAAATATTTTTCAGTCTAATTATGGAACACTTCCGCCAAAAGAAATCACACTGAATTTGAAAAGCAACTCAACAGGTGCTGAATATACTAAACAGGCAAGTATTGGTAAGCAGCTTGATTTGCCGGAAGATGCGGGGCATTTAATTATCAAAGGATACAGAAATTCATTTGATTTTGGAGGCCATAATCTTGGCAAGACCTTTATGGGCATTTTTACCCCTGCAAAAGGAGACCCTGAAACTTTTATACTGCCCCTGAGTTCTCCCAACTTTGACAGGATGAGGAGGGGCAATTTAGTTATTTCTGTAGGTGATTTTGAGAATAAATACTATACAGGCCTTCAGATAACACGGGACCCGGGAGTTTTGATTGTTTACGCAGGTTTTATTGTTATGATTATAGGTTGTTTTATTGCATTTTTTATGTCGCATCAAAGGCTTTGTATCGAAGTGGAAGATAAAGGAAAAAACAGCAGGGTCATTGTTGCAGGCACGGCAAACAGAAATAAACTTGGAATGCAAAACAAAATAAAGAAAATAGTTAAAACTCTGAGGATTAATTTATGAACAGCTCGTATTTATTATCAATTGTAACATTTATTTACGGCCTGGCGGCGTTTTTATATACTGCATCCTGGGTTTTCAAAAAAAAGCTTTTAGGTACTGCAGCAAAATGGATAGCCATAACAGGTATTCTTTGCAACACAGCAGGCATTGTTCTCCGATGGATTGAATCCTACAGTCTCGGAATAGGGCATGCTCCGCTTTCAAATATGTACGAATCTCTTGTTTTTTTTGCATGGACTATCATCTTGATATATCTCGTGATAGAGTACAGATACAAAAATAAAATAACAGGTTTGCTGGCCACGCCTCTTGCTTTTATGGCTATGGCTTATGCATCACTGTCTCCCAATGTTAGCAGCCGCATACAGCCTCTTATCCCTGCATTGAAAAGCAACTGGCTTATTGCGCATGTTGTTACCTGTTTTCTTGGATATGCTGCATTTGCAATAGCTTTTGGAGTAAGCCTGCTTTATATTTTCAGGAAAAAAAATAAACCAGGCAAAATCGGTGTATTTTTTCATTTTCCCGAATTAGATGTTTTAGATGAGCTTACATATCAAACAGTAACTTTTGGTTTTTTATTTTTAACCATTGGAATAATAACAGGTTCTGTATGGGCTAATTCAGCATGGGGGAGTTACTGGTCATGGGACCCAAAGGAAACATGGTCTCTGATAACATGGTTTATTTATGCGACATTGTTACATGCAAGGATGGTAAGGGGCTGGGCTGGAAAGCGAATCGCCTATCTTTCCATAATCGGTTTTCTGGCAGTTATTTTTACATATTTTGGCGTGAATCTTCTGCCTGGTCTGCACAGCTACGGTTAATGTGGCAGGCAAAAGTCGTTAATTTAGATGGTTAAGCCCATTTTTCATGGCGTTTATTCGAGACCTTTGCAAAACCTCCCCTTTTGCCCAATTTCTGCGTCAGGCTCAAATTTTAAGCCTCGAAATACTCAATGTATTCCTACGTTTAAAATTTTTACCTTCCTTGAACTTGAACAAAATTGAATATTTTTCAAAGGTCTCTATTCGTGTTCTGTTTAAAATATTTCTTCTTGACAAAAAAAGTGTTTACAGGTAAGTAGACAGAATTATTTTTTATACAATAAGAATATCCATTCCAGATATATAGTAAATTGTTCGGACTTGTTCACTTCAACTAAAACTTAACGGAGTGTCTATGAGTACATTAGATAATAAAGCCGAAAAAAATGTCGAGCAGGTAGAAGCAACGCCATCCAAACAAATCAATGACAAAGATCGAAAAAAAGGAGCATGGGGAATTATTCTCATGTTTTTTGTTATTGGATTAGTGGCAAGCCTTGCCTTTGGATGGTTAATATTCCCCGAACTCCTCTATTCCCAAAAGAAACAGCCTATTGATTTCAATCATGCTCTTCATGTTGGTGCTGTTGAGGATGGGTGTGAGAGCTGTCATTATTTCCGTGAAGACGGGAGCTTTTCCGGTGTGCCTAAACTTGCGCAGTGTATGGATTGCCACGAAGAGGTTCAGGGCGAGAATCCAGAGGAAGCCAGGTTTGTTAATGAATATGTGGCAAAAGGCAATGAAGTTCCCTGGCTTGTCTATTCAAGACAGCCTGATTGTGTATTTTTCCCCCACATAGCTCATGTAAAGATGGGCAAAGAGGATTGTTCCACATGCCACGGACACATCGGCGAATCGACGCACTCAAGGGTTTATGAAGAGAACAGGCTTACAGGATACAGTCGGGATATCTGGGGGAAAAGCATGGCAGGATTTAAGGGGAATACCTGGGACCGGATGAAAATGGATGACTGCGCTGAATGTCATGCAGCAGTAAAGACCCAGGCTGAAACCACAAAGACTCTTCCATGGCCTATTAGCTGGATTCCCAGACCTTATGAAAAACCAGCAAGCAGTCAGGTAAGAATTAATGTGCAGAAGGAAGCATGTTTTGTATGCCATAAATAGGCTGATAACTTCATTGGTTTATTAGCAATATTCTAAGGGGTAAAATCTATGAAGGTATGTAGAAGAAGTTTTTTGTCATTGATAATTGGCGGTGCGGCTGGCACGGCATTTTCACCATTGCCATGGAAGCTTATAGATGATGCTTCTATATGGACACAGAACTGGCCATGGACTTCTGTGCCGGAGGATGGAGAAGTCAGTCATGTAAACTCTGTATGTACTCTCTGTCCCGGCGGTTGCGGTATTACTGTCCGCAAAGTCAATAACCGGGCAATTAAAATAGAGGGCATGAAAGGGCACCCGGTAAATGATGGTGGTATATGTGTCCTGGGAGTCTCAGGCCTTCAACTGCTTTATGGGCCGACACGTGTTAAAACCCCACTGAAAAGAACAGGGGTAAGAGGTGAAGGCAAATGGAAAAAAATTTCCTGGGATGAAGCAATTGCAGAAGTTGTAAAAAAACTCGTAAGCTTAAGAAAAGAAGGCAAGTCACATACTGTTGCCAGTATTTCGGGCAGTGATCGCGGAACAGTAGCCCAGCTTTTAGGGAGATTTTTGACAGCATATGGTTCTCCAAATTTTATACGAACACCATCGATTCAGGATTCATATGAGCTGACAGCTCATCTTATGCAGGGTGGTCAGGATCAGGTTGGGTTTGATGCTGAAAATTCTGATTTTGTTTTAAGTTTTGGCAGTGGATTAATAGAAGGATGGGGTTCACCTGTTCGCATGATTAAGGCAAACAGCAAGTGGAAAGAGCGGGGCAAAGTAGTTCAGATTGAATCCCGCTTATCCAATACAGCTGCCAAAGCAGATGAATGGATTTCCATCAATCCTGGAACAGAGGCTACTCTTGCCTTTGGTATCGCCAATGTAATTATTCAGGAATCATTATATAATACTGATTTCGCTGATAATTATTCTTACGGTTTTGAAGAGTTTAAACAGTTTGTTCTTAGTGAATTCAGTCCTGATGATGTTGCTGAGATAACCGGGGTATCTTCTTCTACAATAGAATCTTTAGCCAAAAATTTTGCAAAAGCCTCAAAACCGCTGGCAGTTTGCGGTCGAGGCAAGGGTGAAACACCGGGCAGTCTGAATGAATTTATTGCAGTGAATGCCTTAAATGCGCTTGTTGGCAATATTAATAAAAAGGGGGGTGTCTGGTCAGTTCCTGATCTTGATTATATAAAATGGCCGGAACCTGAAAAAGATCTTGTAGCTGAAAACGGCATGAATAAGGGCCGCATTGATGGTGCAGGAAGCTCAAAATATCCTGATACAAGATATCTTTTAGACAGATTGCCCAGTGCAATTAATTCAGGAGAACAATATCCCATAGAGGCTCTTTTTGTTGCAGGTGCCAACCCTCTTTATACAATGACTGACAGTAAAAAAGTGAAAGAGGCGTTTGACAAGATACCCTTTGTTGTAAGTTTTTCTTCATATATGGATGAAACTGCTGAAAACGCCGATCTTATACTTCCAAACCATGTTTTCCTTGAGCGCTATGAAGATGTACCCACACCTCCTGGAATGCAAAAGCCAGTTATAAGTCTTTCAAAACCAGTAGTAAATCCGCTGTTTGATACAAAGCATCTGGGAGATGTAATACTTCTTATCGCAAAGTCATTTGGAGGAAAAATAGCAGATGCCTTTCCATGGGATAATTATGAAGCCTGCCTGAAGGAAACCTTAGGGAATGATTGGGATAAACTGGTGGACGATGGATACTTGTTTCATTCTAATTTCAGACCCGCTGCTTGGGGAAATGCATTTAGCAACACACCTTCCAAAAAATTTGAATTTGTTAACAAGGGTAAGGCAGAATCTGTAAAGATTGAAGGAGATGAGCAGTCTTATCCTTTTATACTCATGCCGTATGATTCCATGAGACTCGCAAGCGGTTTTATTGGAGATCCGCCATTTGCAATTAAAACTGTAGAAGATACTGTTCTTAAGGCTAAGGAAATTGTTGTTGAAATCAATCCAAGAACAGCAAGGGGTTTTGTTGAAGGCGGATATGCGATTTTAAGTACTCCAAAAGGTCAGGCAAAGGTCAGGGTTCATTACTCTGATGGAGTTATGCCAGGAATAGTGGCTATACCCAGAGGACTGGGCCATACGGCCTATGATGATTATCTTGCTGGTAAGGGCGTTAATTTTAACGAACTTATCGGCCTGGTCGAAGATCCTGTTTCAGGTCTAAATGCAGCCTGGGGAATAAGGGCCAAGCTGACAAGAGCTTAAAGCAAAGGATGGGGTTTTAATGAAAAAACAGATAGAAGCCAAAAAATATGGGATGGTTATAGATCTTGATAAATGTACTGGATGCGGAGCCTGTATGGCGGCCTGTATGTCTGAAAACAATGTTTCGTTTAGAAAAGACGAATCAAACAAACTTGACAGTATTACATGGATGCGTGTGTACAAGCTGACAAACGGAAAAGAATTTCCCGAGGCAGACAAGTGCTATCTTCCGAGACCATGTATGCATTGTGAAGGAGAGCATGGTCATGCACCATGCGTATCTGTTTGTCCGGCTACTGCTACAGATTATAATCATGAAACAGGGATCGTCAGCCAGATTTATACGCGCTGTTTTGGATGCAGGTACTGTATGGCTGCCTGCCCGTATCATGCCCGCTATTTTAACTGGTGGGATCCTGTCTGGCCCGAGGGTATGGAAGAATCTCTAAGCCCCAATGTTTCTTCACGCATGAGGGGTGTTGTGGAAAAATGCAGTTTTTGTTTTCATAGATATCAACTGGCAATGAACAAGGCGTATAATGATGGCCGCCGAGAGTTAGAGGAGCAAGAATATCAAACTGCATGTACTCAGGCATGTCCTGCCGGTGCTATTACATTCGGAGATTTGAATAATCCGAATCATGCTGTAACTAAAATAGCCCAACCCGACAGTAAACATGGGGGACGGCCGAAGAATCCTAATGCATTCAGGCTGCTTGAACGACTGAAAACAAATCCTAAGGTTTATTATCTTTCAAGCCGTGAGTGGGTAAGGCGTGCAGGAGATAATTATATTGAGAATGAAGGCAAAAAGGAAATCCTTTAAGAACTATAACCGCATATATTTTAGGAGCACATAAGTTATGGATTCTGCATTAATACCAGAGGGAGTTAAACGCTGTTCATTTGGTAAATTTGCCATTTGGCTGGTTATTGTTGGCGCTGTGCTTTTGTGGGGCGTTTTTGCCATGTTGCTTTGCTGGTTTAAGGGCCTTAATCAGACTAACATGAACGATGCCTATGGATTTGCGCTGTGGATCTGGGCTGACCTGGCGGTTATTGCCCTCGGAGGCGGGGCTTTTTTTACAGGGTTATTAAGATATGTCTTTGGAAAGGATGAACTGAAGAACATTCTTAATTACGCTGTTCTTATCGGATTTATCTGTTACAGTTCAGCTCTCTTAATATTGGCTATTGACGTCGGTCAACCTCTTAGAGCATGGTTTATTTTCTGGCATGCAAATGTTCATTCCATGTTAACTGAAGTGGCATTCTGTCTTTCATGTTATTTTGCTGTTCTTACAATAGAATATATTCCGCTTATTCTGGAAAACCGTCAGATCGACAGAGTACCATTTTTTCATAATCTGAGTCACAATATGCATGGCATAATGGTAATATTTGCGGCAACAGGCGCTTTTCTTTCTTTTTTCCATCAGGGATCTCTTGGTGGAACTCCTGCTGTCCTTTTTGGACGACCCTTTGCTTACAGAGAGGGCGTTTTAATATGGCCATGGACATTCTTTTTATTTACCTGGTCAGCTGCGGCATGCGGCCCTTGTTTTACAATACTAATAACATGGATTACTGAAAAAATATCAGGTAAAAAGTTAGTTAAGCAGGAGGTTATAAGACTGCTGGCTAAAATTGCAGGCTGGATGCTTGCTACATATGTTGTGGCAAAAATAATTGACACATGGTACTGGGCTGCGGTTACTGCGCCGTCAAAGGGGTTTGGCATAATGGATTTTTATGCTGATAATCCAGTATACGGAATATGGATACTTATACTTGAGGTTGGGATCTGCGGGGTTATTCCTGCTATTATTCTTATTACCAAAACAGGACGTAAGTATTCATTTTTGCTTATTTTAGCTGTATTCCTTGCTGTTTTGGGTGTTTGTTTGAATAGATGGGTAATGGTTCTGCAGGTTATGGCTGTTCCGGTGCTGACTTTTGAAACCTGGTTTATGTATTTTCCAAGCTGGCAGGAGCTTGCCACAACAATTCTTCCCGTAGCATACGGGATTATTCTGATAATGATTTCATACCGTTATTTGCCGATATTCCCTCAGGAACGGCAGATGGAGGAGGAGAAACATGTTTCCATTTTCGTTTGAATGGGCGTGGGATATGGGTCATATGGTGTTTATGGGTGGCCTGTGGTATGCGCTGAGTATTATAGGCCTTGGCATGACTTATTGTTTGATTATGGCTGCTGTTGATACAGCAAAAGGCAAAGGAAGTCATTAAAAAAATTAAAAATTATATTTAAGTATGATGTAATAACCAGATAAATGTGGAGTTGTTCAGGCTCCAATATTATAAAAGCGCTTATCTCATAATATGGGGAAGCGCTTTTATGTTTTTAATATAATGAACGGAAAAATAAATGGATAAAATTATAATAGAGGGCAGGCATAAACTTAAAGGGGAAGTAAAAATAAGCGGATCTAAAAATGCGGCTCTTCCGATACTTGTTTCTTCTTTATTAACAGACGGATCGAATACTTATAATAATATTCCTGATCTCAAGGATATACAAAGTACAAAAGCATTGCTGGCAGGTCTTGGTGCAAAGATAGAGGGACATGGAAACACGGTTATGGTTAATGCTTCGGGTATTTGTAATACCGAGGCGCCTTACGAATTGGTCAGAAAAATGAGAGCATCCATTCTTGTTCTTGGTCCTCTTCTGGCCAGACTTAAGAAAGCCAGAGTATCTTTACCCGGAGGTTGTGCTATTGGCGCAAGGCCTATTAATCTTCACCTAAAGGGGCTTGCCAGGCTTGGAGCCTCAATTGAATTAAAACATGGTTATGTTGAGGCATCTGCTGATCGTCTTACAGGTAACGAAATTTATTTTGATATTGTAACAGTAACAGGGACAGAAAACCTTATGATGGCCGCTGTTCTGGCTGATGGTGTTACTGTTCTTCGCAATGCTGCGTGTGAGCCTGAGGTTGTAGCGCTTGCCGATGTATTAAACAAAATGGGCGCAGATATTCAGGGGATTGGCACTTCTGTAATTACGATAAAAGGGGTTTCCTGCCTTCATCCTGTGTCGGTTTCTATAATACCCGACCGCATAGAGGCTGGAACTTTTATGGTTTCAGCTGCTCTTACGGGAGGAGATATAAAACTTTTGAATTGCGAACCTGATCATATGAGAACTGTTATTCACAAGATAGGGCTTACAGGTGCTGACATAAGGATAAAGGATAAAGGTATCCATGTCGTTGGATCAGATAATATCAACAGTATTGATATTAAAACCATGCCGTATCCTGGTTTTCCCACTGACATGCAGGCACAGTTTATGGTTTTAATGTCTGTGGCCAAAGGATTGAGCATTATTTCCGAAACCATTTTTGAAAATCGTTTTATTCACGTAAGCGAACTTAAGCGTATGGGAGCGGATATCACCATATCAGGTACTACCGCAATGATTAAGGGCGTTCCCATGCTGTCTGGAGCGCCCGTTATTGCATCGGATCTTCGCGCCAGCGCGTCGCTTATACTTGCCGGTCTTGTCGCAAGAGGCAAAACAGAGGTAAATCGTGTTTACCATCTGGATCGTGGTTATGAAGCAATCGAGAAAAAATTTGCCATGCTTGGTGCTGCAATAAAACGCGTCAGAGAATGAAAAATGTTCGAGAGAATCTATTTTCGTCCGATTATTCCCCTTTTGATAGTAATGATATTTGGGATTGTCCTTGGATCCAGGTTTTCATGCAATAATATCTGGGCATATTCTACAATTTTCTTATGTGTTGTTCTAGTCTTTATTAAAATAAAATATAAGAAAAGCCTGTCTTTTTTACCTCTAATTATCTTCTTTGTCCTTGGTTACCTTCTTATAAAGCCCTGGATTGATCCCGGATTTTCTTCCAGCCATATCACCAGTTTTACGGATAAAAATCCGTGGGAAATTGTCGGAACAGTCGATAAAAGCCCGGAATTTTATGATAATCGGTTGAAAATAATTTTATCTGTTGAAACCCTTGGTCGTGATAACAGCTCCTTTACAGTTGCAGGAAAGATTCGTGTTACAGTGACAAAGCCCTTTGCAGATATTTTTGTTGGAGACAGGCTTTTCCTGATCAGCAAAATCAGATCAATAAGAAATTTCAATAATCCAGGCAGGTTTGATTATAAAAGATATATGGGCTTTAAGAAAATATGGGGTAGTGCCTATATATCCGGTAAAAGACTCGTTGTATTAGATCGAAATTCAGTTTCCGGGTTTAATACTGCAATAGAGAAGTTCAGAAGTAAAATTTCCAGTATGATTGATGAGACAGGCAGGGAAGACAAGCAGAGTGTGTTAAAAGCGCTTATTGTAGGTGATAAAACCGGTATTTCGCAAAACATAAGAGAAGCATTCAACCGTTCTGGAACTGGTCATCTTCTTGCCATATCAGGACTTCATGTTGGGATTATTGCTACTGCATCATTTATGTTTTTCAGAAGGCTGCTTTCCTATATTAAACTTTTCTTGTGGAATGGCTGGATAAAAAAAGGGGCTGCTGTTTTATCTTTATTTCCTGTAATTTTATATGGTCTTATTTCCGGAATGTCGCCTTCTACACAGAGGGCGCTGATTATGGTCATTGTTTTTTTGATGTCATTTCTGTTTGAAAGAGAAGAAGATTCAATTAATACTCTGGCAATAGCCGCAATGCTTATCCTTATTATTCATCCACCATCACTTTTCTCGATTTCATTCCAGCTTTCCTTTTCAGCTGTTTTTTTAATAATATGTGGCTGGCCACTAAGATATCTGAAATCTGCAGGCATTAAAGAAACGGTTAAGAAAAAATGGCACACAAGGATAACAGGGAGTCTGTTTTCTTTTTTACTGGTTTCTTTTTTTGCCATACTCGGAACACTGCCGATAGTCATGTTTTACTTTAACCAGGTTTCTACGGTTGGCCTTATTTCAAATCTATTGATGGTTCCAGCAATAGGCTTTATTGTTGTTCCACTGGGATTGATTGCTGTTCTTTTATCTCCACTGAGCATTTCTGGCGCGCTGATATTTGTAAAAACATGCAATGAAGTGCTGGCATATGCGCTGAGTATTGTGAATTATATTGCAGGGTTTTCTTTTGCGGCAATTAAAACAATAACCCCCAGTTTCTTTGAAATATGTTGTTATTATTTGTTGATCTGGGCTATTTTGCAGTTTTTCAAATCAGGGGTTTTTGCAAGACAGTCTAAAGCTGTTATGCCTGTGTCCGGTGTATCTGGAAATAAAATGTCGCAAGGAGATACTGGTTTTAGAAGAAAAACAGTATTAATTGTTGCAGCACTTGTTGTTTTTGCAGCCAGTGTTGATGCATGTTACTGGCTATATGAAAGGTTCTGGCGTAATGATCTCAGGGTTACAGTTATCGATGTTGGTCAAGGAAGTTCCGCTCTTCTCGAACTGCCCGGGGGCCGCTGTTTTCTTGTTGATGGAGGAGGGTTTTCAGATAATTCAATTTTTGATGTAGGAGCGAGAATAGTTGCCCCTGTTTTATGGCGAAAAAAAATTAAAACCATAGACACAATAATTCTTTCCCATCCAAATGCCGATCATCTGAACGGGTTAATATATATAGCCAGGTATTTTAATGTAAAGAGGTTATGGTGTAACAGCGATTTTGCAGACACAAGCGGTTATCGAGAGTTGAGAAGAATTGCACAAAAAAATAATATAGAAACAGTTGCCTTTAAAGACATGCAGCGTGTTTATGAAATAAACGGAGCAAAACTTAATATTCTTTATCCGCCAAAAGATTACAGTGATAAAGCAGAAAATGAGAAATGGAGAAATCTTAACAATAATTCCATTGTGTTAAAAGTCAGCTTTGGATCTAAATCGATTTTGTTTCCCGGAGATATCATGGCACGGGCTGAAAAAGAACTGGTGGCAATTTGTGGAGATGAATTGAAAAGCACAGTCCTTGTCGCTCCTCACCATGGCAGCAGCACATCAAGCACTGACGCATTTTTAGAAAAAACCAGGCCTGAAACTGTTATAATATCAATGGGCTGGAAAAATAGATTTGGATTTCCACATGCGTCGGTTTTAAAAAGATATAATAAAAATAATTGCCAAATATTTCGGACAGACAAAAATGGAGCATTGGCCTTATTAACAGACGGCAGATCTCTTAAAGTAAGACCTTTTATTACCAGTTCTTCCGAACCTTTATACCCTGTGAATCCAGGTACACTTTGAGGTCGGGAATAGTATATGTACCATAATGAACCATTGAGGCAATAAGTGCGGCATCAGCATATCCTGTTGTAAGGACATCGGCGAGATGCAGTGGTTCGCCGGCGCCGCCAGAGGCAATTACAGGGATGTTAACGTTTTTTGATATAAGCCGGGTCAGATTCAATTCATATCCCTGCTTGGTTCCGTCGGCATCTATAGAATTTAAACAGATTTCTCCTGCCCCGAGATTTTGGGCTTCAATCGCCCATTGCAGAGCATCTATTCCCATATATTTCCTTCCGCCGTTTATAACTATTTCATAGCCGGAAGGAATCTGGCTGCTTTTGCCAACATGTTTTACATCCATTCCAAGTACAATACACTGATTTCCAAAGGCTTCAGCGCCTTTTGATATAAGACCGGGATTTTCTACTGCGGCAGAATTAATGCTGACCTTTTCAGCGCCGGCAAGCAGAACAGTTCGCATATCTTCAACACTTCGTATTCCTCCTCCCACTGAAAAAGGTATAAAGATATTTTCAGCAACACGTTTAACCATATCTATCATAATATTTCTTTTTTCATGAGATGCGGTAATATCATAAAATACTATTTCATCAGCGCCTGCCTCATAATAAAAACGTGCCATCTCAACAGGGTCGCCGATATCAGAGTTGTCTTTGAATTTAATGCCTTTTGTTGTTTTTCCTTCGCGAACATCAAGGCATGGTATTATGCGTTTGCTTAACATGGTTCCCACGTGCAGAAATTTTTAAGTAAAGACAGACCTGGCCTTCCGCTTTTTTCAGGATGAAACTGAGTTGCAATGATATTTCTGGTTCCTATAATCGATGCAAAAGAAATTCCATAATTTGTTGATCCTAAAACATTCAGGCTGTTAACCGGGTCTGGATAAAATCCATGAACAAAATAGAATTCATCATGTTCGCGTATCCCAGAAAGCACGGGATGTCGTTTTTTGATTTTAATGCTGTTCCAGCCCATATGAGGAATTTTCAGCCTTGTTTCATCTTTGGATTTAATATCATCCGGAAAGGCCCTGACATGTCCGTCTATTATGCCAAGGCACCGGGTATAATTTTCTTCGCTGTGACTCATAATAATCTGGGTTCCAAGGCATATCCCAAGGACTGGTTTGCCGGTTGCGCAGAAATCTTTTATCGCCGAATCGAGTCCAAGATGTTTTAAGCTGTCCATTGCTGAACCGGCAGCTCCAACGCCTGGAAAAATTATTCGATCAGCTTCCGATATTTTTTTTATATCATTTGTAATAATATGCTGAAAACCTAAATATGACACAGCACGTGCCACGCTTGTAAGGTTTCCTGCATTGTAGTCGATAATTGCGATCATATCAACAGGCCCATAGAGACCTTTGCAAAACAGGGCGTTTTTCAAAGGTCTCGTTCATAGATGTATAGTGTTGTTTTTACTTCCAGGCTTTTTTCAATTCTTCCATTTTGGACATGAAACTGTGTTTCATATCTTTGGGGACTACTTTGACCATTTTTTCAGAAACTGTTTTAACATGAGGTGCGAGCATGGAATTTTTTACAAAAGGCGAGCCTTTTGGAAGAAACGCAGTAAATGCGATAAGGAGGATAGAGATAATCAGTACACCTTTAATTATACCGAATCCAGCCCCGCAAATTCGATCTATCCATCCTAAGAAGGCAATATTAAGGATATATTTGATTATTATGCCAAGGATGCTGATTATTATGAAAACTACGCAAAAAATGAGCAGGAAACATATAATATAACGATACGAATCATTTTTTATCCAGGGCAAAAAATGAACTGCAATTTGCATATAATAAGTATATGCAGCATAAAAACCGCCTAATACACCGACGATAGAAGACAGTTCCTTTATAAGCCCCCTGAAAAAACCTCTTATCATACAAAAACTAAAGATAATTATTATTGCAATATCAAAAGTGTTCATGCTTTACCTTTAAAAATTTTGTGCAAAAAAATCTTGCTGTTTTTAAAATTATAAAAGCTATTAACTGTTTAAATTAACAAAGCAAATTTTATCAGTCAAGGTGTTTTTTTTATCCTTTATTAGTTTAAAATTGTAGTTTGCATTAAAATAAAAGATTGTGATACATAACCAATGCCATAAAGTTTCTATTAATATGAAAGATAAATCAGATAATAAAAAAAGTAAATACACGTTTTCAGACATAACTCTTGCAAGACAGGTTTTTGGCGAACAGAATAGCAATCTTCAAAGGATTGCTGATGCATTAAAAGTCACAATTAACACAAGAGGGAGCACTGTATTTATTCAGGGAGAAGCTATTGCAGTAAAGCTTTCGCAAAATATACTTGAGCAACTCTACTGCCTGTTAAAGGCGAATTATCCAGTTTACCCAAATGATGTTGATTATGCTATAAGGGTTTTAAGTGAAGATGACAGTATTAATTTAAAGGATATTTTTTTAGAAACCGTTTACATTACATCTAAAAAACATTTAATAACTCCGAAGAGCCGTGCCCAGAAAGAATATATAGATTCTATTCGAAAGCATGATATGGTTTTTGGAATTGGTCCTGCAGGAACAGGTAAAACCTATCTGGCTATGGCAATGGCCGTTGCTTCTCTTTCAGAAGGAAGGGTGAGCCGTATAGTTTTAACAAGACCTGCAGTTGAAGCTGGAGAAGCTCTTGGATTTTTGCCCGGTGATTTGGCCGAAAAGGTTAATCCATATTTAAGACCTCTTTACGATGCGCTTCATGATATGATGCCTTTTGAAAAGGTGTCAGGACTTATAAAAAAGGGAATTATTGAAGTGGCTCCTCTTGCTTTCATGAGAGGCAGAACATTAAATGATTCTTTTGTTATTTTAGATGAAGCCCAAAATACTACTTCAGAACAGATGAAAATGTTTCTTACACGTATTGGTTTTAGTTCCAAAGCTGTTATTACAGGCGATGTTACACAGACCGATCTTCCGGTTGGAAAACTTTCAGGGCTTATAGAAACAAAAAATATACTTCAGGGAATAGACGGAATAAAATTTGTATTTTTTTCAAAAGTTGATGTTGTGCGCCATAAATTAGTCCAGGAAATTATCAGGGCATACGAAGAATTAGATGCAGAAAAGAAATGAATCCTATTAATAAACAGCTGGCAACAGATATTGAGAAGAGCAAAAAATCTATTAGCAGGCTTTTAGTCTCCAGCAACTACATGCGATGGGTAATACTTGTAGGCGTTGCTGTAATATTCACCACTATTCTTTATCCGAGTCTTGTTATTACAGAGCATTCTTATCAGTTAGGCGATGTTGCTGACAGGAATATCAAGGCTTCGAGAGATTTTTTTGTCGAGGATGAGTCTGCTACAGAAGCAAACCGCAAGATAGCTACTGAGAAAATTTTAACTGTTTATGATTATGACACAATTTTATCATCAAAACTAACCACCACTGTTCAACAGGCCTTTGCAGATCTTAGAGCAGTTTTTGAAGATGAAATGCAAAGTCAGGATATAGAAGATGCTGAAAATAAAGATAGTGTTCATAAGCAGATATGGGAGAGGAAGAATAGCTTTGAAGAAAAGATCGGTATTTCTGTCAGTAACGGGGCGTATAAAATCCTTGAAAACGAAAAATTTTCCATAGATATTTCCTATCTTATTTCCAGAATTTTAATACAGATTATGGGAAACGGTGTTGTAATAAACAAGGAAATATTTCTTAAAGAAGCTGACAAGGGAATATTGATCAGAGATGTAGGAACCGAAACGAGCAGGGTCGTAAATAATTTAAAGCAATATTATGGCCTTGATCAGGCAAAAACAATGGTCAGAATTGTTGGGCAACCAATTCTCAAAGGTTTAGACTATACTTTGATAAACCTTGTAGTGGATTTTGCCCAAAGACTTATACAGCCAAACATAACATTAAACAGGAGTGCGACCGAAGAACTTAAAAAGACTACAGCTACGGGAATAAAGCCCGTTCTCTATAAAATAAAGGCAGGCGAGATGCTTTTGCGTGAAGGGGAAAGGGTTACTAAAGAACAGATTTTAAAGCTTAAAACTCTTAATACTCAGATAAAAAACAAACGAATATTTGCAAGCAGCATCGGAGGTGCAATGCTGCTTTTATGTCTTTTGATAATAATTTATGTAATCCACAGAGATCCTAAAACTCGCAAGATTCTTAATGACAATAAAAATCTCCTGTTTATCGCCAGCATGCTTATAATCTTTATCTTTATAGCCAGAATTTCCTCATCACTTTCTGATGCATTCACTCAAAATCCTTCTTTTTCAATATTTTCTTCATCCGTTATTTATGGGATCCCTCTTGCCGCAGGCGCTATGACCATATCTTTATTTATAGGTCTTGACATAGCAGTTTCCTTCGCAATGGTTGTTGCCCTTTGCACTGCAATCATATTCCATAATAGAGTTGAAATTTTTATTTATTTTTTACTTAACGGCTCAATGGCTGCTTACTGGATAAGGCACTGTAGAGAACGCAAGGTATTTATAAAGGCGGGAATCAAGCTTGGAATTCTCAACCTCATACTTGTAACAGCGGTAGATCTTTATATCGCCAAATTTTCAGGCCCTGGTCTTTTATATGACTGTGCTTTTGCATTTATAGCAGGCGGAGTTGGTTCGGGAGTTGTCGCGGCAGGCATTGCGCCTTTTGTGGAATTAGCCTTTAATTATACCTCAGACATAAAGCTGTTAGAACTTGCAAATCTTGAGAGCCCTATACTCAGAAGGCTTATGATAGAGGCTCCAGGAACTTATCATCATTCTGTAATTGTCGGTTCCATGGTTGAGGCTGCTGCATCGGCAGTTGGAGCCAATCCTTTGCTGGCAAAGGTGTGTGGATATTATCATGATATCGGCAAGATTAATAAACCTCTGTATTTTATTGAAAATCAGAAAAACGGCAAAAACAGGCATGATAAATTAGCTCCGTCCATGTCAAGTCTGATTTTGATATCGCATGTAAAGGAAGGTGTTGAGACAGCCAGAGAAAACAAACTGGGTCAGGCTATAATAGATACAATACAGCAGCATCATGGTACGAGTCTTATATCCTATTTTTATGAAAAGGCAAAAAAAATAAAGGGTGCAGATGCTGTAAATATTGATAATTTTGTTTATCCAGGTCCCAGACCCCAGACTATGGAGGCTGGTCTTGTTATGCTGGCAGACGTTATTGAGGCAGCATCAAGAGTGCTTGATAATCCCACTCCGTCAAGAATTCAAGGCCTTGTGCAGAAGCTTATAAACAAGATTTTTTCCGATGGACAGCTTGATAATTGTGATATGACTTTAAAAGATCTGCACAATATAGCGAAAAGCTTCATTAAAATCTTAAACGGGATATATCATCACAGAATAGAATATCCTGAAAAATCTACTGCAGGCAATGGAAAAAACGGAAATGGAAATTCTGATAGACAACAGACAAAACAACCACATGATATCTCAGGAGAAAATCAAGAAGACAACACAGGCCATATTAAGCGCCTTGGACTGTCCTGATGGAGAGCTTTCAATTCTTATTGTTGATGATTTTCAAATAGAGGCCATGAATAGAGATTATCTTGATCGGTCAGGTCCCACAAATGTTATTTCTTTCCCAATGCGCGAAGGAGAATTTTTGGATATAACACCTCAGCTTATTGGAGATGTTGTTATTTCCATTGAGACTGCCATGAAGGAGGCAGAGCTTGCCGGCATTAGCATGGAAGACCGTTTTAACCAGCTCCTTATACACGGGATGCTGCATTTATTTGGTTATGATCATGAAAAGTCAAAGGAAGAATCGGATAAAATGGAAAATAAGAGCCATGAGCTGTTGGATATGTTAGGTGTTAATGAGAGCTTTGATTCCTAATTTTTAATAGCTGCTTTATGAATTTATTATTATCAAATCTTTTTATATGCAGGAGGCGTATTAATAATGGCAGGATTAGCTGTAAATGTTGATCATATAGCAACCTTAAGGCAGGTCAGGAAAGTAGTTCGTTATCCTGAGCCTGTAGCCGCTGCAGTATTGGCTGAGCTGGCAGGAGCAGATGGTATTGTAGTCCACCTGCGGGAAGACAGACGTCACATCCAGGATCGTGATGTAAGAATTTTGAGACAGATTGTCCAGACAAAGCTTATTCTGGAAATGGCTTCGAGTCCCAGGATGGTCGGCATTGCACTTGACATAAAACCCGATCTCGTAACACTGGTACCTGAAAGAAAAGAGGAATTGACAACCGAAGGAGGTCTGGATTTAATAGTTCACAAAACCATTATTTCTGAAACAGTCGCTACATTACAGAACAGTCATATTCCTGTTAGCATATTTATTGATCCGGATCCTGATCAGATAAAGTTAGCGCATCAGATAAATGCCGATATGATTGAAATACATACAGGATCATTTTGTGACGCGACAACAAATGCAAAAAGACAAAATGCTTTTTCAAAAATTGTTGATGCAGCAAAGCTTGCCAGTAAACTTAAGCTTGGTGTTAATGTTGGTCATGGGATTTGTTATAAAACCATAAAGGCATTTAAGGGTCTTAAAGAAATTGATGAATTCAGCATTGGTCACAGTATTGTTTCAAGAGCGGTTCTTGTTGGAATGGATAAAGCGGTAAAAGAAATGTTAATGCTGATAAAGGAGTTATAAATAAACGGCAATATTTTAGATGGTTTTAACTGCTAAGAGGTTATCAATGTATCTTGTAACAGCCAGCGAAATACAGAAAATGGATAAGCTTACAATTGAATCTTTTGGTATTCCCGGCAGGATTCTAATGGAAAATGCCGGCAGGGGCGCAACTGAGATTTTCTTTGAAAAATTTGGGGATGTTACGGCTAAAAGGGTTGCTGTCGCAGCAGGCCGGGGTAATAATGGTGGAGATGGTTTTGTTATTGCGCGTTATCTTGCATGGAAACAGGTTAAAGTAACTGTATATCTTCTGTCAAAAAAGACCGTAATCAAGGGCGATGCTGCTGCCAATCTAAAACTCTTAGATTCTTTAAATATACCTGTCATTGAAATTGATGACAAAAAGGCTTTTGCAAAGCATAGAACCTCCATGGCTCACCAGGAGATATGGGTTGATGCTATACTTGGGACAGGTCTGAGATCTCAGGTAAAGGGATATTTCAGGCAGATTATCGAGTTTATCAACAGCCTGAACAAACCTGTTTTTGCAGTAGATATACCCTCTGGCCTTAATGCAGATACAGGCCAGCCCTGTGGTGCATGTATCAGCGCGCAGGCCACGGCAACATTTGCATTTGCAAAAACAGGCCATATTCTTTTCCCGGGTGCTGATTATACCGGAAGCCTTGAAATAGTAAATATAGGCATACCGCATCATATAGCAGAGCAGGTAAAACCTGTGCACCAGCTTTTAACCAGGGGTTTAGTTCGTAATTATTTTAAACCAAGGGCTCCTGATGCGCACAAGGGCAGTACAGGTCATCTGTTGCTGCTTGCCGGATCTCCAGGGAAAACAGGCGCAGCAGCTATGGCAGCCATGTCTGCAATGCGTGCTGGAGCAGGACTTGTTACTATTGGATTGCCCAGAGGTATAAATCCTGTTCTTGAAGTCCTGATTCTTGAAGCAATGACATTCCCACTTCCCGAGACCAATGAGGGTATGCTGGATGAAGCATCCTTTGATCAGATTATTCAGCTTCTTTCAGGCAAGAGATGTTTTGCAATAGGTCCCGGCCTTGGCAATGCTCTTGAAACAAAAAGACTTGTCAGGAGGATTATTCAGGAAAGCACAGTGCCGCTTGTTATTGATGCAGATGGAATAAACAGTCTTGAAGGGCACACAGAAATTCTGCACAATCTAAAGGCTCCAGTCGTATTGACTCCTCATCCTGGAGAGATGGCAAGACTTGTTAATTCTACTGCCGGAGACATACAGAAAGATCGCACAGGTTTTGCAAGGGATTTTGCAGAAAAGTTCAATACACATTTAATACTTAAGGGCGCAAAGACAGTAATCGCTCATCCAGATGGCAGTGTTTTTATTAATTCAACCGGCAATTCAGGTATGGCATCCGGAGGGATGGGTGATGTGCTTACAGGAATAATAGCAGGCCTGATTACTCAGGGTTATTCTTCTGAAGCAGCCGCACATGCTGGTGTATTTCTGCACGGGGCAGCAGCTGATTCACTTTCAGAAAAGACAGGGCCCTTTGGTTTTCTTGCATCGGAT
>Ga0075120_10000296_pt1 | contig 41383 bp, 28 predicted proteins | sample AntAceMetag02UKL_FD_69792 | JGI IMG/M metagenome (GOLD analysis project Ga0075120, IMG submission 69792) | Saline lake microbial communities from Ace Lake, Antarctica - Antarctic Ace Lake Metagenome 02UKL | ecosystem: Environmental > Aquatic > Non-marine Saline and Alkaline > Saline | place...
TTTCGCGCAAAGACGCCAAGTCGCAAAGGTTTTGTGCAAAGTCTTTGATTTTTATTTATATATCATGTTTGTTATACTATGAAACTGATAATCCATTCAAATTCATGAAATTATTGCTGAGTTAACTGGATAACCACATTGAATTGATTTAAACGACGTATAGGTAATGACCACTGATTCAAAAATCCCTTAAATCCTGTCCATCCTGTAATATTTTGTCAAGAACACCACGATAGAAGGAGAATCTGAAAACTTGAACAATGAAATTGAGGCTTACTGGCGATCATTTCTTAAATCAATGCCAAAAGGATCAGAGCTGCCAACCGTATATCAGTCTTGGCATTTTTGCGACAATGAAAAGGATGCAAATGAACTCGCAGAACTTGTGTTGGCTGGTACAAAAACAGCTACATGCAGCCTGGTCTGGGGATACGAAGCAGAGAATGAGAATTTACCGGAGGTAGGAGATTTCAGTGTAATAACCAACTGGGAAGGAACTCCTCAATGCATCATTGAGACAATTGAAGTTCGCATAAAACCTTTCAATGAAGTGGATGATAGCCTGGCTTTTGATGAAGGAGAGGGAGACAGATCGTTAGCATATTGGCGCAATGTGCATTGGGATTGTTTTACGAGGGAGTGCTCAACCATTGGCAGAAAACCTACTAAAACAATGCCGCTTCTTTGCGAAAGATTTCAATTGGTATTTCCAAAATTGCTAATGAATAAGTCAGTGTAATATTCAAGCCTGATCACAATGGTAAGGTTGACTTGCGATTAGCCATGTGTTTATTCAACGCATCAATTGCTTTATCAGTCAGTTTCAAAAACTGTTTGTCCATAAATCCCATAGAAATCCTCGCCTGCAGATGAGTCAATATCCGTTTTGCTTCTATCAGGCGATCAGTTGCGATCAGGACGGTGCTTAATTCATAAAACGCCTGGAATGATTCAGCTAACCGTAACGACCTCCGAAGCGCATGTTCCGCTTCAGTGAATGTCGATTGCTGACTCAGGGCAATTCCACGTGTAAGCCAGACACCGGGATCGCTTGGGAATTGCTGAACTGCTGCACTCGAAACCTCAATTATTCCTTTTACATTACCGTTCTCCAGGAACACATTGAATCGGTCAAAATAATCATCTTCGTTTTTCAATTTCACAAGCGACTTCAATGATATTTGTGGTTTTACATCCTCACTATCAAGAAGCTCCTCCAATAGCTCAAGGTATTTCCAGCTTCGTTTGTCTTTGGCTGTTGAGAAGCGGTTTACTTTATCAAATCGCCACATACTGTAAACGTAATCATCTCTATCGGCACGTCCACGATTGATTTTTTCTTCATAATCCTCAGACGAACGATTGAAATAATGATTTACCAGGATTTTTTCATTTGAAAACGGAGAATATGCATAATGAACAGATTCATACTTTTCATTTACGCAGATATTTCCGGGTACATACATAAAACAATGTGGATTTTTTGCCTGCACTACTTTCGTTGGTTTAATGATACTTTTAATGTGATGATTGACCGCATAGTCAGATCGGGTACGCATAGTATAGTGTTTAATCTGTGGAGCGCCCGGAGATTCCTCGTGACTATTGGAACCGAAAATAGACCAGTTAACGGCGAGTCCTCCATATTCTTCATAATCAGAAATCAGTACCCTCAGATCATCGGTTTTCAACGGCAGGAGAAATTCATCCATATCAATGAATCCAATCCATCGTGATTGCTTTTTGCCGAATTCATTGAGGCAGTGATCATAGGCGGGAAGCTGCTGGTTTTTCCCTTTAACCGGGATAACATCTACAATTCCATGATCAATATATCCCTTGAGTGTATCGCTGATGGGGACTTTACTTTCATTATCGTAGATATAAAAATGCTCCACACCAGCCAGACGGTGATATTCAACCCAGGCTCGAAGGTAGGGCGTTTCATCTTGTGCGATACAACAGAGGGACAGGTAGTGCATTATTTGGATTCGCTCCCGATATTGTTATCAGGGGTTTTATTAAGGTTATACACTAAGCACCAACAATCAAGAATTGTAATCCGGAATATTGCTTTTGAATGTTTGAATACGTCTGCTTCCAGAACGTTCATTATGGGTATTGATCTTCATCTCTTTGTGAATAATATTATCATACTGGTCTGAAGCACTGTCAATATTTGAGTCTTTTTTCTTTGAAGTATCGGGTTGTTTCAAACCTATTCCCATGGGGTGGTAGCTTATAGCATCTGAATCCTGTTCCTTGTAGAGCCGCCACGGATCAATCACATGACCACCCGGATTCAAAAGAATGGCAAAGTCTTTTGCAGTAAGAGATTTGTACATTTTGTCCATCATGGTAATTACGACTGCATCGGCATCTTTTATCGCATCCCGAACATCGTCATAGTATTCCACTAATTCACCCAGCTCGAGACGTGCATTTTCTAACGCCACCGGATCGTGAATCCTGACTTTATAGCCATTTTCGGCAAGAAACCGGGCAAGTTGAAACGCCTGGGATTCTTCGATCAGGGGGGTGTCGGTTCTGTATGCTACACCTAAAACCGTGATGGTGGAATTTTCAGGAACCCGGGTTATGACCATTTTCTTCAATCGTTCCAATTGCCATACGTTGCTGTTATGAGTTTGTCTTGCAAGCCCTGCATCCATTCCAAGTTCTTCGGCAAGATGAACAAAAGCCCTGTTATCACGTGGGAAACAGGGTCCGCCAAAACCGATGCCGCCCTTTAGAACCTTGCCGCCGATTCGTTCATCCAGCCCTATTGCTTGCGAGACGGTATCGACATCAGCGCCAGGGAGGAGTTCGCATAGTTCGGAAAGCATATTGGCATATGTTATTTTTGTAGTTACGTAACAGTTGAGCGAAATTTTGGCAAGTTCAGCATTTATCAGGTTCATTCTTGCAACCGGAGGATTATTCCTGCAGAGTACAGAATAAATGTCCTTAAGAGTTTCGCCTATTTCTGGATCTGTTTCTCCAACTAAAACGAAATCAGGACTGGTGAATACGCCGATCACATTTCCCATGGCGATAAATTCCGGATTGTATGCCAGGGAAAATCCCTCGCCCAGCTTTTTCCCACTCGTTTCTTCTAGCAGTGGGATTACCATTTTTTCAAGCGTTCCGGGCATCACGGTACAACTAACCACAATTCTGTGCTTTTCGGTTTTATCTCGAACCACTTCAGCGATAGATTGGAGAGCGTTTTCGAGGTAGATATTGCTGTAAGTCCCGTCAGGAAGAGTAGGAGTAGCTACAACAATGAAAGTCGTATCCGAATTCGTTATCGCTTCATGATAATCAGATGTGGCAAACAGCCGTCCTCCTGCATTTAAAAGAACACGGTCGAGTTTGGGTTCTACATAAGGAATCTCTCCGGCATTTACCATATCTATCAGTGTTTCATTGACGTCAACCCCGATAACTCTATATCCGACTTCTGCAAATGCTCCCGCCATGCAGAGCCCAAGCTTCCCCAGCCCGATAACGGATAGATTGTGATTAATTCTTGATTCGTCCACCAAGTATTCTTCGGTCATATCGTATTTCCCGGTTTAGTCTGATCAAGTAAAATATTGTCACCGCTAGGTGATTGCAGCGGATTATTGAGTTTCTGAAACGCAAAGCTTATGCCAACAAGATACTTAAACCTAAAGGCAAGATTAAATGGTTTTTCGCGGCAAGTTTTGCCTTTTCTCTGAGCATTTTTTCCTGAAAATAATCTATCACAGCCAAGGTAATAATGAGGATTGAATATCTTGATAATTAGTCGATGCAAATTAAGTGAAGAATCTATACCCAAAAATGAGAAACATTGTTTTTTAGATTCTTCCCTCCGTTCATAGTGATAACAATGTGACCCTTTAAAAAGTATCGATAAGGAATTTCATCCGAAGATTTTCATGAAGGAAAACTTGAAGGATATGTTGAAGTTTTGGCATGAGGATTGCTTTCAATTAATGCAAAATAATGTCAAATATAATTATCATTCTGGCTCATTGCGGTCAGTGATGGAGGTTTGAATGAGTGTCTTAGCAAGCGCCGAGTTTGAAAATATCCCGGTGGAAAAGGTAGAAGATTATTGGAATCAACGTCCCTGTAACATCAGGCATAGCACCGCTGAAATTGGAACCCGGGAATACTACGACCAGGTCGAAGCGCGGAAGTATAAGGTTGAACCGCATATTCCCCCTTTTGCCGAATTCAAACGTTGGAAAGGCAAAAAAGTCCTCGAGATAGGCTGTGGTATTGGTACTGATACGATAAACTTTGCACGTGCAGGTGCTGAAGTGACAGCCGTAGATCTTTCAGGTGAATCTATTAAAATAGCTGAACAGAGAGCACGGGTGTTTCAGCTTCAGGATAGAATCAAGTTCTACCAGGGAAGCGCTGAAGAACTTTCTTCATTTGTGCCGGTAGAAGATTACGATCTTATATACAGTTTCGGGGTTATTCATCATACTCCCAATCCGGAAAATGTGATTAAAGAGATTCACAAATTCAGCAGGAAAAATACAGTGCTTAAAATCATGGTTTATTATCGCTGGTCCTGGAAAGTTCTTTGGATACTTGGCAAATATGGGAATTGGGATTTAAAAAATATTGACAAATGGATAGCAAATTATAGTGAAGCACAATCAGGATGCCCTGTGACTTACAGCTACGACAAGAAAACTGTACGTACTTTACTTAAAGGCTTCAAAGTTACAAGGGCTTTCCCGGAACACATATTTCCATATCGTATTCCTGACTACAAAGAGTACCGTTACGTGAAAGAATGGTACTGGCGCTGGATGCCAATCCGTCTTTTCCGTGGTTTGGAACGTCTATTCGGTTGGCACCTCTGCGTTGATGCCATAACTCGCTGAAAAATCTAACAATGTGCGAAACATGATAAAACCGAAAATCAGTATAGTCACAACAACGCGTAATGATAATCATGGCGGTGACATGACTAAGCGGATGAATATGTTTGTCAATTCTCTCGCTCAGCAGTGTCAGCGATATAACCTTGCTGCAGAGTTGGTTATTGTCGAGTGGAATCCTCCCCCGGAAAGATCACCACTCCGAGATGAACTGAAATGGCCCTCTCAGGGTGGGATGCTTGACGTTCGTATAATTACAGTTCCCAATGAGATTCATCAAAGATATACCTATGCAGATAGTTTGCCATTATACCAGATGATAGGAAAAAATGTTGGGATTCTTCGTTCCAAAGCAGATTATATCCTTGCAACGAATGTTGATATTTTATTCAGTGAAGAGTTAATCGCCTGGATGGCATCCGATCAAATTGAAAAGGGTTATAATTATCATGTTGACCGTTTTGATGTTGATATGCCTATTCCAGATCCTGATCATCTTAATTCTTTGCAGTTGTTAGACAATTGTCGTAAGAACTTGTTAAGAAGGAACATGCGTTCAGGATCATTTAATTTCAAAACACAATTGATGTCATGGATTTATCCTGAAAACCGGGATGCTGGAACTGAGAAGCTTCATACTAATGCCTGCGGGGATTTTGCGTTGTGTCACCGGGATGACTGGTGGGCAACCAAGGCATATCCTGAATTAGATCTGTTTTCATTTCATATTGACAGCTTGTGGTCATATATAGCTCATTTTTCAGGTGTCCGTGAAAAAGTACTTGAGCCTCCTTTAGCTCTTTTTCATATAGAACATGGGGGTGGTTATACACCGGAAACTGTAAATAAGATGGACAGTAACCTGAAGGAACGCCGGCTCCCCCGCCTCAGCAGTAAGCACCTCAGAACAGCGACTTTCAGAATGAGTATGCAACGCAAAGCTTTGCGCTATAATAAAGAGGGATGGGGCTTACCGGAAGATTCTCTGCCTGAAGACGTTGTTTGTCGTGCAAAATGGAATGACAGAAATATTGTTATAAACGGAAATAAAACCAAGCCGTTACTGAGTGTTGTGTTGGCTGGTAGGAATGATGAAGATTCTATACATGGGGCGAATCCGATCCAAAACACATTGGACAGATGGGCAACAATAATTAAGAATCATACAAATTCGATCGAATTGATCGTGGTGGATTGGAATACTCCAACCGGACAGTTACCCTTATCTGAAATCCTGCATTTTCCGAGTGAATTTACTCATAATCTACGCATCATAACTGTTCCCGCAAATTTGCACAATAAACTTCCATTTTCTTCGTCAATAGATTTCTATGAATGGATTGCCAGAAATATCGGGATCAGACATTCGAATGGCGAGTGGATTACGAGCTGTTCACCAGGAACAATTACAGGCTCAACACTTGTTCAGAAATTGCAGTCAGGATCCTGTAAAAGTGAAAAAATTTACACCACTTCAAATGATAGCGGAGATTGCATTCTTGCCGTTAGGGAAATGTGGCTACGTTTGCGAGGATATCCAGAACTGCCTTTTGATGACAAATCAATCGGATCTCTGCTTTTGAAGATTGCTAATAAAAATAATGTCGTAATTGCACTATTTGATGATAGTGATGTTTTCGAACAGAATGATGGATATGAGGATAGTATCAACTCAAGCATGTTATCAACATTGAAGAAAATTATATCTGAAAATGGTATTCAGCATCTCAATCCACCGGATTGGGGATGGAATTCAGTTGATTTAATTGAAACGAATGCTCAAGCAGTTCAAAAGATTCCAGATTCTGTTCTGATGACGGAGAATGTCTAATGGAACAATCGCTAATGGCAGATGAATCATCGATAGTTGAAATTTTGGATATGTCTGGAAGCTCTGAGATAATACGTTCCTGGCTGACCTCACAAATTCAAAATGGTGAGGGGAAGGTACTTATCCTGGAAAATGGTGAACCAGTTATATCTCTACACGCTGCTCTTTGTGGATATGATGTTAGCATAATATCAGATTTTGATTGTTCATACCATATTCTACCCAATTTAAACCTATTAGGAAACAACATATTTCAGCAGAATATGCATGACAAATCATACGATTTGATTATTGTAGTCGACTCTTTATCAGAGATATTATCTCAATCTATTAATGGAAATAACAGTTCGAATAACATTCAAGATATCAACTTCCTAAATAAGCTTCATGGTTTTTTGAAAACAACAGGAACCTTGCTTCTGACTATTCCACTCGGGCGGGATGTTGAATGGGATCATAAGAAAAGGGTTTACGGATCAGCAAGGCTACCTATACTACTTGGCAAATTTTCTGTGAGTCATAATCGTTGTTGGGCTAAGGACATTTTTAACCGATGGCAGCTTGCTTCGGAGAAGAATGTGTTGAAAAAACCAACATCTCCGGATTTTCATGGAATTGGATGCTATGCCCTGATTCCTGCGCAAACAGATGAGGGCAGGTAATGAAAATCGTCCTTGCGCAATTAAATCCAACGGTTGGTGATGTCAGGAATAACCTTGCCAAATTGATAACGACTATTGAAAATGTACCGGTTAACAGCGCCGATTTATTAGTTACGCCGGAGTTATATCTATGCGGTTACCCGCCCAAAGACCTATTGTCGTTTCCGTGGTTTATTGATCAATTATCAGATGCAGTTGAAGAATTAAAGCAATTCAGTAAAACACGTCCCGATATCGGAATTTTGGTTGGAACAGTCAGGAATAATGGACGGACTTCAGGAAAAGGACTGTGTAATTCTGCAGTGCTAGTATCTGAAGGTGAAATAAGATTTGCACGCGACAAGCAACTGCTTCCGACCTATGATGTTTTCGACGAAGACAGGTATTTCGATGAGGGTGATTCCTGCGAAATCTTCGAATTTCATAATACAAAACTGGGAATCAGCATTTGCGAGGATGCCTGGAACGACCCAGAGTTTGAGAATTCTCTTAAATATGATTTCAATCCTATAGAACTTTTGGCACGAAGAGGAGCCGAGGTTTTTATCAATTTATCAGCTTCTCCTTATCACCTCGGTAAAGAATCTAACCGTTATCATCGTTTTGTTTTTCATGCTCAAAAATGGTCAAAACCATTTATTTTTGTTGGACAAGTTGGCGCCAATGATGATTTAATATTTGACGGATTAAGCATGGCATTCGATGCAGAAGGTCGTCTAATTAAATCGCTTCCATTATTTAAAGAAAAATCGATAATTATAAATACTGATCTACCGTCCGAGAATGGCTCTTTACCAACAATCTCTAAAATTGATTCGCTTCGAATGGCTTTAGTACTCGGAATTAAAGACTATATGAAAAAAACAGGCTTCAACGCTGCCGTTCTTGGGCTCTCTGGAGGTATTGATTCTGCTTTAGTCGCATGTCTGGCTGTGGACGCACTGGGCAAAGAAAATGTCAGATGTATTACCATGCCCTCGATATATTCCTCATCCGGATCGGTGGAAGATTCTCTAATTTTAGCCAAAAACCTGGGTATTAGATGTGACAGAATTCCAATAAAAGGGATATTTGATTGTTATAATGATGCTTTGAAAGAATCTTTTGACGGTTTTGATGACGATGTAACCGAGGAAAACCTTCAGGCACGCATCCGTGGTACTCTGCTCATGGCTTATTCCAATAAATTTGGCAGCATTTTGCTTACTACAGGTAATAAGAGTGAGATGGCAGTGGGATATTGTACCCTTTACGGAGATATGAACGGAGGTCTCGCGGTTATAAGTGATCTGCCAAAACTTATGGTATATGAACTTGCCAGATGGTATAACCGTAACAAAGAATTGATTCCAGAATCAATTCTTTTAAAAGCGTCTTCTGCAGAATTACGCCCGGATCAGGAAGACCAGGACACTTTGCCTCCATATGAGCAACTTGATGACATTTTAGAGTTATACCTGGAAGAATTCAAATCTGGAACAGAAATGGTCAATGCAGGACACGATCCCCAGCTCGTACAATGGGTTACAAGAGCGGTAGATATAAATGAGTACAAACGTAACCAGGCTCCACTTGGTTTACGCGTAACTTCAAAAGCTTTCGGCTCAGGCAGACGTATGCCGATAGCCGGGAAATGGAAAGACGACAGGTAGAATTATGCTCACAATATTTGCATTACCAAAGTCTTTCTCCGGACATACCGGGCTAATACAACGGAACGCTTTTGCGAGTTGGCGCGCGTTGGGTGATCAAGTCGAGGTATTGATCTTCGGCAGTGATGATGGTGTTGCCGAAACTGCTGCAGAGTTCGGTTTCAATCATTTTGCAGATGTTAAGCAAAATGAATCCGGAACTCCTTTGGTGGATGACCTGTTCCGGAAAGCAGAAGATGCCGCAGGCAATGATCTTATCTGCTACGTGAACTCAGATATGATTCTCGAACACGGTTTAATTGAAGCGGCAGGGATTGCAAAGAAAAGTTTGAATAAGTTCCTTATGGTAGGACAGAGATGGGATCTGGAAGTTAATGAAGCTATTGATTTTAGCGACCCTGATATTATATCCAAGCTACGCGGCAGAGTCGTTCGTGAGGGTAATCTTCATCCGCATTCAGGGATAGATTATTTTCTATTTACGAGAGGTTTATACCGTGAAATTCCTCCTTTTGCAATCGGGAGGATCGCCTGGGATAACTGGCTGGTAGCATCCATTCCAAATTTTGGTGGTGTTGTTGTAGATGCTACAGAGTTGGCATTTGCAGTACATCAGAATCACGATTATAATCATGTTAAAGGTGGTGAAAAAGCAGCCTGGTATGGACCTGAAGCTCAAAGGAATCGCGAGTTGGCCGGAAATATGACAAATGGTGTGGAAGGATTTATACATCATGTAGCAGCATATCGAATTCATAAAAGGGACATAATAAAATCCAGACAATTTAGGAGCCCTGTTTCTTCAAGTTTGGATTGGGATCAGATGTTCAAGCAGCTTGTAGCATTAGTGGAGCAGGGTAAAGCGAAAGATGTTCTTGAACTTCTTGATCGTATTAAGACGCAGGCAAATTCTTTGCCGCAATATCATTATTTACGTTCAATAGCTTTATTTCATTTGGATCGAATGAGTGAAGCATTAGATGCATGTAAATCAGAGATTAGATTTAACCCTGATGCTGGATATGCTGTAGAGCTAATGAAACATTTAGAAACAAAAACTGCGGGAATGTCAAATAGAAATAAAAAAAAGGAATCAGACAATAGCAATAATAAAACAAAGTCCGAATCATCCCGGATAAATTATTCTCAACTTGGTTCAATCAATGAGAAGAATCAATTAAGTAATTCCCCAATCCCTGCGGTATCATCATTTTCGGATAAGCTTGAGGAGAAACGGAATAATTACTCTAATATCATCAAAGAAGTAGATGAATCCGGATCCCCAAAGAGGTCTGCAATCAGCGTCGTAATTGCAGTTTCAGGTTCGGGGAAAAATATAAACGGTTTGATTAAAAAACTGTTTGACAAAATTCAAATTGACGTGGAATTTATCGTCGTTGAAAATGGCGCTGCTATCGAAAAATCAACTTTGTTTGATAGTCTGAATCTAACCAGGATTACGCTCAACTCGCCGGTTTCCTTATACGCTGCATGGAACATAGGGGCATTGCACTCTAAATCATCCTACCTGCTTTTCGTAAATGAGGATGTTGAACCATTACCGAAATTGGTTGAAATGCATCTTAATACCTATCAAAAATATGAGGCTATTGCAGTACGTGGTTTTGTGGCTCCATTAACTGAAAACAAGTTCAATTATCAAGTTGAGAAGAGTTTTCTGGGCGAACAACCATTCCCAGCATTCCTGGCAGGAAGTGAATCACATTTATCTGTAAAATCAGAAGCATTCAGACATGTCGGTGGATTTACAGATAATTTCCCACTTTACGGAGGGGCACAAGAACTCTCAGTAAAACTGCTTGATTATGATGGTGAGTTATGTAAACAGGTTTATCAACCTATGGCAGGAGTTTTTCAGGATTTTGCACTAGACCGTGAAAGCCTGGTAAATAAACTGAACTTATTGAGTATTGCTGAGACTACCCTGGTACATGATCTAGATTATTATTTAATGAGAATCTCATATAATCGTCTGAACGGCAAAACTGATGAATTAATTTTTCTGGGAAACAATCCGCTTCCAACACCAGGGGGTAGGGGAGAATTATGTTCTGTTGAAGATTCTCCAAGACTACCTATGCAACAAGCTCTTCTGGACTTGGAGGATTATCGAGGTATGAGAGTGCTTGACCTTCAAATAGAAACGCCAGGATTCGAAGAATGGATGAATGTGGCAGAATCAGTAGAGATAGTAATTCCTCAAGGTTCTGATTCAAACAAGGTTAATCTGCCTGGAAATATCAATGTCCGACAATGTGATTTGGATAAACTACCTTTTGAGAACGAATCTTTCGATATCGTCATTGTCAGGGAGTTGAATGGTTTGGCTAAGGACTTGAAACAAGTCATTGATGAATTAGGCAGAGTTTCTAAGGGAAATGGTTTGCTGATTTTAGCTGCTAAAATTCAACAGGATGAAGCAATTTTTAATTTGCATATTTTGAATAAATTTGAGAGTCATTTTTTAGCGGAATTAGAGGAACATCTTGAATGGTTGCCGAACATGCGTACCCAATCGTTCGAACATAACGTAAGCAGAAGAAATTGGCAGAATAGTCGTATACGTCCAGCGATCTTGATAGCAAGAATGAGAAAGTGCAGCAGAAACGACCACTCTATTCTCACAGTTCCTCCCACAAAGGTAGATGGTCTCTGTTTTTCACTCGAGCAAGATTACACACCGTTTAAGAAAGTAAGTGTCAATGCTTTAGAGAGCGATTTCCAAAAACTCTTATCATCCAGCAATCTTGAGAGTGATAAGAATGTCCTGAAAATGTTACAATCCTCATTGATTAGTCAGTATGAAATTTTGACCGCTTAATGACTTTGGTCAGAAGTATTGAGTTGAAGCTTATAAAAACATGTGATAATTATTATTATAGGGGGGTAGGTTTGACATTGAAGTTCCTTTAATACATCATTGGTTTCAGTAATACCTGAATCTTTTGAAGCCATCCTCAGTATTCCCAAATCATCAAGGGAAAGAATAACCGAATCTATGGAATATTTTACCCTCTACTTTATATAAACCTGAAGTACTACTGAATGGAAACTGTCGTTTTTATTACAATATTTCTTTCTCCGGAGACTTCATCATTACCTAAAGTACAGCAAAACAATGACGATAAAGTAGAAAAGGGACTTGAAGTTTTTTGCTGCAATCGCCTTGATAATAGTTAAAGTGAACGAGTCAAGATAGTGATTTGGTGGCATAAAGCTTGCTTTTCTTTATCATTACAACTGTTCTCCCAGGCTCATAAAAAAAAGAGGAAAGTCATGGAAAAAATTTTAGTTACAGGTGGTGCAGGGTATAAAGGTTCAATCCTCATTCCCATGCTTTTAGATCGTGGTGATAAAGTAATTTGTTACGATAATTTTTTGTTTGGGCCCAGCCCACTACTACATTTTGTTACACATCCAAATTTCGAAGTCGTTGAAGGTGACGTTCGCGACGTGAACAAATTATCAGTACAGGTTCGTAAGGCGGATACAATAATACATCTTGCCGGTATAGTAGGTTTTCCTGCCTGCGCATCTGATCCTGATCGCGCTAATACGGTTAATGTTAACGGATCACTGAACCTTGCAATGTCAATGAGCAAACTTCAACGTTTGCTATATGCTTCCACAGGGTCGGTGTATGGTTCGGTTAATGGTACTTGTACTGAGGAATCTGAAACCGGTCCACTTACTATTTATGGAAAAAATAAACTTGAGTCGGAGAGGATTTTCATAGACAGGTTAGACAACTGGGTTATGTTCCGATTCGCAACGGTATTTGGTATTTCACCCCGTCTCAGAGCTGATCTATTGATAAATGATTTCGTTCACCAGGCTATCCATAACAAACAAATTGTTATGTATGAAGGACATCACCGCCGCACATTCGTCCATATAAAAGACTGTGCTTCTGTTTATCCTTTCGCACTCGATCATTGGGATGAAATGAGGGGAGAAATCTATAATGTAGGAGATGACAGAGGCAATTATACCAAGAAAGAGGTTGCTGACCAGAACCTGAAACATGTGGATTATTATCTCCATGAAGCAGACATAGGCGAAGATCTGGATAAGAGAGATTACACGGTCAATTATGAAAAAATCCATAAGCTTGGATATGAGGCTGAAGTGTCTGTTGAAGAGGGAGTTAAGGAGCTGGTCAAGGTAATGAGTTTTGTTCGGTATCATAATCCGTGGCGAAATCACGGATGATTTAAGCTTTTAATAAGGTTAAAAGATGGAAATACAGACTGATAATTACAAGGATCAAGGAACACAGCTTTTATCAACTCAGGGACGTTTCGTCATTGGTACGGGGCTTGGTCATAATGGATCAGCTTGGTTAGCTGATCTTCTGAATAGACCAGAACTGAACATGAAAGCTTTCCATGAAATAAAAATGGAATTGGTTGGCAAAAACTGGATTGATCTGCATAAATATGAGCAAACAACAGGTATTGATAATAGCTATTTGCCTTATCTAAAACATTTTGATGAGCTACTCAATAATCATAGTGTAGTATCCGACTGTAACTCATGGGCTGCACGAAGTATTCCTGCGCTTAACAATGTATTTCCTATTGATAATATTCTCTATATCGTTCGCAACGGGATACAGAGTGTGCATTCCATTTACCATCACAATCTTGAGAATGATCAACTAAAATGGTTGGAAGACAGATTCCTGAAGGAATACTGGGAAATGTTTGATAAGCCCGGTGAAAATTGGGAAAATCGTTCTTCCTGGAATAAGTGGTGTTTCTGGTGGAGTTTGAATGATCTTCTTCCCGCCTGGCTGCGGAAAAATATTCCTTCTTCGGAGTTGTTAGTCGTTCGCTTTGAGGATTTGTCAAGAAATAACAATGAGATAATTAAGTTGTTGAAATATGTTTCAGGAGAGGAATCGATATCTATTTCCGAAACAGGTATATCTCGTCCACCAATTGAGGAGACAGATATAACCCCTGAAAACATCTGGGAACAGTGGGATAACACACAGCGAATGGATTTTTTGGAAAACTGTGAAGAAGTAATGAATCAATACGGTTACCAGATTCCTGTTAACCATTCTACTAACAAGATTAATGTAGAATCGTCAGCCAGGAAACATATTTCCCTCACTGGAATTTCAGGTTCCAGACCAGATGATGTAGCAATCGGTAATGTTGCTGAAATACTTGATTTTCCCGAGGTAATGAATATCCCGACAGAATCTGAGGGTGTACCGTATGATCAATGGAAAATGGAGATCAACGATGCTCCCATTCTTCGCTACCTTTTCAGGAATTTTAAACCAAAACGTCACCTTGAATTCGGCACATGGCAGGGATTCGGTACTACGCTGGCATTGGAAGAATGTGATGCTACAGTCTGGACACTCAATTTTCCCGGCGGTCTTATAAAAGAGAATGGTGAAGCCTCATATGCACACGAACTTTCAGAGTTGCCTGAAATGGAAGAATGGGCAGATAAGATGTTTCTACGCAAGGCTGGTGGACCATTCTATGCCACTGATTCTATTGGATTCATAGGTAGGCATTACCTGAAGAAGGACTTGGGAAATCGTGTTTGCCAGATATACACTGATAGTATGAAATGGGATATCGCAAATTATCCAGCTGATTTTTTTGATACTGTTTTTATAGATGGCGGACATTGGAAAGACGTGGTAATCAACGATACGCGAAAAGCGTTGAATGTGACTCGCAGCGGGGGACTAATCCTCTGGCACGATTTCTGTCCTGAAATGTATGGACAATGGGAAGCATGTACCGGGGTGCTCGATGCCATTTCATCAATCTGGGATGAACTGCGAGTAGAGATGAAAAAGATTTTTTGGATTCAGCCAAGTTTTATTTTAGCTGGAATCAAAGCCTGAAATAAAACCTATGATTGTTGATTCAGATAGGAGACATAGATGAATAATGGATTATCTGCCGGTGTAGCGCAACCGGGTGAAGCACAAAACATTGGTTCGCAGAGAACGTACAACCGGATTGGACAATCATTGATGCCTGAGCAAATATATAAGGATTTTTTGCTTAGAAGATTGAAAGGGCTGTTCCCATGATAAACACAAGTTCAGGTTTAGATATAACTAAAATAAGTAAGATTCAGGAATCGTCCTCCAGGGAGGCTGAAATCGCAGTTCAAAAACCTCCAATTGTACTCAATAAAGTACCTGGTGTGCGTCCTGTCCATTTAGTGGCATACTACGATTATTCTGCAAAAAATTACCCTTATGCCGAACGTAATACTACACGTTGGTTTGCCGAAAATATCAAACCAAACTGGACAATCCTTGATATCGGCGCCAATATCGGTCAGTATGCTATTATGTTTTCCCGTCTTGTTCCCCAGGGGTTTGTTTATGCTTTCGAGCCGACTAAGACGATTCACATGCTTGCAAGGAATCTCGAATACAACAACGTTGGGAAAAATATCGAACTTATACCGCAGGCGTTGGGCGCTAAGATCGGGCAGCATAAAGACAAAATCTTTCGTATTTACGGAAAAGAACCGAAGCCGGAAGAAGCTCTGTACGAGTTCAACACCGTTGATAACTTCGTCGCTGAGAGAGGTATCAAGGTTGATGCGATAAAATGTGATGTTGATTCTTTCGACTTCGAAGTTTTGCAGGGCGCCAGGGAAGTGATGCGCACTCAGAATCCTTACATCGTTGTTGAACTGAACCATGCTCTTCACAAAAGGGACACCAGCCCTGACCAAGCCTTGCGCTGGATGGCTGAGCAGGGATATGTGCATACAAAAGTCTTTGATCGATACAATTATCTGTTCAAGGTAAGTGAAGAAGATCTCAAAATAGATCCCAGTCATAGATTTACTCCTGCTATTGTTGTTGAGTGGGATCAATGACATCTACTACCATTCCTGAGTAAGGCAAGAAGATTGGATGCAGGACAATTGTACCAATTACTTCTGGGTAAATCCCAGCTTTCTCGTTCCGGCAATAAGGAATTATGATAGACAGTTGATGCCTGAATCAGCAAAAGTCAGTGATAATAGGGATTTAATTGAATATGACAAAGAATCTGGACAAAAAAGGAATTTAAAACTGGGTCACGGTTATAGATCCGCTCCTGATGATAGAATGGCGTTAAACAATAGATAATATTTGAATTTGCTTAATAAAATAATCTGATCATTGTAAATAAGGGAAGGTGCTTTGCTTAATACGAAGTGTAATATGGTTCGTGACCGGACTGCCGCAAAACAGCAGGGCTCAGCCCTTCAGGAACGATGGAGTGCAAGATGATAAAGATGCCGGGATTGGCGCCCATGCCGACCAAGACGAAAAGTATTCAGGAATTGGCAGGCATGCCGTGGATTCAATTTTTTGCTTCTGCAGCATGCAATCTGAGTTGTGAATACTGTTCGCAAGCCCAGAACCACCACAAGAAAGTTTCTGAGAATGCCCTTCTCGATCCGGAGGTCAGGGAATTTATGGCTGACATACCTCCTACGAGTATCTACGTTAGTGGCGGCGAACCGCTGATCCATCCAGGGTTAAGCGAATTTATTCAATTCGTCGGCGAACATGGACACATCATTTCGTTTGATACAAATCTTGTAATCAACCGTAACAAGCTTGAAAACCTGCTTGGACAATGCAATCCCGATCATATCGGTTTCATCAATATCAGCCATCATCTTATTGAAAATGTAGGTCTCGATTATATCCTTGAACGTAATAAAATCATACAGAATGCAGGAATTCGCAGTTTTGTAAAATACGTGGGTGTGCCGGAGTTCATCCCGAAGATTCGCGAGAACATGAAACGGTTGAAAACGGATGGAATTGGTTCAGCGGTAAGCATCCTGCAAGGTAAATGGCGTAACCGTAATCTCCCTCACGAATATACCAATGAAGAGATTTATGATCTCATTGAACTGGTTACAACAAATACGCACGGATTACAGTTTTTCGACGGCATAAAATCACTTGGAATGGATTGCCGGGGGGGGCAGGATTGGCTGGTTTATAACCAGAATGAGGATAAACAGTTCATACCATGCTGCCACGGCAGTAATAATCCTGTCAATATCCAGAATACTTTTTTCACCAATGGAGACAAATCTCCTAAACCATGTCCCATCGACACTTGCCTGGGCGATCTGATGATCATCCTGGGTCTTAATGGTATCGCAAATGAAGTGGAAAGATTTGACAAGATACTGGACGGTGATTATGAGTTTGTTGGAACTCAATCTGTCGTTGATTTTATCGAGGGTATCCGTTCCAGTGGGATCTCGCTGGTAAATGAGAAACGTTACAGGCAGTTCCTGGAATTCTTTGAAAATCTTCCGGGTGAAATCCGAAATAAGAAAAAGGTAGAAGTAAAAGAGGTTACAAATATGAATGCAGTAAAATCCTGTAGCAGCGTTCTTGCTGGAAATGGGAATGGCAACGTGAAAATGCCAATTCTTGATCCTGCTCAAAGTGAACGGGTTATACCACCACCTCCCCCCTACAGACGTGATCTGGAAGCGATAGAACGATTTCGGAAAATGAACGGAGATCAGGTACGCGAAGAACTGCTGGTATTCATTTCAAAATGGAAAACTCCTGAAGAAGTAATCCAGGCAAATCCTGATATGAAAAGCCAACTATTGGAGGCTGCGGATAAACTTAAAAACTGTAACAAGGCTTTCCTTGCAAGAAGCATGGCAAAGGTTGTCGCACAACATAGATTTGATCTTCCCCGAAAAATCAATTACGAAGTAACTGCTCACTGTGTCTTAAGATGTGAATTCTGTGACTTGGAAAACCTGCGAAAGTTTCGCTGTGACAGCAGATTGCGTTTCGAAGATTTCCAGAAGATCTGGCATTACATGGAACCCTTTACCATTGATACTGAATTTACCGGTGGGGAGCCCCTGATGAACAAGGAAATCTACCCCATGCTAAATCTTGTCAATCAGACAGGGGGATATATTACGTTAACAAGTAATGCTCAGCTTCTGAATGATAAACGCGCAGAAAAAGTTCTCGATGCTCCGCCATCACGCATGCTTATTGCAATGGATGGGGTTGACAAGGAAACCTACGAAGAAATTCGAGTAAGGGGCAACTTTGAGCAACTGGTGGAAAATGTCCAGCGAATTGTCAGGAAGCGTGGAGAACGCAATCAAAAATTGCCGCTCATCAACCTGCAAATGGTGGTCAGCAAGAAGAATTCCAATCAGATGGACGATTTTTACACAGCAGCGGCGATGCTCAATGTTGATCTGGCATCCGTTAAACCCATCCTGATCTGGCCATTCTCTAACGACGAATTCCGTAACCACATGATAAATGAATACGTTCTTGAGGATCATCCATTCAGTTATCATAAGTTGAACAAGAACGGTGAACTCGAGGACAAACGTCGCAAGCCGGGCTGGTGTCCGAATGAACTGATGTGCCATATCGGTTCCGGCAGTGAGGTTATCCCATGCTGGTATATCTTGAAAAACACATGGATAGCCGGCTACGCAAAAGAGACTCCTTTCCTCGAGATATGGTATAGCGATGAATACATGGAATACCGCAGGCGTATGGTACAGGAAACAGTACATGAAGGCTGCGAGGGATGTATAGGCTGGTACGATAAGAACCTGTTTATAACAAAAGAACGGGACGAGTTGCAAAAGGAATACAACTCGCCGAGTGACAGTTTGCACTTAACGTTCGGGGAATCGAAGGATATGGGCAAGACCCGAAGTGTTACACCAAAACCGGCTGCCGATAAACCAGGATCATTGCAAGAAACATTGTCCATGCAAACAGCGGATTCTCTGCGACAGCATATCGTAGAGAGAGTGCCGGACCTGATAGAGTTAATGAAGCAGCAGAAATATTACCAGGTTGTCACAAAACTGCGTGAATATGCGAACCAGACTATTATCTGGAGTAATGACGGTCTGAATGCAAAAATATATGCTGGCGGTGATTTAAGCAAGCTGGCAGTTGAACAGCTCCAGTTTCTCTTTGATTCACGCGAAATCGGAACACTCTGTGGCGGAGCATCCATTTTCCTGAAAAAACTGTACGAACTATTTGGCTTCAGGGCAGCAACATACAACTATGGGATCCCGGGAGCATCAACTCATGTTGTAACCCTGGTAGCTCTTCCTTCGGGTATTGGTATCGAAGTTGTATTGCAGGATGCATCTTTTAACCAGACAATTGTTTTGAATTCTCCCCAAAGCCGCGATATCAGGAATATCCTGCCTGCACTGGCAAACGGTTCAAAAAGTAATATTGATCGTATCTCATCTGCTGATAATCACAGGGAGCTATACTTCAGTGATTCAAATGAGGGACGAGAATACCTTCGTTACTATGAAGAACAAAACGTTTTGACATCATCACCCGAATCCTTTACAAGCCAACTAACGGGATTCCCTGGATTGAAGGTAACAGGTGACATGAATTACGAAACCAGCTACCTGAGAAGAAATGGGAAGAAAATACTGCCGGCATTGTCCGAACATCTTGGAAAACCGGAATCGGAATGCCAGGTGTTGGAATTGATGCGGTTCCCCCTGAACTTAACGTCATTTGGAATAGAAGAACTTGATGAGCAACTCGAACAGATTCTTGAAAGCATCAAACCGGTAGCTACCAGAAAGCAGAAATTTCAGCTTCGCGAGAATATACCGGTTATCAGTGAAGATGTCCCTCCCCCTGCTGAGACAGGCTGGCAGAAAGGCTTGTTTGGTCTCTACATGCTTGAAGAATCATTCTCAGGACGCGTGCAAGATCAATTCGGGACAATATTTGAACAGGAAGAATATGATCCATTCGTGTTGGAGTTGTTTTCGGTCCTTTCTATTCTTGAAGCATATCCACCTCAGCATATTAACATGTTCGAACTTGGCAGTGGACGGGCGCCCTGGTGTCTGACACTTGCCGGTGCGGTCCGGTTCGGGTTCACAAACCCGTCTCCCACTTCCTGCCGTGTCCTCGCACTTGAGGGAGAACCAACCCATTTTCGTTGGTCGAGTGAACATCTTTATCAGCAGAATGTTCCTGCAGTAGTGGTTCATGGAGCAATCGCATCGAAACCCGGAACAGCCCGGTTTATATCTTTAGGGGATCCTGCTGACTGGATGGGTCAATCAATCAGTTCGAAAGAGGGTACTATTGAGGTTTACACCTTTACTATTGACCAATTGATGGATGCTCATGGTTTTGATCATCTGCACCTTGTACATATGGACGTACAGGGACAGGAGCTGGAAGCTCTGAAAGGAGCCCGAAAGGCGTTGGAAGAAAATACTATTGAACACTTTGTTATCGGTACACACAGCATCGAGATTGAAGAGGAACTGAAGCGAATTTTATCACCAACCCATGAACTGGTTGTGGAACTGCCACAAAACAGCACAACCAGGATACCAGGAATAGCAAAGCTGTTCCGTTCAACCGGTGATGGCGTTTATGTCTGGCGCAGCAAAAAGCTATAATTCGGAGTTCAAATGATAAACGATGTCATTCACCCGTTACTTGTCAAGAATCGCGAGGAGCACGTCACCCAGGCAAGAATGACACATGATGCAATATTTTCAAGAGACGTTATATTTCAGAATATTATCACAATATGGGAAGACCGGATATTCGTCCCCTGTATGAAAATGAAGGTTTGACACTGGATAAATTTGTTGCGGAATATGACGTTCAGGGGAAGAGTCAACTTTTATGGATAAACCACTCATTTGACGAGGAAATATCTGAACAAAGCGAAAATACTTTGAAGCAAGCTATTGCCAGGTTTGAAAAACATTTTTCATTCGTTGGAATAACTGAATATTTTGACGAAAGTCTTATTATTCTTAAGCACCTGTTCGGATGGAAAACCCCATATTACCAAAGGAAAAATATAGGTAAATATCAGAAATCCATCATGCCATCCAAATCTTCAATAGATTTTTTCAATAGAAAAAACAAGTTTGATATTTCTCTCTATAGCAAGGCAAGAAAGGATTTTGAGAACCTTCTCGCTTTAATCCCAGACGATATCAGGAAAGAGATAGCCTATTTCAAAGCTTTAAGCTTATCAATGAGAGGGGGCAGATAGGTAAAGTTGGTGTAAATAATTCGTCAGTTTCTTCCGGGTGATCATTGATAATATCAGATTATCTACTTGAAGACTTCAACTGGCATCAATTTTCATTAAACAACTTAAATGCTTCTACTTCACTTCTGAATTCATTATCCAGATTAAACATCTTATCATCAAATGATTTCATCGCTTCTTTATAAAGTTCGATATCCAACTGGTTATATTCTTCAATAATTCGAAGTGTTTTTTGCGGAAGTTCATCTTTCTTAATCCGAACTTTAGTTACATTTTTCCTCTTATATGCCGGTGTCTGCCAACTCAGGAGCGATTTGAAATAAATGATAGATTCATCAAATCTCTCGGTAAATCCATGAATCGTTCTTCTGATGCTTTCCTGTTATTTCCGTCGTACTTGAAAGAATCTTCAGGAGCATATATTTCATTCAGAATAGACCTGAAAGTTGTTCCTGCTGTCTTGGGAATATGCATGAACATAAGTATAAAAGAGTTGTTGTTCTCATTGTTTCTTGAAATCACTTAATCCTCTCTATTTGAAAACTGTAAACATAACGCTTGTATTAATAAATTAATGAGTTAGATTTGCATTTCTTCCGATTTCCAATACTCGTAATTATCAACGCAGCCGTCCTCGATCAACTGTATTGATTTGGGGTCAAGTTCTTTCTTCCATCGATCAATATGAGCCTTCTCCGGATCTAAATTCATTGTCCAAGTATTTATTTGATCATCTGATGTTGGAAACTGTGCAAAGTCAAATAGATAACGCATTATTTCACGAGGACGTATCATTAGATTTTCCAGACTTACAACGCAGTAATTTTCCTGCTGAACCTGATTTTTAGCCTTCATGGCGGCATTCATGATCTGATGATAGTAAGGAACGAATTCGCTGCTGTTATTCGGTCCCCAGTTTTTCCTGAACATTGAACAGGCAACATCTTTTGGTTCCCGGATGATGTGTATATATTTCATCTCAGAAAATATTGTATGCAACACGTCAACTATAGTTACGGTATGAGGTGTTTTTTCCAGCCAGTACTTTTTGTTGCATGCTTCTACTCCATGCTGGAACAGCCTGTTAAGGAATTTGTTTAATGAACCATTGATGTTCCCGGTTCCGTTAAAAGATTCGCGAATCAATGATTGCATAACGTTGCTTGAATATATTTCTTCCGGATGTTCGATTCTGGATATTTTCAGACTGGCTTGCAGCTTTTGATTGAATGTATTCATCATGTTTAATAAAAATTCATTCAGAGGTATTCTGCCTTGAACCAGATCACTCACTCCTCCTCGATCAATGAGAAATCTTGGTTCAGCAAAATACAATACGTCAGGATGATTAGCGAAAATGTGCGCCAATATTGAAGTGCCGCTTCTTCCGCTGCCACCGATAAATGCGCATTTAGTCGCTGCCTGACTGCTTGCCTGGGTAGCTTTCAACTTTTCTTCAGACACAATGGTAATCATGATATTTCTTCTTTTCCGGATCAAGTTTTTGTTTAATAATTCTCAACTCGGCCGTACCTAAATTGAAGAGTACAGCTTTATTAGTTAAAACTTTGCATCATAAGTTCAATGATGGAAAACATTTCTGCGGAATAACGAATATTGCTATTTGGGCTTCAGAAACACATTCGGATTTTCTTCAAAGGTGTCGACATACTCTCGATAAGTTACTTTTTGGTAATTCATTAACGGCGTTAAGAGGTTTAAGCAATGCTCCACATCGACAGTTCCTTCCAGCTTATCCCTATATTTTAGAAATAGCTCGCTTGCACAATCCTCAAGTCCATATGATTCGAGCATGGTAGCAAGTTTTAATACGTCTTTAATTGTCGGCTCAAGGGACCACTTTTTCTCATAATCGGGATCTCCGTAATCGCGAAAATAGAGCGCTTGACTCCAAAGGAGCTGTCCTTCTGTTGTCTCGGCAATCCTGTATAAGAAAGATCGTGGGAGAGTACTCCGGCTATAGCGTTTCAGGTCCATATCGAAGAGGCTGAATCCATTCTCGCGAAGTAAAAGATCAATATTGCTGAAAATATTTGAATTGGTACATACCGGTCCGTGGAACTGGCACTCGATCTCAACACCAAGGAGTGTATTGCGAGAAAGAAGATTCCTTGCGCCGAGAAGCACATCGTAGTCATATCCATCAGTATCTATTTTGATGAAATTAGCTGGGTAAGGCGTGTCTTGAAGATCTGTGTCAAGCGATACTCTACGAGTTGCCATCTGGGGCGGATTAGAGTTTTGAGCCTCATTACGTTTTCGGTTGTACCTAGCTGTATAACAAGCGCTTGAACGAAAATATGTATTAATATTGTTATTGAAATTTGTAAAATCCTTGCCCGTCGGAACGACTAACGAATGTGCCACTAAATTTGATTGAAAAGGACTGCCAACATAAGCATCGACATAACGAATTTTTGCAGAAGGAGATAACTTGTTGCAGCGTTCTACTTCTGCTATATCCGGCTCATAGCCTATCGCAATTAGTTCATTCCCGTAATTCAACCACCTATGACCTATTCCTCCACTGGCACCGACATCGACAAGGAAGATATTACTGTCTCGAAATACTCCTAAACGTAAAATTTCCTCAGTTAGGGGCAAAACTTGGCGTTTCTTCATTTATTTTCCTCAGGTATGGTGAATGATTCTTTAAGAATATGGCGAAATCTAACTTGATTGTGTTCTATGTTGATATAACGGGTTATATTTAAAGTCTTCACATTCCCGCCTACAAATTCGATTCTGGTGTTTACTTTACCAATCATAAAATTGTTATTTCTTTCTTTCTAAAATACTATTGTATTCATGAATCTTTTTTTTAATTTCGAGTTTTCCGTCTAATAAATCGCGAATTGCTTGAATTACTCGTTTTGTAGCACCCCCGTTACGATCTGCCAAAAGCAAATCAGCATATTTCCTTCGGATGTCGCTGAATTCTCCCGGAAATGCAATGCTTCGTCGTATGGCAATTTTGGTTTCTTCCAAGGTATTCACTGTTATCCCAACATCACGCCAGGCGTATTCTATATCATTCGGATCATAGTTCACATAATATTTCTGATTAGGATTATTGAAAAGCACTACCGGCTTGTCTAACGCCATGAATTCCATATATGCTGATGAAACATCTGATAGCATAACGTCGGCGATTTTCATATAAGGTGTTAAATCCGGATCATCAACGTAAAGAACATTATTATGTTTTTGTGCCAATTCACGGTACACCTGTTTAAATTCAGGAAGAGTTGAAGAATGTAGTTTTATTAATAAAATATTATTTTCATCAGCTAATTCAGCTACCCGTGTCCATAGGATTGGAATTGCAGAAAGCTCCATGTTAAATGTAGGAGCATGCAGGATGAATTTTTTATGGGGATCAAGTCCTGATTGTCGAACAAGCTCATCCCTTCCCGGAGTACCCGGATCGAACAAGAAATCCGATTTTGGAAAACCTGTGGCTATCACAGGAATTGAAATCTTACCACATTGCAATAATCTATCTCTATGATAACTGCCCGGTACACAGAGCAAATCTTCCATGTTTTCACGATTGACTATATCCCTGTCGGTGAAATATTGCCCTTTTGATAACAAGCCATGTCCGACATTGACAATCTTTCCGCAATTCTGCACAAGATGCGGTACATTGTCAGCCATTACGGCGACATCCGCATTCCAGGTGGCGGGATTATCGACAAATGTGACCGGTAGTTTGCGAAATTTCGCCTCTTCTTCCGGCAGCATTCCAGCTCGGATATTACGATCATAGGGATGGATTGCGAAAGCGATCTCAAATCCACCCTGACGCTTCATTTCATTCCAGATGGGCAGCAATATGGGAATATGAACGTTTTTGAAAAAATATATCAGAGCACGAACCGGTTTTTGAATTTCAGGGGAAGATTCAAGTGCTGGAATCATTTGAGATTCAGTGTTATTTTCGACAGGGGATGGGTTTGTAGTCAAGCTGATTGTATCATTCATTTTTTGATGAAGATATTCAATAAATTTCTGAAGGTCTATGTCGTCTCGATGTGTAGCTTGGAGTGTTTCAGCATGTTTAAGAGCTTTATCATAAAGCCCCTTTTCAGCATAACGTTTCGCCAGGCGCAATCTTCCATTAATTCGGTTTTCTATTCTATTACCGGATTGTTCATTTAGGTTTGTATTTGCAGTTACTCGAAGATTTTTTGTTTGCTTTTCATTATGTAATTTGTCAGCACAGACCAAAACGTCGAGAGCAATTTTAGCATTAGTAAAAGGATTACCCTGATTTGAAATGATGTATTCCAGCAGTGTGTTCCATGCTGAGCCGCCATTTCGTACTGCACCTGCTATATTTGATGGAATCCCCTTTGTATCTGTTAATTCAGCGAGATGACTCCAGGGAATTATATTTTCAATCATTTCAGGCGGTTGGTTGCCTTCATTATTTCCAAGTATAAAAGATGGCGACTGGAGACTATTATCTTGTCCCGAAATCATTGGTACAACAGCATCGATTGTTGGGTTTCTTCGCAAATGATTAACGAGACGAAATATCCATCTGTCGCCTGCTTTAACATTTTCTTCAATATATACCATGTATTCAAAATTCTTCACCAATTGAGCGATATTTGATGAATTCACTAAGACGATATTATCAAGAAACGCTGTGTTATCAGTCTCTTCATCGGTATATATAAAAATATCGTGTTCAGATCCTGCCGCTTGTGACAGTTGATCAATCAATGGCATATGTGATTGTAAATCTGAAATATTAGTTTTAAGGATAATTGCTGTTCGCTTGCAGTTATCCCTTGGTGCATTCTGTAAATCAGCTTCAACAAGTTCCCACATCTTCTCAATTGTCCGTTTCGAAGATAAGCCGTCCGATGATATCAATAATTCTTTCGAATATCGTTTGCGTTTTTCGGAAAACTCGCCAGGATTTTTGAGACTTCTTCTAACACCTTCCTTAAGTTCATTTATATCATTTGCCTGAATCCCAACATCACGCCATGCCCATTCAATGTCATCCGGATCGAAGTTTGAGTAATCTGGCGCATTGGGATTATTGAACAGTACAACCGGTTTGTCTAATAAAATAAATTCCATAGAAGCCGAAGAGACATCGGAAACCATTACATCTGCTAATAATAGATAAGGCGAAAGATCATTATCCTCGATATAGAAAATGTTTTCATGCTCATCAGCAAGTTTTCTGTGATGTTCAATAAAAGGTCCTAGTGTTGAACCATGAAGCTTAATAAACAGATAAGTATTTTCATCCACTAATTCTCTGATACGCATCCACAGTATAGGGATTGCACTTAAGGCAATATTGAAAGTAGGAGCATAAAGAACGACTTTCTTTGACGGATCGAGACCTATTTGTTTTAACAATTCATTTCTACCAGGTAGATTAGATTTGAAAATTTTATCCAATTTTGGGAAACCGGTAGCTTCAACAGGGATAAATATTTTACCCGATTCCAGCATTCGGTTTTTATGATACGGACCAGGAACAAGAAGAAGATGTTCAAGATTTTCACGATGAATAAAGTCACTATTTGTGAAATATTGCCCCTTTGATAATAAGCCATGCCCAACATTGATTATGTATCCACATCCTTTTACTTGTTCAGTGAAATTGTCTGCAATAAAAGTGACATGAGGTTTGAAATCTTGCGGTTTATGGAAAAGCGGAATCCCAGAATTTTTAAATAATCTTTCTTCAGAACTGCCTTGGAAAACGAAATAGCCTAATTCTACTCTGCTGTCCTCTCTGAGTAAATCGGCAATGGGTTGTAGAATGGGTACGTGTACATTTCTCATGAAGGATATTAAAACTCGAAGTTTTCGTTCTGAAGAATACTTTTTCACTATCCTGCTTTCTGTATTAGTTTCTAAAATCCCTGTATCTTGCGAAATATGGTTGACCGTTTGCGCAACGGGAACTGCAATTTGATTGTCTGTTATTAATATATTTTTTGACATTTTTTCTTTATGTTCACGCACCCAATCTCTATTTACCAAATCCTGGTGGATTCGAGGGTGGGGGAGAAGCAGGTCATCACGCTTGTCGGCACCGGGGATATAACATTCTGCATTTCTCCTGATAAGGATTTTCTTTGCTTCCACCTCACGTGCATGATCAGCATCAAATGTGTTTCGCGAAGTAACCAGCTTTCTGTAAAGAAAAAACGCCTCAGGACATAACTTTCCCTTCCAACCTGCACGGACAGCCATTATCCAAAAATCCCAGTCTTCATAAGCCCCAACCATTTCGGGACTGAAACCACTCAATTGATCAAACATTTTACGCCGCATGAGGCTGTTAACAGGCATTCGGTTCGCAATCAACAACTCAAAAATTTCAAAAGGATGATTACTCCAGGTTCGATTGAATTTCCCTTTTTGGAGACTGATGGGATAAGCAAATCCTATAGTATCATCATTGGTCAAAACTGGGAGTAGTTTCTCCGTATAATCAGCTGCTATCATATCATCAGCATCAAGGAAAAAAATAAAGGGAGCACTGCCTTGTTCAGCTCCTGCATTTCGAGCCCTTGAAGTACCTACTCCGGGGAGGGTTAAGCTTATAATATCATAATCACTATGTTTCTTAACAAAATTCTTGATTATACCGGTTGTATTGTCAGTTGAATTATCATTAACGATAATCAGTTCCCAGGCAGTTTCAGTCTGTGCTATCACTGAACGCAAAGCTTCTTCAATATATTTTTCGTGATTATGAGCGGTAAGAACGATTGTTACCACACGATCCCCGGTAGTATCAGGCAGTTGAGGGAAAAGATTGTCCATTATATACTGCCAGGCAGCAGCCATTGAAGCAGGAGCATCATAGAACTGACCGGTTCGCCATATCCATTTCAGCCTTTCTTCACCCGAAGAGTTCGTTATTTGGTTGGCAATAAATAAGTCACGCTGAGTTTTCCACTCTCCGTTTAGTTTTGTTTCAACCTTTCTAAGCGCAAGGAAAACCCCAATATTCAAGGGATCATTTTCCAGGATACGATCAAAACAACGCAATCCACCGGCGAGATCACCATGCTTTATAAATTGGATGGCATTTTCGCAATCGTTTTTTGATTGGTTGTCCATATTCACATTCGTAATAATGTTATATAACCGGCAGAAACTCTTAATGATTTGTTTTTTACTAACAGTAGTAAAGCAAAACCGATGCCAGAGGTGAAGGTTTTATTACAGGGTAAGGCAAAAAATCAGAGTATTATCTACAGGAAGATTTTACAGGATTTAATTAAATTGCTCTTGAAAATAATGCTCAGCTCAAAATCGAATCATTATTTTTCCCGGACATCAAGCTGCCCGGGGCACACTCCAGCAGATAATTTCGATATCAGGATCTTTTTGAATAACTTCCATAATTAGGAATAGATGTTTGTAATACATTAAAGAATCAAGGTTTTATAAGAATACAATATTGTTGATACATAAAACTGAATCTTTTTAGCAACTGTGAGGATACGCTACGGTTCTTAAGTCCTCCCGAACAACTTGTTTATTTCGTCCAGGGTCAGATTGATCACAATTGGTCTTCCGTGGGGGCAGACAAAGGGGTATTGTGTCTGGAATAATTCATCTATTAATGCATTCATCTCTTCAGTATTTAGTGGATCTCCTGCCTTGATAGCTGCTTTGCAGGCGAAAGATGCGGCAACGCTCTCTTCAGGCGCTATTTTGAGAGCATGTTCCATGCGGTAATCGGCAATAATTTCCCTTAGGAGTTTTTCCTCATTCTTCAGCTTGATTCCGGAAGGGAAACTACGAATCAACCAGTAATCGTCCTTGAACTTCTCCACATCAAAACCAACCCTGGCAAGATAAGGTGTCATTTCTTCCATCATAGCGGATTCAGCCGGGTCAAGCTTGACCTCCACAGGAAAAAGCAATTGCTGACCGCTCCACTGGCGACCCTGCATAGCGTTCAGGGCACGCTCGAAAAGAATTCTTTCATGAGCAACGTGCTGGTCAATGATTACCAATCCGCTTTTAACCTGGGAAAGAATGTATGTCTGATGCAATTGCCAGATATTGACCCGCTGCAACTCCAATTTATTATCGACTGACGTTAGAGACTGATGTTCCAGATGTTTGACATCTTTTTGGCTGGTAAGGGGTAAGTGATCGTGGGGATCATGTTTCCCTGCTAATGGTGCTTCGTTATTTCTGTTGAATCCTGAACCAGGCGACATTTGGACATTGGAATGATCACCTTTTTCTTGTGACATATAATGCGATTTGCCTGGTTTGTCCGGGTAAATTGTATCGATTTTAGTCTGATCCTGAGCCGGACGTCCGAACAGAAGCTCCAGCTCACGAATACCGTCAACCCTGTGTGCTTTGGGTGGTTTCGGAAATTGTAATCCGGCTGTTTTATGCACCTGTTTTTCATTTTCCTTGATGTTCATATTTATTGGCGCACTGCCATCTCGAATCGACTGTCCCAGCGCATCCCTGGTTGCCACAAGCATCATTCTGTAGATTCCGCCTTCATCACGAAAACGAACTTCATGCTTTGCCGGGTGAACATTTACGTCAAATTCCTCAGGATCAACTCTTAAGAATAGAACATAAAACGGAACTTGTCCAGGGTGTATCAGGGGACCGAATCCATTGACAACAGCGTGATGAAGTGACTGGTTCTGTATGGGTCTTCGATTGATAAACAGGAACTGGTCACCGCGTGATCTTTTGAAGAGGTTTGTGCCGCCGATTATACCTTCCACCAGGTTAACGCCGCTTCCGCTGCTGACATTGTGTAAATCTTTCAAGACGCCATCACCAAAAAGCTGACTGATTCTCCCGGTCAGATCAGTGGATTGAAGATTCCACACAGTATTTTTATCTTTGATCAGGGTCCATTGGATTTCAGGATAGGCTAACGCGTATTGCCTGAATGTTTTAACTATGTGAGCATATTCGGTGGCGGGAGTCCTCAAAAACTTGCGCCTGGCGGGAACATTATAAAACAGGGTCCTGACACGTACGGTCGTTCCCCGCTCCCGTGCGACAGGTTCCGGTCCCACCGGTTTCCCGCCTGATACTGAATAACGCACGCCGGATTCACGGTCTTCTCTTCTGCTTATTACCTCCACTCGCGCTACACTTGCAATAGAGGGTAACGCCTCACCTCTGAAACCTAAGTGAGTGATTCTTAATAAATCTTCAGCGCTGCTTATTTTCGATGTAGCATGACGTCTGAATGCAAGAGGCAGATCGTCTGCATCCATTCCCCATCCGTTATCAGATATTAAAATCTCATCAATACCAGATTTTTGGACTGAAAGAGTTATGTGACTTGCTTCAGCATCCAGGGCATTTTCGATCAGTTCTTTCGCTACCGATGCCGGTCGTTCAACAACTTCACCCGCCGCAATTCTGTTTGCGATACCTTCAGGTAATACCCGAATTGAAGAAGTTGGTAGTATTTTTTCAATATTTTTCATAAGTCAATCTTAATCTTTAAGTAATATAGTGTTTTCAATGATAGTAATTTCACTGAATAAAATACATTCTTTTTCTTTCTACAAATTCTCCAGCACGTAATGTATAAAAATATATGCCGCTTGCCGGAAGTTGGTCTGAGAGATTATACGTATGAAATCCTGAAGCTAATCTCTCATCCACTAATACGGATACGTCCTGACCTAACAGGTTGTTAATTGAAAGTAGAACGCTACTGCTTTTAGCTAAGTTGAAGTTTATAAAAGTATTAGAATTAAATGGGTTCGGGTAGTTCTGAGCCAGGCAATTAACTGTCAAAGGTGATTCTTTAGTCCAGGCTACTTCATCTTGCGCATTGCCGGTTAGCCTTACAATTTGTGGATTCGCAGAAGTTGAGTCATTATGGTAAATATAAATTGGCAGATCGATTGTGTAAATTTCTTCAGGATGCCAGCTTACTTCAATAGAATCAATAGATCCTGCTCTAAACCACATGGGAAAAAGTGCATCTATCCTGATTATAGATTCCAAGCTATTTTCCACAGATATGTGTTCAATTACTCCCAAACCTTCTCCTTCATTTTGAACCACTAAAAAGGAGAAACTGCTGTCTCCGGCGTCAATGGTTCCAAATGATATTAAAGTATCCTGAAAAACGAAGGAGGGAGGAGGTTGTTCAAAATAATAACCACCCATATCACAAATAGTTCCATCAGGATCTCTTGGACCGTAAGGATCGCAAGCATCAATACATGGTGATTCCGGAAGTAGATAGTAATCGTCATTATCAGGATCTATAAAATTCGGGTCGTATGAAATATTATAATTCACATCGCATGAATCGTGATTAAAATTTTCATATAAGTGAGTAAGAAGCCCTTCGGGTATATCACCTGCAAGGTTTTGTCCATCATTTCCATAAATATTGCAGTAACCAATAGTCCCGTCGTTTTCATTTTCAAACCTGATTCCTTCATTTTCGTTTCCGGAAATAATTGAATTATTGATAGAAGCGTTTGCGATTCGATCCAGGGCAATTCCACTACCACCATCCACGGAATGATTACCGGTTATAGTGCAATTAATAACTGTTGGTGCCGCAGATCGTATCTGAATTCCACCTCCGGTTTCATCCGAGTCGTTCCCATATATAAGACATCTAACAACATGTGAAGACGTTGCATACAGATATATTCCGCCGCCATACGCAGTGGCAGTATTATCCAGAATAATACAATCCCTGATTATTACTTGTGAGTTATTGCAATAAACACCACCTCCATATTCGGAAACGTTACCGCTGATAATGCAATTACTTACTTGACCAAGTGATTGCTCCATGAAATATAAACCGCCACCGTCCAGAATACCGAAGTTGTTTTTAACAATGCAGTTTTCAATGATAAGATTAGCGTGATCAAGAGCCCAGATTCCACCGCCACGCATCAGCTCATTTTCATTATTCATAATGAGACAATGACTGATAGTTAACGTGGTATGAAGGCACGAAACACCACTCGAATTACTCCCTGAGATGATACAATAATCAAGGCGGGAATTATTCGATGCCGTTGAATCAAAATCTATTCCACCCCAGGAAAATCCCTCTTCTGCGGAAATGAAACGGATAGAGTCGCCCTCAATCCCTTCAGCATGTAAAAAGCCGAATATTCTGAAAACATATCCCTCATTGAAGTACAATGCTGATCCACTTTCAATACGGAGAGAATCGCCGGGTTGAACAAAAATTGTATCTACGACAATATATGTATCTGATTCCAATACGCCACTAATTGGACCCTGCAATTCAACTTGCGCAATGCAAATATTTTGAAGGGATAGAATTAAAATTATTAGTATCAGAAATCGCTTATTAATCATTTCATTTCTTCAATTGTACTTTGACTTACGATCACCCATGACAAACCATTCATCATAGATCTCTTTTAATATCTGGTCGGTTTCATCTAGGCGTTTTATTTTTACTTCTTCACGTTTTTTATTGCCTTTTTTTTGTTCGATTGCAATCTCATCACTCAATCGCATCTTTTGAGATTCGAGCCTTTTAATTTCTGTTTCGAGAAATTTGAATCTTTTTGCATCAAAACGTAATTTTCTGATATTCTTATTTTTACTTGATTTGTCTTCCCTTGAAGACTCAGCTTTCTTTAATTGGGACCTTTGATCGAGATGAATTATTTTGTCTTTAATTCGTATCCAGAATTCGGAAAAATTACCTTCAAAAACCCGGATTGAAGGAGGTTTCAGGTAGAATATTCTGCTAACCATCTTATCAATGAAATATCTGTCATGGCTGATAATGAAGATAGTGCCTGCAAAATCTTCAAGAGCATCTTCGACGGCTTCCCTGCTGATAATGTCGAGGTGATTGGTGGGCTCATCAAGGAGAAGGAAATTCGCGCCTGACACCATAATGGCTGCAAGCTGAACCCGTGCTTTTTCGCCTCCTGACAACACACTTACATTTTTCTCCAAGTCATCCCGTGTGAAGAGAAAACGATGCAACAATGACGCTGCCTCATTTCTCAGTAATCCTGTCATGTTAATCATCTCATCAATCAGACTTTTGCCGGCATCCGGAAATTCAGTAACCTGGGCGAAATAACCAAGCTTCATTGAGGGACCAACACGAAGATGTTTGTTTTCCCAGCGACCTTCATTCACCACATCTTTGACAAAAGTACTTTTTCCGGTACCATTAGCGCCTATTAATGCGACACGATCACCCTGGTACACCATGAATGAAGTGTTCCGGAAAAGAGGCGCTGAATCTTCAAATTGTTTAGTATAGTTATTTACCTGTAATGCGATATCACCCCGGGTTTCAACATTACCAAACCTTATACCGAGGGATCGTTTGTTCTCACGGATTTTGTCAACAGGCTCCATTCTCTCAATTCGCCGTTCAAAATTTTTGGCGATCTTTGCCAGCCTGGGGTTGTCATATACACTTGCCCAGCTTTTCAAACGTCGAATTTGAAACTGTAGTCTCTCAACATCTTTCGCCTGACGTTTCGCAGCAGCTTCCTGTTTCTCGATCTTCTGTAACTTTTCGAGACGGTAGCCGGAGTAATTTCCAGCATATTTCTCGATTTCCCTGTTCTCCATTTCCCATATTGAAGTACAGACATTATCAAGCAGGTAACGGTTATGGCTTACCAGGATAAATGCACTTTTAGTTGAGTTTAGCACCTCTTCCAGCCAGTTCATTCCCTCAAAATCGAGATGATTGCCGGGCTCGTCAAGTAACATGAGATCAGGTTTCTGAATTAGTAATCGAGCCAGACCGATGATATTCCTCTCACCTCCAGAAAAAGTAGAGATATCCCGTTCCCAGTCGGTTTTTGGAATCATAAGACCATCAAGGATTGACTGGACTCGGTTATCAAGAAGCCAGCCGTCATTGGAATCGAAATAATCCTGGAGTGTACTGTACCTTTCAAGGATCCGGTGATATTCAGTCTTATCCTCTTGCAGCTTTTTGTCGCTGAGTTTGTCTTCTAACTCATGCAGCTCTGTTTCGACTTTATCGAGTTCGGCTATTCCCGACCTGACCTCATCATACAAAGTAATACCGGGTGAATATAGAGGATCCTGCTCTAAATAACCTATTCTTAACCATTTCCTTTTAGATATAAAACCGCTTGATTGTTTCTCGAGTCCGGCAAACATTTTCAACAAAGTGGTCTTGCCTACGCCATTCCGTCCAACAAACCCGATATGTGCTTTCGGATTTATTTCGATAGAAGTCGGCTTAAGTATTTCCTGCCCACCGAAGGACTTCTGAAGTTCATTTAGTACAATAAGACTCAATATGACTATCCGTTGAAAATGAATTATTTCGAGTAAAAGCTAAAATTAACAATGAATTATAGGGTTTGACTCATTTCAGTTGAGTTGTCAATCACTTGCAATAAACAAATCAGGATTTTGTACGTATTTTAAATACCGTGGTTTTCCCTAACCATGTTCTGCTTAAGATACTGAATAGTTAAATCTAATTGAATCCACCCCGTATAATTTAATCCTTCCCCGAAGGGGATAGATTTGAATAGCCATGGGTGAAACCCATGGTGAGAATGATCCTTTTTAGTCAACCTTGAAGGGGTTTGACCAAGAAAACGTGAAAAGGATAAAGGAAATATTTTTTTCATATTTTCCATAGTATGATATTGATATAAGTTTTTGTTCAACCCCCTCAGGGTTGGTTTTCTTAGTCCTGTTCCACAGGTTGACACCTGTGGCTATTCATATTTTCCCCCTTCAGGGAAAATGTTTTCCTATTATCTTTCAGTTTCAAGATACTTTTCCATATCTTCAGCATAATTAATGTTTAATAGTGCCTTTTGCCCGGTGACTGTTTTGACGCCCTTCCACCGCAACTGTTTTATCCCTTTATGCAACGCAAGCTCGCCCGTTTCCAGCCTGCTTTCCCAATATGCAGTCTTCGAGACACTGTATAATCCCGCCAGGGGTTCAGCTCTACCATCATTTGTGAGGGTAATAACATCATAACCGCTGCGCGGCGCGTCAAGCAAAACAATCAAATCATCCAAACTCAAAAACGGCATATCAGAAGCCAGTACAATTATCCATACTGTATCCGCATCCTGTAAGGCAGCGACAATTCCACCAAGAGGTCCTTTTCCGGGAATTGCATCAGGAATAATTCGCAGGTTTTTATCCGAAACACCCTGTAGATTATCACCAACAAGCGTGGGTGCTGTTCCAAGGGTTTCCTCCATCATTTTGGCTGTCCTGTCAAGTAAGGTCATACCCTTGACCCGAATCAAACGTTTATCCCTGCCCAGTCTCCGACTGCTGCCACCGGCAATAATATAGCCTGAAACGTCCTGATAATTGGAGTTTTTGGAATGCAAATTATATCCTGATTTTGATAATCGAAATCTCTTATAATGTAAATTCAATATATAATTATCCTTTTGTATTTTCTATATAATTTGTTGCGCTCTACCTGATTCTAATTCCGAGAATATTTGTTGCTGCATGTTGAAACATCGTACATTTTTCATTATACTGAACACTTGATCATTCAATCACAATATCTTCAGGGATAATCTTTTCATGGCTGATTTTGAGCTTTTCAGTAATTTCAAACCTCGCGGCGACCAGGAGCAGGCGATTGATAAACTCGTACGTGGCTTCAATAAGGGGCAGGACGCCCAGGTGCTGCTTGGCATTACCGGGTCGGGGAAAACATATACGGTCGCGAATGTGATTCAGCAGCTTGGAATTCCCACCCTGATAATGAGCCATAATAAGACATTAGCCGCCCAGCTTTACGGTGAATTCCGCCAATTTTTTCCCAATAATGCGGTGGAATTTTTCATCAGTTATTACGATTATTACCAGCCGGAAGCATATATAACTCATACAGATACTTATGTCGAGAAAGAAACCTCGGTCAATGATCAGATCGAACGGTTACGTCTCCGGGCAACCTCATCGCTTTTTGAACGTGAGGATGTGATTATCGTTGCCAGTGTGTCCTCGATCTATGGTCTCGGCAGTCCGCAGGATTACAAGGATTTATGCCTCTACCTGGAACCGGGAATGAAGATTGAACGTGACCAGATGCTGCACCGCCTGGTGGATATCCAGTATGAACGAACCAATACCGATCTTGAACATGGTTCTTTCCGGGTGCGGGGCGATACGGTTGAAATCCTCGCCGCTTACGAGGAGGATGTTTACAGGATTGAGATGTGGGGGGATGAGATAGAGCGTGTTTCGAGGGTACATAAGGTCACCGGCGATGTGATAGGATCGCTTAAAGGAGTTGCAGTATATCCCAACAGCCATTACGTAGCCGGGTTATTGCGTATTGAGAAAGCTATGGCATTAATCAAGGCTGAGGCTGAGGAGCGGGTAACGGAATTTCGCAGACAGAACAAACTGGTTGAAGCGCAGCGTCTCGAACAGCGGGTGAAATTTGATATGGAGATGCTTTCTGAAGTTGGGTACTGTAACGGGATCGAGAACTATTCGCGCCACTTTGCAGGGAAAAACGAGGGCGATCCGCCTAATACCCTGTTTGATTATTTTCCCGATGATTTCCTTGTCGTTGTCGATGAATCCCATGCAAGCGTTCCACAGATTGGCGGTATGTTCAACGGCGACCGTTCAAGAAAGCAGAACCTGGTTGAATTCGGCTTCAGGCTGCCGTCGGCTCTTGATAACCGTCCCCTGAGATTTCATGAGTGGGAAGAGCGGGCAAGGAAACTGCTTTTTGTCAGCGCCACGCCCAGTCAATATGAGCTTCAGAGATCAAGCGGTGTTTTTGTGGAGCAGATAATCAGACCAACCGGTTTACTCGATCCGAAAGTAGAAATCCGTCCCACAAATGGTCAGGTTGATGATCTGCTTAACGAGATCCGCGAGCAGGTTGAAAGGAGGGAGCGGGTGCTGGTTACGACGCTGACCAAGCGTATGGCGGAGAATCTATCCGACTATTTACGTAAATTGGACGTCCGTGTCCGATATTTACACAGTGAGATACACAGCCTTGAACGTATTGAAATATTAAGAGATTTGAGGCTTGGACATTTTGACGTCCTGGTTGGGATTAACCTGTTACGTGAAGGTTTGGATTTGCCGGAAGTTAGCCTGGTAGCTATCCTTGATGCTGATAAAGAGGGGTTCCTCAGGTCCGAGACCAGCCTGATGCAGACCTCCGGAAGAGCTGCCAGGAATGCAGCCGGCCGAGTAATCTTTTACGCCGATAATGTTACGAAATCAATGAAAAAGGTGATAGATGAAACAAATCGCCGCAGGGTGATCCAGGACGAATACAATAAGAAAAATGGAATCACACCCAAGACAATCAGGAAAACCGTAGAAGAAATCCTTGCGACAACAAGCGCCGCCGCAGAGGGTAGAAGAGGTACTGAAGAGGAAACATTACCGGAAGTAACGCCATCAGACCTGACCGCAGCCGAAAAAGAGGAACTGATCATCCGCCTCGAAGAGAAGATGTTCCGTCATGCCGACAGCCTCGAATTCGAAAAAGCCGCAAGGGTCAGAGATGAGATAGAACGCATAAAAGGATCACACGTCCCGGATGAGTTCAGCAAATAAAGCTATACTATTTCTTGAAAGTTTTGCATCGTTATTAAATAATACATACTTGAACGACCTCTGGTTCAACAGCACTTAAAGAAAAACCACAAAGTACTCAAAGAATTCGCAAAGAGCACGGAGAATGTCTTTGTGATCTTAGTGCATACTTTGTGTTCTCTGCGGTTTGTTGTTTTCTTTTTGGCAGATCGACTCCAAGTTTCTGATAATTTTACTTTATCATTAACACATGGAATAATCAGACTTTTATCAATAAACATGACCAATACTTTCAAGAACCAGTATATTTCAAAAGAAAACTCTGAGTTAATCAGGGTGTCATTACGAGTCTGAATGCACAATCAAAGAATTTTTAAGCTAAACTGACACCGCCTATTGGCTTGCATTCGTATATATCGGCATTCATACCTGTAATGTGATTATAGCATTTTGATACTTCACTGATGAATTGTTTGACCTCAGACTTTCTCACCAGGGCTATAGCACAACCGGCGAATCCTGCACCGGTAATTCCAGCGCCATAGCATGATTCCATTTTTACGGAACAATCAACAATACAATCAAGCGCTTCACTCGAAGCATCGTAGTTATTCTTAATACTTTCATAGGAACTGTACATTAACCTGCCAACTTTAACAGCGTCATCATTTTTCATTGCTTCGATGGTACTTAAAACTCTTTCATTTTCAGTAATGATATGTTTTGCGCGTTTTGCAATTCCCGGATCCATCTGCGATTCTTTTTCCGTAAACATTTCATAATTAACATCACGCAAGGCTTTTACACCGAAATTTTTTGCTGCAACCTCGCATTCAAGACGGCGTTCATTAAACTGGGAATCGACCAGCTCTCTTCTCGTGGTGGTATCGAGGATAATAACTGTACTTTCGGAAGGTAAAGGGATATGATTCATCTCTTGGCTGCGGCAATCAATTGAAAGGGCATGACCGGGTTTTGAAGACGCGATACAGAGTTGATCCATAATTCCACAACGCATTCCGACCCATTCTCGTTCTGCCCTGTGACAGAGTTTTGATATATGAGTATTATCACAGGGGATTTCTGATAAGGTTGAAAATGCTTTTGCGGCGGCAAGTTCCAGCGCGGCGGAAGATGATAATCCTGCTCCAATTGGAAGGTCGGCATTGATAACACCTTCCCACCCTCTGAGATCGAGTCCAGATTCCTGCATCGCCCATGCCACACCCTTGATATATTCACCCCACTCCGGACCACCTTTATCAATCGAATCCAATGCAAATTCAACAATTCCATCCCGATTCTTCGAAACAACCTTGACTTTTTGGTCATCACGAGGACGTACCGCCATCCAGACCGAACGGTTTATCGCCATCGGCAGCACAAAACCGTCATTGTAATCAACATGAGCCCCAACAATACTCGCTCTTCCGGGTGATCGAATGATCAGGGGAGGAGATTTTCCATTGAAAATAGTTTGGAACGTATGATTGATTTTAGATTTTTCGTTGACGATTTTCTCTCTCATTAATTGCTTATCGAACCAGCACAACTTTCTTCACCTCATACATCCTTCCAGGCACACTTGAGCGGATGAAGTATATACCGGTTGGCAAGTTATTTCCTCTAAAGACAAATCGTTTATCACCGGCAGTGAATCTGTCATTAGCAAGTAATGTGACTTCCTTTCCAAGAAGATTGTAAACAGAAACTTTTAGATCAGAGGAATATGGGAGCGCTATTGTAATGGTTAAGTCTGAGTTAAACGGGTTGGGATAGATATCTTTCACAGAAAATCGAGAGGGAATGGATCGGTTCCGCTTTTGTTCGAGAACTTCACTGACATGGTAATAGTGGATTCCAATGTCAGTCAAACCACCATCAGGATCATTATACGGACCATTATTTCGATACCATGAAATCCCAGCATCTATACACGGTGAATTTTCCCTTAAATGGAAATTTCTCTCCTGTGGATTTACAAAGAGGGGATCAATAAAAAGATTAGAGAATTGATCACAGGAATCTGCATTCGCATTGACAGAATCAATTATTCCAAATTCCTCAGAAAATCGGGAAGGTTCGGTGAATTGAATGTCGATTCCGTCATTATTATAATATAAAGAATTATATGTTGCTACATATTCATCACCCGATACGAAAATATTTGAGCTGGGACCATTTTCAGTAAAGATACAATTTATCACTATACCATGATAAGCGTATATTGAAGCTCCTGTTGAATCGGCTTGATTCTCTATGAAAACAGAATTATTTACAGTTAAATAATCATATTCACTTTCTTTATGAATTGCTCCACCGAATCGCCGGGCATAATTTCCAGAAAAGAGAGTGCGAGAAATCTGATTCACTACTCCTGCTGAATATATTGCACCGCCATTTTCGGCTTGATTATTTAGGAATTCAGAGCTGTCGATATAACAACTTGATGATAGATTTCGTAAGCCCGAGTTATTGTTATAGGATATAATACAGTTATTAATGTAAATATTCGCGCGATCCCCAACTATACCTGTATTGCTATTTCCTTTGATAGTACAGTAATAAAATCTCGTCAATGTACCATCACCATAATAGCCAATTCCATCATTGTCACTTATAGTCGTAAATGATAAACTATCTTGAAACATAGTTCGAGATCTTATTCCTGCAACATCTCCATTTCGATTCGAATTATTTGATATTCTGCTATGATTTATTTGTATTCCACCTGGTGCATATTTAAACACACCTACTTCATTACTGCCGGTGATGACACAATAGTTTAGATAACTCCTGTAACCGGACGGTAGAAAGTCGAGCCCTGACCAAGCCGATTCTTCATCGTAGGCTTCAAAACGGATGGAGTCGTTTTCTTCACCCATGGCATAAAAAGCGCCGTGAATGTTAAAAGTGACATCATCATAAAATCGGAGTGTAATCCCGGGTCTGAGGTACCATAAGATACCGGATTCGACCCAGATATCACCCTCAACGATATATTCACCCGGATCAAGCGTATCAGATTGAGCACCGGAAAGACGTTCCTGGCTGCAAACATTCGATGCAAGGAAGAATAAAAATAAAATATAAAATGTGGATTTCATCATTTAAAAATCTCAAATGTTGTTTTCTTAGAATCAATATGAATTTTTACAATATTTGTGAAAGAACTCGATTCTTGATCGTACAAGTAAATACCCTGAATTTTAGATATTTTTATACCTATTGCAGAACAACTTTCATTGAATCCTACAAACCAGATAATTTTATCCTCACTTAATCTTATACTGTTAAACATCACCTCCTATTTGTCAAAGGTTTGTTATCTTAATAAAATAACTTTTTGTACCAACACGTTTGAATTGTTTCTAATGCAAATGTAATATGGACCCGTTGCTAAACCTTTTGGAGCAGTCCATACAATTCGTTGTGTTCCTGAGCCCAGGGGAATATTGTCATTTTCAATTAACTGACCCAATACTGTGAACACTGAAAGATTCACATCACTTTGTTTAGCTATTGTGATTGTAATAGTTAAGTCTGAGTTAAATGGGTTGGGATAGATATCTTTCACAGAAAATAGAGAGGGAATGGATCGATTCCGCTTTTGTTCGAAAACTTCACTGACATGGTAATAGTGAATTCC
>Ga0075120_10000303_pt1 | contig 40981 bp, 37 predicted proteins | sample AntAceMetag02UKL_FD_69792 | JGI IMG/M metagenome (GOLD analysis project Ga0075120, IMG submission 69792) | Saline lake microbial communities from Ace Lake, Antarctica - Antarctic Ace Lake Metagenome 02UKL | ecosystem: Environmental > Aquatic > Non-marine Saline and Alkaline > Saline | place...
CTGTTTGTCGGTGACCATCCAAGTCCTCCTATGTTGAGTACGTGGACAGTCTAATAATTCCACATTATAAACGGGAATTATAATTGTCGTTAAACAGGAATTCTAAATGTCGCTAATCAGCCCTCTACAGAGCGTTTAGAGAAAGAAAACGGTTCAGGAGGGGCAAAGTGTAGGGTATGAATTTTTTCCGTTTAAACGTGCAAGCTGTACGATGAAAGAAATATTGTGTGTGTGCATATAGGTACTATAACTGGAGACCCTTCCCCCCCTGACACCCTCTCTTAATTACACTAAAAAGCTCGTATGTGAGTCAAGGCGAGAGAGATTGGTACTGATACAATCATATTGTGATTCCCGCAATATCTGCAATAGCCTATTATTACAGTATGTTAAGTCTTGATACTTGTAAATATTCCAGTGTGAAATACTATGAAAAACCACTACATGGTAATTTCATCTCTGAAATCAAGCTTAATCATTCTTCGGTTTTAGGTTTCCATTCCCGTGCAAGACGTTGTGCCTCAGCTATCTGTTCAGGAGTCATCTGTTCTGAGAGGCTTGATCTATACTCTCTCGCTGTTTCAGAACCTTGAGCAGCAGCGAGATTTATCCACATATGTGCAACAACGTAATCCAGTGGTACTCCTATACCGTAGCAGTACAATCTACCAATGTAGAATTGTGCATCGGCATCACCTTGTTCAGCCGCCAAACGGTACCATTTTACTGCTTCAACATAATCTTGTGGTACTCCCTCGCCTCTGTAATTCACGTGACCGAGGTTTATTTGTGCCTCGACATGACCCTGATCAGCCGCCAAGCGGTACCATTTTGCAGCCTCAGTGTAATCCTCGAGGACGCCTTTACCATTGTAATACATATCACCAAGGTAGTATTGTGAAAGGGCATTGCCTTGTTCAGCCAATGGCTTCAAGATGCGAAAGGCTGTCTCATAGTCTTTTAGATCGTACGCAGCTTTACCTTCACTAAAAGTTTCATCTGCATACACAGAATAGACGAGAAAGGCTAACATGATTAGAATTAAGGTAGGTCTTATTTTCATTGCAATATCCTTCTGTAAGCTCACTTGATAGTAAAAGATAGCCGATATGTAGAAGTCATTGAATGTAAAGAGGATTAGACAATTTGACAAGTTATTACTATTACAACCAGCCAATCGAGATAGAAACAGAAAGCGATTATATTCGGATTATATTTCAGATTGGAGAGAGAGGCTGATATATACCTGTACAGCGCATTAGACCACCCCCCCGGTTAGACGTACCCCCCCCCTGAATGGAAATATCTCGTGCTACATGATAGGTACTACTCTTCGCTTCGCTTCCCCCCTTCGACCCACGGATAGTTGAATTAATGATATCACATTAACGTTTGGCTCCCTTCATACCTGCCATCATGCCTCTCTTCATGCCTCTTTTTTACCTACCCAAAGGTCTCTTTTCAGCAACTACCTTCTGGAATTGATTCTCGATATACACTTCTAAATAAACCTAAATAAAACCGATTCTGTTATGAAAACAGACTTGGAGGTTGGAACAATGGTTGGAACGGGCATTTTGAGCTCCAAGAGAAAGGGCTCGGAAACTACTCCAAGCCCTTGTTACTTCTATGGTAGCGGGGGTAGGATTTGAACCTACGACCTTTGGGTTATGAGCCCAACGAGCTACCAGACTGCTCCACCCCGCGGTGTTTCGGAAGTATAAAAATCTCTGCTGATACAAGTCAAGAGTTATTATTGTATGGAAATGGGAGTTCAGCTCTGTGGGAAGAGTTTTATCATTGATATGCGTGTGCCGTTTTTTGCAGGCTGTACATTGACTTTATCCATCAGATGACGGATGATAAGGAGACCGCGACCTGCCAGCGCCATAATATTTTCCTGGGCTCTCGGATCAGATACCGCATCAGGATCAAATCCTTCTCCCTCATCAGATACAATTACCTTCAAACCGTCATCAAGTTTATTCAACTGGATTGTTACTTTCTTGGAAAGATCATTTTTGTTTCCGTGCATGATTGCATTATTGACAGCTTCAGAAACGGCAATAGCTATATCGTCACATTCATCTCTTGAAAATGACAATTCATTTATGACATTCTCCAAAAATTCGTCAACCTCTTCGATGCGCATAGGATCTGAGGTGATAACTAATGTGTGTTTCTTACTCATAAGCGTTTAACCACCATTACGGTTCTATCATCGCCTGTGCCATAGCTGCTGTCCCACTGAGAAACTGCGTTATCTATGGAACCGGCAATGGATGCTGCTTCCTCACCGGATCTTTCTCGAATAATATCAATTACCCTGTCAATCCCGAATTCATTTTCATATTCACCACCGGCTTCTACAATTCCATCAGTATAGAGAACAAGAGTTGATCCACTTTCCAGTTTAATTGTCATTTGATCATACACCGGGTTCTCTATCACACCCAGTAAGGGACCGCCTGTTTTCAGGATTTCCACATTTCCATCAGGTTTCATTAGTATGGGTTGATTATGCCCTGCATTCACGTAAGTTAATTCATTTGTTTCCGTATTCAAAACTCCATAAAATGCAGTTACAAATGCCTCAGGTCCAGTGGATTCATAAAGGAAACGGTTAATACTCGATATGATCCAGGTAACTGAATATGTAGTTTCGATCCGGGTTCTTAAAGCAGCCCTTAATCCTGACATAATAAGCCCTGCAGGAACACCTTTTCCAGCGACATCCGCAATAACCAGCCCGATATTGTTAGAATTTATTGGAATATAATCGTAATAATCTCCACCAACGTCCTGATGAGGAACATTTATTCCGCCAAAATCGTATCCGGGGATTTCCGGAGGATTTTTAGGAAGTAAGGCTGACTGAATCCGTCTGGAAATTTGTAATTCTTTTTCTAATTCATGCGCTGCAACAAGTTTGTCATATGTGCGTGCTCGTTCAAGCGCTATAGCCGCATGTGCCGCAATGTCTTTTAGTATTAGAATGTTTTCTTCCTTAAATGCACCAACTTTGTCGGATTCAAGATTAATGCAGCCAAGCACATCATCACCAATGATAATTGGAACAGCCAGTTCACTCCTTGTGCTTAATCTGCAGGAGACATAACTGGACTCATTTAATACGTCCGGTATATTAAGTTCTACAGCCGATGACATAACCTTCCCACTGATCCCTTCATGTAGCTTTTGCCTGAATTTATCCAACTGCTCTTCGGAATATCCTCTTAAGGTAATTGCACGAATTTTGCCGGGTTCATCGTCATGAATAAAAATTCCAGCAGCATCATAAGGCACAACCTTATTCAATCCGTCAATCATTGCTGAGAGCACTTCATCAAGGCTCACAGCGCGGGAGAGCATCAAACCGATATCAGAGAGTAGCTCCAGCTCCCCGCTAAGAGTGTTTTCATGCAGGATGTGTGCCAGACTCCACTCGAAACGATCAAACCTTTCTAGAAGTTTATCACAAACGGAATGGATGTTCCCGTTCTCGGAAATTTCCCTTAGCTCTTCCCGAAGTGATTTAAGCTCTGCTATCACCTGGCTTGTTTCAGACGGTAAGTCAACATTGGTATGGGCTGTAGAAGATTTTGTCAATTTATTTTCTCTACCTGAAATTCCCTTAAGAGCTGAATGACGCAATAGCGCTCTCAACTGATTCGAAGGTCTCGAAGACCTGGATAAGCTTGGTGATCATGAGTAGCGATTTGATCTTTTCAGTTGTGCGGGCGAGTTTCATTTCGCCTTCCGCATTTCGAACAGAAGTGAGACCGCCAATCAGGATGCCAAGCCCGGAAGAATTCATCCAGTCAACCTTTCCCAGATCGACAATTACCTTTTTAACACCGCCGTCAAGCTGATTTTTCAACTCTTCACGAAATATTGCTGCATCAGGTCCACCCATAATTTTACCTTTGAGTTCCAGTACAAGCACATCCTCAAAGATTTTAGACTTAAGTTTCATCAACCGATCTCCTATATGATAAAAGCAACCATGTTCTCATCTGAAGACGGATTCATTAAATCCGCAACCATCGAAGATAATCCTGTCAACAGGGATGTAACAAGAGGTATTTCAATGAATTTGAGAAGAAATTACTATCCGAACAGACTGCTTCAAGGTTAGTTAACTGGGTCGCCGAACCTGGCAGCTAACTCCATATCTGCCTCTCCTCGTAAATGAAACTCGTCCCATGAAATGTTTTGATATTGCGATTTTAATTATTAGTTTTGGAAAGACGGCTGAATATTTCAATTTCCGCCGATATATCAAATTTGAAATTCAACTGAGGATTTATGCCCACCAAACTTGTAATAGTCGAATCACCGGCTAAGGTGAAAACTCTTTTAAAATATCTTGGGAATAATTACAGTGTAAAGGCCTCGATGGGTCATGTACGAGATCTGCCGCAGAAAGACCTTGCTGTAGATGTTGAAAATAAATTCAAACCCGAATATGTGATTATCCCAGGGAAGCAAAAAGTTGTTACTGCTTTGAAGAAAGCTGCGGCAAACGTCGATGAAATCCTGATCGCAACTGACCCTGATAGGGAAGGGGAAGCGATTGGATGGCATATAGCACATATCTTAAAAAATAAAAACAGAAAAATTAGCCGTGTCACGTTTAATGAAATCACTAAAAAAGCTGTAGTTGACGCAATTAATAACCAGACTGAGATTGACTTGAACAAGGTTAATGCTCAACAGGCGAGAAGAGTGCTCGACCGGCTTGTTGGTTACTTGGTGAGCGAACAGCTTTGGAAAGTGCTTGCAAGAGGATTGTCCGCAGGCAGGGTGCAGTCTGTCGCGTTAAGAATGATTGTTGAAAGAGAAGAAGAGATCGAAGCGTTCGTGCCGGAAGAATATTGGACAATTACAGCACAGGCGGAGATAAAAGAGACAGCATCATTTCGGGTAAAGCTGGCTAAAATCAACGATAAAGAAGCTAAAGTCAGCGATGGAGAAACTGCTGCTCGCATATTAGCCGAGTTAAAATCATTCCCTGCCAGTTTATTTGATGTCCGATCTCGCATAAACAATCAGAAACCTCTTCCACCGTTTATCACTTCCACTTTGCAGCAGGAAGCCGCGCGACGTCTTTATTTTGCAGTTAAAAGGACGATGATGGTCGCTCAACGGCTTTATGAAGGTATTGAGCTTGGTGAAGCAGGCGCGGTTGGATTAATCACATATATGCGAACAGATTCCGTGCGGGTATCGAAGGTAGCAACCGATGCAGCCAGGGAATTTATTGAGTCGCAATATGGCAAAGAATTTCTGAGTCCTAAACTGAGGGTGTATGGAAAGAAGGGGCGTTCGCAGGATGCCCATGAAGCAATACGTCCTACAAGTTTCGAGTGGACACCGGAAAAAGTGAAGCAATACCTGAAACCTGAACAGTATCGTCTTTACCAGTTAATCTGGAATCGTTTTCTTGCTACTCAAATGGCAGATGCAAAATATGAAAGTGTGACAGTTGATATCGCTTCCGGACTCGATGAGAATGCAACGGGAACTAAATCGAAATCAGGCAAAAAAGTCCCGGCTTATATTCTACGTGCCAATGGGAGGAATTTGTTGTTTTCCGGATTCCGCCGATTATGGGGAGAGATCGAAACTGAAGACAAGGACGAGGATGAGGAAAAATCAGAGCTGCCGGACATTTTCTTCAGTCATTCCGGAAATAAAGAGGTTACTCCAAAGGATGGAACACCAGCATCTCTGAGCGAAATTGATGGCGACCAGAAATTTACCCTGCCTCCTTACAGATTTAGTGAGTCTATGCTGGTCAAGGCATTGGATGAGAACGGGATCGGTCGTCCTTCAACATATGCACAGATAATCAGCACGTTATTTGATAGAAAATATATTGACCGGGAAAAGAAAAAATTATCTCCCACTGAACTTGGCCGAAAAGTAAATTCTCTGCTGGTAAAAGGATTTGATGAAGTTTTCAACACTTCCTTTACTGCAAAGATGGAAGAAGCACTTGATAAAGTAGAAGATGGAGAAGAGTGGACTGAAACTGTCAGGCAATTCTGGGAACCGTTTAAAGAGCATATCGAACGCTTCAAATCAAGAAAAGACGAGCTTAAGAAAGAGGCGATGGTGCCTCTGGGGCGGAAATGCCCTGAATGTGCTGAAGGCGAATTGGTCGAAAGATGGGGACGGTTTGGCAAGTTTATTACCTGTGACCGATTCCCCAAGTGCAAATATACGGAAAGAACGGAAGAGAATGGGGGCAAAGCACCGGAGCCTGAATCCACCGGACGCACCTGCCCTAAATGCGAAAATGGAGATCTTGTTATTAAGAAAGGGCGATATGGAAATTTCATCGCCTGTACAAATTACCCTAAATGTAAACATACCGAGCAGATTCCCGGCGAGGAGAAAAAACAGGCTGCCGGGCAGGCAAATCTACCTGATATATCAATACCTTGTCCACGCAAAGGGTGTGGCGGCGAGATAGTCTCGAAAAGATCACGCCGTGGAAAAATATTCTATTCATGCACTAATTGGAAAGAAAAAAAGTGCAAAGTTGTCTTCTGGGATCTGCCGATTGAATCGGGATGTCCGAGCTGTAAATATCCAATCAGAACAATTAAGGGAAAGAATATCGTCTGTCCCGAGTGTAAGGAAAAAGAACCACACGGAGAAACTGATAAAAATGCATGATCAATTGAAAGATTATCTTGATCATTTGAGCGCAGTAAGAGACGTTTCCAAACATACAATAAAAGCATACGAAAGAGACATAACCTCATTTTTTAACCATATTGAAAGCGTCAGGGGCAATTTACCAGATGCTGATATTATCCGTCCACGCTGGATAAGGAAATACCTCGGTGAAAAATCAGCGAGAGGATACAACCGCACATCATTGAAAAGACAACTCTCTGCTATAAAGGGGTTTTTCCGTTTTTTGGTTGAGATTGAAATTCTTGAAAAATCACCGGCGGAAGATCTGATTGGTCCTAAATTAGAAAAGAAATTACCCGAGTTACCATCTGAGAAAGTTGTACATAAAGCTTTAGAAACAGTGTTAAGTGGTAATGAGCCAGAGATAATTCGTGACCGTGCTCTACTTGAAGTACTCTATGGAAGTGGTTTACGTCTCAATGAAGCAATTTCGTTGGATTTGGGTAGCTTTAGCCTGGAAAGGAAATGGGTCAAAGTTTTAGGAAAAAGACGGAAAGAACGGTCAGTGCCACTTGGTACACATGCTGTTACAGCATTACGGAGATGGATAGAAGTAAGGTCAGTCTTCTGCAATGAAAAAAGTGATAAAGCGTTGTTTTTGGGCAAAAGAGGGGGTAGGCTGAATCCACGTGTTGCACGTGATATTGTACACCGGGCGTTGGAAAGTGCCGGCCAGAATCGTGGGAGTCATCCACATGCATTGAGACATGCATTTGCAACACATCTGATGGATCATGGCGCTGAACTTACTGCTGTTGGAGAGATGCTGGGGCATGCTTCGCTTTCAACTACACAGATTTACACACATGTCAGTGCTGAGCGGTTAAAGGAGGTTTACAGAAATAAACATCCAAGGGCGGAAAAAGAATGACATCTTATCTATGGCAATGTGGATAGGATAGTTTTGATAAATAGGATTTATAGGAACATATTATTGTAGTTGCGATTGACAAGCAGGTTTGCAGTTTGCAGAAACTCGTATTTCCCGGGATTAAATGATTAATTCAACCGGGAAAATCAGGAAAAACGAACATAATGGAGGCAATCATGAAAGTTACCGTTGAGGCGCGTCATTTTAAAGCACGTGATGATCTACAGAGCAAAATTGAGAAAGAAATTCAAAAGCTTGAAAAATACTTTCCTCGAATAATCGATGCTCATGTAATCCTCGACGGGAAGCAGGCTAAAAAGGAGGCAACGGTAAAATTACAAGTACCAGAACAAGTTTTAGTTGCCACCGAGACAGCAGTGAGATTTGAAGTTGCTGTTGAATCAGCCGTAGATAAATTGAAGGTACAATTGCAGAAATATAAAGAAAAACGTTACAAACATTGAGCTGGTTATGAACACTTCTCTAACAGAAGAGCATAAGGAAAAGGGAACGACTTTAGGTCACCTTAAAGTTCAGGAACTACTTGATGAAGGTGCTGAACCTCTCAAATTAATTGTTCTTGCCGGGCAATCCGGTCTGAGTCGAAAAATCATAGAGAAAGAGATACATAGACCTGGTTTGGCGCTTGCGGGATTCCTTCAGTTGTTCTCTTTTCAAAGAGTGCAGGTTTTAGGAAATACGGAGGTTCATTACCTTCGGGGACTGACTCCGTCTGATCGCGCAAATGCCACGAAGAGCGTTATGGCACATGAAATTCCGTGTCTAATCCTGCCAAATTCAAACAAGCCTGGCAAAGAATTAGTAGAGGAAGCTGAACGTGCAAAAATCCCTATTCTTGGGAGTGAACACTCCACAACTGACCTGATTAATCTTCTTTCGACTTATCTTGACAGCCGATTTGCGCCGTTTATCTCAGTACATAGCTCCCTGGTAGATGTTTACGGTTCCGGATTGTTGATAACCGGCAGAAGTGGAATTGGAAAGTCGGAAGTAGCGCTGGATTTAGTTGAGAGAGGACACCGCCTCGTTGCTGACGATGTTGTTCGTATTGAAAAGAAAGCAGAGGGCTTGTTGATTGGTTCAAGCCCTGAGATGATCAGGCACCTGATTGAGATCAGGGGAGTTGGTTTGATCGATGTAAGAAGGATGTTCGGTGTTCGCGGAATTCGGATGCAGAAGCGTGTAGAAGTTGAGGTGCGGCTGCAGGAGTGGGATGATAATGTTGAGTGGGAACGCATTGGACTTGACCAGGAAAATACTTCGTATCTTGGGGTGGAGATACCACTAGTACGCCTTCCGATTTTCCCTGGGAAAAACATCTCGATGATTGCAGAGGTGATAGCCCTGAATGTTCATTTGAAAGTATATGGATTTAGCGCTGCTGAAGAATTGGAAAAAAGAATGCATGAGAAGATCAACCGTCAGAATTTAAGACGATACCTGATTCGGGATTACGAATGATCATCGGAGGCTTGATAGTCACTCACGGTGAATTGGGAGAAATTCTTGTAAAAGAAGCTTCACGAATAGCAGGTGAATCGGAAAAATTTACTTCACTCCGTACCACAGAATTTTCAGCAGATGAGATAAGTGAAAAAGTCAGGGCGATAATAACTGACGAACCCTGGATTGTATTTACAGATTGCCCGGGTACAGCTCCAACGCTGCGATCACAAATTGCTTTATCTGCTGGTCAGGCAGTTATCACAGGTGTGAATCTCGCGATGATTATTTCTTTTTTGCTTCATAGAGAAATCAATTCAGTCGAAGAGATGGCGGAACGAATGATACGTGACGGTAAACGATCTATGGAGATACTTTGGCAGGGAAAACTTCACCCCCGCAAGGACTGATCCTCAGGGTAGATAATCGTTTACTGCATGGTCAGGTGCTTTTAGGATGGGGAGAGGGATGGCCTGCAGATGAGATCTGGTTGGTAAGCGACCGGATTGTATCAGATTCCTTAGAATGTGAGTTATACACAGATGCCATCCCCGGAAATATTGATGGAGGCGTGCTTTCCTTAAATGAAGCTGCGGAAAAATGGAGAAGTCTCCCAGAAGTTGACACCAATATTCTCGTAGTTCTTGAAAGCATCAGCGATTTACTCCTACTGCTTGAAAAAGGTATGATGCCGATAGAAGCAGGTTTAGGAAACCAAGAGGTGCATAAAGGGAAACATGTATATTTGAAAGAGCTTCGCTTAGACAATGATGATCTGGAAGTTCTGGAAAAAGTCTGTTCAATTGGGATACCCCTTGTAATACGTCCATTACCACACTCGGTAGCAATTGAAGTAAAAGTTTGAATTTCCTACTGATCTCTTTCCTTTTGAAGGGATTTGTTGCATATTCGCTTTAAGAAATAAATGGAGTTTGAGGTGGAGAAGAAACAAAACCTAACAGCGGAATTCTGGGTTGGACTAACGGTGCTGGCAGCCATTATTATCCTGATTGGCGGAATTATCTGGGGAAAGGGCGTTACATTCCAGACTGAGCATCAGTTTTTTCAAGTACAGTTTATGGAAGTGTATGGTTTGAAAGAAGGTTCCTCTGTACTGGTGCAGGGAGTAGCACGGGGGAAAGTGGGTACTATATCACTTGATGCCAATCGTGCTGTAGTGGATATAAATCTCGATCATGGGGTAATTCTTTACAAAGACACTCAGGTATTGCTCTTTACTCCGCAATTGATGGGCGGAAGAATGGTGTCTATCGATCCAGGCTCAGGTCCCGAACAGCTTGAGCCAGGCAGTGTTATTACCGGTGAGGTTCCAGCGGGGGTTGGAGAAGTCATGGCAGCCTCAGGCGAAGTTTTGAACGAAATACGCAGGATGATGGGGCACTTGAATAATACAGTCGCGCATGTTGAATCAGTACTTTCGGTTAGCAAACTTGGTGGGAGATTGGATATTTCCCTTAACGATTTAAACGAGACTACTTCTATGCTTCGTGCACGGCTGGATTCAACTTCGAATAAATTGAAATATGGGGCGGAAAGAATCGCTGATACCGGGGATGAACTTCATATGTTTGTCACTGATAACCGTCCAAAAATTGACTCGCTTGTCATACAAATGCAGGGAGTTGCAAATGATGTAAGTATAGTTTCAACAAACTTGAAATCATTAAGTGAAGCTGTATCTGATACCACCGGCTCTATTGGAAAAATGATATATTCCGATACACTCCACGATCAAATAGTGCGCACTCTTGCTGATATTGATTCCCTCGCAGCAAAATTGAAGAAAGAGGGAGTTAAAATAAGACTGTTTTAACCTTTAGTTTTTCCCTTCCAGTAAAATTTTGGCTATGTCTGATGGTGGAAGTTTTGACTCGGCTGCATATTCTTTAAGTGTTTTTTGTAGTGATATATCGACGAATCCTGCTGATTTCAATCTCTTAATTGCCGTATCCAAGTCAATTTCTTTCAATTTACAATACTCTTCTACACTCATCTTACCTTGACCAGCTATATGATACAGGGAAGAAGATATTTTTTCCTGCAATTCATTTTCTTCGGATATAATTTCGAGTAATTTTTGAGGTGCAATATTGTATTTCTTCGCCAGCTCACCAAGCTCTTGATCTTCCCCGGAGGATTGGTATCCTGCAGATTTCAGTTTATCTATGAGTTCTTCAACAGGAATCCCTGCGAGTTTTTCCGCTGCTTCAAGTAAAGTCATTTCTTCAGCATGAGGTACTGGGGGTTCATTTTGCGATTCCTCATAAGATTCTTTGACAATGTCACTTAAAATACTGAGGCTGTTGACAGGTTGAATATTGTAAATAGTCCCTATCCAGAGGATTATACCAAGGCCACACGAGATACCGAGTTCCCAAGGTCGGCGGATCGATCTGGAAGATTTGTTCTTGATATAACTCCAGAATACTTTCCAGTTGAACCAGAACAGATGCAGAAGACCGGAAATCAACATAGTTGCAACAAAAACAATATGAATTTCACTCCATTGATCCTTGTCTAATCCCAAAGAAGTCCAGTTTATCCAATTAGCAATTCTTCCCTTTGGTGTTAGAAAAAGAATTATACCTGAAAATGAAGCAAGCAGGAAACTTATTGTCAGAATAAAACTGGTCAAAATTTTAAATTTAAATTTTGTGTGCTTCATGTTAAACCTCAAAATGTTGTAACTACTTAATAGAAATTCACTTATTAAATATAATTGGATGTCCCACCACACAGCATATTACTAATAATATGAAATTTAGCAAAAATCGGCTCATCTGGTGTAAAATATACTGTATGAAAGTTAAGACATAATCTTTTCAGAAAAAACTATTGATCCATACGACAGCAATATCTTAATACTATTTATACCCTTTGAAAGATATTTCTAATTAGAATCCATAAAATATTTTCACCCTGGATATTTAACAAATAAATTCTTGAAGCGATAGAGCGCAAAACCACAAAATCATGATGAGTATTACATGGACGTACGCTCTGTCAATCTGTTCTCTATTGGATGCAGTTTGGTGGTAATTGTTATTCAGAAAGAGGAGCATTTTCTCGCTTTCAGGAACAGAAAACATTCTATTTAGTAGAAGAATTGAGATATTTCGCTACAATGGGAATAGCGATGCAACCCATCAGCCAGGAGTATTGTAGGAAAAGAAATTAGTTAAATCACTATACCGTACCATCGTTTCAGTAAGAGGAACTTGTCGAAATTGACTACTCTGCCTGTTACTGCTCGATTATATTGAGAGCCATACTAATAACAAATAATATATATTGCGTTGGTTTGTGATTCTTCATTACTTTGCGAAGCTTTAAAAGCGAAAATTAATTATTGGAGTATATCATGGCAAAAGGAAGATCATTTTCAGCCAAACTGGCAAAAGGAAAAAAGAAGAGAATAAACGAAGCCGGTGAAGAAGTCATCAGTGTGCGTATTCTTAAGCCTACAGAGGTGGAGGGCAAACCGGGGGTGTTTCGTTATCGTGCGGTTATGATGGATATGTCTCCTTCGATGGAGAAGGATGTATATGAGTCCTGACAAACCCAGGGCTTTTCTGATTATTCTTGATGGCGTCGGAACAGGTAATGCTCCCGACGCTTCTTTGTATGGTGACGAAGGAAGCGATACTCTGGGAAACCTTTCCCGTGAACTTGGAGGATTGGATCTTCCCAATCTGCAAAAGTTGGGTCTTGGAAATATAATTGACATTGAAGGAATGCCTCCGGTTACTACTCCGATTGCCTGTTATGGGAGGATGGAAGAGCAGAGTGCTGGCAAAGATTCTGTGACAGGACACTGGGAAATTGCCGGATTAACTACTTCTGAACCGTTTCCAGTTTATCCTGAGGGTTTTCCTGCTGAGGTTGTATCGTTGGTGGAAGAAGTGTCAGGAATTGAAATCATCGGTAACGAAGTTGCCTCTGGTACAGAAATTATGGCGCGTCTGGGTCAGCAACATGTAGAATCCGGAAGATTAATCTTATATACCTCCGCTGATTCCGTTCTTCAGCTTCTCGCTCATGAGGAGATTGTTCCAATCGAAGAATTGTATCGTATCTGTGAGGAGATACGAAGGCAGCTTGAGCCGCCTCACAGGATGGGACGAGTGATCGCACGTCCGTTTATCGGGAAGGATGGGGCTTTTGATCGTACCCCAAACAGGCGCGATTATTCGATTAAGCCACCACAAGATACTATATTGGATCAACTTATTGCAAAAAAATATCCAGTAATAAGCATTGGTAAAGTTGATACATTATTCGATGGCAAGGGCTTCAGTAGTGCTGAGCATACAAAGAACAACGCTGATGGTATAAATAGAATATCCTCGAAGATCAGAGATTTCGACACAGGACTGATATTTGCGAACCTGATAGATTTTGACATGTTATGGGGACATCGTAATGATTCTGAAGGATTTTATAAAGGGTTGATAGAACTGGACAAAGCCTTGCCATACTGGCTCGAATTATTACGACCTGACGATTTGGTGATAATGACAGCGGATCATGGTAACGATCCCACAACACCATCAACCGACCACTCAAGAGAACAGGTTCCGTTGCTTACATGGAAGGGAAAAGGTGGCAATGGATTAAACCTTGGTAAACGAAAAGGATTTTACGACATTGCCGCTACGTTGGGGGAATTCTTTGACGTTGACTGGAATGGGGAAGGGGTTTCCTTCCTTCAACAATTGAACTGATCCTACAGAACTTGTATCTTTTTGAAGTTTTGAAACATCTGAGAGGGTAGGAGCACCTGCCTTGCCTGATTCAGGAAAATTTTCGACAGAAACTATTTGATTATTATGCTACATCATATTTTGCTCGCAACAAGAAATGAAGATAAACGCCGTGAACTGTCTGTCATGCTCGGCGATGAAGTAATCATTCACCATCCGGATGAGTTCTCCGATCAGGAGGTAGAGGAAACTGAAGACAGCCTCTGGGGAAATGCACTGCTGAAAGCCAGGCATGGTTTCAAAAGTTCAGGACTTCCTTCGGTGGCTGATGATACCGGTCTTGAAGTTGATGCACTTAATGGAGAACCCGGAGTATATTCTTCCAGATATGCGGGAATAAATGCAACTTATAACGATAACGTTAACAAATTACTTAAAGAATTAAAGGCGTTCCTGGAGAAGGAAAGAACCACACGATTCAGGACTGTTATAGCATACGTAGATGAGCATGGGGAGCAACGTTTTGATGGTTTGGTTGAAGGAACGATTACAATGGATAAACACGGTGCAAGCGGCTTTGGTTATGATCCTGTATTCAAACCGGATGGATACACCATTACAATGGCTGAAATGAGTTTAAGCACCAAAAACAAAATCAGTCACAGGGGAAAAGCATTCCGAGCTTTTGTAGAGTGGTGGCAAAATAAGAATAACACTGATTGAGAAATGAAGAATAAAGATTCTAAAAAATTAATATACATGGACCACAGCGCGACGACTCCTGTTGATCCACGAGTTGCTGAAATCGTATCAAGGACTATGCTTGAGCAATGGGGGAATCCTTCCAGCAGGTATGCGAAAGGTAATGAAGCCAAACTTGTCCTCGACGGTGCAAGGCAGCAAGTCGCAGGTTTACTTGGGGCTGATCCGGGAGCAATATTTTTCACCTCAGGTGGAACTGAAGCTGATAATATGGCAGTCATCGGCACCATGATGGCAGCTAAAAAATCTGGAAAAGGTAATCATCTGATTACCAGCGACTTTGAACATAGCGCTATCTCGAAATCCGCACAATTCCTTGAAGAACAAGGATTCCGAGTAACGAAACTTCCCGTAAATCCTGAGGGGTTTGTCGAACCGGACCGGTTAATAGAAGCGATTAGAGACGATACGGCTCTCGTAAACCTGATGCACGTTAATAATGAGATAGGGACAATTCAACCAATATCTGAATTCGGAGCAATTTGCAGGGAAAGAGGGATTCTATTCCACACTGATGCAGTTCAATCTTTTGGAAAAATTCCATTGGATGTGTCAACTATGCCCCTCGATCTTGTTTCAGTCTCGAGTCATAAGATTTACGGTCCCAAGGGGATTGGAGCTCTTTATATCAGAGAAGGTATTGAGATCGAGCCAAGAGTATATGGCGGCGGTCAAGAAGACAAAGTAAGAACCGGCACCGAGAATATGCCCGGTATTGCTGGATTTGGTGAGGCTGTCAGGATATGCAACGAATTAATCAGCACAGAACAGATTGAACTTGCTGAACTTAGAAACTTGCTCCTGGAGAGTATAACAGAATCGGTCAAGGATGATATTCTGATAAATGGGAGTATGGAATCACGTTTGGGTGCAAACCTGAACCTGTCATTTCCCGGTATTGAAGGGGAATCTTTACTATTGTCATTGGATATTGATGGAATAGCTGCATCCAGCGGCTCAGCATGCAGCTCAGGCAGCACAGAGCCCTCACCAGTACTCCTTGCCCTCGGACTTGACAAAGAAACAGCGCAATCGTCCATCCGTCTCACGCTGGGACGCTCCAACACCAGGGAAGATATTCTGTTTGTTGCCGAAAGAATTGGTTATCATGTAAACAGGTTACGGGAATTTGCATTTTAAGCATAATAATATTTCAAGGATTTTTTAATTCTTCATTAAGAACCAATGCAAAGAAAAGGTAAAAGAGCAGCAGTATTAATGAGCGGCGGAGTAGATAGTTCCACTGCGGCAGCCCTGTTGAAAAAACAGGGTTTTGACGTTATAGGAGTTACTCTGCAACTTTGGGATTATGATAGCACCAATCACCGTCCCCAGGGGAAACGTGGTTGTTGCGATATTTCACACCAGATGGACGCAATGCATGTTTGTGATGTTCTTGGAATTCATCATGTTGTCCTCGATCACAGGAAACAATTCAATCTCGAAGTGGTTGAGCCGTACGGACAGTCCTATTTATCTGGTGAAACTCCCAATCCTTGCGTTTTATGCAACAGCAAGATAAAATGGGGAAGTGTGCTTCCGAAAATAGACGCTTTGGAATGCGATTATCTCGCCACCGGTCACTACGCGAAAATTGTCAGGGGAAAATATGGCATACGTCTTGAGAAAAGCATAGATTTGACCAAAGACCAGAGTTACGCATTGTGGCAGATTCCACATCAAACACTGGAACGTACTCTGCTACCTTTGGGCAATTGGGAAAAGAAAAAGATAAGGGAAGTTGCTCATCAGCATGGGTTCCGAAACGCCGGTAAACCGGACAGCCAGGAAGTTTGTTTCATTGATGATCATTATGGAGAATTCCTTAGAGATACTCGTCATGATATGGTTGAAGCGATTGGAAATGGTGAGATTATTGATGAGAATGACAAAGTAGTTGGCGCTCATGACGGATTTTTCCGGTTCACTGTTGGACAGAGAAAAGGATTGAATATAGGTGATGGCAAAGGTCCTTATTATGTAGTCGGATTAAAACCGGAAACTAATCAGGTCGTTGTCGGAGACTTGAACGCAGTAAAGAGATCAGGTTGTGTTATCCGGGAAATAAATTGGATATCTTTCGATGCGCCTGCGAAACCGGAACCGTGTAACGTCAAAATACGATATAATGATCCGGGCGTACCAGGTACTATCTTCCCGGAGGAGAATGGATCGCTTACAATTAGGTTCAATCAACCTCGAGCTGCTGTAACACCAGGGCAATCAGCCGTCTGGTATCGAGGAAAAGCAGTATGGGGTGGAGGAATAATTTCAATGGGGATTAAAAGTGAAGTGTGAAAGCTCAAAAGTAGATTCATTCCGTCAGGTTTCCGGTTCGTACACGACCTGACGGAACAAAGACGACATATCGTATTTCGTATTATTTGAATGTTAACTCTTAAATAACAATGTTTGTAGGGGCAGGATTTATCCGCCCGCAGGTTTGAGAGGATAATAATATCTATATAGAGACACTTGAATACGTAGAACGGGCGGATAAATCCTGCCCCTACAATTGGTACAACTATTCAATTCCGACATATATATACAAAAGAATATCATTAGTTGGCTAAGGAGGATAAGCGATGAAATCCCACGGAAAAATAACCGTACCGGCAATAATCGCGATGAAGAGAGAGAAACGTAAAATCGTTGCGCTTACAGCCTACGATGCAACATTCGCATCTTTAGAGGATGAAGCAGGCGTTGATTTGATCCTGGTTGGTGATTCAGCGGGAATGGTTATCGCGGGTGGGACGGATACCCTGGCAATAACTCTTGATGAAATGATATTCTTCACTCGTTATGTCCGAAGAGGTGTAAAAAAGGCACTGCTTGTAACAGACCTCCCTTTTGGCAGTTTCCAGGTTTCACCACAGGAGGCAATACATTCCGCAATCCGGGCTATGAAAGAAGGCGGCGCCGAAGCAGTAAAGATTGAAGGCGGCGCACCAATGCTTGAAACGATTTCACAAATGACAAAAGTCGGCATTCCTGTACTTGCACATCTTGGATTAACCCCTCAATCCGTACATATCTTCGGCGGCTATGGTCTTCGCGGAAAAAAGAATGATGAAGCGAAACGAATTCTTGATGATGCAGTAGCTTTACAGGAAGCGGGAGCATTTGCAATAGTTCTTGAAAAAATTCCGATGCAGCTTGCCGCTGAAGTGACAAAATCCCTGGAGATACCCACTATCGGTATTGCTTCAGGACCTGAATGTGATGGACAAATCCTGGTCAGTTACGATATGCTTGGGTTGGGTTCAAAGTATCTTAATTTCAAATTTGTAAGACGTTATATGGAAGGTGGAGAACTTATCTCAGATGCTGTAAAACGATATGCTGAAGATGTCAGGGACGGAAAATTCCCCACAGAGGGCGAAAGCTGGAGCTCATGATAATTATCAAATCGGCTGATGAGATGCGACAATGGTCGTTTGATCAGAGGTCGAAAGGGAATAAGATTGGATTCGTTCCGACAATGGGTTTCCTGCATGAAGGTCATCTGAGCCTGATTGAAATTGCTCAAAAGGAAGCGGAAAAAGTAGTACTCAGCATTTTTGTGAATCCTGCGCAATTTTCACCTGATGAAGATTTTGAAAGCTATCCAAGAGATGAAAAGCGTGACCTCAGGTTGTGCCGGGAAAAAGGAGTGGATGTTGTCTTTTTGCCTGCTGTAAATGAGATGTATCCAGATAACTATTCAACTTATGTGATAGTTGAAGGATTAGGAGACTATCTTTGCGGTGCAAGTCGTCAGGACCACTTCCGGGGAGTTACAACTGTCGTAACAAAACTTTTTAATGCCGTCCTTCCGAGTGTTGCGGTGTTCGGGCAGAAAGATGCCCAGCAAGGCAGGATTATTGAACGGATGACCGCGGATCTACAATTTGGCATTAATATTAAGATCGCATCGATAGTCAGGGAACAGGACGGATTGGCGATGAGTAGCAGGAACGTTCGATTATTACCCGAGCACAGGAAGCAAGCCCCGGCGATATTTCATGGTCTGGGAGATATCCTGAAGCAGTTTAACTCTGGTACAAGGGATTCGGTTCAACTGAAAGACACGTTCTCGTCCCGTCTTCAAAAAGACGCACCAAATGCTGCTTTGGATTATGTTGATGTAGTAGATTGGAATAACCTTGAGCCTGTTGAAAGCATATCATCAAAGGCGTTGATTGCGGTCGCAGTTTATTTGGGCAAGGTCAGGTTGATTGACAATATTATATTGGAGCAAGTAAGTGCAGAATAATCAAAATCTAGCAACAATAATTCTTGCAGCAGGTCATGGAAAACGAATGAAGTCAGACCTGCCGAAAGTATTGCATAAAGTTGGCGGTAAAACACTTATAGAGCATGTAGTAAAACAAGCGAAGAACATTGGTGCTGATTCAATTATTGTCGTAGTAGGTTATAAGCGTGATCAGGTAATTCCGGTAGTTACTGCTGCCGGAGTCGATTATGTTGTTCAGGAAGAGCAATTGGGTACCGGGCATGCTGTCCGGATGACTGAAAAGAGTTTTAGTGATTATACTGGAGATATTCTCATTCTTTCCGGAGATGTTCCGCTCCTGACAAAAGAAACTTTGGAGAGAGTATTCAGGTATCATATAGAAGAAGAAGCCGTTGCAACCATGATAACTGCTGTTGCGCCAAACCCAACCGGGTACGGCAGGGTTTTGCGGGATAAAGAGGGAAACGTTTCTGCTATTCGTGAGCACAAGGATTGTTCTACGGAAGAATTACAGGTAAACGAGATAAATTCAGGTATCTATTATTTTAAGGCAGCTCCTATGTATGCTGCCCTCAAAACTATAAAAAACAATAATGCACAAGCTGAATATTATCTTCCGGATGTTTTCCACCAGTATTTTGCAGAGGGGAAAAAGGTTTCGGCAATGACTGCTGATTTTAATGAGATTCATGGTATCAACACCAGGGAAGACCTGGAAGAAGCATCACAAATTTTTGAGAGTACCGGGTTAAAGCCTTGATTTAACCATTGTATGAGACTATTTTTTCCGGTAAGGAGGAGTAATATGCAAAGAATTGTATTTATAGTGTTTCTGGTGATTGTTGGTGCGAGTGTACTATTTGCACAGACTCCATACCGCAACTCTCCCCAATCATCAACCAGGGAATTTATCGATAATTCTTATACATCAATTCCCTATACCGGTTTATTAGATGCATCGAGACTCTCGATGGGGCATCAAATTGGTATGAATTATAGTTCAATTGGCGGTTCAGGATTGTCGCAGGGTTACTACCTGAATACCCTATCTTATCAATTCAGAGCGCCGGTATCATTACGTTTGCGAACAGGTGTAACAAATAATCCTTACTCCAGCGGTTCATCGTATGATCTTAATAGTTCACCCATAGGGAATATGCTTGAAAATGCAGAATTTTTTGGCGGAGCTGATCTTGATTGGCGTCCCAAAGATAATATGCTTTTTCGGTTATCCATAGATAAAATGCCGGCGGGTATGTATTATAATAACCCCTATGCGAGCAGGTATTGGATGGGGGACTATGGTAGCTGGGGTATGGGTATGTATGGTCACCATGGAGCCAGCGGTTACAGATCAAACCACGAGCGAGAAGTATTTGATAGTCCTTGATAATCAATGTTTACAGCATTTTTTAAGGTAGATTAAATTCTCTATAGTTAAAGATTAACGACTACAATTAACTGGAGGTTGAATGCGAATACCACGGCGGAACACACCGTCCAAGCGCGGATCGTCACGTGGTGCTGCTGTTAGTGGCGGGGTTGACAAAAGAATCAAGGTGCTGTCTATTGTAGTCGGCATTCAAAGCGTTCTCTTGATTTTATTATTCATCCTTCAGCTAACTTCAGGCGGCTCGAAGTCGGGTGTCAAAGTACCAGATGTTGCTGATTCGGAAAATATAGAGACCGGATCAGAATCAAGTTCGGATATTCAGGCTGATCCGACAGTTCCTGTGCGTGAATCCGGAGAACTTCCTCCCGAAGTAGCTCTCAGCCGTCCTGTCCGCATCGAGATTCTCAATGGCTGCGGTGTTCCCAAGCTCGCCTCTAAATATGCAAATGCTTTACGGTCGGAAGGGTATGACATACGTGATACTCGTAATGCAAACAGGTCGAATTATACCAACAGTTTCATATATGACCGAACTTCATTGCCGGGACAGGCGAGACGTATGGCAACAATACTGGGCATTTCTCAGCAGAGAGTCATAAATCAACCCGATGACAGGCTGGTCGATATTGATCTTACCTTAATTCTGGGGGCTGATTATACTTTGTTAAATGTTTCCCCATAAGCGTCACGGTTTACATTGACTATAAAAAAGCTCGCACAACAGATAGCTGAACTCCTGCTTGATAATCAAGCTGAAGAAGTATTAGTTCTGCACGTCAAGAAATTGACCACACTCGCCGATTATTTTATCATTGCCACCGGTTCGGTAGATGTACATGTTAAGGGTTTGGTCGATCATGTACAGCGTTCGTTAGCGGATCTAAAGGAACCGGTACATGCATTGCGGGTAGAAGGCTATTCGAACCTTTCCTGGGTATTGATCGATTTTGGAGACATAATTGTGCATGTTTTCCAACCGGAGACACGGGAGTATTACCAACTCGAAAAATTATGGGGTGATGCACCCGTGATGAAAATTTGAAAGCATAATAATATAGTAGCGGTATGTATGCTGTCATTCCTGCGAAGGCGGGAATCCAATGTGTTAATAATATCAAATAGTTACTGGATTCCTGCCTTCGCAGGAATGACATGGTGGTTTGAGCTAACCAAACAGTTGTTTAAATTAAACGAGATTCTATAAAGTGAGCGCAGATTTTAAAAATAGATTATCTGAAGCAATATGTCATGCAGTTGATCTTGACAATGATTTACAGGTGAAATGGACCCTGCCAAAACGTGAAGGGCAGGGGGATTTATCGACGAATATTGCCATGATTCTCGCCAATCAACGGAAGACTCAACCTCGACAGCTTGCGGATGAAATTCTTAAAAAAGTCGTGTGGCCCCAAAATGAAATTGAACACGCGGAAGTGGCAGGTCCCGGATTTATAAATATCTGGATCAGTAATGATCATTACAGGAAAATAGTCAATGATATTATTACCAGTGGCAGGAATTATGGTGCTTCAGATATTGGTGCAGGGCATAAAGTAATTGTTGAATTCGTCAGTGCTAACCCTACTGGACCACTGAATATAGTCAGCGCAAGAGCCGCAGCAATTGGGGATAGTCTTGTAAGGGTGCTGAACAAAACAGGATTTGATGTCTCAGCAGAATTTTATGTAAATGATTCAGGAAAACAGATTCGTAAATTAGGAGAATCTGTAATTGCGATTTCAAGAAATGATGCTGTTCCTGAAGATGGATATCATGGCGATGATATAATTAGCATAGCAAAGGAATTGTCTTCAGAAGGCGTGCTCTCAATAGAATCAGATCCTGAAAATATCGGAAAAGCAGCAGCGAAAAAAAATGTAGTCGTGCAAAAAGATGCGCTTGAATCTTATGGAGTCAATTTCGATAGATGGTTCCTCGAGAGTGAGTTACATCAGCAGGGTGGACCTGAAACAGCTCTGGAAAAACTGAAAGCAGTGGGTGCAGTTAAAGAAGAAGATGGAGCTACATGGTTTTCCGGCAGCAAGTTTGGAGATGAGGACAGGGTAATTATCACTTCGGAAGGCAGACCAACCTATTTGCTCCCTGATATCTCGTATCATTTGAACAAAGCAGAACGCGGCTTCGACACGGCGATAGATTTGCTTGGTCCGGATCATCACGATTATGCCGGCAGGATGCGAGCGGCAATGAAAGCGTTAGGTCATGATAGTTTCCTTGAAGTATTAATTGTTCAGCAGGTTCATTTTGTGTCGGGTGGCGAAAAAGTAAAAATGTCGAAGCGAGCCGGTAAAATTGTTACATTACAACAACTTATTGAGGAAGTAGGCGAGGGTGATTTGGTCAGGGGGAGAGATATTGCCCGTTACTTCTTCATGCAGCGTCGCACATCGACACCATTGGAATTTGACTTAGACCTGGCTAAAGAACAGAGCGAAAGAAATCCTGTTTTCTATGTACAATATGCACATACACGTATTTGCGGAATTCTACGTCAGGATGGTTGTCCTGATCCGTTAGATGCTGATCTTTCATACCTGGATAAAGGCGAGGAGATCAACCTGATCAAACATCTTGAGCAGTTTGGTGAGATAATCCAAAGGGCTGCGGAAAGCCGTGAACCGCAAAAATTAGTCAGTTATTTGCATGATCTTGCTACGACATTTCATAAATTTTATACTGCTTGTAGAGTAGTTGGGGTTGAAAAAAATATAAGCGCCGCACGTGCCGCACTCTCGAATGCAACGCGGATAGTGCTTGCTGAAGGATTAAATTTACTTGGGGTCAGCGCCCCGGAAAGAATGTGAGGGTTATGAATAATAAACCGGTCCTTGTAGTTGGTTCCGCAGCACTTGATACTGTTGAATCGCCTGCCGGAAAAGTGGACGATGCACTTGGCGGATCATCGTTTTACTTCTCCACTGCAGCCAGTCTTCTCTCAGCAGTTCGTCTCGTGGCGGTAGTTGGAACAGATTTTCCGATGGAGAAAATCGAGTTCCTGAATAGCCGTAATGTTGATATGGAAGGTCTGGACATTGCGGATGGTAAAACTTTCCGTTGGGGAGGGAAATATCATAAAGATCCAAACATACGGGATACATTATTTACTGAACTTGGTGTATTTGAAACTTTTAATCCTGATATTCCTGAACATTTCCGCAATACTCCACTCGTATTCCTTGGGAACATTCACCCCTCATTACAGGAGAATGTACTTGACCAGATGATTGATCCCGAATTGGTTGTTCTCGATACGATGAATTTTTGGATTGAGGGTACACCTGATGAGCTGGACAGAGTGATTTCGCGTGTCAACGTTTTAATTGTCAATGATGAAGAAGCTATGCAATTGACCGGCAGGACAGATATTATTACCGCAGCTGAGGCATTACTTGAAAGAGGTCTATCAAAAGTGGTTATCAAAAAGGGTCAGCATGGTGCTGCTCTCTTCGGGGAGGGTGGTAAAATGTTCTTTTTGCCTGCTTTCCCTGTAAAAAACGTCAAGGACCCAACCGGGGCTGGTGATACCTTTGCGGGTGGTTTTATGGGATATCTTGCCAGCCATGATCTTGAGGATTTTTCCGCTTGGCGTATGGCGATGGTCTATGGATCAATAATCGCATCATTCGTTGTGCAGGATTTTTCAATGAATGGTACAAAGACGTTGATATTGCAGGACATTGAAGATAGAATCAATAAATTAAAGGAATTGGTCAGCTTTTGAAAGCAGAGCTTGAAAAGTTACGTGGACTCCACTGGGATGGTGAATACCTGCATTTTATCGAGCAAACCCTGCTGCCTCATCAAGAAAAGTGGATTATGACTGATGACTGGCAGGTTGTGGTAGATGCTATCCGCCGTCTTGCGATTCGTGGCGCACCGGCGATTGGTGTTGCCGGGGCTTTTGCGGCAGTTCTCGCTTTCAAAAAGAACAAAGATGACCTTAATGCCTGGAATGAAATATTAGAAAAAATTGAACATGCGCGCCCAACTGCAGTAAATCTTTCCTGGGCGGTTGGGAAAATCAAACAATCCTCAGCAGGTCAGGTTGGAGATAATTTATTAAATACAATTACATCCCAAGCAGAACAAATTGCTATAGAGGACGAAGATAACTGTTTGAAAATTGCCGAGAACGGTCTCGAAGTCATACCACCAGGCAGCCGAGCTTTAACACATTGTAATGCCGGGGCGCTTGTCAGTTACGGTATTGGCACGGCAGTGGGGGTTCTGAGACAGGCTTTTGAGAAAGGATTGCTAAAGGAGGTATATGCTTGCGAAGCACGTCCTCTGGGACAAGGGGCGCGTTTGACAATGTGGGAACTGCATCGCCTCAAAATTCCATGTACTCTTCTTTGTGACAGCGCTGCCGGGAGGTTAATGCAGGAGGGAAAGATTGATCTTGTGATGGTTGGAGCTGACAGGATTGCCATGAATGGCGATACGGCGAATAAGATTGGCACTTTCAATCTCGCGGTTCTTGCCAATCGTTTTTCAATTCCATTCTATGTGGCTGCTCCTATTACAACATTTGATTTAAAAGCGAAATCAGGCGAAAATATCCCGATAGAGTACAGGCATCCAGAAGAAGTCAGGAAATATGGGCACTATAAAACTACTGAAGGACAATCGCGAGTTTATAATCCAGCCTTCGATATAACCCCCGGAGAGCTGATTACAGGTATAATCAGCGAGAATAATATTGCATATCCGCCATACAACTTTTCATGAAACTTCTTGACACCTTGATAAAAGTGCATTAACATTCGAGATGTAAATCAAACATTGAATAACAGGCATAATATTAACGCATTATGAAAACCATATATGAGAGAAATGTTATTAACTGTGAATTGTATTATTATACTTGTAAATGCTAATGATACAATTACCTGAATGTTTCATGTAATTCATAATTAAATTGATTGATACCAGTTTGAGTATCTGGCATGATTCTGAAAATTTTGATAAGTTTTGATTGGTATGCGTATATCTATTTTTTAAACGCATTAGTGAAACATAGTTAAATTATTTCCGAGGGGAAGGATGATTAAAAATCGTGGTGTGGTCTCGTTGACTGCTTTTCTGATTGCAGTTATGATTTTAACAGTTGGGTGTGTGAGTCAATATGTTCGTTCTGCCAAGATTTATGTGCAGCAGGGTGATAATAAAAATGCCAAAGAAGAACTACTTAAAGGCAAAGATGTTACACCGAATGATCCTCAACTTTTTCACCTGCTTGGCAGAGTTCATGCGGAATTGGAAGAATGGGAGGAGATGAACGTTGCTTTCAATCATGTAATGGAACTCACTGATAGTTTCAATGATGATATTGAAGCAACTCGAAAAGAATCCTGGCGCATGGTGTTTAACAAGGGAGTTAAGCCTTTTAATAAGGAAGACTATAGTAAAGCGCTGGTTAGTTTTAAAAATGCTCTCATTATCATTCCAGGAAAGTATGAAACATTAAAGCAGTTAGGTTTATGTTATTTGCAGTTGGAAAACACTGAGAAAGCTGAAGAATATTTGAAAGCCGCCATTGAAACTGAAAGTGATATGACGACGAAAAACGCTGATGATCCAAAATATGATTTATCATCAAGAATTAATCTCCTGAATATTTATATGCTGGGAAAAAGATGGGATGAGGTTATCTCAATTGCTCAGGATATTTTGGAGCATGAGCCCGGCAGGGCAGATGTAATAGATAAAATCGCTCTCGCTTATCAGCAAACGGATCAGGATGAAAAGGCTATTAAAGCCTGGGATGATGTTATAAAAGTAAACCCGGAGAATCCGGACTATTATTATAACAAGGGTAACATACTATACAGGATGGAACGTCTTGAAGAAGCAGCAGAAGCCTATAAAAGTACTTTGAAATACAAGCCTGATGACGAAGAGGCATTTGCTCTCTTAACTAACGCTTTATTGCGATTGGAAGACTGGCAAGGGCTGGTGGAACTTCTGGAACCGGCACTATTTCAGGGTGGAGCCGTTGAAGCACCTGAAAACCCTGAAAAAGATGTGAATATCTGGAGAATCCTTAATGCTGCCTATGTGAATATCGGTGAAAACGAAAAAGCACTTGTTACCTCGAAAGTCATTATAACTCTTGAGGGCGACTCACCCTGATTATTCAAATAATATAGTTATGAAGAACTTACTCAATTTGTTAATTTTCGATCAGATATGATAACATCCGAAGAACAAGAACTGCTTGCACAAGTCCGGCAAACTGAAAGGTTGCCGAGGCATATTGCTTTTATCATGGATGGCAATGGTCGTTGGGCTAAGAAGCAAAATTTACCACGTTTTTTCGGGCACAGGGAGGGTGTAACCTCTGTCCGCGAGATAGTGGAAGCAGGAGTGGATCTCAAGATTGGGGTGATGACATTTTATACGTTCTCAAAAGAGAATTGGAAACGTCCTCCCAAAGAAGTATCTGCATTGATGAAACTTCTGGTTTCCACCATTCGTAAGGAAGTCGATGACCTTGATGAAAATAATGTCAGGCTCAGAACAATAGGTAATCTTGAAGATCTTCCAAAAGCTCCCAGAGAAGAACTTGAGCATGCTAAAGAACGCCTTCAAAATAACACGGGATTAATCTTAAATCTTGCATTATCATATGGAGGAAGACAGGATATTCTTAATACGGTAAACCGTTGCATCAAGAATGGTAAAAAGTCGATTGATGAAACGGATTTCTCAAATGCTCTCGATACCTCAGGACTTATTGATCCTGATTTGCTAATTAGAACTTCAGGTGAGCACAGGTTAAGTAATTTTTTGCTCTGGCAATGCGCTTATACTGAGATTTATATAGTTGATACATTTTGGCCTGATTTTCGAAAAATCGATTTGTATAAAGCAATCCTGGATTATAAACAGCGAGAGAGAAGATTTGGCGCTATCAGTGAACAGTTGGCTTAATAGTGGATTTCAGTGCTGCTAATCTCGAGAGACTTAAGCAATATTTTGATCAAATCTGGCTGGATGAGGCTGCATATCCAGCAATATTGCCAAAAACAATGGAAGACGTCATGAGTGCAATATCCTGGTGCAGGCAAAATGGCTGGAAGCTATTATTTGTGGGGTCCGGGCATTCCTTTTCTGCAAGGTTTAAGGTACCTGACAGGGTGCTGACACTTGTTTCTGTTGCAAGAGATGGTATGTCCACACCGGATTTGAAAGATCTAACCGTAGAAGTTGAATCAGGTGTTCCGGTTGAGGCTGTGGATGATTATGTGAAGCATAATGGCTTCAGACTTGACAATTTGCCACCGGATTATGAAGGCACTATCGGTGGATTGATTTGCGGGGAATTTGGGAGTACTATCCGCAATTTAATTCAAGGTGTTGATATTGTTGATGGAAGAGCAATGAGTTTAAGATTTGGGGGGAGAGTACGCAAAAATGTCAGTGGTTTCGACATTGCCGGACTCTTCGCAGGCAGCAGAGGAAGATTAGGCTGGCTGGACCGGGTTTATCTACGGTTAACTCCGCTTCAAGCGCCTTTCGTACCTGTCAAAAAGAGAAAGCTGCAAACATCAATGCCTGAAACCGATGGAATTTTCGAACGGATTAAATCCGCATTTGATCCGGATAGTGTTTTTATGACAGATTTTTCTTGAGTCTGTCATGCGGCGTCGTCCATTCGTGCTCGTTCTCGCCGTATTCCTGCTTGCCCTGGCTTTTTGTCTATTTATTCTACTCAGGTATATTAACAGATCTCATTTTATTAAGAATAAGATAGTTGAGATTACCGAAAATATTTCAGGGACTCTCCAGATATCAAATGCTAATCTCTACCCAACAACACTTCGACTGAAACAACTCACATATTTCACTGCAGATTCGTCCATAGAAATATCCATTGAAGAATTACGGTTAAATATTCGAGTACAAAACCTTATTAAACAAAAAGATGGTGGGATAGAACGAATAATCAGTGGGGCATCGCTGATCAATCCGACTTTTATCATTCATCAGATCCCTGGAGTGATGGATGACGATGAAGATAATAACATCTTGATCAAACCCGAGACATTTAGATTCGTAGAGCATTTTGATGTAAAAGGAGGTGAAGTAATTTATCTTGCTGATGATGAAGATTCCTGGCTTAGGATCACCTCACTGAATGGTTGGGTAAACTCAATTGACCAGCAAGATGTCAATTTCAGTTTTTCTGCTGATTTGTATGATGATACTTCAAGCAGCCTGAATATAGATGGAACTGCTGATTTCTTATCGTCAAATTTTCTATGCAATCTTTCCCTTGACCAGTTTGATTTTCAAAATGCAGAACTTCCGGATAATTCTCCTGTGAAATTACTGGGAGGAAATATAAGGCTTGTATCTCAATTAAATTATGATACAACCGGAACACGTATTAACGGTGAGTGGAATGTATCTGATTGTGCTATCGAAATTTTTGATAAAATACATGTTGACCACCTCTATCTTTCCAGTAAAATTACCGAGAACCAAATTTACTTTGAAGGCGATTTAAATATCCAGGATGATTCCGCGAAATTGAGTGGATCATTTCCCATCGTGAAAGATCCAGTGCTTGAAGCCAGATTAGAGATTCCACGTGGGCGTTTAGGTATGCATTTGAAAAATTTTCGTGCTTTGAAGTCTGAAAAGAGCATTCTTGGCATCGTCCATGCCTATACTCTTTTTAAATGGAAACCGGCAAAAAGAGACTGGAATTTCAGGGCGAGAGTTGTCTCTGACAGCTTGAGGATAAAGATTGGACCATTAAGGGATGTCAATACCAATATGCATTGGGATAGAAGAAAATCCCGGTTGGTCTTTGATTCTGCAACTGCAACATATTTCGGCATAGATGTTTCCGGTGATGGGGATTACCAGCCTTATGATAATCATTTGATCGACATGGATCTTGTTGTATCTGGTATGTTTGATCCGGAAGGTCTTCCAGCATGGACAGAACCTCTACGAAATAAACAAATTAAAACTCATTTTGATGTTTTTGCCCAGAGAGGTGAAGGTTACAAGTTCGATGGCACCGGAAGCGTGAGATCAGATAATGATCCTGCAGTTGGCGAAATTTCAGGATATTTTTCGAGCCAGGGTTATGAGGCACGTATAGATTTATATTCACCATACCGCCGTAATTCTTCTGCAGAAATTAAATCAGTTATGAAAAAACCGCCAAGAATGAGCACAAGTGAACCTCATATATTAGCTGAATGGTGGGACAGCTCATTTGGAGATATGAGCCTGTTGGATAAATTTAATACCTATTCCGAGTTCGACTACAGGTCAAATGTACTAAAATCAGCAACAACAGTTTTCTATCCAAAAGGTAATATAGAATTTAAAATTTATGGAAGCACAGAATTAGAATCGGAGAATCGCTACAACGGGAAATTCAGCTATACTTTAACGAAGGATAACGATTTTATTGGTAATGGCGATTTGGGGATTTCATATTTCAAACAAGATTTGAGCATTAACCAATTTAGTTTTAACGACTACCTGTTTGCATCAGGAGCGATTAATTTTCAGAAAAAGGAATTTGAGAACCTCACGGTGATCATTGAGGAACTTGATATTGGTGATCTTGTTGAGAGAGCAACGGAACTTTCAGCATCAGATGTAAGTGGTTTAATAAACGGTAGAGCCAATATCAATGGATCGTTAGAGAATCCTGTAGTTGAAGCTAACTTTGAAATGAGTAACGGCAGGTATAAAGATTTGCAGCAATACTGGGGTATTCTTTCTCTTTCAACGAATATTACAGGTGATTTAGTTATTGATGCAGGAAAGTTTGGACGGGCTGAAACCATTCTTCTGAAGCTTGACGGCGAATACAATATTCCTTCCGATTCGTTGAATATCCTGATCGAATCTACCGGTTCGGATGCAAATATTCTTGCTGAAGCATTCACAGGAAGAACAAACCTGGTAGAAGGTTTAATCACCCTTACAGGCAGAGTGACAGGCGGATTAGGTCTGCCAGCATGGAACGGGAATGTAGAACTAACCGATGCAAAAATATCCGGTATTGAATTTGATAATGTGGACATTCAAATCGATGGAATTACTACAAAACGGCTTGGACACGTGCTCTATCTCAGGCGTTTTGATATGCAGAAAACCGATGAATATCAATTGACTATCAACGGTGCAATACCCCTCAATAAGAGTGCAGGTTTAGTAGAAATTAATATGGAAGGGAATGTCCTTCAACTCTTACCACAGTTGTCTGATTATGTAATAAGTGCAAAAGGAAAAGGGAAAATATCATCAACCTGGCTGGTTATAGCCGGTCAGAAAATTGCTATCGGCGAGACGCAAATGAATATAATCGACGGCGATTTGAAATTTACAGATTTTATTCCGGATTTAGAAGATTTTCAAGTTGATATCTCTGTCAATGATGATGGATATCTGAATATAAATCAATTTTCCGGTGAAATTGGAAAGAACGGAACTTTTGAGATACAAAATGTACAGCCAAATTCCTCAGACAGCGTTGTTGCATACTTTCCTGTGATTTTGCAACCTATTGAACTCAATATGGGTGTTCTTAAATTTCGAACAGTTGAAGAAGATGGAATTCCAATTCGAATACCAGATCTAATGACGACCTCAGAATATGCGCGAATTCGATTGGGAGGGTCTGACAGGAGCGAAATTAGTTCATCATCTGCTTCGATTGCTGAAACAATTGCTGAGGTTCTCGAATTCAACCGTGAGGATAATACTCCCGATTTACCCGACACGAATGCTGTTGACGACAATGCATGGTTCCAGGTATCAGGACCTTCGCCAGGACATTCATTTGTCTATAATCGGTCAATTATTAATGATTTGAATGGAACACCATCTGAAAGTTCAGGTCTTGACATTGATAACGGCGGAAATGGAAAGCTTGTTGCAGTAGAGGCTGAAATCCCAGGTATCGGTCTTGATTCCCTGCTAATTGGGTCTAGGACACAATCAACTGAAAGTAGCGCAACGCTGATCCCGATCCCTGAAATGCGGGGAGATGGTCTAAAGCTTCAGGGTTCAATTGAAGTTTCCAATGCGAGAATAACTTATCCACCCAAGGAAAAAGATGAGATTGCTGAAAAGAAAGAAAATTATTTCAAACAACTGATAGAAACAGCAGAGTGGGATGTTGAAACTGTTATTGGTAGAGACGTTTGGTATGTATATGATATCGAGGGCTTTGAAAATGCGCCTTTGGTGAATCAATTTAAAGGGTTTCTTGATCGAATCAGTATAGAGACCACAATCAGTCCATCCGAACAAACAGGAACAATTCTGCTTTCAGGTCGTATCGCAGATGAAACATTCCGAATGCTGGGTGAGCTGGTATCAAACAGGGGAAGTATTGATTTTCTTGATCAGTCATTCCAGGTAGAGCAAGCAAACATCATTTTTGATAACTCGGATATCCTGCCTGTGGTCAGCGGTAGGGCAGCAGTGGATGTGGTCGATCCGGAGACAGGATTTACAAGAATTGTTTATTTGACTCTGTACGTTATTGATCCAGTAACCGGCCAGCGTAATACACGTGGGCGATGGGGTGATTTTATACTTATCCTGGAGGGTGATCCCGGGACCAGTGTTGAAGGTGAGATGAGCCAAGAAGAAATCCTGAGTTTGATGGGATATTCTGCGGAGGGTTTGACCGGAAAGTTCGGCTCAATAGGAGGGTCTGTTATCAATAGGGTTTCAAGAAGGTTACTAAGGCCGATTGAGAGGGATGTGGAACGGTGGCTTAGATTGGATCTTGTCAGATTAAATCCTGCAATATCTACAAGTTGGATGGGATTAGATGATTCGGCAGCAGATACTCTTCCACCAGTACAACAAACTGGATTGGCTGGAAAATATCTGCCTGGAAGTACTTTCACTGTTGGAAAATATATAACTACAGAAATTTATATAAGCTATACAGGTCAATTAGCAAACGAAGTTATGCTCGAAGGCGTTGCAAGTCAGGGCAGAATCGGTCTCTTGCAGACATGGAATTTCACATATCGCATCAACAGACTCTCTCCCAATCTTGTGTTTGATGCAGGATGGGAATATGACAATCTTGAAAAACTCGATAATCGTTCCGCCAAGCTTAGATATACTTTTACATTTTAATTCAAAAAAGAAATAAATACCGGAAGTTTTATTACGGATTGATGACCATTGAGACAGATTGTAAAAAAATGTAAACTTTACTTTCATGGCTCAAAACTGTAACTTAACAAGTTTTGAACGAGAAGCATAAAAAAATGATTCAACGACTTACTAAAATCTTATTTCTTTCACAGGTATTATTCCTGGTCACCATTTGTGTTCCGGAATTGTATTCACAACCCGTAGAACCTCCCCAGGGCATAAAGGTCCTGGGTGTCAGGGTGGAAGGTTCTGTCAGTGCCGACCAGGGATTGGTTATTGCCAACTCAGGACTGATAGTCGGCAGGGAAGTGATGGGCGAGGACATCCAGAAATCAATTCGTAGAATCTGGTCATTAAACCTGTTCAGCCATGTCGAATTGCTTTTGGAGCGTGAGGTGTCTGACGGTGGGTTCTTTCTGATAAAAGTGAAAGAATATCCGCGTCTTGATAAAGTTTCGGTACATGGGCAGAAGAAAATCAAAAAGAAAGAAATTGAGGAGATACTTAATCTCTACAAGGGGCAAGTATTACGTCCGGCAAGGATTCAAAAATCACTCAGAGATTTGAAGAATGAGTACAAAGAAAAGGGATATCTCCTTGCAGAAATTGAGACGGAGATTGTCGATACCGACGATGAAATGAAAAAAGAATTACATGTTGAGATTGATGAAGGGAAAAAAGTACGGATTAAGAAGATATATTTTGAAGGAAACGAGGCATTCAAAGACAAAAAGCTTAGAAAAAAGCTGAAGAAAACCAAGCAGAAGGGAATTTTCAGAAGCGGTTCATTTGATCGCAATGAATACGAAACAGACCTTGAAAATATTATCTCATTTTACCGGAATAATGGTTACAGGGATGCTGAAATTATCGGAGATACAATAACGTATTCTGAAAATCGAAAACGTATGTTTCTGACAATTCAAATGAATGAAGGTACCAGTTATATTTTTGGAGACGTTTTATTTGAGGGCAATACGTTATTTGATGATGAGAAACTTTTATCACAGCTTGCTTTTAAGCCCGGTGATGTCTTCAGCAAGGAGAAGCTTGATTATACCTCTTCAGAACGTCTTGGCAGCCTTTATTATGACAAAGGTTATATCTATTCACGTATAGAACCCACTTTAATTCCGATAGGCGAAGATACACTTGACGTTCATTATGCCGTGCATGAGGGAAACCAATTTAAAATTCGTAAGATCAATGTGATCGGCAATACTAAGACCAAGGAAAAGGTCATAAGAAGAGAATTTGTATTATATCCCGGTGAAACGTTTGATGTATCCAAATTACGCCGCAGCATTCGTGAAGTTACAATTCTTAACTATTTCGCCAATATAGTACCTGACGTACAACAGGTGGATGACGACGAGGTTGACCTCTATATAGAAGTTGAAGAAAAGCCAACAGACCAGGCAAATCTTGCAGCCGGATACAGCGAACGTGACGGAATGATCGGTTCAGTTGGTTTCATGATGCCAAACCTGTTAGGTAATGGGCAAAGATTTAATCTCGACTGGAATTTTGGACGTATATACAGAAGCTTCTCGATCAGCTTTACCGAGCCGTGGATGTTTAATACTCCTACTCTTGGCGGGATCAGTTTCTTTGATATGAGACGGGGCGGAACGTATTACGGTTTCGATGAACAGGTGACCGGTGCAACATTCAGACTTGGAAGGCGGTTCCGCTGGCCTGACGATTATACCCGTGGTGATTGGATCTACAGGATTGATCGAACGTCATATAATAATTTTTCAGATTCGTTCAGGTCATCCAATCCACGCGATCTTAAGGAAAATGAACCACGTTTCAGTAGTTCGTTAACGAATATATTTACCCGCGACAGCAGGGATAATCTTGAGTTTCCTTCAAATGGTAGTGTACAATCCTATTCCGTTGAGCTTGCAGGGAGCATTTTTGGAGGCAATGACCAATATGTTAAGCAGGTTTTCAAAAGTGAGTGGTATTTCCCGGTAGCGCCAAAGTTGGTTTTATACTCCTCAACCAAGTACGGTGTGCTGACAAGTTTGACTGATAAACCACAGGATATACCTTATATCGATTATTTCTTTATGGGAGGTAGCGGTATCAGTTTTGGCGAATCTCTGCGAGGGTATGAGGATAGGGCTGTTGGTCCACAGACGCAGATTGGCGGTTATGCTGTCGGTGGTAAAAGTTTGTTTAAACAAACCATAGAGGCTCGGATCCCGGTGATAACTACCCCTACTGTTTTCGCTCTTGGATTTGTTGATGCTGGAAATACCTGGCTGACCACGGGAGAAACCAACCTGAACAGGCTGAACCGGTCAATGGGATTCGGTATGCGATTGTATATGCCCTTTATCGGGCTCATAGGATTAGATTATGGATATGGTTTCGATTATCCGGCATTAAATGGAAAACGTAGAGGCAGATGGGTACCTCATTTCCAGTTTGGACGAACATTTTAAGAACATTCAAAAACTATAATAGTAAATGTTATTGATTTTTTTAGTGCAAGGAGCATAAAATGAAGCGTATAGTATTAACAGTTCTGGCATTGATATTTGTCGCCTCGCTGACTACAGCAAAAGATACGAAAATTGGTATCATCATTTCTCAGCGTATCATGGAAGAATATCCTGAAGCACAGGATGCGCAAAAAGTTCTGAGTGATGAAATCGCTGAATGGCAGCGTCAATCTCAACAGATGCAAGATGAGATTATGGAAAAAGAAAAAGAATATATGCAGATGGAATTGATGCTCTCCGAAGAAAAGAAAATGGAGAAACAAGCTGAATTGGAAAGGGATTATACGGAATTCCGTCAATTCCAGAGCGGTATTGAGCAGAAAGCTTTCCAGCGTAACCAGGAATTATTCCAGCCAATTAACGAAAAGATTCAAAAAGTCATAGATGAGATAGCTGTAGAGATGAGTTTTGATCTGATTCTTGATGCTGTTGGAAATAATATTGCATATGCTGATCCGACACTTGACATTACAGATCGTGTTCTTGACGAATTGAAAAGACAATGATGATTACTGCCACAGAATTGGCTAAGATCATCGATGCAGAAGTGGTCGGTGATGGCAGTCTCGAGTTGCATGGAGTCGCAAAAATCGAGGAAGCTAAATCTGATGAGGTGGCATTTGTAGCAAACCGTAACTACTTTAAATTTCTGGACACAACTGATGCCGGTGCTGTGATTGTTGGTGAGATACCGGATGTTGCCCGCTCGGTCTGCCTGGTTACCCAGGAACCTTATATTGGATTCCTCAAGGCGCTACGATTATTTCATCCGGAACAGACAAGACCTTCACCAGGCATCCATTCCACAGTGACTATATCTCCCCAGGCGAGGGTTAGCGAAAATGTATCAATAGGCCCGTTATGTGTGATCGAGGAAGATGCCGAGATTGGTGAGGGGACAATTATACGTGCCCAGTGTTATATCGGTAATGGAGCGAAGATTGGTAATGATTGCCTGATATACAGTCATGTTACGATTAGAGAACAGTGCCGTATCGGTAACCACGTAATTTTGCAGGATGGAGTGGTAATTGGTTCTGACGGTTTCGGGTTTGCCCCACAGGATCAGGGCTATCTGAAAGTTCCGCAAGTAGGAATCGTTGTAATCGAAGACGATGTCGAGATCGGAGCCAATACAACGGTTGATCGTGCGACATTGGGTGAAACAAGGATCAGAAAAGGTGTGAAATTAGACAATCTTATACAGATAGCTCATAATGTAGAGATCGGTGAAAATACAGTTATAGCTGCGCAAACAGGCATCGCCGGCAGCACAAAGTTAGGTAAAGGGATAATGCTTGGCGGACAGGTAGCAATTAACGGGCATATTAATATCAGTGATGGCGTAATGGCTGCTGCACGATCAGGAATCAGCAAGGATCCGGGCGAGAAGACTATCGTAGGAGGAACACCGGCTCGTGAAATCGGAACCTGGAGAAGGATTGAGGCGTCGCTCTCAAGGCTTCCGGAATTGATTCGCCGTGTTAAGGCTTTAGAAAAGAAAATCGATAAATAAGTCTCAGGGAGAACCTGAATTGTTAAAAAATCAAAGAACCATCAGCAAGAAAATTTCACTTGAAGGGATAGGTCTTCATACCGGCGTACATGTCAAGATGACATTTATGCCTGCTCCGGCTGGAAGCGGATTTGTATTTGAAAGAAATGATCTTGACGGAAATCCCCGAATAAAAGCGGAAATAGATAACGTAATTGATATTTCGCGTGGAACGACAATCGGCGATAAGGAAGTTAAAATATATACGGTTGAACATGTTCTATCTGCGTTGGCGGGTCTTGAAATAGATAATTGTATAATTAGATTGAATAACGTTGAACCTCCAGTAATAGACGGAGGTTCCAAGCCTTTTGTTGACGCTTTGCTTAAAGCTGGAATCGTTGAACAAGATTCTCCCAAAGAATATCTGAAGATCGAGAAAACCCTCATTTTTCATAACGAAGAAAAAGGAATTGATCTCGTTATTGTACCTTCAGATGAGTTTCGAATAACCTACATGGTTGATTACAAAAATCCTGCTCTGGGAACACAATATACCTCAATGTACAGTCTTGAAGAAGAATACGTCACTGAGTTTGCCGCCGCTCGTACCTTCTGTTTTCTTAGTGAAGTGGAGTATTTGAAGGAGCAGGGATTAATCAAAGGTGGCAGCCTTGACAATGCTGTCGTAATTGTTGATCGCGAAATTGATTCCTCTGAATTTGAAAGGCTGCGTGACCTGTTCGGAGTGAAAGCAAAAGCAATTCTCGGAAAAACTGGTATTCTTGATGATCGTAAATTAAGATTTTACAATGAACCGGTTCGCCATAAAGTAGTCGATCTGATTGGTGATCTTGCTCTGTTGGGAATGCCGATCAAGGGACATATCCTCGCAGCGAGAGCCGGTCATGAGGCTCATGTGGAAATTGTCCGGAAAATGAGGAAAATTTACGAAACCCAGCAGCTTACCAAAAAATATCAGGAAAAAGAATCAGCGAGTTATGTGTTTGATATATCGGCAATAAGTAAGTTTCTGCCTCATCGTTATCCCTTCCTGTTAGTAGATCGAATTCTTGAACTTGTTCCCAATGAACGTGTAACCGGGATCAAGAATGTCACGATCAATGAACAGTTCTTTCAGGGGCATTTTCCTGATCATCCAATCATGCCGGGAGTTTTGATCGTTGAGGCAATGGGACAGGTTGGGGGTGTACTGTTGTTAAACACTGTGCCGGAGCCTGAGAAGCATCTCCTCTTTTTTACCGGTCTCAACAATGTGAAATGGCGAAGAGCGGTTATTCCTGGAGATCAGCTCTATATCCGGATAGAGTTGATCTATTTCCGGCGTGGAGTGTGCAAAATGAAAGGAACTGCCTACGTTGGCGATGAACTTGCAGCTTCGGCTGAAATGCAGGCAGTTGTAAGAGAAAGGTGATTTATGACTGAAATTCATCCTCTTGCATGTGTAGATAAGAATGCTGAACTCGGTGAAAACGTTAAGGTTGAACCTTTCGCACTTATTGAAAGCGGGGCTGTACTTGGTGATGGATGTTCAGTCGGTTCAAATGCACTTGTCACCTCGTTTGCCAGGATAGGTGAAGAAGTAAAAATTCATAATGGTGCCGTGGTAGGAACCCAGCCCCAGGATTTGAAATTTGGAGGTGAGGATACAGTTCTCGAGGTCGGAGATAGAACTGTTATCAGGGAATTTGCATCACTTAACAGGGGCACCGTCGCGTATGGAAAAACTACTATAGGTTCGGATTGTTTGATAATGGCGTATGCCCATATAGCTCACGACTGCATTATCGGCAACCATGTGATCCTTGCCAATTCAGTAAATATGGGCGGGCATGTGGTGATCGGCGACTTTGCGATTGTTGGAGGGATGGTTCCTATTCATCAATTTGTCAGGATAGGCGCTCATTCGATGATAGGCGGTGGATTCAGGGTGCCGAGTGATATTCCACCTTTTGTCACTGCTGCCGGTGATCCGCTTGGATACAAAGGGGTCAATTCAATCGGTCTAAAGCGAAGAGGTTATAAACCCGAGACGATAAAAGCTCTGCATGGTGCGTATAAGTTGATTTATCGTAGTGGTTTGAATATTTCTCAAGCCATAGAAAAAGTGAAAGAAGAAATTGAGCAAATTCCTGAGGTTATCGTGATTATAGATTTTTTTGAATCGCGTGAAAATCGCGGTATTATGAAATGAATCCTGGTATTATTTGTATCGGACCTGACGGACCAGGTGAAATGCAGATGCATCTGGATCGTCTCATGCTTGCTTCAACCCAGGAAGACCGCAGGACAAGAATACGGCTGTATCGTTTTAATCCACCGGCGGTTTCTTTAGGTTATAATCAGAAAATCATTGAAATTGATAGCGAAAAAAGTAAATCGTTTGGATATGATGTAGTCAGGCGACCAACAGGTGGGAGAGCAGTACTACATAAAGGTGACCTGGTTTACAGTATTTCTGTCGCTGAAGATAATGTTGTTGAAGATGCTCCTTTGCATGTAGGAGTTTATAATCTTGTAAGTTATGCTTTAATTAATGGAATAAGAAAAGCCGGTATTAATGCAGGGGAAACAGAAGGCATAAAATCACCGCAGGGTCGTAATGGAGATATTCCCCGTTTATGTTTCAGCAGCGCAACGAGGCATGAAGTCCAGGTAGAGGGTAGAAAAGTAGTCGGCAGCGCTCAAAGAAGAGGGCAAAATGCTATTCTCCAGCATGGATCAATTTTGATTTCTGATGATCATCTTGATCTATCTGATTTATTAATTGGGATTGATGTCGAACGAAGTGAAAAAATTAAAACATTCTTGAAAAAAAGAACAATAAGTTTAAGTGAAGCAGGATATACAGGTACTTGTGAAGATTTAGCTGAAGTACTGGCAATTGAATTTGCGCAAGTTTTTAGTCCTGTCGAAAAGGTGGACAACGATACATTTAAAGAATCACTTTTAAAAGAGAAATTAGTTATCATTTAGTAATTCTTTATATATTGATCCATTTGCTGATTTGTTGATATTGTCTAAAAAAAGGGAGTAAAAATGCGTGTAATTGCTAAAATTGTTGTCGTAATGTTCATGCTGGTAACGGCTTCTACTGTTTTTGCCGGTATTGGTATTCATATCGGGATGGATATGGCTGCTGTTGAATCAAAAGATTATTCATTTGGATTTGATGGTGACTTGCCAAGTTATACCCCATCAACATTGGGAAGACAAGAATCCGGCAGTCCTCTGAATATTGGAATCGATTATACAATTGGGATGATTCCGATGATTGATTTAGTGATCGGTTTTACCGGGGCTTTCTCAAATTATGATATCAGTTATATACCTGCAACGGATACAAATACAGGTCTCCAGGCTGGGGATCCAATGGATGAAACGATTCCGTATGTTAGAGCAGGTTTTGAATTATCAGCTCTGTATGGAGTTTGGGGATTTCCGCCTATCGTCAAAGCTGTAAATGTCATGGTTGGTGCTGGTGTCGGGTATCACCTGTTCAGTCCGGTTCTATCAGAAGAATTACTTACGGATAAAATCGAGTCAGCAGACGCAGAAATAGATCCCTTAGAATATGCTGATGAAATTGAGGGCAAAATCGGATTTCACCTTGTTGGTGGAGTAAAAATCAAACCGGCGGGTGTGCCGATTGGATTCCGTGTTTTAGGCAAATACTACATCATTAGCGGTCAGGATGAAGGCGCACCTGAGAATTTTATGAACGTCAGCGCTGGAATTTATTTCGGTTTTTAGTATAGCTTATTGTCGTCTATAGCTTAGTTTATAAGGATGTTAAGAGTAGCTCCCTTTCGCCGAAAGGGAGCTACTTTGGACGGCTTCAAATATCAATCAGTGTAGAGTGTCCAAGTAAGACAACGGAGAGCTTTTTACGCTGACTCTGCTATCTTTTCAGGAAACCAAAGCTATTCGGTTGAGTATAATTAATGGTTTGAAAATTTAAATTATTAACCAAAGAAAACATTTATGTTCATTACTTTTATTGCATTTGTAGTCGTGGTTGGAGTTGTTATCTTCATCCATGAATCAGGTCATTTTTTAGCTGCGCGGGCTGTAGGAGCGCGAGTGGAAGTCTTTTCCCTCGGTTTGCCGCCGCGTCTTGTCGGCATTAAACGGGGCGATACGGAATATCGCCTTGGATGGATACCCCTTGGCGGGTATGTCAAGATTGCCGGGATGATAGATGAATCAATGGATGATGAAGGAGTCACCGGTGCGCCAGATGAGTTTATGTCCAAGAGCTATCCCTCCAAGGTATTTATTCTAATAGCAGGCGTCCTGATGAACTTCCTCCTCGGATTCCTTATCTATGCATTCATTGTTTTTGTCGAAGGTGATATAAAAATCGATCCATCATCGTCGATAGGAAGCCTTGCAGAGGGCTATCCCGCTCAAGAGGCTGGAATGCTTTCCGGCGACAGGATAATCAGTATTAACAGTAAAGAGATCAGTACCTGGGAGGATTTAACAAAAATAATCCATAATCGTCCCGGAGAATCACTATCTATAAGTTGGGTGCATGAAGCGGATACAGTTACCTCAGCAGTGGTTCCCCGAACTGAAACTCGTCAGTTTGAGGATGGTGAGCG